>Ga0070741_10006177_pt1 | contig 25963 bp, 23 predicted proteins | sample Coa_R1_4_FD_66440 | JGI IMG/M metagenome (GOLD analysis project Ga0070741, IMG submission 66440) | Surface soil microbial communities from Centralia Pennsylvania, which are recovering from an underground coalmine fire - Coalmine... | ecosystem: Environmental > Terrestrial > Soil > Unclassified ... | reverse complement strand
AGGTCGACGACGACGTGCTCGACCGGGACGTCGCCGGCGACGCCGCGGATCCGGTCGATGACCTTGCGCCGCATCCACCCGGACTGCTCCTCGGGGTGGGTGGAGACGACGATCTCGTCCGGCGGCGGCTCGAGCTGCGCGAACGCGTCGCGGACCGCCTGCACGGGATCGGCCTCGACGACGAAGCCGTCGGCCGGGATGCCGTGCTCGCGGAGCAGGCCGAGCGTCTTGTCGAGCCGGCGGCGGGCCGCCGTGCGCCGCGTCGTCTCGTAGACCACGTAGCCGCCGCTCGGCTGGTGGACCGGGCAGAGCACGGTCACGCGGATCGGCCCCTCCTTCGCGTGACGGTCGAGCGCGTCGATCAGGCTCTTGCCCGCGACGGTCTCGTTCGCGATCACGAGGACGTGCCTCGGGTGGGGCTCCGGCGCGCTCAGTGTCTGACCTCCTGCGTCTCCGCGTGGACGCCGTCGGCCGTCTCCGCCTCCTCGCCGAGGATCGCGTGCCGCGCGCCCTCGACGCCGTACTCGTACGGGCCGGCGACGACGGTCGGGATCCGGTCGAAGTTGAAGATCGGCGGCGGCGACGTGACCTGCCACTCGAGCGAGTGGGCGCGCCACGGGTTGCCGACGGCGCGGGGCCCGCGCACCCAGCTCGTGATCATGTTGTAGAGGAAGAGCAGCGCGGAGGCACCGAGGATGAACGAGCAGATCGAGATGAACATGTTCAGGCCCTCGAAGCGCGTCGCGTAGTCGGCGACCCGCCGCGGCATCCCCTGCAGGCCCAGCCAGTGCATCGGGAAGAAGGTGGCGTTGAAGAAGACGAAGGTCAGCCAGAAGTGGATCTTCCCGAGCCGCTCGTCGTACATCCGGCCGGTCATCTTCGGGAACCAGTAGTAGAGGCCGGCGAAGATCGTGAACAGCGAGCCGCCGAAGAGCACGTAGTGGATGTGGGCGACGATGAAGTAGGTGTCGGAAGCGTGGATGTCGATCGGCACTGAGCCGAGGTAGATCCCGGACAGCCCGCCGATCAGGAACATGGCCACGAAACCGAGCGCGAACAGCATCGGGGTCGTGAACTTGATCCGCCCCTCCCATAAGGTCGCGAGCCAGCTGAACACCTTGATGCCGGTCGGCACGGCGATCAGCAGCGTCGTGACCATCATCGGCACGCGCAGCCACGGCGCCATGCCGGCCACGAACATGTGGTGCGCCCAGACCGAGAAGCCGAGGATCAGGATCGCGATCAGCGAGAACGCCATCAGCCGGTAGCCGAAGATCGGCTTCCTGGAGAACGTGGAGATCACCTCCGAGGCGATCCCGAAGCCGGGCAGCATCATGATGTAGACGGCCGGGTGCGAGTAGAACCAGAAGATGTGCTGGTACCCGAGCACGTAGCCGCCGCCGACCGGGTCGAAGAAGTGCGTGTGCATGACCCGGTCGAACATCGCGAAGAACTGCGAGCCGGCGATGAACGGCGTCGCCAGGACGACCAGCAAGGAGGTCGTGAAGTTCGCCCAGACGAGCAGCGGCATACGCCAGAAGGTCATCCCCGGCGCGCGCATGGTGATGATCGTGACCAGGAAGTTGAGCGCGGTCATGATCGACGACGCGCCCGCCCACTGGACGCCCATGTTGAAGAACACCTGTCCTAACGGCTGGTGGCTTGCGAGCGGCGCGTAACCCGTCCAGCCGGTCGCGAACGGCCCGCCGGGGACGAGCAGCGAGCCTGCGAACATGATCCCCGCGATCGGCAGCAGCCAGTAGGAGAGCGCGTTCAGCCGCGGGAACGCCATGTCCGGCGCGCCGAGCATCAGCGGGATCACGTAGTTCCCGAGCCCGGCGAAGACCGGGATGATGAACAGGAAGATCATCAGCGTCGCGTGCACCGACACGAGGCCGTTGAACGTCTGCGTGTCGACGAACTGCGAGCCCGGCTTGGCCAGCTCCGCGCGGAACATCAGCGCGAGGAGGCCGCCGATGATGAAGAACGCGAAGGTGGTCGTGACGTACTGGATCCCGATCACCTTGTGGTCGGTGTTGACCCGGAAGTAGTCCTTCCAGCTCTTGGCGCCGTGCCCCGAGTGGTCCTCCGGCTTGGTCGGGTTCCCGAGCGCGTAGTCGAACCAGTAGTCGAAGCCGCCGATGCCTCCCAGGAACCCGAGTGGGATCGTCGCCAGGCTGATCGTCGTGATCACCGTGCCGTCCCAGATCGGGTGCCACGCCTCGAGCCAGCGGACGAGCGCCATGATCCCGGCGCCGATGCCGAACATCAGCGGGATCGTCCACAGGCAGCGCACGTAGCCGGCCGCGAGGAAACGGCGCCAGCCGCGCGGCCGTGGAGGAGCCGTGCCCGGCACGTGGTGATCGTGCTGCACGGCTATCGACGTCACTACTTCCCACCCCCCTTGGACGACTGGATCAGATACTGCACGAGCGTTGCGAGATCACGCTTCGTGATCTTCGTGCCGAAGTTGGTCGGCATCGTGCCCTTCGGGAACCCCGGCTCGACGTAGGCGTTCGGATCGACGATCGAGGTCTGGACGAACTGCTGGAGCGGCTGCTTGGCCCGCTGGGCCTCGGCCGGAAGCTGGTCCAGGTCTGGTCCGACCTTCGCGTTGGCGCCGGCGGCGGAGAGCGTGTGACACGCGTTGCACCCGTTGGCCGTGAAGATCGCCTTCCCGCTCGCCGCGCCGCCCGTCCCGCCGCCGGAAGGCGGAGGCGGCGGCGGTTGCGGCGCTGCGGACGCGGCCTTGGCCCAGTTGCCGGTGTTGAAGTCCGCCTGGCTGAGTACGTGGGCGCTCCGGCGCATCAGCGCGTGGCCGAGGCCGCAGAGCTCGGTGCAGATGACCGGGTACGTGCCGATCCTGGTCGCCGTGATCTTGAGCGGGTTGATCCGGCCGGGCACTGCGTCCTGCTTCTGCCCGAACTCCGGGACCCAGAACGAGTGGATGACGTCCCTGGAACCGATCTCCAGGATCACCGAGCGGTCCTTCGGCAGGTACAGGTCGGGCAGCGTGACGCCCTTCCCCGGCCCGTCGCGGTAGTCGAACGTCCACGTGAACTGCTCCGCGGTGACTGCGACGTGGAGCGCGTTCTTCGGCACCGTGCCGTTGTCGTGAAGGACCCAGGCGCTGACGATCGCGATGGCGGTGACGAGCGCGGTCGGGATCGCCGTCCAGACGATCTCCAGGCCCGTGTGGCCGTGGATCGGTGGGCCGTCCCTGTCGTCGTCGGGATGCACGCGGAAACGCCAGACGGAGTAGAGAATCGCCGCAGCGACGACCGAGAAGATCATGATCGCGATCCCGGTCGCGAGCCAGTACGTCAGGTCGATTCGCTCGCGCTCCTTCGACGCGGAAACCGGAAGCCACGGGATCGCCACCGCGACGGCCGTGACGGCCCCCGCGATGACGGCAGCGAGCAGCGCGAGATGGACGAACTGTCTCCTGCGCACAGGCGATTCGCAGCGTACTAGAAGGAGGCAGAAGACCTGTTCACCCTCGAACGCGTGACAAGCACCTTCTCGTGCCTGCCGATACGCGCTACATGCTCGACCAGCCGCTGAGCCAGCGCCTGCGCGAGATCCGGGAGACGCATGCGCCTCCCGCGCCCGCGCTCGAGCCGGTCCACGAGCTCCCGCGGCGCCTCCCGCTCGGCGAGCTTCTGATCGAGAAAGGGCTGCTGTCGGAGCACGATCTCCGCCTCGCGCTCGCGCACCAGCGCGACGACGGGCGGCCGCTCGGGCAGATCCTGATCGGCATGGGCATCCTCAGCGAGCAGGATCTCGCCCGGACGCTCGCGGAACAGCACGGCTTCGACTTCTCGATGTCCCTGCGCCGCCGGCTCTCCCCGGTCGTGCGGCAGCCGCAGGCCGAGGAGGAGCTCGAGGAGGCGGCCGAGGCGGAGCGCTATCTCCTCCGCGAGCCCGGCCTCGCGGAGCCGCTGCACGTGGCCGACACGTTCCTGGATGCCGCCGACGCCGCGTTCGAGCTGATCGACGAGCGCGACCCGGCAGCGCTCGAGATCGTCCGCGACCGCTGCGGCGAGCTCGAGCACCTCTGGTCGTACAGCCGCGCCGAAGCGGACGCGCCCGCTGCTTAGCCCAGCTGGTACGGCACCGACGACAGAATCACCCGGGGCTCGAACAGGAGCAGCCGCTTGAGGTAGAGCGCTCGCTGGTTGTGGAGCGCGCGGCGCCAGCCGCTGACCACGATCTCCGGGAGGATCACCGAGACGGCCACGTCGGGATCGGCCGTGAGCTCGCGGAGATAGTGCAGGAGGGGGTCGCCGATGTCCCGGTACGGCGCCTCGTCGATCTCGAGCTCGAGGTCCGTGCCGAGCGCGGCCCACTCGAACTGCATGCGCTGCGCCTCCCCGCCGTCGGCGGCGAAGCTGACCGCTCGGGTGTCCTTGATCCCCAGCGTCTGCGCGTAGTTCGCCGCACGCAGCGAGCCTGCGTGGCCGCCGGAGACGAAGACGCGGCAGGCGAGCTTCTTCGGCAGCGGGTGCTGGTCGCCGACGAGCGGGACGTCCGCGATCACGACGCCGGGCTCGCGGAGCAGCCGCAGCTTGAGCGAGAACGACGTCCGGCGTGACACCGCCGAGAGCAGCGACTCCCGCCTGAACTGCTCCGGGACGATCGTCGTCACGAACGACGACTCGCCGCGCGGGATCTGCCAGACGTAGTCGAGCACGGCCTCGGCGGGCTTGTCGTCGCGCTCGAGCGCCTCGATGACGGTGCCGCCTCCGGACCAGTCCCACCAGCGGCCGCGCAGGTCCCGGCCGGTCGAGCCGAGGACGTGGATCGGGTGGTAGTCGTTGCCCGAGATCTCGCGGGCGTACCAGTTCGCGAGCCGGGTCGCCTCGTCGAAGGCCTCGACGTAGAGCACGACCGTGTTCGTGGGCGGCGGCGCTGCGGCGATCGCGATCGCGCCTGCGCGCAGCCGGCGCCCGATGCGCTTGTAGTGGCGCTTGATCGTGTAGAAGCCGGCGACCATCAGCGGGATCGCGACGATCACGGCCCACGCGCCCTCCGTGAACTTCGTCTCGATCACGAGCAGGGTGACGATCCCGGTCGCGGTCGAGCCGATGCCGTTGATGACCGCGCTTCGGCGCCAGCCCGGGCCGCGCGTGCGGCGCCAGTACCGCACCATCCCCGCCTGCGAGAGCGTGAAGGCCGTGAACACACCGACGACGTAGAGGTGGATCAGCGAGTTGACGTTGGCGCGAAAGGCGAGCACGAGCGCCGCTGCCAGTCCCGTGAGCACGACGATGCCGTTCGAGTAGACGAGCCGGTCACCGAGATTCACGAACTGGCGCGGGAAGAACCGGTCTCGGGCGAGCAGCGCGGCGAGCCGCGGGAACCCCTGGTACGACGTGTTCGCCGCGAAGATCAGGATCGCGAAGGTCGTCCCCTGCACCACGTAGTAGAGCGCCGACGCGAAGCTGCCGGCGGGAAAGATCCCGCGCGTGACCTCGGACAGGACCGAGTCCGTCGAGCTCGGCCGCGCGCCGGTCTTCACGGCCAGGTAGGACACGCCGATGAAGAGCGAGATCGCGAGGGTCGCCATGATCACCAGCGTCCTCGCGGCATTCTTCGACTGCGGCCGCCGGAACGCGGTGACGCCGTTCGAGATCGCCTCGACGCCAGTCAGCGCCGCCGAGCCGGAGGCGAACGCGCGTAGCACGAGGAAGACGCCGACCGTTCCCGTCCCGGCTGCGAGCGTGTGGACGTTCGCCGCGTGCGGCGTGTGCCCGGTGGCGACCTTCCAGAGCCCGACGCCGATCATCGCGTAGAGCGACGCCAGGAACAGATACGTCGGAATCGCGAACAGGATCCCCGATTCGCGGACTCCGCGGAGGTTCACCAGCGTGATCAGGAGGATCGCGCCGAGCGACAGCTCGACCTTGTGGCTCGCGAGCGACGGCGCAGCGGAGGTGATCGCAAGGATGCCGGCGGCGACCGACACGGCCACGGTCAGCACGTAGTCGGTGAGGAGGGCGGCACCGGCGACGAGGCTCGGCAGCGTGCCCAGGTTCTCCTTGGCGACGACGTAGGCGCCGCCGCTCGTCTCGTACGCCTTGACCGTCTGCGTGTACGAGATCGCGACGATCGCGAGCAGGGCGGCGATCGCGATCGAGATCGGCAGGATCAGGTGCAGCGAGCCGTAGCCGACCGCGAGCAGCACGACCATCCCCGCTTCGGTCGCGTAGGCGACGGAGGACAGGGGGTCGGAGGCGAAGATCGGCAGCGCGAGGAACTTCGGGAGGAGTGTCTCCTCCATCTCGCCGCTCGCCATCGGCCGGCCGACGATCGCGCGGCGGATCGGCGTGCGTCCCGGCGGCCTGCCGTGAGTGGTCGTCATCAGGCGACCTGCGCGGCCGGGAGCGCGGCGGCCGAGTGGGCCGAGATCACCATCACGCGGCAGCCGGCATGCTTGAGCACGTGCGTCGACGTCGCGCCGAGCCGAAGCCGGCCGGCGCGCGAGAACCTCTGGTCGCCCGCGATCACGATCAGGCTTGCGCCGACCCGCGCCGCCGCTTCCACGATCGCCGGCCCGGCGGCGTGCTGCCGCTCGAGGACACGCTTGCTCGAGACGCCGTAGCGCTCGGCAAGCGCCTGGCAGCGGCCGAGCAGCTCGTTCGCGTGGCGCTTCGACGTCTCCTCGTCCTCCGGCGGCCGCGCGGAGAGCTCGAACTCGAGCGGCACCTCGATCACGTGGACGAAGACGAGCTCGCCCTTCTGCGCGACGAGCTGCGCCGCGACCGCGGTCGCGTGCATCGACTCCTCCGAGTCGGTGACCGCGACGACGATGCGGCGGTGCTCGGCTGAGGCCAGGCGGGCCATTCCGACTTCACCATAGGACTGCCTGCCTGAACGGGCCGCTAAATCGCCCGCTCAGTCCCTCAAGATCGTCTTAAGAGACGATCTCGGCCTGCCGCGCTCCGGCCCTCCGGGCCCGCTCGAGCCACGGTCGGGCCCCGAGGCGCTCGAAGATCTCCGACGCCTCGGCCAGCAGCGGGGCGGCCTCGTCCTCGCGCCCCTGGTCGACGAGCGCCTCGGAGTGTTCCAGCAACGTCAGGGCGACCCAGAACGGCATGCCGAGCGCGCGGTAGATCTCGACCGCGCGGCGTGCTTCCGCATCCGCTGCGTCGGTCGCGCCTCGCTCCGCCTCGCGCCGCGCGAGGTAACGGGCATGGCTCGCCTCGACGAACGGAGTGCGCTCGACAGGCCGCAGCTCGTCCCACTGAGCGAGCAACGCATCGACGGTGTCGATGTCCCCCGATTCGAATGCGGCTTCGATGCCCTCGAACCACGCTTGCTTCCCGAGCACGTGGCTCATTTCGAGCGGATGCTCGGTGGCGATACCCCGGACCACCTCGAGCGCCTCCGCGGGTCGCCCCTCTGCGCGAAGTACGCGCGTCTCTCCGAGGGCGTAGCCGACTCGCGCCTGAACTTCGCCGGACGTGCGGACAGCGGAGTGTTCCTCGAGTATCTGACGCGCTCTCTCGACCTCGCCCCGGTGGACGAGCAGGACAACGCAATGCGTCACCTGGTCGAGCGCGACCCGATCGGAGAGGACGACGTCCAGCTCGGGAACGAGCCCCGCGGCCTCGTCCCACTCCCCGAGCCAGACGAGCTCCTGGATCAGATGGCCGATGGCCATCTTCTCGCCCGGGCGGTCACCACGCTTGCGGCTGTGCTCGAGCGCCTCGCGGTCGGCGGCCAGCGCTCCCCGGAAGTCGTCGCGCGTCGCCATGTTGTGGCCCAGGTTGTAGAGCGCGCGGCTCAATGGAAGCCCGATGTCGTGCTTCCGCCCGATCTCGATCGCGCGCTGCAAGAGCGCAAACGACTCCTCCGGGCGCCCCGCCGAGTGGAGAACGAGGTGCTTCGTGTTGAGCGCGTCGACGAGCACAGAGGGCACGTAGAGCGCCTCGGCGATCTCGAGTGCGCGCTCGATCCTCGCGGCTGCGCCGTCGACGTCGCCGAGGAAATACCGCAGCCTGGCTCTGACCTCGGCCATCTCGGCGAGGTCCGCGTCGGGCTCCTCGTCGGCGAGAACCTCGAACGCCTCTTCCAGTTGTTGCGACCCGCGCTCGAGGTCGCCGGCCATCCATGTCGACCAGCCGAGAGTGGCGGCGACCCGGGCCGCGGGATGCGTCTCCCCCTGGGACAGGTACGCCTCGCGCGCGCGTGTGAGCAGCTCGACGGCCACGTCGAAGGGTCCGAGCGCGGTCGCCGTGACGCCGGCCTGCTCGAGCAGCTGCGCGTGCCGCAGCGGTGTGTCGGCGAGCTCGGCGGCCTGCTCGAAGTACCGGCGCGCCTCCTCGGTCGCCGCCAGCGAGGTCGCTCTCTCGCCGGCGAGCGCGAGCCGCTCGCACGCCTCGGCCTTGATTGCGGCCGCATCCTCGGCATCGGGCGCGATCCGGTATGCGTCGACGTAGTGGGCCGCGACGACCTCGACGATCTCCTGCTCGGACGAGGCCCAGGTGCGCTCGAGGTGCGCAGCGGCGGCGAGGTGCCTCGCCTTCCGGTCCTTCTTGCTCAGCGTCTCGTAGGCAACGCGCTTGAGCAGATCCTGGAGGAAGGAGTACTGGCCGCGCTCCGGAGAACGCGGGTCTGCCTGGAGGGAGAGGATCTCCTTCCGGATCAGCGCGGTCACGATCGGGTCGAGCTCGGTCTCGCTCAGGCCGGAGAGCGACGACAGGCCCACCTTCGTGAAGCTCTTGCCGAGCACCGCCGCGTCCTGAAGCGTGCGGCGCTCCTCGGGTGTCAGGCTGTCGAGGCGGGCGGCGACGAGCGCGTGCAGCGTCTCCGGGACCTCGAGGGCGCCGATCTCGCCGGTCACGCGGTAGACCTCCCCCTCGCGGGCAAGGAGCCCGCGGTCGAGAAGCATCCGTACGGTCTCGACGGCGTAGAGCGGAACGCCTTCGGCCCGCTCCAGGATCTGCGCGTGCAGATTGGCGGGCAGCCCCGGGACGAAGCCGTCGAGCAGCGCCTCCATCCCCGTGCCCGAGAGCGGCTCGAGGGAGAGCGTCGTCGAGTTTCGGCCGGCGCCCCAGTCCGGCCGGGCGTCGGAGAGCTCGGGCCGCGCCAGCGCCAGCACGAACAACGGGTGGTTTCGGGACCAGTCGAGGAGGTGTTCGACGAAGTCCAGGAGCGCTGCGTCGGCCCACTGGAGGTCCTCGAACACGAGCACGGTCGGGTGACGCTCGGCGAGCCGCTCGAAGAAGAGCCGCCACGCCGAGAAGAGATCTGCTCGATCGGGAGCTGTCCGGTCCGCCAGGCCGAGAAGGTGCGCCAACCGCGGCTCCAGCCAGGCGCGCTCCTCGGGATCGTCGACGTTTTCCCCGATCGTCGCCCGCAGGTTGGTCAGCGCGGAGTCGGGAGCCTCGTCCTCGGCGATCCCCGCCCGCATGCGCACCATCTCCGCAAGCGCCCAGTAGGCGACACCGTCGCCGTAGGAGAGACATCGCCCTCGGTGCCAGAACACGAGGTCGGCGAGCCCGTCGACGTACTTGAAGAACTCCCAGGCGAGCCGGGACTTGCCGATGCCGGCGATCCCGACGACGGAGACGAGGTGCGCCTTGGCCTCCTCGGAGGAGGCGTGGAACAGCTCCTTGATCAGCCGCAGCTCGCGGTCGCGCCCGACGAACGGCGGCTCGAGCCCGTCGGCCTTGAGCGCGCCGCCGCGGGTGCCCGTCACGCGCACCGCGCGCCAGAGATGCAGCGGCTCGGCCTTGCCCTTGAGGTCGTGCGTGCCGTCGTCCTCGTACGCGATCGCCGCCTCCGACGCGCGCTTCGTCACCTCCCCGACGAGCACGCTGCCGGGCTCGGCGGCCGACTGGACGCGCGAGGCGGTGTTGACGAGGTCTCCGGCGACCATCCCCTGGCCCTCGGCGCCGATCGTGACCGCAGCCTCTCCCGTCAGGACACCTGCGCGCGCTCGAAGCTCCGGTGCATCCACCTCGTCCCCGAGCGCCGAGACGGCCGCGACCAGGTCGAGCGCGGCGCGCACGGCCCTCTCGGCGTCGTCCTCCTGCGCCACCGGGGTCCCCCAGACCGCCATCACCGCATCGCCGATGAACTTCTCGACGGTGCCGCCGTAGAGCGAGATCAGCCGTCGGCAGGACTCGAAGTAGCGCGAGAGCAGCTCGCGCACGTCTTCCGCGTCGCGTGACTCGGAGAGCGTCGTGAAGCCGACAAGGTCGGCGAAGAGGACCGAGACGAGGCGCCGCTCCGCAGCGGCCGTGGTTACGGGAGCGGCTGCGCCCTGGAGCGCAGCACCGCACTCGCCGCAGAACTTCTCTCCGCCGGCGATCCCTGCGCCGCAGGACGGGCATGCCTGTGCGAGCGCTGTCCCGCACTCGGTGCAGAACTTCTTGCCGTCCTGGTTCTCAGCTCGGCAGCTCGGACACACCATCGTTGTCCGAAGAGCGTACTGGCTTGACGAGCCGGTAGCCCACCCCGGGCTCGGTGAGGATGTAGGTCGGTCGCGCGGGGTCGGGCTCGATCTTGCGGCGCAGGTGGGAGACGTAGACGTGGAGGTAGTTCGACTCGCGGCTGTAGGCCGGGCCCCAGACGCGCTGGAGGATCATCGGGTGCGTCAACAGCCGGCCTTCGTTCTCGGCCAGTAGCCGCAGCAGCTCGTACTCGGTCGGCGTCAGCGCGACGGCCTGGCCGCCGACGGTGACGAGCCGCTTCTGGAGGTCGATCCGCAGCTCGCCGACCTGGAGCACGGCGCTCCGCTCCGGCGTCGAGCGCCGCAGGGCCGCCCGCAGCCGCGCCAGCAGCTCCTCGACGCTGAACGGCTTCGTGACGTAGTCGTCGGCGCCGGCGTCGAGGGCGGCAACCTTTTCGGCCTCGTCCTCGACCGCGGAGAGCACGAGGATGGGCACGGCGCTCCACTCGCGGAGCTCGCGCGCCACCTCGGTTCCTCGCCCATCCGGCAGCAGCAGGTCGAGGATCACCGCCTCGGGCGGGTGCGCCGCCGCAGACGAAAGCGCCTCCCCGGCCGTGCGGGCGCTGTCGACCTCGTAGCCCTCTCGGCGCAGCGTGATCTCGAGCGCGCGCAGGATCTGCGGCTCGTCGTCGACGACGAGGACGCGCGTCATGTCGTCGCGCGCGCCGGCACGTCCACGACCGGCAGCGCGAGCGCGAGGACGGCGCCGCGGCCCTCCGCCTGCTCGGCCCAGAGACGGCCTCCGTTCGCCTCGACGAAGCCCTTGGCGATCGCAAGGCCGAGCCCGGTGCCTTGCTTCGGCGGCCCGGGGCCCCGCTCGAACGGCTCGAAGATCCGCTCCAGGTCGCGCGGGTCGAGCCCGGGCCCGTGGTCGCTCACCCGAAGCACGACCTCTCCGCCCGAGCGTGAGCTCGTCACCTCGACCGGGTCGGAGGCCGACGACGACTCGAGCGCGTTCTCGAGCAGGTTGACGAGGGCGCGCTCGACCTGCGCCGGGTCGACGCGAAGCGCCGTGGAGTCGTGCGGTACCGACACGTGCACGCGCGAGCTCTCCGGCCCGAGCGCGCCGAGCGCCCGCGCAACCAGACCGTCGACGGTCCACAGCTCGGGGCGCGGCGTCGCGGCGCCGGCCTCGAGGCGCGACAGGTCGAGGAGATTCGAGACGAGCCGGCGCAGGCGGGCCGCCTCCTGCCGGATCGACGTGACCAGCTCCGCGCGTTCCGCCGCCGGCAGCTCCGGGTCCTGCTCCAGCACCTCGCCCGCGGCGCTGATCGCCGTCAGCGGCGACCGGAGATCGTGGCCGAGCGTCCGCAGGATCGTCGTCTTGACCGCGTCGCTGCGGCGCAGGCTCTCCGCCTCGACGGCCTTCAGGGCCAGGCGCTCCCGGTCGACCGCCGAGGCGAGGAGCGTCGCGAGCGCGGGCAGCACGCGACCGAGGACGGCCGGGTCGGGATCCGACGACGAAGCGACGACGATCTGCCCCACCCTGAGCTCACCGGCGACGAGCGCGTGCGCGACTTCGTCGGCCTGCGGCCGTCGCAGCGACTCGAGCTCGATCCGCGCCCTGGTCGTGCCGAGCACGGCGGCCGCGAGCGAGCCGATCTCGCCGACCTTGTCCTGGACGAAGCCGGGCTCGACCAGCATCGCGGAGACCTCGGCTGCAAACGCAGCCTCGCGTCCGCGCTGCTCTGAGTCCTCCGCGCGCCGACGTGCGCGCGAGGCGAGCTGGGCCGCGACGACCGCGACGGCGAGGTAGACGGCGAGCGCTACCCAGTTCTCCCCGTCGCGCAGCCGGAGCGTGTGCACGGGCGGGAGGAAGAAGAAGTTGTAGGCGAGCATGCTCGCCACAGAGACCGGCAGCGCGACCGAGATTCCCCAGCCGACGGCCGCGGGCAGCACCGCGAGCAGGTAGAGCACGCCCAGGCCGAGGACGGGCGCGACCGGCTTCAGCGCGAAGACGAGCCCCGTCGCCCCGGCGACGAGGAGCGCCCCCGTCGCGAGGCCGACCGACGTCCAGACGAACGGCCGGCGAGCGACGCTGCGGACAGAGACAGGGGGCACGAAGACTCGCTTCACAGCATAGGACGCGACTCGACGCACGATCTTGACCACCTCGATCGGCTGCATCGACGGCCGGTTCCTCGGACAACCCGGGCCGGCGGCGTCGCCGACCGTCCCGACCGGCCCTGCGGCGGGCTCGGCGAAGCTTCCCCACGTGAAGCCCTAGCGGACTCCCCTCCTATGGGGCGAGGGCAAACCCGGCCGCTCCGCCACTAGCGGGCGGCGTTCGCCGGCGTGGTGCCGCACGTGCCCGAGCGGTGCAGCTCGAGCCGATCGGGCGGGAGAATCCACGCCCAGCGGGTGCCCGTCGGCACCGCATGGACGGTGTGCGTGAGCACGACCGAGTCGTGGAGCACCGGCTGGGTGATCTCGAGCCGGAACGTCACGGCCGCCGACGTCACCGTCGTATCCGCGCCGGCGACCTGCACGGGCTCGTCGAAGGTGCGGACGACCTTCAGCGACGTCAGGCGGCCCGGGATCGGGCTCGCCGACTCGCAGCGCACGTACTCGCTCTCCGGGACGAGCCGTTTCTGGATCGGTGCGAGGCTCTCCCAGGCGCGCGCATAGTGGTTGCCCGCGATCTGGCGGACGACGCCTTTCAGGAAGACGACCGGGTCGCCCCGGTCGACACCGCGCTGCGACACGCCTGCGACGCCACGGTCGCGAACGCCGTTCCCACCGCGATCGCGGCCAGCACGGCGAAGAACGTCGAACGTTGTGCGGAGGAATAGCCCACCGGGAATTTCCCGCAGTGGTCCTCCCCGTCCGGCCGATCGAGAAACCCGTGGGCCGGACTAGCGGCGCGACGGCATGCCGGGGAACTGCCCGGCGGCGAGCCGGCGTCGGCGCCTGCGGCCGCGCACGAGGAAGAAGCCGCCGATCAAGAAGGGCGCGGCCAGCGCGGCGACGAGGCCGAACAGGACCGGCAGGAACCACGTCCGGCTCAGGCTCGGCTGCTTCGGCGGCGCCTGCCGTCCCTGCGACTGCGCCCCGAAGTCGGCCGGGCCGATCTCGTGCTGGTTTCCACGCACCGGATGGTTGATCGCGATCGTGTACAGCCGGTTGACCAGCCAGCCGTGGCGGCTGCGAATCGCCTCCACCGCGAACGTGTAGTCGCCGAGGCTCTCGTGGCCCTTGGTCGGATGGACGAGGAGGCTGAGGACGACCGAGTTCCGCTCGACGTCCATCGTCGGCCACCCGGTGAACGTCGTCTCCTTCACCGGGTAATAGGGCACGGGCGAGGTCCCTTTCTTCCAGTCCGACAGCGTCGTCGAGGCCTTGAGCTCCGGGCCGGCGAGCGACCAGGCGAGCGTGGCCGACTTCCGCTTGACGGCCGCCGGCACGAACTTCGCGAGGAGGTTGTCGATCGCCGCCCGGTCCGAGCGGGTCAGCTTCACGTTCGTGTTATCCGCGAGCTGCGCCGGCCCCTCGTTCGTGGTGGGCGCGCCGCTGCCCGGCGTCGTGTTCGGAACCGCGGCGATTCCGGCCGCGACCCCGCCGGCGACGAGCACCAGCGCGGCGACGAAGAGCAGCCGGCGGCGCTTACGCGCAGAAGTGGGCAGGAAGGGCACGAGGACGAAAGTAGCACAACAGAGGTCAAATAGCTACACTTCTGTCTAGTGCTTCCCGACCCCGGTGGTAGAGCCCCCGCTCCCGAGCCCCTGCGTGCCGTGCAGCTCTTCGTCAACACGCTCGACACCGAGAACGGAATCGACGAGCTGACCGGCGACGACGCGCTCCGAAAGGCGCTCGGCGAGCCGCTCGACCTCGCTCCCGGGGACCTGGCACGCGCGATCGAGCTGCGAGAGGCGTTGCGCGCGCTGCTGTTGCAGAACAACGGCGTCGCAGCCGAGCCCGCCGATCTCGACGCGCTCACGAGCGCCGCGCGCGCCGCGCGACTGACGTTGGAGCTCGACGACAGCGGCCGCCTGCGGCTCGTCCCGCGCGCGCCCGGTCTCGCCGGTGCTCTCGGGCGCCTCGTCGTGATCGTGCACGAGGCTGCGCTCGACGGCACGCTGGCGCGGCTGAAGGCCTGCCGCCGGGATGTCTGCCACTGGGCGTTCTACGACCGCTCGCGCAACGGCTCGAGCAAGTGGTGCGCGACCTCAGTCTGCGGTAACCGGACGAACACGATCGCCTATCGCCGGCGACGTGCCTCCGTCAAGGGCTGAGTACCGGTCCCGCACCGGGAACACGCGCATCAGCACGGCTTCGAGACGACGCGCAGGCTCCCTCGCCCACCCCGAGAGCGCCCACATGACGCCGACGAAGACGGGATAGGGGATCAGGAAGTACAGCCACGACACGGCCAGGTCGTGCCAGTCGGTCGGGTAGTCCCCCTTGTAGCCGACGAGCCCGGCGACGATCCCGAGCTGGCCGAGGGCGCCGAGGAACAACACGAAGCTCCAGCCGCCGAGGGGCGGCGCCCCGTCGGGCGAGCGGACGAAGAAGTGGTGGGCCGTCGCCGTCGACCACATGCTCCAGACGCCGGCGAGGACGAGGTAGGCGCCGACGACGCCGGCGGCGACGATCACGAGCCCCGTCAGCGCCGGGTCGCCGATGAGGTTCGTCCCGAGCCCGAGCGTCGAGCGGAACGGCGTCGCGACGTGGCCGACCAGGTGCTCGAACCACGTGACCCGGCCTCCGATGTCGTCGAGCCTGTGGTTCCGGAAGATCATGGTCGCGTCCGCGGTGGCGGCCACGAGCGACGCGAGCCTCAGAAATGCGAGCCACCAGACGCGCCACCAGCTGTGCCAGCGAGCGCGGTGCAACCGCTCCCGCAGGTCCTCGTCGTCCAGGTGCGGCTGCCAGGCGCGCAGCAGCCGCTCGGTCAGGCAGCCCATGAAGTCGTCGGGCACCTCGGTGTAGAACGTGTGGTCGCGCACGATCGAGGCCCGGTTCCAGACCTCGATCTCCTCGATCCACGTCGGGCACTTGTCCTCCTCGCAGAGCGGCCCGTTCGAGACCGGATCGGCGGACGCGTACATGTTCGTCCAGCCCAGCGGCTTTCCGTCCGGCCTGGGAAGCGGGTCGGGAGTCTCGAAGAGCCGGGGCTTGATCGCGTGCCAGAAGAACGCGAACGCGACGACGAGGGCGACGAACCCCGCGAAGGCGAACGAGGAGTACACCGCGAGCGAGCGCGTGTGGTCGCCGGACGCGGCCGCGGTCGTCACCGCACGCGTCGTGCAGATCACGAAGGCGAAGAACGCGACCACGTTCGCCCAGGCGAGGACGTAGCCGACGTTGCGGTGTCGTACGCGGAGGGTGCGGACGCGCCTGAGCTTTCCGTAGCCCTGCCCGAGGGTGACGAGGGCCTGCAGGTTCTCGGGGACGCAGTAGCGCGAAAGCGCCTCGTAGGTGACCGCCGCTCCCTGCGAGTGGGCGACGATCACCATCCGCTGCGCGCGGCCGGAGAGCCAGTGCAGATCCGTCTGCACCCGCTCGACCATGGCGTCGAACTGCACCGAGCTGCTGGTGAGGATGTAGGCGTCGCCGAGCGTGGAGGCGAGCTTGACCGCCGCGCGCTTCGCGAGCTCCTGCAGCGGCTTCACGGGGATCACCACCGGGACGAGGAGCGCGAGGATGGCGAGCAGCCCGAGCGCCGCGAGCGGCAGCGAGAGGACGAGCAGCACGCCGAAGCCGATCGTGCGCGCCCAGCCGCGTACCCGACCGCTCGAGGGTTGCCGCTGGAGGATCCTGCTCCGCCGCACCGGAACCGAGAACTGCTCCAGCAGCATGTACGGCAGGATCGTCAGCATCCAGATCAGCAGCGTCCTCGTCTTCGGCGGCCTGAAGGTGTCCGCCCACCAGGATTCGGCCAGCAGCCAGTGCCCGCGCGGCGCGCCGGGGTAGTTCAGGTCCATCAGCGCATGGGCGGGATCGGGTCCGCTCGGGACGAGCTCCGTCCTCCAGAGGGCGGCCGGCGAGGTGCGGGCCTGCGCCGGCTCGACCTCCTTGTCCTTCGTCAGCCAGCGGGTGAACCACCGCGCCAGCGGGTCGGCGAACCGGACGAGCGTCTCTCCCTGGAGCTGCTCGCCGATGCCGTGGACGAACAGGACCCCGAGCTGGGGCTTTCCGGTCGCCTGCTTTTCGGAGGCTGACGGCACAGCCACGAGCAGCGATTGTCACATGGATGGCCCGAGAATGGAATGCTGCCGCCATGACCCCCGAAGACAGGCTCGTCGAGCTCGGCGTCGCGCTGCCGAAGGCTCCGCCCGCGGTCGGCGCCTACGTGCCGTGGGCGCGCACCGGCAACCTGGTCGTCACCTCCTTTCAGCTTCCGTGGCGCGACGGCGAGCTCGCCTACACCGGCAAGCTCGGCGCTGAGCTGGCGACCGAGCAGGGCTACGACGCGGCGCGGATCTGCGCCCTGAACGGGATCGCGCAGCTGAAGGACGCGGTCGGCGAGCTCGACCTCGTGAAGCGGATCGTCCGCGTCGAGGGGCATGTCGGCTGCGCGGAGACGTTCACAGAGATCCCGCAGGTGCTGAACGGCGCCTCGGACCTCGTCAACCAGGTCTTCGGCGAGCGGGGCCGGCACACGAGGACGGCGCTCGGGCACGTGGTCATGCCGCTGAGCGCGCCCGTAATGATCGGCTTCTGGGCAGAGGTCTAGCTCCCAGGGCCGGCGCCGGCCCTGGGACACGTAGACGGGACTAGGCCGAGGGCGGCGGTCCGCTCGGGAGGCCGCCTGGCCCGTGGGGCGGCCCCTGCATGGCATTGAACGAGCTGTCGAGATGGATCTCGACGGTGCTGCCGTCCGACTTGGTCACGGTCACCTCGTAGCCGTTCCCGCTGTAGTCGGTGGTGACGGCGCCGGCCGTGCCGCTGCCGACAGCTTTCACCGCCGCGGCCCGGGCCTTCGCCGCCGCCGAGCCGGTCACTGGCTTCTCGGCGTCCTCGTGCGCGGCGGTGCCGTGCTGCGGCATGGCCGGAGGTGTCTGCGTCGCGGTCGTCGAGGTCGCGGCCGAGATGGGGTTCTTCGGCCCCTGCGACGTGGACGCGTCTGCGATCGCCGCGCCGCCCACCGCCAACGCGGCAAGCCCGGCCACGATCAGCGCGAGCTTCTTGATGCTCTTCACCTGCTCTCCTTTCGGTCGTCCGGGAGACCCCGGGTTCACCGACCACCCTGCAGGCGCCGTCTCAGAGCGCACTCGGAGGACTCTGGGAATCCGTCGTGAGGATTCGCGGCCGCGGATTGCGGGTACGCGGACGTTCCCAGTCGTTCTCCTTCGGCGGAGGAAGAAGTGGCAGAGCTGTTTGCGGTTGTTGCGCCGGTGTCGCTCGTGGGCGCCGCGATCGTGGCCTGGACCCAGCTGCGTCGCTGGTAAGGGCGCTTCGCGCACGCGAAAATCGGGAACCGAGCAGGCATGCCTCGTCAGCGCGCGCCCAGATCGCTGTGGACGGGGGCGATCAGCTTCGGCCTCGTCAACGTGCCGGTGAAGGTCTACACGGCAGTCCACGAGCACAAGCTCCGCTTCCAGCTCGTCCACGCGAAGGACGACAGCCCGATCGGCTACGAGAAGATCTGCAAGCGCGAGGGCAAGCCGGTCCCCGACGACGAGATCGTCAAGGCCTTCGAGGTGAGCAAGGGCAAGCTCGTCCACCTCGAGGACGAGGACTTCGAGGCGGCGCAGGTCGATGGAGGCGGGCACACGATCGACCTCGAGGACTTCGTCCCCTACGACCAGATCGACCCGACGTTCTTCGCGCACACCTATCTCGTCGGCCCGCAGGACGGCGCCGAGCGGCCCTACGCCCTGCTCGTGAAGGCAATGGAGGACTCGGGCCTGGCCGGGATCGGCAAGTTCGTCATGCGCAACCGCCAGTACCTCGGCTGCCTGCGCGTCCGGGACAGGGTGCTGACCCTCGAGCAGCTGCACTTCGCGGACGAGGTCGACCCGCCGAAGGGAATCGTTCCGTCGAAGCTGCCGGCGGTCTCCGCGCGCGAGCTCGACCTCGCAACCGGCCTGATCGAGAGCCTCGCCGGCGATTGGAAGCCGTCCAAGTACAAGGACACGTACACGGACGCGCTGATGGCCGTGATCAAGCGGAAGCAGAAGGGCGAGGACGTGCACGTGGCGCCGGAGGCGGAGGCAGACGAGGCGCCGCCCGACCTGATGGACGCGCTCCGCGCAAGCATGGAGGCGATGAAGAAGTCGGGCCGGACTAGAAGTCGGGCAACCAGCCGTCGCGGTACGAAGTCCGCGCCGGCGCGGGGAAGCTCGCGTAAGCCTCGGCGGGCTTCGTCGTCTCGGTCTCGACGCTGACGCCGAGATCGCGGGCGACCTGATCGACGAGGTAGCGGAGGCCGGCCCGGCCGCCGCGCGCGCCGACCGCGATCACGACCGCCGGCTCGTCGCCGGTTCCGACGATCATGTGGGCCGTCCCGGCCGGGCAGTGGACGAAGTCCCAGGGCCGGAGGTCGCGCTTCTCGCCCTCGACGACCAGGACGCATTCGCCCGAGACGACGACGAAGTCCTCCTGGTGGCCTTCGAGGTGGTAGAGGCCGAGCGACGCGCCCCGCGGGAGCACGTTCACGTTGATGCCGAGCTGCGGAAACCGCTTCTTGCCTTCGAAGTTGCAGTTGAAGCCCATCGGCCCGTAGTCGCGCCATCGCGACTCCCGCGCGTTGAGCACGAACCAGCCGTCGACGTCGGCGACCAGGCCGAACCTCGTCTCGCGGAACGGCGCCTCGGGCATCAACGACGCCGCGTGACGAAGACGTACTCGCGGCTCTCGTCGGTGAACGGCTCGCCGGCGAAGCCGCCGTACAGCGCCTCGACCTCGAGCCCGGCGACGTCGACCAGGCCCAGCCACTCGTTCTTCGTCGCCCACCAGAGCGAGCTGACGGCTCCGCCGTCGAGCGTGATGTCGATGCGGTTGTCGCCGACGGCGTAGTGCAACGTGTGCGGCACCGGCGCCTCCCGGTGTCGGCCGTCGATCTCCGCGGCGATGTGGTGGTCGAACGCGAAGGCGTTCCAGGCGAAGCGCCCGCCGGGGCGGAGCGAGGCAGCGACGCGCTCGAAGGTTTGCCTGCGGTCGGCCCACGTGGGCAGATGGAGCAGCGCACGGAACGGGCAGTAGACAAGCGCGGCCGACTCCTCGACCTGGAGCTCCCGCATGTCGCCAAGGCGCAGCTCGAGCTCGACGCCGGCCTCCACGGCCGCAGCTCGGGCCAGCTCGAGCATCGCCGGCGACGTGTCTATCCCGAGCACTTTCCGGCCGGTCGCCTTCGCGACCGGGACCGCGACCCGCCCGTTCCCGACGGCGAGCTCGACGAGGGGCCCGTCCGCCTCCTGCGCCAGCCCGACGTAGAACGGCACGTCGGCCGTCATCGCGGCCGACCACTCCTCGTAGCGCGCCGCGAAAGCCTCGTCCCACGTCGTGCCCACGGCCGGATCGTACGTCTAGAGATATCCGCCGAACGTGACCGCGAGCAGGGCCAGCGACAGCCCGGACGTAGCCAGGACGGTCAGCCCCGCGAGCACGTTGAACGTCCTCCCGTTCGCGTACTCGCCCATCAGCCCGCGGTTCGAGGCGAGCCGCCAGACGAAGAACAGCGTCACCGGCAGCAGCGCGCCGTTCACGACCTGGACGCCGACGAGGAGGCCGATCACCGGGACGCCCGGAAGGAGCGCCACGACGGTGCCGATCGCGATCAGCGTCGTGATCACGCCGACGAACACCGGCGCTTCGCGAGGCCGGTGCGAGATGCCCTTCTCGAAGCCGAACGTCTCGGAGATCACGTACGCGGCGGTCACAGGCAGGATCGCCGCGGCGAGGAGCGAGGCGCCGAGCAGCCCGATCGCAAAGAGCACCTCGGCGTACCGGCCCGCGAACGGCTCGAGCGCCTTGGCCGCGTCGGCCGCGCTCTTGACGTCGTAATGGTGGTGGACGAAGAGCGTCGCGCCGGTCGCGATGATGATGAAGCCCGCGACGAGGTTGGCGAAGATCGACCCCGTCACGACCTCGGCCCGCTCGGCGTTCAGCTCGTCTGGGCCGATTCCCCGCTCGACCACGGCCGACTGCACGTAGAGCTGCATGAACGGCGTGATCGTCGTCCCTGCCGTCGCGATGAACAGGAACAGGTAGCCCGAGGTCAGCCGGATGTGCGGCGCGACGATCGCGTGTCCGACCGAGCCCCAGTGCGGATGCGCGAGGATCGCCGCCACCGGGTAGGCGAAGAAAGGAATCGTCATCAGGACGAAGACCCGCTCGGCGAGCTTGTATGAGCCGCCGACGAGGAGCAGCCAGACGACCGCCGCGGCGACCGGCACGGACGCGTATTTCGGGACGTGCGCGAGCGAAAGCGCCGCGCCGATGCCGACGAACTCGCTGATGCAGATGCCGAGGTTCGCGGCGAGCACCGAGACGCTGGAGAAGACCGACCAGCGCACCCCGTACTGCTCGCGGATCAGCTCGGCCAGGCCCTTGCCGGTCACCGCCCCCATCCGCGCCGCCATCTCCTGGACGACGACCAGCGAGACCGTGATCACGACCATCATCCAGAGCAGGTCGTAGCCGTACTTCGCGCCGACGGAGGCGTACGTCGCGATCCCACCGGCGTCGTTGCCGGCGTTGGCCGCGATCAGGCCGGGGCCGAGGAACGCGAGGAGGACGAGGAGGCGCCGGGCGGCGCGGCTACGCGGCCGCAGCCGCGGTCGGCGGCCGGCGACACGGTCGCGAGCGCCCGCCAAGGCAGCACGTACGGAGGCTGCCATCGGGATCCGCGACGAGGTTCCAGGCCGACATCACGGCCAGTCTACGAGCTCAGTCCTCGCCGAACAGGCCGAAGCGCCGGCGCCAGCCCCGCGGCAGGACGAGCTCGAGCACGTCGTCGACCGTGATCACGCCGACCATCCGCTCGTCCTCGTCGACGACGGCGACGACGGTCAGGTCGAAGTCGGTCATCAGACGCGCCACCTCTTCCAGGTCGGCCTCCGCGCGCACGCGCTGCGCGGCGCCCGCGACCTCGCCCACGCGCAAGTGCGGGTCGGCGCGCACGACGTCGGCGAGCTGGATCGCGCCGTCGAGGCGACGCGACGTGTTCATGACGAAGACCCAGCCGAGCACCTCCGCCGGGTGGCCCGACCCTTGCACCCTTGCGAGCACCTCGTCGCGCGTCGCCTGCGAGTACACGCACAGGAAGTCCGGGCTCATCAGCCCGCCGGCGGTGGCGGGGTCGTAGCCGAGCAGCGTCCGCAGGCGGCGCCGCTGGACGGGCGGGAGCAGGTCGAGCACGACCTCGCGCCTGTCCTCCTCGAGCTGGCCGAGGACGTCCGCCGCGTCGTCGGACTCCATCCGGGCGAGCAGCGTCGCAACCTCCTCGTCCGTCCACTCTTCGAGGAACTCGACCTGGTGACCCGGCTCGAGCTCCTCGAAGACGTCGGCCTCGAGCTCCGGGTCGTGCCCGATCGCCTCGATGATCTCCTCGCCCTCGTGGTGGGATGCAGCCTCGACGAGGTCGGCGAGCTGCGCGGGATGGAGCCGCGCGAGCTTCGGGTGCGGCACGCGGAGGCGCACGGTCGGCACGTGGCCGGTGAACGGCTCGATGCTTCCCCAGTCGAGGAACGAGCTCGACTCGATGTTCTTCGCCAACGCCCTCGGCAGTAGCCGGCGGGCGAACCCCCGGAGGCCCACGTCGACGCCGACGACGCGGTACCAGCCGTCGAGCCGGGCGAGCTCGATCTCGTTCGCCCGAACGAGGCGCGCGCCGTCCACGTTGATCAGCTGCCGGTCGAGCACGTCCCGCTTGAGCAGGATCTCCTGCGGACGGCGCTCGAACGGCTGCAGGTCGAGCCGGATGCTGCACAGGGTTGCGCGGCCGTGCTCGACCTCCTCGATCTGATCGGTCGGCACGAACACCTCGCGGCCCGCGACGGTGGCGAGCACCCCGCTGACGGGCGGGTACTCGTCGTCGCCGAGGCGGACGATCAGGTCGGCGACCTTCCCGAGCTTGCCGCCCGCGCCGTCGACCAGGTCGCCGCCGACGACCAGCGAGAGGTGCAGGATCCGCGGCCGGGCGTGGACTGCGGTGCCCATCGCGGGCCACGATACGCGCTACTCTCGAGTCGTGGGGAGCCGTTCAGCCGACGGCGACTACCTGCGGTTCGTGGAGGCCACGCTCGGGCTCGCCGACGCCGCCGCGGGCCTGCCGCGACGAGCACGCGTCGGGGTGGTCGTCGCGCTGCTCACCGTCTGCGATTCCGATCGAAGCGCGCGGACGGCGCTCGGCTCAGCCGAGCCCCAGCGCCTGCGGCAGGCGATTGCCGGGCTGACCCAGGCGCGCGAGGTACTCGCAGATGCCGGCCTGGAGTTCCACCGGCGACGAACGCTTTCGCCGGTGGCGTAGCGACAAGATCCCGCGAGCGCGCTCTACGATGTGGACGGGATGTTGAACTCGCTTCGCAGGGCCTATCACCGGATGTTTCCGCGCTACCGGACGCCGGGCCGCAACCGTGCTGACCTGACCGGAGACCAGGCCGGAACAGGAGCCGCGTCCGGTCTCAAGGATCAGGGCTTCGACTCGTTTGTTCCAGGAGCAGCCGCTCCCGGTTACGTCAACGACTACGACGAGGGCCGGCCGAAGCATTAGCCGACCGGCTAGGACGCGCGCCTGATCCGCCGGCCGCGCTTGACCTCGTACATCTCGCGGTCGGCTGCGGCGAGCGCCGCGGCGGCCGTCCCTCTGCCCCGCTCGAGCGCGATCGCGCCGACGCTCGCCCCGCCGCGCATGCCGGCCGGCCAGACCGACACGACCGCAGACTCGATCTTCTCCGCGACGCGCTCGGCCTGTGCGATCGTCGTGCCGGGGAGGAGCACCGCGAACTCGTCGCCCCCGATCCGCGCGACCGTGTCGCTGTAGCGGACGCGCGCCTCGATTGCCTGCGCCACCGCGCGGAGAAGCTCGTCGCCGGCGGCATGGCCATGCGAGTCGTTGACCGCCTTGAACCCGTCCAGGTCGACGTAGAGCAGCGAGCCCGCCCGGTCGTCGCGGCGGCGCCCCTCGGCCAAGAAGCGATCGAGCTCCTCGAGGAGCCGTTCGCGGTTCCAGACGCCCGTCAGTCCGTCACGGTTCGCCCATTGCTTCAGCCGGTGCTCGCGGGCCTTGCTGTCGGTGATGTCCTGGGCTACGAGCATCCCGGCGACGACCGCGCCGCCCCGATTCCGCACGGGCACGACGCGGTGCAGGTGGTCACGGCTTCCGTGGGGCAGCTCGAACGCGGATTCGTGCCCCTCGAGCGCCGCGCGGTAGGCAGGCTCGAGCACCGTCCAGATCTCCGGCTCGAACGCCTCACGCACGGTCTGGCCCTCTATCTCGCGAGCTCCGATCCCCATCGCCCGCAACCCGCGACCGGCCGCGAACGTGTGCCGGAGCCTGCGGTCGAAGAGGAGCAGCGCCCCGTTCGGGAAGCTCTCTGCGGCGAGTCGCGAGTGCAGGTCGCGGCGGGAGGCGGGCCGCCGCGCGCGCACGCGCCCGAGCACCAGCCCGACCGCGAGCGCAACCGCTGCAACGACGGCGAGAAGGACCATCCGATCCTTGTAGCGATGCGGACGGACGAGACTCAAGTCCGCGGCCGGAAATGACGATGAGTGAGCCGGCTGTGGATAACTCAGGCGAACACGAGCTCGTCGCCATCGCGGCTGAGCTCGAGCGTTACTGGTCCGAGCAATGGCGGCGGGCGAAGGAGATCTGCGATCTCCTCGAGCAGCGCCTTGCCACCCGGACGGCCGCTGCCGTCGGCCCTCGGCTCCGACTGGTGACCCCCGCGGACAGCGCGCCGGCGGACGGCGACGGGCAGCCGTGCCCGCCGTCCCTCAAGCTGGTAGATCGCTAGAGCAAAAAGCTCGCAAAGAGCGGCGGGGCGCCCTTGTCCGTCCGGACGAGGGCGATATGGTGGGCCCGTCGTCGGTGCAGGGTTCTTCGTCATCTGGTTCGCGTGGCAGTGACCGCCTGCTGTGGGACTGCGCCACGGTCGGGCGCGTGCTCGAGATGAACCGTGTCTCCGCCCGGGCGCGACTCGAAACCGAGCTGGGCCGGGACCTGACGCGTGTCCTGCTGCTGACGCTCCGCGAGGCGGAGCCCTCGACGCCGCACGAGGAGCAGCTCTGGCGCGCGGCACAGGGCGACGCGGCCTAGACCCTTTCCGTAACCCGCTCTAGACTCGGACCGCGTGAGGCCGAGCACATGGCTGCGCGAGGCGACCGTCGGGGCGGCCTCGGTCGCAAGGAACCGGAACCTGCGGCAGCTCGAGCTCTCGCTGGCCGGTGTGAGCATCGGCGAGTCGGCGTTCGCCGTCGCGATCGCGGTCTACGCCTACGGCGCGGGCGGAGCGACTGCGGTCGGGATCGTCGGCCTCATCTGCCTGGTGCCGAGCGCCGTGACCGTGCCCCTCGGATCGTGGTTCGGGGACAAGCACGAGCGCGAACGGGTGCTGCTCGCACTGTCGCTCGCGTCGGCCGCCGCGCTCGGCGGCTGCACGGTCGTCTTCTACTACCTCGACCGGAGCGAGGCGGCGATCTTCGCGCTCGCCGGAGCACAGGCGGCGCTCGCGTCGCTGCTCTGGCCGGTCGCCACGGCGCTGCTCCCCTCGCTGGCGACGACGCCGACCGAGCTGATCGCCGCGAACGGCGCGACCTCGACCGTGGACGGGCTAGGGACGCTCGCAGGCCCGCTCGCAGCCGGCGTGCTGATCGCGACCACTTCGCCGGGCGTCGTCTTTGGCGTCGCCGCGGGTGCATTCCTCTTGGCCGCGATCATGGTCGCCCGGATCGCCGTGGAAGGCCGTATCCGGCTCGGCGCCGACCCGGGACGAGAGCTGCTCGCCGGGCTCCGGCTGCTGGTGCGCGACCGGCAGGCGGCGACCATCACGGGCCTGTTCTGCGCACAGACCTTCGTCCGCGGCCTGCTGAACGTGCTCGTCGTCGTCACCTCGTTCCGGCTCCTCCACGCGGGCGGGGGTTGGGTCGGCTACCTGACGGCGGCCATCGGGGTCGGCGGGCTGCTCGGGGGTCTCGGGAGCGCGACGCTGGCCGGACGGCGCCTCGCCGTGCCGTTCGCGCTCGGCCTGCTCGCCTGGGGGATCCCGATCGCCCTCCTCGCGGCAGCGCCCTATCGCGCCAGCGCCCTCCTCCTGCTCGTGCTCGTAGGGGCGGGAAACGCCTTCGAGGACGTGGCCGGGGAGACGCTGCTGCAGCGGCTCGTGGACGACCAGGTGCTCGCACGCGTGGTCGGCCTGTCCTACGGGATCGCGATGGCGCTCGCCGGCGTCGGCTCGATCCTCGCGCCGGTGCTGATCTCGGGTCTCGGCACGCGCGGCGCGCTCGTGGCGACGGGATGCGTACTGCCGGTGCTCGTACTGCTCTCGTTCCGGCGGCTCCGCCGGATCGACGCCGGCGCCGCCGCGCCGCTCGCAGAGCTGGAGCTGCTCCACGCGG
>Ga0070741_10006176_pt1 | contig 25967 bp, 24 predicted proteins | sample Coa_R1_4_FD_66440 | JGI IMG/M metagenome (GOLD analysis project Ga0070741, IMG submission 66440) | Surface soil microbial communities from Centralia Pennsylvania, which are recovering from an underground coalmine fire - Coalmine... | ecosystem: Environmental > Terrestrial > Soil > Unclassified ... | reverse complement strand
CATTAACAAGAGCGCCGCCAATACGAGTAACACGATGGACTGCCTAGTACGGTTTTTCACCTCATGCCTCCAAAAAAAATCATAAACTTCAAAACCCAGAATTGCCGTTTGTGATGCACAGTGTATGAATATAAATTCTTATTTCCAGCTCCAGTTGGGCTGGGAATTTTCCCCGTTCGTGGTGAGCGCATGCTGTTTGGTTCCGTCGGCCAGCATGCTCCAGATTTGCGATCGCCCGCCTTGCTTGGATTCATAGACAATGTGCCGTCCATCGGGCGACCAGGAGGGGAAGTCGTTGACGCCGGAGTCGTGCGTCAACTGCACCCATTGCCGCGTGGTCACATCCATGATGTAGATATCCTGTCCTCCGGGTGCGCCGGGTCCGTAGTTACGCCGCCAGGCGAATGCCAGGAGCTGTCCGTTGGGCGACCAGGAGGGCGAAACCGCGTAGCCGGTATCGGTCATGCGCTGCACGTTGGTGCCGTCGGCATCCATGATATAGATCTGCGGCAGGCCGGTGCGGCCGCTTACAAATGCGATCTGCGCGCCGGTTTTCGCGTTCCATACCGGGGAAGAGTCGGGATGGCCCGTGGAGACGGTAAGACGCCTGGGGTTTGCGCCCGAGGAATCGGAGACATAAATCTCAGAGTGACCGTGCATGGAAGAAGAAAAAGCTATTTTGCTTCCATCCGGCGCCCACGCCGGAGAGATATTCGTTCCGTTGTAAGAAGGAAAGCCGATCATCCTTCCCAGTTCCAGCGAGTACATCATCAGTTCCAGGCCGCGTTTGACAAAAGAGGAGAAGATTACGCGAGTGTTATCGGGCGAAACGCGCGGCGAGAGCGAGGCCAGCGAGTTCAGATGCGTCAGTTGCGCCTGACCAGCGCCGTCATAATCCATCTGCCAGACTTCCTTGTGGCCGCTGCGCGAGCTGATGAAATATAGCTTGGTCTCGGCAATGCCGTTGATTCCACCACCCAGGCGGAAGATGATCTCGTCGGCAAAGCGGTGCGCCTGCAAACGGGCATTTTCGGGCGATGCCGGGTCGCTGTATTGCTTGCCTAACACCATGGGCGAACCGGTATTGCGGGCGTCATAAAGCCAGCCTTGCATGGCCACGTTCGAGCCTGAAACCCCGAAGTTGCCAAAGGCCACCATACTGGCATTCACCGGCGGATTGCTCCAGGTCGCCAGTTGTATTTCAGACGCGGTGCCGGGAATGTTGAGCGGATAAAAGCTCTTGGAGACCAGGTCGAAGATGCCGGCATTGTCCAGATCGTTCCATAGAGTCTGGTTAAAGATTGTGAGCAACGGCGCTGTCTGCGGGTCGGCGCCTGCGACCTTGAAATCAGGAACCGCCAGCCGGACTTTTTCTACACCGAGGCCTGTGCCCGTGCGGATCCAATCCGTTTGCGCGAAAAGCAAAGATGATGATACGAGGGTCAGCAAAGCTAATGCCGCCAATCGTTTGATCATGGTATGCACTCCATTCCTTGCCTGTATCAAAGAGTTTTTTACTGCCTTTTGTAATCAAACCAGAATTCTACAGAAACTTTGCTGCCCCGGTAACCAGGGGGCAGGGGACCGAAGGTATCAATCCGCTGCAGGGCCCGTGTTGCCGACTGATCGAGCGAAGGCACGCCACTTGACTGCTCGATCTGAATATTCGTGGGCTCGCCGCTGCTCAGAATGTCAAAGACAATGTAAACCCGCCGGGCAGAGCTAATAGTCGGATCCACTTCATATTTCAGCCAGTTTTCCGAGACTTTGCGCTGTACGACCTGCACGTACCATCCGAATTGGCTGCCAAAGTCTCCCGCAGCACCGGTAAAACTGAATCCACCCTTTGCGTTGTTCGCGGTAAACACGCCGTACGGACCGCTTACCGGGCCGCCTTCCCCAAAGGGAACGCGATTATCTTGCGGCGGAGGAATACGCGGTTTTTCCGGACTGGTGTGCTGTTCGGGCTTCTTCTTTACCTCGCGCTCCGGGATCGGCAGGGCTTCCGGTTGCTGCTCTACCGCTTTTGGCGGCGATTCAGTCAAGCCTTTGGATTCATTGGCCACTACATTCTGCGTCTGCTCAGGCTGGGCAGGCAAGGGAACAGCGGCGCGGCTTACGAGAGTCGCGCTCATAGCTTCCCCAATCTCGGTGTTACCCCAGTTTTCGCCATGCTGTGAACTGATGATGCTGCTATAGACAATGATCGAGCCGAACAGGAGGACGTGCAGTCCTGCCGACCAGGTGAGATAGCCTCTCCAGGAATCGCGTTCAAGGTAAATATTGTCATCCGGTGGCATGTTACTTCACCGCGTTCTCCTGCAATGGTTGGGTCACAATACTTACATTGGTAATGCCTGCCTGCTTGACCGAATCCATAACGGTGGCAAAGGCGCCAAATGGCACATTCTGGTCGGCCCGCAAAAAAATGGATTGGTGCTCCGGATCGCGGACCTTGTCATGCAACTTTTGCGCAATCTGGTTGATGTTAATAGGGTCGTTTCCCAGAAAGACGCGCTGTTGCTTGTCAATGGTGATGACCAGCCGCTCTTCAGTGATTTCCTTGACGCTCCGCGTTTTGGGGACATCCACGTCAATGCCCGACTGCAAAATCGGGGCGGTGAGCATGAAAATAATCAGCAGCACCAGCACAACGTCGACCAGCGGGGTAACATTAATTTCCGCCAGCGACGACTGCGTGCGTCCACTCTTATCGGTAAAAGCCATCAGCGTCTCTCAGTTGCTGCTTCTGTCTGTACCGGGGCATTGCGCTCTACGGCATTCAGCATCTCGAGCGCAAAGTCATCCATGCGCGCGCCGAACTCGCGGATAGTGTGCGAAATCTGATTGTAGAAAATTACCGCTGGAATGGCGGCAACCAGGCCCGCCGCGGTCGTAATCAGGGCCTCGGAAATTCCCGGTGCAACCGCGCGCAATGTGGCCGCGCCGGCGGTGCCCAGTCCGTGAAAGGCGTCAATAATGCCCCACACGGTGCCAAACAATCCTATAAAAGGAGATACCGCGCCGGTGGTCGCCAGCAGCGGCAGCCTGCGCTCCATGCGGGTCAGTTCTTCGGAGGCGGCAATCTGCATGGATCGCCGGATGGCGTCAAGACTGCGAATGGTTCCGCTGCTCCCCATCTGCCGGCGATATTCTTCGTATCCGCCTTCGAAGACGGCGACCAGAGGGCTGGGCTTGAACTGCTCGGCCACGGCAGAGATATCCTGCAGCCGCTGGGCCTTGCGGAAGGCGCGTATGAAGCGTCCGCTCTGCCTGCGCGCGCTGCCAAAACGCGCCCACTTGGAAAGAATGATCCCCCAGGAAAGTACGCTGAAGGCGAGAAGGATCAGGAGAACAATTTTGGCGACCAGACCGCTGTCTTGAATAAGATTAACGATCTCGCCCCCGACAAGGGATGCTGAAAAGAGGTGTATTGTCATCTCGATGAATTCGAGTGAAATGGCTATATGCACCGTAGCATCCAGCCTGTGCCCTCGTCAATGTTACTTGAATTAATTTTTGCAGGGATCATTATCTTTAAAGCTCACCCCTGGTTTTGCCAATTCTGAGTAGCCTGAGTACGAAGCTCCGTGAGGCGGGTTCTCCGGCGATCATTCCTGGATCGGAGGTCTTTCAGCGCGGAAGATCCAAGTTGATGGATTGAGCACTCGACAGCTTTCAGCCGGCGATCCCGCTGAAATCCGCTCTCCACGTTTTACACCGGAGCTGTACCGCCTAATTCTTTGGCTCGATGATTGGACCATTCGTGATGAGCTTGGAATCCACGATGCCGATCTCGACCCGGCGGTTGGCAGCACGCGCTTGCTCGCTGTCGCCCGCAACGCGCGGGTCGGACTTGCCAAAACCCTTGGCGCTCATGATTTTCGGGGAAATTCCGGCCTGTAGCAAGAAGTCGCGGACAGCTTCGGCGCGGCGCTGCGAGAGTTGCAAGTTGTAGGTCTGCGTGCCGACGTCGTCCGTATATCCGTAGACAGCAACCGTGTATCCCTTAAGCGCCATCAGGATTCCGGCGATGCGATTGAGGATGTCGCGGTATTCCGGTTTAATGTTTGCCTTATCGAAGTCGAAGCGAATGGACTTGCTGTCAAGCGTCATCACCAAGCCCATAGCGGTACGGCGCGTTTCGGCGATTTGCCCGAGAGCGTCTTGCAACTGTTGAAGTTCCGCCTCTCGCTCTTGCCGATATTGCTCAGCCTGCTGTTTGGCTTGGTCCGCTTTTTGCTGTTCGTCGGCGGCCTGCTGCCGCGCAAGTTGCGCCTGCGCCTCTGAGCTCGATTGAGCCTGCTTGGCCAAGTCGCGCTCTTGAGCGGCTGCCTGCGCGTTCGCAGCTGCTTGCGAAGCTTGCTGAGCGGACGTCTGCGATTGTTCCTGTACCCGCTCGACCTGCCGACTGAGAGCTTCCGTCTGCTGGCTCAGCTGTGCCATCTCGCGCTCCAGGCGACGGGCCGATCTTAGATCAACAAACCCAAGAATCAAGCTGAGCGCGATTGCGATCACTCCCAGAGCCAACGCCAACTTCCCGTGAGACTTGCCAGGTGTATTCCCAAGTCCACGCTCATCCAGCTTCAGCGGCCCTCGTGAAGAGTCCATCATTTGGGCCAATCTTAGCTTGGAATTCTATAGAAGCAAAACGAAATAGCTCCGGATTATCGGCTAACAATGAAGTTATGTTCCTCCGAGACTGGAATCGAACATGGGAATCTTCCAGCCGCAAACCATTCTCATCAACTCATTGTGATTTTGCGACCAGCGTTTGAGAAGGCAAAGCCTGAGAGCGCCGATTTTTGGCTCTGACGTTGAGAAACAACAAGCCGCGACCCCAATTCGCATTTCAGGTCAGGCTGCTTTTCTTCCCTCGGGCTTGGCTTCCGGATGTCCACGTTCGGCTGCCGCGTGCTCAATGGTTGAGTTGACCTCGCCTCCCACCAGAAACGCCAATCCGGTGATATAAAACCAAAGCAACAGAATCATTACCCCGCCCAGCGATCCGTATGTCTTGCTGTAGCTGTTGAAGAAGTGCAGATAAACGCGCAACCCGAACGAAGATACCAGCCAGAGCAGCACCCCTATGATCGAACCGGGAGTGATCCAGTACCAGTGCCGCTCTTTTACGTCGGGACCAAAGTAATACACCAGAGCGAAGGCAAAAGAGATGAAAAAGAGGGCCAGAGGCCATTGCAATACTTTCCAGGCCAGCACCAGCGAGGTGCCCAGGCCGATTTTTCTGTCAACAAAGCCTGCTATATGCCCGCCAAACAGCACCACGGTAAGCGCCAGGATAATCAATATTGCCACAGCCAGCGTGATTCCTAACACAACAGCCCGCACCTTATACCAAGGACGCGAGTCGTGCACGTGATACGCGGCGTTGAGAACAGAGATCATGGTGCTGATGCCGCCGCTTGCCGACCAGAGGAAGAATACGATGCCAAAGGTCAGCTTGCCTCCGCCGCTGGACTGCGCGATCTCCTGAATGGTCTGCGAAATCAGGTTCGAAGCCGAAGGAGGAACCACATGGGCCAGTCCTGCGAAGAGCTGGTCGCGCAAGGCAGCGCGCTCGGCGGCAAAGATCCCCAGCAGCGAAAGAAGAAACAGAAGCAGGGGAAATATCGAGAGCAGGAAGTTGTAAGCCAGCTCCGAAGCCCGATTCAGAACGTCGTCGTGGTCAATCTCAGTCCAGACTTCCTTCGCGAGCTGCACGATGGTCAGCCCTCCCAGCGACCATAGGGACTTGACCTGCTGCTTTGTATCCAGTCGCGATTCGGTCATAGCAAATTGGATGGGAAATCGATGGGTGCCCGATGTCTGGCTTCTTACCGAGCAGCGGCTATGGAGAGTTGAAAGTCGGATGACAAAGCCGACGAAAAATAAATACAGGCCGGCTTTGCTCCAGCCAAGTTTCGGTTTGTCCGTCCTACGACTGGAATCCGTCCCAGACCTGGTTGCCGAGGTTGTGTGGGGAAGTCGCCTATTTTCGTTTTGGTGGTGGAACTTCTTGACAGCCATCACCGTATCCCAGACTAAATCTTCACAAGCGAGGACACATGAGTTCCACCAAGAACCCAGGCAGGTCCGCAGGCTTACTGTATGTACTCGTCTCAATAGTCGGCTTCTTCGCCATGGGTTATGTTCCCAGCAAGCTAATCGTGGACGGAAACGCAGGGGCGACGGCCAACAACATCTCGGCCTCCGAGACGCTGTTTCGACTCGGCATCGCGGGCCAACTCATCAGCGAGGCCGGTTTTATTTTCGTTGCTCTGGCTTTGTACGATCTGCTCAAGGGGGTCAGCCGGCGTCAGGCCTCGCTCATGGTGACATTGATTGTGGTCTCGATCCCGATATCGTTTCTGAATGAGCTGAACTCCATCGCCGCCCTCGTCTTAGTGCGCGGAGCTGATTTCCTATCCATATTCGAAAAGTCTCAGCGGGATGCCCTGGCTATGCTGTTCCTCAATCTGCATCATTACGGAATTGTTATTGCTGAGATATTTTGGGGGCTATGGTTGTTTCCTCTCGGGCAGCTTGTGTACCGGTCACGCTTCTTGCCCCGGTTCATGGGAGTCTGGCTGGTCATCGCCGGCTTCGGCTGGGTGATCCTGAGTCTCACGGGTGTACTGTTGCCGCAATATCAGGACAAGGTGTACAGCTACTCTCAGCCCGCGATCATCGGGGAGATAGCGTTCATGCTCTGGCTCGTCATCAAGGGCGCAAAGCCATCAGCGCTGGACGCCACATCCTTGGCGGCAACCTAGGCTGCACTTCGTGGACTGTCGCCAACACGGAAGCTATCTGGTTTCCAGGTCGGGATTAGTCCTGTGAAGTCGGCATCTCGTCAGGAAATCAAACACTGAAGAGATGCGCGTTTCTCGTTACCTATCTGGTGAGACTTCCTACAAGCGGACTTCTGGCCCGGAATAACTTCCGTGTTGCCCGCCATCCCTATAAGAATCGCGCGATCGCTGAGCGCAAAAAGGTCTTAGACAACACATCCTTAGGCGCAGGCATCACCACACGGGGGCTTCGCAACCCAACATTCTGGTTTGATGGTGCACCCGATTCAATCGCAATCGACACTGCAAGGATTGGGGAGAAGGAACATGAAAATCTTGATGGTGTTATAAGTCCTTTGCAGCTATAGGAGAACATGATCTATGTCGCACCATTATCTGGGCGCGCCGGCACAAGACCCGGTCGTCGGGACTGGTTGCCCCCCTGGCGAGATTGTCCCCGGCCCATGTCAGAGCAGAAAGGACGGTCCCCATGAGACATTCGACTTTCTATCGTACGGTCCAGGTCGATGAGCTCTCCATTTTTTACAGGGAGGCTGGCGAGAAGGACGCTCCGACGCTACTTCTGCTTCACGGACTTCCATCCTCTTCGCGAATGTTCGAATCTCTTTTCGCCCGACTTTCCGAACGCTATCACCTGGTTGCGCCGGATTACCCGGGCTTCGGACATAGCGATTGGCCAGATCCGAAGCAGTTCAATTACACCTTCGATCACATCGCCTCAGTGATGGAGGATTTTACGCAGGCGATGGGTTTGTCACGCTACACGCTCTACCTGCAGGATTACGGCGGCCCTGTTGGTTTTCGCTTGGCGCTTGCCCATCCCGACCGGGTCGAGGCACTCATCGTCCAAGACGCAGTAGCCCACAACACAGGCTTGGGAGCGAACTGGAAGACACGGCGGGCCTTCTGGGCTGATCGCGCTGCCAACGAAAGCGCGCTACGCGTGAATCTGATGTCCCTGGAGACTGCCAAAGAGCGTCACGCGGGGAACGATCCCAATCCTGAACGCCACGACCCGGACCTTTGGACGGACGAGTTCTATTTTCTCAATCAACCGGGCCAAGTGGAGATTCAGAGCGACCTCTTCTACGACTATCGAAACAACGTGGAGGCATACCCGAAATGGCAAGCGTGGATGCGTGAAAAGCAGCCGCGCCTGCTGGTGATCTGGGGTAAGTATGAATCGTCGTTCGATCCTTCGGAACCGGAAGCCTATAAGAAGGATGTACCAAGCGCTCAGATCCACATTGTGGATGGCGGCCATTTTGCATTGGATACGGCTGCCGACGAGATCGCGGCTCTCGTACGCGACTTCATGACGAAGTCGGGGTGAACACAATGCTCTTATGAGAAACGTTGAATGGCGCGCGATCAGCGCCCTCAATTGATGCTCATCATCCTCTAATCGTAGACAGTAAAAACAACATGGATTTAGAACGGAGAATGAAATGGCAATAAAAGGAAAAGTCCTGGTACTAGTCTCGAGCGGTCACGGCTTGCCCTTGAAAGACGGAAAGGTTTATAAGGGCGCCGGCTATTATCTCAACGAGCTGACGGTTCCGGTTCGCGCCCTGATGAAGGAGGGCTACGAAATCACCTTCGCTAACCCAAAAGGCAACACGCCACAAATGGATGTTCATTCAGCTGTACCTGACTTCTTCGGTGGGGACAAGGCTAAACTTCAGGACTTTCTGAAGTTCCGCGACAGCCTGACTGGGCTCAAAAGTCCAAATCGTATTTCGGATGTCATCGCATCAGGCCTGGATCAATATGACGCTGTTTTCGTCCCCGGCGGCCATGGCCCGATGATGGATCTTCTCGATGACCCCGACGCTGGCACCGTGATGAGACACTTTCACAAAACATCCAAGCCTACGGCAGTGCTCTGCCATGGCCCGATTTCACTTCTCTCGGCTTCTCCGAATTCGAAGGAAGTGGTCGCCGCGCTGGCGGCGGGCGATGCGGCTGGAGCGAGGGCAAAAGCTCAGGGTTGGATATATTCAGGATATAAGATGACGATCTTTTCGACAGCGGAAGAGCAGCAGCGAGAGCCGCTTGAGATTGGTGGTAAAGTTCTCTTCTACCCGGACTTCGCCTTGAGCACGGCAGGCGGCGACGTAAGTGTGCTCGCTCCATGGAAGAGCTACGTCCTTCAAGATCGCGAGTTAATCTCAGGCCAGAACCCGTTCTCTGATCAAGCGCTTCTGAATCTTCTTCTACCGGCACTCAACGAGAAAAAGAAGCGAGTGGCTTAAAACGATTCGGCTCAAGCACAACGGCTCTCGTCGTCGCTCAACCTTGAGCGCAGCCGCAGAGTTCGGGATTTCTTGCAAATTAGATGGTGGCCAGGGACCGCTTCGGATTAATCAAACTGCTGATCGGAGGAATTTTGACCACCGCAATCACCGTCCCTCACATCCAACGAAAACCGGGACTCCTGGGAGACGGTATTCATAATGAGCAACTATATCGGAATTGGAGTCGTCCATGAACAGCGTACAAATCGAACAGAAGAGCTATGAGATGCCCCCGCGAGAGGGGATCAGCATCGCGCATTTTCTCACCGTCACCAACATCGAGCGTTCGGCTCGTTACTACGAAAAGGTCTTCGGCGCTCGCATTCTGAGCATGGGTGACGGCAACGCGCCTGGGTACCTGCAGCTTGCGAATATCTGGATGATTCTGAACGTTGGGGGCGGGCCGACCCCGGATAAGCCGACGGTAACGCTCAGCGTCCCCGACCCGAATCACATCAACAGCTTTCTGAATTTTCGCGTTGCTGATATTCAAGCGTGCTATGAATTATGGAAAAGTCGAGGAGCGGAGTTCATCACGGAGCCAATCCCCAAGTACGGCGAAACGCGCTGCTACATCCGCGATCCTGATGGTTATATTATCGAGGTCGGACAGAGCACTACCCTCACGTACGGTTAACGCTCGGCCCGGCTGAGGTGCGGATTTAGACGCTTACGGATGCCGCGTAAGTGCTAGCCCATTGGCGCCAACGATAACGCAGCTCGGCCGCACGAGGCCCTGACTTGGCAGGTGCCCTCGGCCAAGGTGAAGTTGCCGTCCTAACAATGTGTCGGCACCCAGCAATGGGCGTCCCTACCGGAACAGTAACCCCGACGCTCTTCACACGTGGTAGCACTGTCCAGAAACGGGCTTGGAGGAGATCGGTGTTGGCCGTATCGGTACCGGGAAGTCGGCTAGGATGGAGACAAACTCCTGAATGCTTGCAAGTTTCACATTACCAATCCGCATAGTTTATGTTTGTGTTGAAGCGGATAGATTCTCATATGGACCGGATATGAGCTACAGATACCAGCAACTCTGCGCTAAAGACGTGCAGACTCTAAAGCAGCTGCTTAACGTTTTTGGAGAAACATTCGGGGATATGGATGCGTATCAGAGCGCCGTCCCACGCGATGCGTATTTGCGGTCGCTGCTAGCGAAACCGCACTTTATCGCTTTGGTCGCCATCGCTAGCGACAAGGTTGTCGGCGGGCTGGCTGCGTACGTTTTGGACAAATTCGAGCAGGAACGGCGGGAAATTTACATTTACGACCTCGCGGTGCAGAAGCAACACCGCAGAAAAGGCATAGCAAGAAGATTAATCAACGAGCTTAGACATATAGCCCGCGACCGGGGCATTTACGTCATCTATGTCCAGGCGGACAAGGTGGATGACGCGGCCATAGCGCTGTACGAATCACTGGGAAGAAGAGAGGACGTGTTCCACTTTGATATTGAACCGTGATCGAAGCGTCGCAATGACACCCCTTGTCCGTAATTTGGCCAGTGGTTTCGTTCTGACGAGCCGACTAAAGGCGTCAATTCTGCAGGGATCGAGAAGGCAATCGGGCCTCGCCATCGCGAGACTAGTACCGAAAAGCCGGCTTGTATGTACTTTCGTCGGCATGGGATCTTCCGAGCGAGTGAGGGCTACAAAAAGCTATGTCTCAAGGTGCGTCCTCAAACCGGTCATCAACCCATATTTCCTTTTTGAAGTTCGCACACGGGACGGTATGATGACCTTAAGCTCCCGTACAACGGGGATTGGTTACCAACCTCGAAGGAAACACACCTGTGCTGCTCGAGCTTCGCGTCGAAAATTACGCCGTCATTGACAATGCCGCGGTGGAGTTTGCCCCAGGGCTGAATCTGCTGACGGGGGAGACCGGGGCTGGGAAATCTATCCTGATTGACGCTCTGGCTCTGCTGCTGGGCGAGCGCGCCTCGAATGACATGATTCGCCACGGAACGGAAAGGGCGGTGGTTTCGGGAGTGTTTGAGGCGCGTGGGCGCGCGGTCAGGGCGATCCTGGAAAAAAATGGAATTGATTGTTCTCAGAACGAAGGCGAAGATGGCGACCTGATTCTTCGCCGTGAAATCAGCGCTGGCGGCAAAGGCAGGGTTTTTATCAACAATCAGCCGGCCACGGTAGCTGTTCTCAAGCAGCTTGCTCCCGAACTGGCCCACATCCACGCGCAAAGCGAGACCCTGCTCGCCTTTGACGCCCGCGAGCGCCTGCGGCTGCTCGACCGTTTTGCCAACATTGATGTTGAAGCTCTCTCCGTTGCCTATGATCGCTGGCGCGAGTTGCAGCAGCGCATCGCTGAACTCGAACGCGATGAGCAGGACCGCCTGCGTCTGGTGGATTTGTGGCAGTTCCAAAAAAAGGAAATCCAACAGGCAAGTCTTGAGCCGGGCGAAGACCAGCGCCTGGAATCGGAAAAGCGCGTGCTGGCCAACGCAGAAAAGCTTTATTCCGCCGCCATAGGGGCGCACCAGCTTTTGTACGAATCCGATTCGGCTGCGGCGGCATCATTGCGCGCCGCGATCAAGCATATAGAAGAGCTGGCGCGCTACGACGCGAAATTTCAGGAGACACTTGCGGCGCTGGAATCGGCCCGCATCACGGTGGAAGATGCCGGTATTGCGCTGCGCGATTACGCGGAAGGCATCGATGCTTCTCCCCAACGCCTGGCTGAGATCGAAGACCGGCTGGCGCTCATCGATCGTCTGAAGCGCAAATATGGTCAAAGCGTGGATGAAATCATTGCTTTCGGCGAAGAAGTCGCGCGCAAAGTCAATGAAGTTGAGAACCGCGACGAAATCCTGCAGCAGTTGCGCAAAGAAATCGCGGCTGCAAGCGAAGATTACCTGAAGCATGCCCGGGCGGTTTCCAGAAAGCGACAGGAGCAGGCCGGCAAGCTGGAAAAATTAGTGGAGGCCGAAATTAACGATCTGGCCATGAAGGTACGTTTCAAAGTAGAGGTCTCCGCTTCCGAAGACCAAACCTCGTGGTCGGCCGATGGCTTCGATCAAGCCGCCTACCTCATTGCCACCAACGCGGGTGAGCCACTCCATCCTATCGAGCAAATTGCTTCTGGCGGCGAAATGTCGCGAGTGATGCTGGCCTTGAAGGCTACGGTGGAAGCCGACAAGCCTCCTCATACGGTTCGTTCTCGTAATGGCAAGCCTGAAGCCGGGGCACGTACCCTGGTTTTCGATGAAATTGATACCGGCATTGGGGGCCGTGCCGCCGAGGCTGTAGGCAAGAAGCTGAAGGCACTTGGCCGCAGCCATCAGGTGCTCTGCATCACTCACCTGCCGCAGATCGCCTCATTTGCCGATCAGCATTATGTGATTGAGAAGAGGGAACGAAAGGAATCGGGGGGCGTCCGGGTACACACTACTATTCGGCGGCTGTCAGAAGCCGAGCGCACTGAAGAGGTCGCCCGCATGCTGAGCGGGGCCAAACTGACCGACGCATCTTTGAAGCACGCGGAACAGATGCTGAAAATAAATGCATAGTGATGATCTTGAGGGATTGTGGCAGAAATTGAATGGGCTCGTCCCTACGGACTACATCATTTGCGCATACCCAGCGCTGAGTTTTGAGAATAGCTTCTAGTTTTGACGCGTGCCGGCGACCATGGCGCGTTCTTTTTCAGTTTGGTTTTTTTGAATGTCTTGTGGGGTCAGCGATTGGGCTGGGGCGGAAGTCCATCGATTTTGCAAGGCAATCGTTACGAGCTCCGCTAATTGACTGTTCTTAAGGATAGGGTAGAGGCGAATTACGGTCATAGTTGCAACGACACCGGCTAAGAAGGAAAGCATGAGACCAGCCATGAAAGCACCTACCGAGCGTGTAGGATGCCGAGTAGAAGGGCTAAGTTGCTGGATTTCCCATTCAATGCTCTGGAATACCCATTCACTGTGAATTCCGCTCATTTCTCTGGTTTACATTGGCGGCACTGGCATCTTTCTTGTAAAGTTTTGATTCTGAAAAACTTAGGTACTCTTGTATACTAAAAGCCAAGCCCATGAGCACACCGACTGAAGCCAAAACGCTTATCCTGCTCAAGCCCCGGGGCTTTTGTGCCGGGGTGGTAAGAGCCATTGATATTGTCCGTATAGCCCTGGAGGCCTTTGGTGCACCTATTTATGTGCGTAAAGAGATTGTCCACAATCGGTATGTCGTGGACGAGCTCAAAGGCAAAGGCGCCATTTTTGTGGATAGTGTAGAAGAAGTCCCAAACGGAGAGCGCGTCATCTATAGCGCCCATGGAGTTTCGCCGGAAGTGCGCGAGGCCAGCCAGAAGCGCAATCTCCGCGTCGTGGACGCCACCTGTCCGCTGGTTACCAAGGTTCACGTAGAAGCCGTCAAGTATGCCAAAGAAGGCTATTCCATCATCCTGATTGGCCACCGCGACCATGATGAGGTCATCGGGACCCTCGGCGAGGCCCCGCTGGTGACCCAGGTTGTCAGCACCACAGAAGAAGTTGAGGCCCTGGTGGTTCCTGACCCCAATCGCGTGGCTTACATCACCCAGACCACTTTGAGCCTGGACGAAGCCAAAGACATTATTGCCGCTTTAAAAAACAAGTTCCCCAACATCCGTGGGCCGCACGCGCAGGATATCTGCTATGCCACCGAAAACCGGCAGGTTGCGGTGAAGCATATCGCAGAAGAAGCAGACCTGCTGCTGGTGGTGGGCTCCGATAACAGTTCCAACTCAAACCGGCTTGTAGAAGTGGCCCGCAACCTGGGGCGCTCTTCTCATCTGATTGAAAATTTCCGGGCAATCGCGCCGGAGTGGTTGGATGGTGTCCGAACGATTGCCCTAACCGCAGGAGCTTCGGCTCCGGAGTGTTTGGTAGAAGAGGTGATTTTGTTCCTGCAGAACAAAGGATTCACCAACCTCCGCGAGGTTGAGGTCATGCCAGAGAATGTACGCTTCGGCCTGCCTCCCGAAATTGTTGCCGCGATTGGCGAAGCTCCCGCCCCGGCAATTGCGGAGTAAGCATGGAACAATCCCACCCCCAGGGCGCGACTGAGCGCCACCTTCCGCCAATGACCTTTGGCAAACTGGATGACATGCGCAGCCGTGTGGCTGCCGCCATTGACGCTGTCCGCAAATATCTTTTCTCCGTGCAGGCTGAAGAAGGCTACTGGTGCGGCGAGTTAGAGGCTGATACTACACTCGAATCCGATTACATTCTGGTGCACACGCTGTTGAGCACCGGCGACCCGGGCAGGATGGCCAAGGCGGCAATCGAGATTCTGCGCCACCAGAACGAGGACGGCGGATGGCCGATCTTTCAAGGGGGACCATCGAACATCAGTGCTTCGGTGAAGGCCTATTTCGGCCTCAAATTGATGGGATATAAGCCGGAGCATCCGGCATTGACGCGCGCCCGCCACCGCATTATGGAAATGGGAGGCGTGACCCAGGTCAATACCTTCACCAAAATCTATCTGTGCTTTCTGGGGCAGTACGACTATGACGCTGTTCCGGCGATTCCACCGGAAATTGTCCTGTTCCCGAATTGGTTCTGGTTCAATATCTACGAGATTTCTTCCTGGTCGCGGGCCATCCTGGTTCCACTCTCGATCGCCTATGCCAAGAAACCCTTCAAGAAAATCCCCGCGGAGCAGGGAATTGACGAACTTTTTCCTGATGGACGTGACCATACCAATCTGAAGTTGAGGTGGTCTAAAAAGATCGTAAGCTGGCGCAACTTCTTTCTCGTGCTCGATGTCCTGGTGCACTTCTTTGAGCGCGTGCATGTGCGTCCGCTGCGCGCCCTGGCGCTGCGTAAAGCCGAAAAGTGGATGCTGGAGCGTTTTGAGATGTCTGACGGGCTGGGCGCGATTTATCCCGGCCTGCTCAATTCGATCATTGCCCTGCGCTGCCTGGGCTACTCGGTGGATGATCCCCAGTTTATTCGCGCTATGGATGAATTTGAAAAACTCGGCATCGAAGAAGAGAAGACCTTCCGCATGCAACCTTGCATGTCGCCGGTTTGGGATACCGCCTATGCCATCTTCGCTCTCGGGGAAAGCGGAGTTTCTTCCCGCGAGCCGCGCATGGTCGCTGCCGCCGACTGGATGCTGAAGAAGCAGGTCACGCACAAAGGCGACTGGGCGGTGAAGAACCCTAAAGCGGCTCCCGCCGGCTGGTATTTTGAATTCAACAATGAGTTCTATCCCGACGTGGATGACAGCGCCATGGTGTTGCTGGGCTTGAGTCACGTCAACCATCCTAATGAGCGCTATCAGCACGAGTCTGCGCAGCGCGCCATTGAGTGGATCTTTTCCATGCAGTGCAAGAACGGCGGCTGGGCATCATTCGACAAAGATAATGATCGCATGGTATTCCAGCATGTCCCGTTTGCCGACCACAATGCCATGCTCGATCCTGCGACTGTGGACATCACTGGACGCGTTCTGGAGATGCTGGCCGTCTACGGCTATACCCGTGAAGATAAGCGCGTGCGCAAGGCGATTGATTTCCTTATTCGCGAGCAGGAACCCGATGGCTCCTGGTTCGGGCGCTGGGGCGTAAACTATATTTATGGAACTGCCTGCGTGTTGCGTGGGTTGGAAGTCATGGGCGTGTGGAACCATGAGCCCTACGTCCAGCAGGCAGCAGAGTGGTTGCGGATGTTCCAGAACCCTGACGGCGGCTGGGGCGAGACCTGCGGGTCGTATGACGATGCTGCGCTGAAGGGAATAGGCGCGAGCACGCCTTCGCAAACCGCCTGGGCCATAATGGGTCTGCTGGCGGCTGGGGATACACGCAGCGAATGCGTCGGCCGCGGCATCGCATATCTATTGAGAACGCAGAAAAAAGACGGCTCCTGGGATGAGCCGCAGTACACCGGAACGGGGTTCCCCCGGGTTTTTTACCTGGCTTATCACCTGTACCGGAATTATTTCCCCATGCTCGCGCTGGCGACCTATGCGCGTGTCTTCGCTAACATTGACAAACCAGCGAAGGCGATTCGAACCGTCGTGCGGGTTGGAGAAATTTAAAAGTTGCACAGAGTAGAGACGCAGCGTGCTGCGTCCTACCGGGTAAATTGCTGAAGGTTTAGAGGAGGAGCTCGAGTGCCCGTACCAATCTCACAGATGTGGACCGTGGCAACCTACGTCCTGAAGCAGAAGATGGCCGGCCGTAAGCGCTATCCGCTGGTTCTAATGCTGGAGCCGTTGTTTCGCTGCAATCTTGCCTGCGCGGGCTGCGGCAAGATCCAGTATCCGGCGCACATCCTGAAGAAGAACCTCACGCCCGAGCAGTGCTTCAAAGCGGTAGACGAGTGTGGCACCCCCATGGTCAGCATTCCCGGCGGCGAGCCATTGATGCATCCGCAGATTGGCGAGATTGTCGAAGGGTTGGTTGCCCGCAAGAAATATATCTACCTGTGCACCAACGCGCTGCTGCTGAAAGAAAAACTCGATCTCTTTAAGCCCAGCAAGTATCTTACGTTTTCCGTGCACCTCGACGGCGAACGCGAGCACCATGACTTTTCCGTCTGCCGTGAAGGCGGCTATGAGATTGCCGTAGAAGCCATTAAAGAGGCGCTGAACCGCGGCTTCCGCGTGACCACCAACACAACTCTGTTCGACGGAGCCGACCCCAATAGCGTGCGCGCGTTCTTTGATGAAATCATGGCGCTTGGTGTCGAAGGCATGATGCTGTCGCCGGGCTATTCCTATGACAAGGCGCCCGATCAGAAGCACTTTCTCGGACGCGCCCGCATCCGCCGGCTCTTCCGCGCCATTCTCTCCAATCGCAAGCCTGATTGGCGTTTCAACATGTCGCCGCTTTTCCTCGAGTTCCTGATGGGCAAACGCCAGTATGCCTGCACGCCCTGGGGTATGCCGACCTATAACATCTTTGGCTGGCAAAAGCCCTGCTACCTGCTGCAAGACGGCTATGCCGATACATTCCAGGAGTTGATGGAAGCTACCCAGTGGCACGAATATGGCACAGAGTCGGGCAATCCTAAGTGCGCAAACTGCATGGTGCACAGCGGCTACGAGGCCACAGCGGTGAACTATACCTTCAGTTCGCTGAAGGGTTTTTTTGAAACCGCAAAAGCGACACTCTTCCAGAGCTATCGAGATGAATCTGCCCGCAAGTTGTTAGATGAGAGCGTTCGCCCTGTGCATGCCTACAATCCGCTGGTGCAGATCGATAAAAATCAGACCGAGTTCGAGGAGACTAGGGCATGAGTGGCGTTCCTTCGGCCGAGACAAATACTAAAAAGCCCTTGATTGGCCCGGACACAGCCGGGGGCGGCTGCGCCACACATGCCGTTCCGGTTGCAAGCAATCCTGATGCTCTTGAGGTTTCTCCAGGGACACTTCACGAGAAGCTCGAGGGTTGGATTCCGCAACTGGCCAGCGAGACAGAAATACGCAATGCGCTGGAAAAAGCCTTTGATTATCGTGGCGATATTTCCATCACTTTAAAGAACGGCAGCAAAGTTGAAGGCTACATCTTTGACCGGCGTTCGGGCCAGACGCTGGCAGATTCTTGCGTCCGTCTTTTCCCCGTCGGCTCAGATGAAAAACTGAGCATCTGCTATGCCGATATCGCCGCCCTCGCTTTTTCTGATCGCGACCCCGCCGCGGGCAAAAGCTGGGAGGCTTGGGTCCGTAAGTACTGGGAAAAGCGTTCTGCCGGCGAAACAAACATCGGAATCGAAGCGGAAAAACTCGACTAATTAGTTACGCTCAGGAGTCTTAATCTCACGCACGGCCCATGCCGTGCTTTTCTACTTTTATTATGAAAGCTTTTGTCACTGGAGCCACAGGATTTGTCGGCAGCCACGTTGCCCGTGCGCTCGCGGCACAGGGCGCCGAACTCCGCCTGCTCACGCGCTCCAGCAGTCCCACGAAAAATATTGATGCTATTCGCGCCGAGCGCGTGGTCGGCGATCTTACCGATTCCGAATCGCTCAAAAGGGGTATGCAGGGATGCGAATTCGTCTTCCACGTGGCCGCCGATTATCGCCTGTGGGTCCGCGATCCGGAGCAAATGTACCGGGCCAACGTCGAAGGCACGCGCGCCATTCTGCAGGCCGCGCAGGCGGCCGGCGTGCGCCGCGTTATCTATACCAGCTCGGTAGCAACCATGGGCTTTACGGGGAACGGCGAACCCTGCTGTGAAGACTCTCCGGTGTCGTTGCTCAACATGATCGGACATTACAAGCGCTCCAAATTTATGGCGGAGCAGATCGTGCTCGAAGCCGGACACAACGGCGTCAACGCGGTCCTGGTGAATCCTACTACTCCGGTGGGCGAGCAGGACATCAAACCCACTCCCACAGGCAGGATCATCGTAGATTTTCTCAATCGCAACTTTCCCGCCTACGTGGATACCGGGCTTAACCTGGTGGATGTGACCGAGTGCGCCCGCGCCCATGTTGCCGCCATGGAACTGGCCCATCCCGGCGAACGCTACATCATTGGCGGCGAGAACCTGACGCTAAAGCAGATTCTCGACAAACTGGCCGCCATCACAGGACTGGCCGCGCCTACAATGAAAATTCCACACATCGTGGCCCTGGGCTTTGCCGCATATGACCAGACCATCACCGGATTGCTGCTGCGCAAAGAGCCGCGCGCCACGGTAGATGCGGTGCGCATGGGCCGCAAAAAGATGTTTGCTTCTTCCGCGAAAGCCGAGCGCGAGCTGGGATACAAAGTTATTCCCGTGGACGATGCTCTGCGCCGCGCCGTCGAGTGGTTCAAGGAACACGGCTATGTCAGGGCTAAATAATTCGAAAGTCCGGCATCCCCGCCTCGCTATCATTGCCGCTCTCCACCAGGAGATCGCTGCCATAGTCGGCGGCTGGCCGCGGCGCGATATCGAATACGGCGGCAAAAAACTGCGTTTCTACGAGTCTGAAAAAGCAGTTCTGGTGTGCGGCGGAATCGGCGCGCGGGCTGCAGACATTGCCGCTCAAGCCACTGTGAACTATTACCGGCCACAGGCGATGGTCTCGGCTGGGGTGGCAGGAAGTCTTAGCAGCGATGTAAATGCAGGCGAGGCATTTTTTGCCGGCCAGGTGATCGATGCCGCCAGCGGGAAAATTTATCCGGCGCTCTCTGGAACCCGGAGATTGGTAAGCGCGGGCAAAATTCTGGGGCCGGAAGGAAAGCGCGAGTTGGCCCAGCGCTTTGCCGCTCATGCCGTTGATATGGAAGCCGCGGCGGTGGCCGAAGTCGCGGCTAATCTCGGGCTGCCTTTTTATGCGGCTAAAGCAATTTCTGACGAACTGGATTTTCCCATGCCGGCGATGGACCGGTTTGTGGATGCCAACGGAAGCTTTGCAACCGGAAAATTCGTATTGCATACCGCCCTTCGGCCTGCGATGTGGCCGGTTGTATGGCGTTTGGCGCGCAACAATAACCGCGCAGCCAAGGCGCTGGCTCATTTGGTGCAGCAACTTATTGACGGCCAGAATTCGTCCGCAGACGCGATAGAATCAGGAATAGCACAAATCAAACGTTGACTTATGGCTACTGCAACTCAAACCGGCAGCACGGCTTTGGGCAAGATTCCCGCGACTATGCGGGCCGCCGTTTATCACGGCCAGAATGACGTCCGGCTGGAGACTGTTCCTGTGCCCACGATTGGCGCGGGGGAACTGCTGATTCGTGTCCACACCTGCGGCATTTGTGGGACCGATCTCAAGAAGATCAGCACCGGATCGCACTCGGCGCCGCGCATTTTCGGGCACGAGACTTCAGGCCTGATCGTTGCTATGGGCGAGGGAGTCACGAATTATTCGCTCGGCGAGCGCGTAATGGTGTTCCATCATATCCCCTGCCGCGATTGTTTTTATTGCAATCGCAAAGTCTTTGCCCAGTGTCCGGTATATAAGAAAGTTGGCGTGACTGCCGGTTATGAACCCAGCGGCGGCGGCTTTGCCGAATACGTTCGCGTCATGGATTGGATTGTCCAGCGCGGCGGTGTCGTCCGCGTTCCCCAGCATGTCAGCTATGAGCAGGCGGCGTTTATCGAGCCGGTCAATACCTGCCAGAAGGGAATTGAGACCCTGGGCCTGCAACCGGAAGAAACGGTCCTGGTGATCGGCCAGGGTCCGATTGGCATGATTCTCGCCAAGCTTGCTCTCTCGGCCGGCGCGCGCGTCTTTGCCTCGGATATCTATGCGCAACGTCTCGCTGTAGCGCGCAGCTTCGGCATCACCGAAACCATTGATGCTTCCCAAGACGATGCCAGCCGGCGCATTCGCGAGGTCACTGATGGCCGCGGTGCTGACGCGGTGATTGTGGCAGTCGCCGGTAACGCGCTTGTCCAGGTTGCTCTGGACGCCACCCGCCCCGGCGGCCGCGTGCTCCTGTTTGCCCAGACTACGCGCAGCCAGGCGACGATTGATCCTTCTGCTGTCTGTATGGACGAAAAATTTCTGCTTGGCTCCTACAGCGCATCCGTAGACCTGCAGAAAGAATCGGAGCGTTTTGTCTTCAGTGGTGAGATGGACATGACTCGCCTGGTCACCCATCGCTTCCCGCTGGAACAAGCCGTTGAGGGAATCAAGATGGCCATGCATCCGCAACCGGATTCGCTCAAGATTGTTATTACTCCCGGCATGAACTGGGAAGGGAAGCCAGCCCAGGGAGGCAAGTCCTGAGCGCAAATTCTAAAACCGCCTCGAACGGAACTATGACTGCTGCCGTCCTTTACGGTAAAGAGGACATCAAGATCGAGCGTGTTCCTATTCCCGCCCTGGGCGAAGGCGAGATTCTGGTGAAGGTGCATGCCGCCCTGACCTGCGGCACCGATCTAAAAGTTTATCGGCGCGGCTATCATGCCAGAATGATTGTGCCGCCGGCGCTCTTCGGGCACGAGCTGGCGGGAGAAGTTGAAAGTGTCGGCCCAGGCGCGACAAACTTCCGCAAAGGCATGCGCGTCGTTGCGGCGAATTCAGCGCCCTGCGGTATCTGCTTCTACTGCAGGCATGAGCAAGAGAATCTATGCGACGACCTGCTTTTCAATAATGGCGCTTATGCAGAGTACATCCGCATTCCCAGGCGCATCGTGGAAAAGAATACTCTCGTTATTCCTGACAGAGTGAGCTTTGAAGAGGCCGCCATGGTTGAGCCTCTGGCCTGCGTGCTGCTGGGGCTGAATGAAAGCAATGTGCGCTCCGGCGATAACGTTGTTGTTATTGGGGGTGGGCCTATTGGGCTCATGTTCATCCAGGTGGCGAAGGCGAAAAACTGCCGTGTCATCAGCGTCGTCAAACGCGATGAGCAGGTACAGATTGCCTCCCGGTTCGGTGCTGATGAAGTGATACAGATTCCACCAGACCCATCCGCCTCGCAATCAGATACTATCGCCGCGGTGCACACACTCACGGAAAATCGCGGCGCAGACCTGGTGATTGAAGCGGTTGGCCGGCCTGAAGCATGGCAATGGTCGCTCGATATAGTTCGCAAGGGCGGCGCCGTACAGTTTTTTGGCGGCTGCGCTGCCGGCACTAAGGTCGAGCTTGATACCAACCGCATCCATTATTCAGCGCTTCGCATGCTGGCTACCTTTCACCACACGCCGAAGGCTATCCGTGAGGCGTTTGCCCTCATCTGTGAGAATAAGGTCAGGCCTATGGATTACATTACTGCCCGGGCGCCTTTAAGTGAACTGCAGCAGGTATTTCGTCATATGATGGACCGGACAGGCGATATTAAAACGGCCATCTTGCCGGGAAATTGAATCGCGGAATTGAAAATGCCTGCGACCATACATAACGAGCAATCGTCCCCGCCGCTTGCCGGTGGGGAAACGAGCGCAGCCACGAAGGGACTGGCGTTGCCCGCGGAAAATTCGGGTTCGATTATGACCGGATCAGAACGGTCACTGGATGATTTGCTGAAGGCAACTTCGCGCTCGTTCTATCTGACATTGCGCGTGTTGCCCGCCCGCGTTCGTCCGCAGATCGGCCTCGCTTACCTGCTCGCGCGCACGACTGACACCATTGCTGATACAGAAATCCTGCCGCTCGATCAACGGCTGGACGCGCTGGGAAAGCTGCGGGAACGAATTCTTGGCAACAATTTCGCTCTCTTGAACTTCGGCGAGTTTGCAAAGCAGCAGGGTTCAGCGGCTGAAAAAATATTGCTGGAAAGAGTTGAAGACAGTTTGTCGGCCCTGCAATCTTTTTCCACCGACGATCAGAAGTTGATACGTGACGTGCTCCAAACGATCACCAGTGGGCAGGAATTGGATTTGCTCCGCTTTGCCAAAGCATCCATGGAACATACCTATGCGCTGGAAACAGAGATTGAGCTGGACGATTACACATACCGCGTAGCCGGCTGCGTTGGCGAGTTTTGGACCAAAATTTGCCGTGCGCATTTGTTTCCGCGCGCGCGGCTGGATGAGAAACAATTCATCGCCGACGGTATCCGGTTCGGTAAAGGGTTACAGCTCGTGAATATCTTGCGCGATCTTCCAGAGGATTTGAGAAAAGGCCGCTGCTATTTGCCGATGGACAAATTGGAGCTGGCAGATTTATCGCCGAAAACTTTGCTGTCGCCTGCCAATCAGGCAAAGCTGCAGCCGCTGTATCATCGTTATCTGGATGAGGCGGAATCACATCTGCTGGCCGGCTGGAATTACACCAATACCGTGCCCTTTTCGCAGGCTCGCGTTCGTCTTGCGTGCGCGTGGCCGATTTTAATCGGCATCAAGACAATTAAAAAATTGCGTGCTGCGAATGTACAGCAGTTGCAGCAGCGCGTGAAGGTTTCGCGCGGCGAAGTGCGCGGCATCATTGCAGGCTCTGTGCTGGCGTATCCGTTTCCGTTGCTGTGGCGAAAGTTGTTTTCGCCAACGGCAAAAATGGTCAAATTGGCCTGACCCTTATGGCAAATTCCCCCACGAGCGCGCGCGAAATGCAGCTCAGTGCTGCCTATGCTTCCTGCCGCGCCATCGCCCGCTCGGCCGCCAAGAACTTTTATTATTCCTTCCTGGCGCTGCCCAAACATAAGCGCAATGCCCTCTGTGCCGTCTATGCATTCATGCGCCATGCCGATGACATCAGCGACGATACACTTTTGCCTCCGGAAGAACGCTATCGCAAGCTGGAAGACTGGCTGGAGAATGCTAAACGCGCCTTCGCGGGCGAGCCCACCGACGACGCGGTCCTATTTGCCCTGGCAGATGCCCAGCGCCGCTACAAGATCCCTGTTGAGCTGTTTGAGAAGCTGGTGCAGGGAACCGCCATGGACCTGGAGCACGCCCTGGCAGCCACGAGCCAAGCCGCGGCCCGCCCGCCCGCAGAGAACGAGCCCGGAGGCGAAGTTCCGCTGGCCCTCTACCCGACCTTTGAAGAGCTTTATCAATACTGCTATCACGTCGCCTCGGTTGTCGGGCTGGTCTGCATCCGCATCTTTGGTTATCGCGACCCGCACGCCGAGATTCTGGCCGAACGCTGCGGCATCGCCTTTCAGATGACCAATATTATCCGAGACGTGAAAGAAGATGCCGCCATGGGGCGCGTCTATCTTCCCCAACAGGATATGGCGCAGTTCGGCCGCTCGCCTCAGGATTTATCGGCTGCCAGCCTGGCCAACGGTTTTCAGCCCACAAAATTCCGTGCCCTGCTGGAGTTTGAGGCGCAACGCGCCCGTGAGTTTTACAAGTCGGGCCGGGAACTCATTGAGCTGGTGGATTACGAAAGCCGCCCGGCGCTGTGGGTGCTGATTGAAATCTACAGCCGCTTGCTGGAGAAGATTGCCCGCCATAACTACGATGTCTTCAGCGAGCGCGTACGCCTGAGCACCACAGAAAAATTAGGGGTGCTTTCACGCGGGTTGCTGGGCCGCATCATTACTTAAAACAGTTCTCAGTTCTCAGAAAGGAGGAGCTTCAGTTCTTTAATCTCCTAAAATTCCGAAATTTGACGAATCATCCTGCTATTGCTGAGTACTGAGTACTGAGTACCGAATACCGAGTACTGTTTCTATCTCGACATCAATACCACCCCAATGCCCACGAGCACGGCGGCGGCCCAGCGGCGGTGGTCTACGTTTTCGTGGAGGAAGAGGCGCGCGGCAATTGCGTTGGTGACGAACGTCAGCGAAGCTCCCGCCGGCACCACCAGGCTCACATCGGCGTGCGAGAGCGCGAACAGCATCATGTAAAACGCGACTCCCATGGCGCAGACTGCGGCCAGCAAGGTGCCGCTCTTCAACATGCGGGCTGCGACGCCGCGCAGGCCGAAGCACTTCCACAGTTCGCCAAGATCGCCAATTTCCTTCATCGCCTTTGAGACCAGCACATCGCCGGTGGTGGAAGCGATGATCATGATGGCGATGGGCGTCCAGGTATAAAAGATTTGCGCGTTCATGGGCAGGGTTTTTCCTGGCGTCGTTGGGTGGTTGAGGGACCACCGGCAACGATGCCGACGCCACCGCTTACCAGCAGAATGCCTACCCAGTGCGCCACTGAAATATGCTCATGCAGGATCAACGCTCCCATAATAGCTACCAGCACATAGCTCAGCGAAGTTGCCGGAAGAACGAAGGTGAGGTCTGCCCAGGAAAGGGCGGTCGAGTAAGCGGCGAAGAACATCAGCAGAAAAAAGATGCCCAGCGCCACCCAGGGGTTAAAGACGGCGGCAATCAGGCGGTGCAAATCTGAAATCGGGATTGCACCAATGCTTTTCATCCCATGGGCAAGCAACACATCGCCCACGGAGCTGAATACAATAATAGCTCCCAGTACCAAATAACGATACCGGTCTAAAGCCACCTGATCGTGCCCTTTAAGCTTGAGCTGCTCCTGCGCTTTCGGTATTACTGCGGGTTGCGGATTCTGCACTACGGCGTCCGGCGACATATTTCTTGCGTTGCGCGCGCAGCTTCATGAACGATTTGGCTTCTGTGAACAGCCGCTTGCGTTCCACTGAACTGAACACCGCTTTGCGCACGATACGGAAAATTGCTTTGGGTCGGAAGTAATACTCATCATAGAAGCGATGGACAGCATCCAGGGCCTCTTCACGCGGCAGGCCAGGATACTCGATCTGGGCGAGTTGGTGCCCGCCTTCATCCACCATCTGCTGGTCATTTACGATGAAACCGTTCTTCTTGGCAAAGTCGTAGAGTTCGGTGCCGGGGTACGCATGGGCCAGCGACACCTGGATGGTTTCAACATCAAGCTCTTTGGCAAACTTGATGGTCTGCTCAATGGTTTCGCGCGTCTCTCCGGGCAGGCCAATGATAAAGTCGCCATGCACAACCAGTCCCAGTTTTTTGGTGTCGCGGGTAAAATCACGCGCGCGCTCGATGGTTGCGCCTTTCTTGATATTTTTCAGGATCTGGGCATTGCCCGATTCGTATCCCACGATCAGCAGGCGGCATCCTGCTTCCTTTTGTGCCTTTAGCGTTTCGTAATCCGTGGTGACGCGAGAAGTGCATGACCATGTCATGTTCAGCGGCTTGAGCTTGGAGCACAATTCAACCGTGCGCGCTTTCTGGATATTGAAGGTGTCGTCATCGAAAAAGACTTCTTTCAGATCAGGCCAGTACTCTTTCACTTTGGCCATTTCGCGCGCTACACGGTCGCTGGAACGCTTGCGCCACGGATGCCCGCTGAGCAACTGCGGCCACAGGCAGAAGGTGCACTGTGCCGGGCAGCCACGGGTGGTATAGAACGAGAGGTACGGATAAAGCAGAAACGGCACATTGTAGCGCCGCACGTCGAGATCGCGCTTGTAGATATCCACCACATCGGGCAGAGCGTCAAGGTCGGTGACCTCGGGCCGGTCGGGATTATGCACGATCTTCCCATTGCGCCGGTATGAGATCCCCAAAATTTC
>Ga0070741_10006175_pt1 | contig 25969 bp, 21 predicted proteins | sample Coa_R1_4_FD_66440 | JGI IMG/M metagenome (GOLD analysis project Ga0070741, IMG submission 66440) | Surface soil microbial communities from Centralia Pennsylvania, which are recovering from an underground coalmine fire - Coalmine... | ecosystem: Environmental > Terrestrial > Soil > Unclassified ... | reverse complement strand
ACCGAAGGGGTGATCGACTCGTTCGGCATCGTCGAGCTCGTCATGCAGCTCGAGAAGCGCTACGGCTTCGAGATCGACTTCTCGGAGCTCGACGCGGACGATCTCACGCGGATCGGCCCACTGAGCCGTCACGTCTCGCACCAGGGAGGGTTCGCCGACGTCCCACAGAGCTGACCGGTTGACCGCCGCCGGCGACGCGGGCGACGCGTCCGCATACGCCGCCGCCGTCCTGCCGCTTCTCCACGACGCGTCGCGCCCCTACGTCGACTGGCTCTTCGGCGGCGCCGCCGCCGCCGCCGAGTGGCTGGCCGCGGCGCTGCGACGGCCGTCGTCCGAGGTTGCGTTCGAGCGCACGACGCTGCTCCTGCGCGACGGCGACGTCGATGGGATGTTCGTCGCCCTCGCGGGAGACGACCTCGCGCGGTGCCGCAAGGCCGACAGCCTCGCGCTGCTGATGCAGGCCGGCGGCGCGGAGCGTTCCCGGATCCACGACCGCCTCGCTGCTGCGCGCACGCTCTTCGCGCCCGTCGGCGCCGACGAGTGGTACCTGAGCAAGCTCGCGGTCGCTCCCGCTTCCCGCGGCGGAGGCGTCGGCGGACGGCTCTGCGACGCGTACGTCGCGGCGGGTGCCGAGCGGGGCTTCGACCGGTTCCGGCTCGACGTCGACGCCGCGAACGACGCCGCCGTGCGGCTCTACGAAGCACGCGGGTTCCGGGTTACCTACCGGGGCACGACCGGAGACGGTGATCTGCACTACGTCGGCATGACGCTCGAGGAGCGAACGTGACCGCGCTCGGACGGCGATTCGACGAGCTGAAAGTACGGCTGCTCCAGGTGGTCGCCCTGCACGTCCCCGGCGCGACGACCACGCGCGTCGCGCTGCACAGGCTGCGCGGCGTCACGATCGGGGAAGGCGTGTCGATCGGCCAGGACGTCCTGCTCGAGACTGCGAAGCCGCGGCGGATCGTCATCGGCGATCGTGCGTCGATCGGGATCCGAGTCACGATCATCGCGCACATGCACGCATACGTCGAAGGCGACACGACGCAGGACGACGACAGGCCGTCGGTCGTGATCGAAGACGAAGTGTTCGTCGGGCCCGGATCGATGATCCTGCCGAACGTGACGATCGGCCGGGGAGCGGTCGTGATGGCCGGTAGCGTCGTCACGCGCTCCGTCGCGCCGATGACGGTCGTGCGAGGCAATCCCGCGGAGCCGGTCGCGCGCTGCGGCATCCCGATGCTCCTCGACACGCCGATGAAGGAGTTCTACCGTCACCTGAGACCGCTCTGACCGTGCAGCGCGATGGCGAGACGAGACGTATCGCGGTCTCCCCTCCGAAGGCGTTCGAAGCCAGGGGGAGGTTGTTCGACGCGCTGCGGCAGGCACACCCGGCCGTGTTCGAGCCGCGCGAGCTCGGCGAGTGGGGCGGCTACGACGCCGCGATCGCGTTCGGCGGCGACGCGGATCGGGCCGGCTCCGGCGAGCACGACCCCGCGTACCGACTCTTCTTCCCGGACGGCGCCGCGACGCCGGGCCGCACGCGCGTCCAGCTCGCCGACGCGGCCGCGCTCGACCCGGTCCTTCGTGAACGCCGCCTCGACGAGGACCACGCGGGCGCGCAGCCGCTCGCGGTCGCGCCGGGCGAGACGGTGCTCGCCGCCGCGGGACGGGATCCGCTCTGGTCCTCGACCGCAGGCGGTGCCGTCCACCGCGCGGCGGTGGCGCCGCCGGATCTCTGCTCTCGTTCGGGCCTCCGCACGCTGCTCGGTCCACGGCGATGGCTGTCCCTCGTCCCGCTCGAGCACTTCCTCCGCGAGGTGACCGCGCCGCTCGCGTGGGAGCTCCCGCCGCTTCGCGCGGCGCTCATGTACGACGATCCGAACCTCCACTGGCCCTCGTACGGACGCCTCCGCTTCGCGGACCTCGCACAGCACGCGTCGCTGCACGGCTACCACGCGGCGATCGCGATGGTGCCGCTCGACGGGCGGTTCGTCCACCCGTCCGTCGGCAAGCTCTTCCGGGAGCGGGCCGACGTCCTCTCGCTCGCGATGCACGGCAACGACCACATCCGGCTCGAGCTCTACCGCGACATGCGGCCCGACGTCCGGTGTGCGGTCATCGCCCAGGCGCTCCGGCGAAGCGACGCGTTCGAGCGCCGCTACGGCATCCAAGTCGACCGGGTCATGAGCGGGCCGCACGGCCTCAGCGCGGAGGACGCGATCGCAGCGATGTTCAGCCTCGGCGTCGAGGGATTCGCCGGCGACTGGCCGTTTCCGTGGGCGCCGCCCGACACGCCCCCGGACGGCTGGCCGCTCGCCGGCTGGCAGCCCGCCCAGTTGATCCACGGCCTGCCGGTGCTCCCGCGCTCGCTCTTCACCAGTCCCGCGGACGACGTCGTCTTCCGCGCGTTCCTCCGGCAGCCGCTGATCGCGTACGGCCACCACGATGCCGGCGGCGACGTCCTCGGTGCCGTCGCCCGCCACGTCAACGGCCTCGGCGACGTGCGCTGGCAATCGCTCGAGGAGATCGCACGCTCGAACTACGCCGTGCGGCGGGCCGGCGCGACGCTCCTCGTCAAGCCGTACTCGCGGCGGTTCGCCGTCGAGGTCCCGGCCGGGGTCGACGAGCTCGTCGTCGAGGTCGACGCCGGCTACGGGACGCTCGCTCCGCCCGTCGTCGACGCGGTGTCGGCAGGGGCGCCGCTTGCCGGCGCGGCGGCCTCCGGCGGGCGCCGCTCGTTCCTGCCGCCCGAGGGTGGCGGCATGGTCGAGATCGTCCTCCGGCCGGCCGTCCCGGTTGATCCCGAGCGGGTCGCCGAGCCGCCCTGGGGGTCGTGGCCCGTGTTCCGCCGGGTGCTCACCGAGGCGCGCGACCGGACGCTGCTCTTCATCCGGCCGGAGAGCTGATGCGGGACTTGCTACCGTTTGGCGTCCAGCGGCTCCATCTCTGTCGACTTCGAGGAACGTCTAGGGGGAACAATGAAGACGAGGCGACTTCTCCGTTCACGGAGGGTGTTGTGGATGTCTCTCGCACTCTTCACGTTGGGTAGCGCGGCATGGCTGAGCGCCGCCGGTGGATCCACATCGCGCTCCGCCGCGAGCCAGGTCGCGATTCCCGGCCTCTCCCGCCTCGCCTTCGGCACGTACGCCTTCGCCGGGCAGCCGACACTGCCGCGCTACTCCTACGTCCTGCTGTCGCCGAGCGACCCCGATTTCGTCGATCCGATCAAGCGCGAGAGCCCGAAGACGAAGGTGCTCGCGTTCGAGTCCGCGAGCGAGGTCATGAACTACGACTGCAACTGCCCGATCAGCTACGAGGCGGCGAGGACGCACGACAAGGCGCACCCGTCCGATCCGTGGCTCCTCTACTCGAAGTCGGGGCAGACGCTGACGATGCCTCACTACGACCTCAACCATCTCGCGAACGTGGGCTCGACGAGCTACCGCCAGCAGTGGCTCGCGGGGATGCTGAAGATCCTCAAGACCTACCACTGGGACGGCGTCTACATCGACAGCGTCCTCGGCCGCATCTCGGACACGAAGACCAACCCGTCGCTCTACAAGTCGGACGACGCGTGGGAGAAGGCGATGCGCAACTGGGTTGCGTACATCGGGCCTCGCCTGAAGGCGCAGGGGTACTACGTCCTCATCAACACGTACAAGAGCGGCCCCAACGACGGCACCGCCGACATCGCGTGGTGGGCGTCGCTCGCGCCGTACGTGAGCGGCCTCCAGTCCGAATACTGGGAGCAGGCCGCGGATGCGAAGACCCCGTTCACCACGAACCCCTGTTGCTGGACGGGCCACTGGCTGAACTGGCTCAAGCTCGCGGATGCAGCGCAGCGCCACAACGCCGACTTCTTCACGGCGAACAAGGGGACGGGAACGGATACGAAGCTGATGTCGTACCTCCGCGGGTCGTACCTGCTCGTGTGGAACGGCAAGGGGGGCGGCTTCTCGTACTCGCACGAGCCGATCGACAAGGTGGACCCGTGGAACCCGGCGTGGGCAACGTACATCGGCAAGCCCACCGGTGCGCGCTACCAGGTCGGCCGCGCGTGGCGGCGCAACTACAGCGGCGGCACCGTGATCGTCAATCCGGACTGGGCGAAGTCGCAGACTGTGAAGCTCGGCGGCAGCTACCGGACGATCGACGGCAGGACGGTGAAGTCGATCACCGTGAAGCCGGCGTCGGCGGCGATCCTCAGCAAGCCGTAGCTCTCGATCAGCGCCCGCCGCCGAGGAGGCGGCGGGCGACGAACGTGACGTCCGTGCGGTACACGTGCACCGGGTCGAGCCCGAGGCCCGCGAGGCGGCGGACGGTTGCCGCCATGGCGTCGACGGTCGATGTCCGGTGGAAGTCGACGCACAGGACGCCGAGCTCCAGCTGCGCGTCGACGACGCTGTCGAGGACGCCGTACTCCGCTCCCTCGACGTCGAGCTTGAGGAGGTCCACGTGGTCGTGGCCGAGCTCCGCCATCAACGACGGGACGCTGCGGCATTCGGCGACGATGTAGTCGTCCGTCCCCTGCAGGTTGGCGATCGAATGCGAGACGTGCGACGGGTCTCTCGGCACGTAGAAGCGCTCCGTCGAGTCGGTGCCCCACAGCCCGTAGGGCCGGAAGTGCAGCTTCGGCTCGTTCAGCGTGCTCATGTACTCGATCGACTTCGGCGTCGGGTCGAACGCGTACACGTCGCAGCCGCGTCTGCGGATCAGCTCCAGCTCGAACGAGACGTCCTCTCCGAGCCCGGCGCTGTAGCACACCCAGTCGGGGCCGATGAGGTCGAGCGGGACGATGTAGCCGCCGTAGCCGGTGCCGATGCGAACGAGCCCCTCGCAGGGGACGACGTCGACCTGCCGGCTGAAGCTGAGCCACTCGATGCGGTCGCGGATCTTCTGCAGCGCGACCGCGGGGCGCAGGTTCCCCGCGAGCGCCGAGAGCGAGGTCGACGTCGGGCGCACGAGGGCGCCGAGTGCTCCCTTCCTGGTCGTCACGACGGCCGTGCGCCCGCTTCCTCGAAGACGACGGCCGTGTGCCGGAGCTCGTTCTCGGACGGGGGGATGTCGAGGACGAACGTCGTGAAGCCGAGCGCGATGTAGCGCGCGACCTCGGCGCCGACGCGCCTGTAGCTGCCGACGAGGTACGGACAGAACGTCTGGTACTGCTCGAACGGGTGGAGCCAGTAGGGGCTCTCCTCGCCCGCGTCCTCGGCGTGTGCCATCTCCGAGAGCTGCCGGTGCCAGTGCGAGTCCGAGACCTTCATCGCGAGGCTGTGCGCGATCTGCCCCTTCCGGTCCTCCGGGAAGCGCTCGCGCGCGACGCGCCATGCCTCCTCCGGCGTCTCCCGCGCGATCACGCCGAAGCGCGCGCCCGTCGGGACGCCGCCGTCGACCGCCGCGCCCTCCTCCTCCGCCGGCTTCGGGTACTTGATCGCCGTCGCGCCGATCCGCCGCGCCGCCTCGAAGCCGGCGTCGGAGGACCCCGAGATCAGGATCCCGGGCGCGAGTGCGGCCGGAAGCGGCGGGGCGAGCGAGAGGTTCCGGACGTGGTAGTAGCGCCCTTCGACCGTGACCGGGCGGGCGCCCTCGAGCAGCTCCTTCACGATCAGCGTGAATTCGGTCGTGCGCTCGTACCGCTCGTCGTGGGGCGTCTCGTCGCCCAGCGCGACGAGGTCGTTCTTGAAACCGCCCGCGAGCATGTTCAGGTAGATCCGGCGCCCGTGAAGGTGGGCGAGCGTCGTCACCATCTTCGCGACGCTGTACGGGTGCATGTACACGGGCTGCACCGCGACGAGCGGACAGAGCTGCTCAGTCGCCTCGATGACCACCTGCGAGACGAGCCACGGGTCGACGAGGCCGTTGTCGGAGTACACGAGGATGCCGCGATGACCGGCGCCCTCGGCCCACCGTGCGACGTCGCGGACGCGCTGCAAGTACGACTCGCGCTCCCCGTCGCGCGACTGCGGGCACGTGGAGAAGATCTCCACCTCCGAGACCCCACCCATCTGCTCAACATACATGCGCCGCGGAGCGTTTCCACTACGCTGCCAGACGTGACGGAGCAGCTGCAGCGATCCGGCTCCTCGGTCCCGTTCGTCGACCTGCGGATCGTGCACGAACCGCTCAAGGACGAGATCCTCGCCGGCATCGCGGCGGTGATCGACCGGGGCGACTTCGTGAACGGCGCAGAGGTGGCCGAGTTCGAGCGGGCGTTCGCCGCCTACTGCCGCGTCCGGTTGTGCGTCGGCGTCGCGAGCGGCCTCGATGCGCTTCGGATCGGCCTGCTGGCCGGCGGGATCGAGCCGGGCGACGAGGTGATCGTTCCCGCGAACACGTTCGTCGCGACGCTCGAGGCGGTGACTCAGGCACGCGGCGTTCCGGTCGTCGTCGACGTCACCGAGGGCGACTACAACCTCGACGTCGCCGCGGCCGAAGCGGCGATCACTGCGCGGACCCGCTTCGTGTTGCCCGTGCACCTGTACGGCCAGCTGGCGGACATGGCCGCGCTCGAGGAGATCGCGGCGCGGCACGGGGTGTCGATCGTCGAGGACGCCGCTCAGGCGCATGGTGCGTCACGCGACGGTCGGGCTGCCGGCGGCGTCGGCCTCGCCTCCGCGTTCAGCTTCTACCCGGCGAAGAACCTCGGCGCCATGGGTGACGCCGGGGCGCTCGTCACGAACGACGACGGGGTCGCACGCGCCGCGCGGGCGCTCCGCGAGCACGGGCAGGAAGCGAAGTACGACCACCGCCTGGAGGGGTACACGGCTCGGCTCGACACGATCCAGGCCCTCGTCCTGCGTGCGAAGCTCCGTCTTCTCGACGGCTGGAACGAGCAGCGCCGCGCGGCCGCCGCGTACTACGCGGACGGGCTCGACGGTGTCGGCGACCTCACACTGCCGCCGGTTGCGCCGGGCAGCGAGCCGGTATGGCACGTCTACCCCGTGCGGACGCGGGCACGAGAGGGGCTGGCGTCGTTTCTCTCGCAACGCGGCGTGGCGACGTCGCGGCACTACCCGGTTCCGGTGCATCTCTCGCCGGCGTACGCGTGGCTCGGGCGCAGCCCGGGTTCGGCTCCCGTCGCGGAGGCGCTGGCCGACGAGCTGCTCTCGCTGCCCATCTACCCGGGCATCACGGACGCGCAGCTCGACCACGTCGTCACGTCGACGCGCGACTTCTTCGACCGTGGCTGACGCGCCGGTCAACGACGCCGCGTACCGACTGCTCGACGACGTCACGTTCGGCTCCGACGTCGTGGTCCACCCGTTCACGAACCTCTACGGCTGCACGATCGGCGACGAGACGCGCATCGGGCCGTTCGTCGAGATCCAGCGTGGCGCCGTCATCGGTGCGCGGTGCAAGATCCAGAGCCACACGTTCATCTGCGACGGCGTCCGCATCGCGGACGAGGTGTTCGTGGGTCACGGCGTGCTCTTCATCAACGACAAGTACCCGCGTGCAACGACGAGCGGCGGCCGGCTGCAGGGCGAGGAGGACTGGGAGCTGCTCGTGACCACGGTCGAGACGCGTGCCTCGATCGGATCCGGGGCCGTCGTCCTCGGCGGGGTGACGATCGGCGCCGGCGCGATCGTCGGCGCCGGCGCGGTCGTGACTCGCAGCGTGGAGCCGGGTGCGACGGTCGCGGGCAGCCCCGCGCGGCTGCTCAGCGATCGAGGAACGCCCGCGCCCAGAGCTCCAGGCTGAGCGCCCGCCAGAGCTCGTAGCCGGCGGTGTCCTGCCCCGCCTGGTGGCGCCGAAGCCGATCCTCGGCGGCACGGGCGTCGACGAAGCCGCGGTCCCGGAACTCGCGCGAGCGGAAGACGTCGGCGGCGAGCGCGCCCAGCGGCCCGCGCAGCCAGCGTGCCTCGGGCGTCGCGAAGCCGATCTTGCTGACGCGTTCGCGGACGATCGGCGGCAGCAGGTCCCCGAGTGCGCGCCGGAGCACCGCCTTCGTCTTGCCGTCCTCGATCAGGTGGCGCGCGTCGAGCGAGAACATCAGCTGCACGAGCCGGTAGTCGAGGAACGGCACCCGCGCCTCGATCGAGTGGATCATCGAGCTGCGGTCCTCGTAGCGGAGGAGCTCGGGCAGCCTGCGCGTGAGCCCGAAGTGCAGCTGCCTGCGGAAGCGGTCGGGAAAGCCGTTCGCGGGTGGGAAGGCCGTCGGAGCCTGCCGGCGCAGCTGCGGATGGAGGAGGGCGGCGGAGCCGTTCCTCCGAGCGTGGACCTTCCACGCGATCGCCGGCGGCACGAACGGCCGCGCGAGTGCGCCGACGACGGTCGCGTAGCTCGCGCCGTGGACGCCGCGGTATGCGGCGAGCTCGCTCGAGAGCGTCCGCAACCGGCCCTCGAGTAGCAGGTTCGCGAAGAAGTAGCCGAAGTAGCCGTGGTAGCCCGCCAGGATCTCGTCGCCGCCCTGTCCGTCGAGCATCACCTTGATCCCTGCACGCTTCGCCTCGCGCATCACGAACCACTGCGCCGCGATGCTCGTCGTGCGGAAGGGCTCCGACTGCGCCTCGACGATCGCCGGAAGCTTCTCGACGAGATCGGTCGCCGAGAAGGAGATCATGTGGCTCCGCGCGTTGATCTGCTCGACGACTGCAGCCGCGTACGGGCGCTCGTCGATCGGCGGGTCGTCGAAGTAGACCGTGAACACCTCTTGCCGATCGCCGATCGATTCCGTGTTCTCGGCCTCCGTCTGCAGCAGCCGGTCGACGACGCACGCGATCGCGGAGGAATCGACTCCGCCCGACAGGCACGTGCCGACGCGCACGTCGCTTCGCAGCCGGAGGCGCACCGCGTCGACGAAGAGCTCGCGCACCTCGTCGACCGGGTCCTCTGCCGGCGCGTCGTGGGGCTCGAGCTGCCAGTACTGCGAGACCCGGAGCCCACGGTCGTCGAAGGTCAGCGAGTGGCCCGCCGGCAGCTGCACGATCCCGTCGAAGAACGTCTCCTGCGTATGCTCGAGGAGGCTGTACTCGAGGAAGTCGCGGATGACGCGCTCGTTCGGCGCGAGCGGCTGCGAATCCGCGCGGAACGCTCCCGGCTCGCTCGCGAAGACCAGCCGTTCGCCGCTCCTCCGGTAGTAGAGCGGCTTCACGCCGAACCGGTCGCGCGAGCAGAACAGCCGCCGCTCGGCGCGATCCCAGATCGCGAATGCCCACATCCCGTTGAACCGTTCGACACACGCGTCGCCCCACTCGGCGTACGCCGTCAAGATCACCTCGGTGTCGGTGTGGCTCCGAAAACGGCGGCCCCTCGCCTCCAGCGCCCTGCGCAGCTCGCGGTAGTTGTAGACCTCGCCGTTGTGAACGATCCGGTATCGATCTTCGGCATCCGCCATCGGCTGCCGCCCGGCCGGCGAGAGGTCGAGGATCGCCAGCCGCCGAAACCCGAGCGCGACCTCGCGCTCGCTCCACGTCGCGCTGTCGTCGGGCCCGCGGTGGGCGAGGAGCTCCGCCATCCGGCGCGCTTGCTCGGCGTCGGCGCCGGCCCGGAAGTCGACGATTCCGGCAAGCCCGCACACCGCGGCCAGTGTAGTGGCCCCGTGTGGAGGTTCCGCCGAGTGCCTGGGGGCTGGGAGACCGTCGCACGGCCCTTCACGAGCTCGTCGCCGGAACCACCGGCCCCCGGTCGAGCGTTGGCTACCCTAGGGCGTTGGCGCGGGGCGCCGGGGCCGATTTCGCATGCAGGCATTGCTGACGACATCTCTCGTTCGCCGCAGCGCGAACGGCGGCGGGCGCCGATGAGCGTGCAGGTCGCCGTCATCGGCGCGGGCCCGTACGGCCTCGCAACTGCTGCGCACCTGCGCGCCTCGGGCGTCGACCACCGGGTGTTCGGCGAGCCTCTGTCGTTCTGGCAGCGTCACATGCCGAAGGGCATGCGCCTACGCTCCGCGTGGGAGGCGTCGCACATCGACGATCCCGGCGGGAGGCTGTCGCTCGACCGCTTCGTGGAGGCAGAGGGCCCGATCGCGAAGCCGGTCCCCCTCGAGGACTTCATCCGCTACGGCGCGTGGTTCGAGCGGAACGCCGTGCCGGACGTGGACCGGCGGCTCGTCGAACGCGTCGAGCGCAACGGCTCCGGCTTCCGGCTTCACGTCGCGGGCGGCGAATCGATCGACGCCGAGCGCGTCGTCGTCGCAGGCGGCATCGCACCGTTCGCGCGTCGGCCGGCGCTGTTCGAGGGACTGCCTCCCGAGCTCGTCTCTCACTCGTCCGACCTCACCGACCCCTCCCGGTTCGCCGGCGCGAAGGTGCTCGTCGTCGGCTCGGGGCAGAGCGCCCTCGAGAGCACGGCGTTGCTGCACGAGGCAGGCGCCGACGTTGAGCTCGTGGCGCGCGCGCCGCTCGTCCACTTCCTCCGCGGGGCTCCGCTTCGCCGCCGTCTCGGTCCGCTCCGGCCGCTCTTCTACCCGTCGACCGACGTCGGCCCGCCGGGGCTGAACCTGATTGCGGGCTCGCCGACGCTGTTCCGCCTCGTGCCGTCGCGGCTCGCGGAGCCGCTCGCGTACCGGTGCATCCGTCCCGCGGGATCGGGGTGGCTCGTGGAGCGGCTCGAAGGAGTGCCGCTGCAGCTCGCGCGAACGGTCGTCTCGGCCGCGGCCGACGGCGACCGGGTTCGCATCGAGCTCGACGACGGCAGCACCCGCACGGTCGACCACGTTCTGCTCGCAACCGGTTACCGTGTCGACATCGACAAGTACCCGTTCCTCTCGCGGGAGCTCCTGCAGGACGTCGCACGCATCGACGGCTACCCGCGGCTCGGGCCGGGCTTCGAGTCGTCGGTGCGGGGGCTCCATTTCGTCGGGGCGACCGCGGCCGTGAGCTTCGGCCCCGTGATGCGGTTCGTGTCCGGGACCCGGTTCGCCGGCCCCTGGCTCGCCCGGCACGTCCGGCAAGCACGGTGACGCGGCCGCGAGGGCGGCAACGGCTTCCGGCAGGAGAGCCCGGAGCCGTCGTCCTCGGAGGCGACTTCCAGGGGCTCGCGATCATCCGCAGCCTCGGGTCCCACGGAATCCCCGTGGTCGTGCTCGACGACGAGCACTCGATCGGCCGCTTCTCCCGCTACGCCCGCCGGGCGCTGCACGTCGCCACGATCGTCGACGACGGCCGTACCGCCGACATCCTCCTCGACACCGCGCAGAAGCTCGGGCTCGACGGTTGGGTGCTCTACCCGACGCGCGACGCCACGGTCGCCGCGCTGTCACGCAAGCGTGAGCTCCTCCAGTCGAGCTTCCGCGTGCCGACGCCCGGCTGGGAGTCGGTGCGGTACGCGTGGGACAAGCGCGAGACGTACGACCTCGCGGCAGAGCTCGGTATCGCGACGCCGCGCACGTCGTATCCGCGCGACCCCGACGACCTCGACGCGGTCGAGGGCGACGGGCCGTTCGTCGTCAAGCCGGCGATCACGGCGCGGTTTCGGCAGGTGACCAAGGCGAAGGCGTGGCGCGCCGAGAACCGCACGGAGCTGAAGGCTCTGCTCGACCGGGCGGCGGAGCTCGTGGGGCCGGGCGAGGTGATCGTGCAGGACGTGATCCCGGGCGGCGGCCGGAACCAGCTCGCGTACTGCGCCTTCTTCAAGGACGGGGAGGCGGTCGCGAGCATGGTTGCGCGCAGGCTGCGGCAGCATCCGTCAGACTTCGGCCGCGCGAGCACGCACGTCGAGACGGCAGACGTCCCGATGCTCGAGGAGCTCTCCGAGCGATTTCTGCGTGCGGTCGACTACTACGGCCTCGTCGAGGTCGAGTACAAGCTCGACGAGCGCGACGGGCAGTACCGGCTGCTCGATTTCAACGCGAGGACCTGGGGGTACCACGGCCTCGGCCGCCTCGCGGGCGTCGATTTCCCGTACCTGCTCTTCCTCGACCAGGTCGGAGAGTCCGCGCCCCGCTCTCGCGCGCGTCCGGGTGTCGTGTGGACGCGTCTGCTGACCGACGTGCCGACGGCGGTGCTGGAGATCGCCCGCGGACGGCTCGGCTTCGCCGAGTACCTCCGCTCCCTAGCCCGGACGGACGGCGAGGCCGTCTTCAGCAGCCGTGATCCCCTCCCCGGCCTGGCCGAGATCGCGCTGATTCCGTACCTGACGGTGAAGCGCGGCTTCTGATGGAGTACCGGGCCGCGCAGGAGGAGTTCTCCGCCGCGCTCGCACGGCTGCTCGAGAGCCGGTCGCCCCTGCGAGTCCTCGACGCCGGCTGCGGGAGCGACACGAACCTCGCCCTGCCCCACGGCGCGCACGTGGTCGGAGTGGACATCTCCGCGGATGCGCTCGAACAGAACACGCACGTGGACGAGAGGATCGTCGGCGACCTCGAGACGATCGAGCTGCCGCCTGCGGGCTTCGACCTCATCGTCTGCTGGGACGTGCTGGAGCACCTGCGCCGGCCGGAGCGCGCGCTGCGCACGTTCGCCGAGGCGCTTGCGCCGGGCGGGCTGCTCGTGCTCGGCGTGCCGAACGTCCTGTCCGTCAAGGGGCTCGTCACGAAGTGCACGCCGTATGCGTTCCACCGCTGGGCCTATTCGCGGGCCGGCTCGTCGCGCACCGACCCGCACCGGACGTTCCTCCGGTTTGCGATCGCGCCGCGCGCGATCCGACGGTGGGCAGGCCGGTCAGGCCTGACGGAGGAGTTCTCGACGTTCTTCGAGGCGCCGATCCAGGCGCGCACGCGGCAAGCGATGCGACTCTCCGGATGGAGATGGGCCGCCCTCTCCCGCCTCGTACGGCTCGTCAGCCTCGGCGTCGTCGCGACCGACGACAGCGACTACCTCGCGATCTACGCAAAGCGCGCGGGCACCTAGGGCCCGGTCGAAGGCGCGGGGTCGAACGCGATGCGCGCCTCGCCGGCTGCGGGGCCGACGACGTGCCAGCCGTCGTGCGTCAGCTCGAGGCTCGACGCCGCGCGCCGGCGCCACCACGCGCTCACCTCGCGCGGCAGTGCGCGCCACACCGAGGGGTCGTCGGAGAAGCGCGCGAGAACGCGTTCGTAGGCGCGCAGCAGCTGCTCGTTCAGCATGTAGTCGGGGTGGGTCAGCAGCAGTGCCATCGCGCCCTTCTCCTTGAGGTAGTGGATCTTCTCGAGCCAGAGCGACTCGTCTGTGTGGCCGAGGATCATGAACAGCGTGTGATCCTGCGGCAGCGTGATCGGGAGCTCGACCAGCCGGTCGTTGAAGAACGGGAGCCAGCTGCAGCACCCGCCCGCATACGGCTCGAACGGATCGGTGTCGGGGTACGACGAGTCGTAGTCGAACGCGAGCCGCGGCATCCAATCCCAGACGCGATGGGTCGCGGGCGACCTGAACCCGCTTGCGCTCCACCGCTCGGCGTGGCGCTGCATCGCCGGCAGCCGTCGCGTCAGGGTCGCGAGCGACTCGAAGTCGCGGCCGTCGTGGTAGAGGCCGTGCACTCCGACCTCGAACCCCTCGCCGAGCAGCGCAGCGACGTCGTCGTCGCGGACGGTGTACCGCATCGGCACGAAGTTCCACGACGAGCGATAGCCGAGCGGACGCTCGACGCCGACCACGCGTCTCAGGTTCTCGTAACCGGCGGCGGTCTCGACGTCGTGCGTCAGGACGAGCGCCCATTCGAATGCGCCCGGCCACGCCGAGAGCCACGGCACGGGCTGCTGGGCGACCTCGCCCACGAGGCGGAAGAGGAACGCGAAGAACTCGTTGAGGGCGGGCTCGACCGGCCACCGCGGGAACGCCGTCCGCGTCTGGAAGCGGCTGATCAGACGCCGCATCACGATCTGGCTCTCACGCGGCAGCGCCGGCCGCAGACGGTAGTAGGAGCGGCGCGAGATCTCCCAGGCGCGCCGCGCGAGCCGTCGCGCCGCGACGCTGCGATAGCCCTCGCTCCAGTAGTTGAGGATCACGTGCGACGGGTCGAACGGCAGGAACACGTTGCCGTCGGCGTCGCGCCAGATCGACGCCGCCGCAGCTCCGTTCGAGCCCGTGGCGCTCGTCTCCGGCCGCCAGCCGTCGCCGAGCCAGCGTGCGGTGACGTCGTCCGGCAGGAGGCGGGCGTAGATCGGGATCCCGTCCAGCCGGTACTCCGCGAGCGGGAGCAGCTCCGGCACCGGCCCGCCGTCGGCGCGTGCCGCCCAGTAGAGCCGTCTTCCGGTCGCACCGGCGGCGTCGACCCAGGCCAGCTGCGCGAACCTCCTCAGCGGATGGCGCTCCGGCAGCCCGTCTGCGCCGAGCTCGCCGGCCGACACCGTGCGGCTCGGGATCCGGAAGTGGTCGAAGAAGAGGAACGGCTGCGAGGTCTGAAATGCCGCGCGTCCCGTCGCGGGCGCGTCGACCGCGACGCGAGCCGGCGGCTCGCGGTGGGCGGTCGGCTCGACGGCGTGAGGCGCGGTCAGGCGCTCGAGGACGTCGCCGTACTTCCGTCCGCTCGCGGCCCAGCTGTAGTCGCGGCGATAGCGGTCGAGGGCGTTGCGAGCGCGTTCGGCGGCTGCATCCTCGTCGGCGGCAACCGACAGCAAGGCAGCCGCGAGCGAGGCCGGGTCGCCCGCGGCGAAGAACAGCACCTCCTCGTCCGAGAAGTGCTCCCGGATCGTCGGCAGGTCGGCGCAGACGACGGGAATGCCGAGCGCGACGTACTCGAAGAGCTTCGACGACAGCGCAAATCGGTTCAACCTCGTTGGGAGATTCGGGATCACGCCGACGCTCGCGCCGCGGACGCGCTTCAGGACCTCCGTCTGCGGCTGGTAGCGGCCCGTGACGTGGACGCGATCCGCGATCCCGAGCGCCTGCGCGCGCTCGCGGATCCCGGGAAGCGAGTCCCCTTCGCCGTAGAGCTCGACGCGAAGCGAGTCGATCTCGTCGAGGACCCGGGCGGCGGCCTCGACGATCAGCTGGACGCCGTACGGCGGCGTGATCGTGCCGTGGTAGACAACCCTGAAGCCCTCTCCCGTCGCGGCCTCTTCCGTCGCGGGCAGCAGGCGCTCGTCGAGGCTGTTCATGACGACGGCGGTCTTCGCGTACGGCACGTCGCGTGCCACCAGTTCGCGCCGGTACGGCTCGTGCACCGTGATCACGAAGTCGGCGAGCCGCGTCGCCCACCCTTCGATCGCGCGCAGCGCGCGATCCGCAAGCGCCGCGCCGCGTCGACCCTCGAACCGCATCGCGAACATGTCCGGCGAGAGGTCGTGGATGTCGAGAATCACGCGTGCGCCGAGAAGCCGCGGAAGGAGCGCCGCGATGATCAGGAAGTCGGGCGGGTTGTGGACGTGGACGACGTCGTAGCGGCGTCTGAACGCGAGCGCCGCGGATCTCATCGAGGCGAGCACGGTGTAGCCCAGGTACTCGCGCAGGATCCCGACCACGCCGACGCCGCGCCGGTGTGAGAGCGGGAGGCGGTAGACGCGGGCTCCGTCCACGATCTCGCGTCGCGCCTCGCCGGGATTGCGCAGCGCGATGATGTCGACGTCGTAGCCGGCGTCGAGCGCCACACGTGCCTCGCGCGCCACGCGCACGTCGTGTGGGTACGCAGAGTGCACGATCATGCACAGCCTGGGGTTGTTCGGCCGCGGAGAGCTCAGGTCGCTCCTCCGCTCTCAAGTCTGGAGACGGGACGCCCTCCCGTTCGCGTTGCCGGGCCCGACGACCGCGCGCATCGCGCCCACGGCCATCCACGTCACCGCGGGCACGATCGAGAAGAACCGAAAGTCGGTCGAGAGCGCCGTGATCGCATAGTTCGCGACGATGCCGACACAGCCGATCAGAAGCCAGGCGACATCGGTCGTTCCCGTGAGGACGGCGCGTAAGGCGCCGATCGACGCCACGACCCACGGCAGGACGAGCACGCCGAGACCTACCGCGCCGAGCTCGACGAGGATCGTGAGGAAGGTGTTGTGGCTCGTGTAGTCCTTCCCCGCCGCAAGCGGCAGCTTCCCCGGGCTGAGCTGCGCGCTGTTCTTGATCGCGTCGAACGATCCGTACCCGTAACCGAGGACCGGACGGCCTTCGAAGAGCTTGATCGACCAGCGGTCGATCAGGAGCCGGCCCTGCACGTTCTTCGTGTCCGAGAACCGGTTGCGATACAGCGAGCTCGACGTGATCGAGCTCCACGACAGCACCAGCACGACACCCGCGAGGATCGCGGCGCCTGCTGCGATCCAGCGCACGCCGGAGCGGCGGACGGCGACCATCGCCAGCATCACGATCAGCGTCGCCAGGATCGAGCCGCGCGTGATCGTCAGCAGCGACGCCGGGATGCCGACGATCAGCATCACCACGCTGAGCAGCCGTAGGCGTTCGGGGCCGCGCCAGAGGAGAATCGCCGTCGCGACCGCGAGCGCCGCACCGACGTACGCACCGTAGACGGCGGGCCCCGAGAGAGTCGCGGCGATCCGGCCGTCCTCGGCCGGGCTCCTGCCCCACAGCGTCCACCCCGTCGCCCGCTCGACGATTCCGGTCAGCGACACCAGCACGCCGCTCGCGAGCAGCACGGCCGCGAACCGCTGCGCAAGGTTCCGCCGCGACACGCCGAAGGCGAGGAAGTAGTAGGCGACGACCCCGATTCCGACGTTCTGGTACAGCTGGTCGATCGCGCTCTTGTACCCGGTCTGCTTCGCCCAGGAGCTGAATGCGAGCGAGACGCCGGCGAGCAGCAGATACGCGACCGGCAGGAAGTCGATGAACCGGAGCGACTGCCGGTCGACCCGCGTCCGCGACGGCGTCACCGTCCACAGCACGAAGAGGAGGGGCGGCGCAAGGTAGAACGCCGTGTTCAGCCAGTATCCGAGCGGATTCGCTCGTGCCGACAGCTGGAGGAGGGGCGCGAGGAACAGCCAGCCTGCGAAGCAGGCGACCGGATGCGGTGTCAGCACGATCAGCGCGAGGATCGCGCCCGCGAACGCGAGCAGGAACTCGAGCTCCCGGCCGCCGCTCATGACGATGCGGACGAGCGCGGGAGTCAGCATCAGGCCGAAGCCGGCCCATGCGAGCGGGAGGGAGCGGTGCGTCAGGACGTCGAGCGAGAGCTTCACGAAGACGAACGCGTCCACGGCGAGGCAGACCGCCGCCACAGGCGCGAGCGTGCTTCCGCGCAGGACGACGAGGGTCAGGATCCACGCGGCCGGGAGCGTGAGCGCGAGCAGCAACGGCCGGCTGCGCAGCAGCTCCACCGCGGGCGGCCGGCGATGAGTCGCGTGGACGACGCTCACGCCGTGAGGTCCGTCACGGCGGCGCGACGACCGTTCAGGTGGCCGCTACGTGCGCTCATCGGCGGCGGGCACCTCTTCGCGGCGCCGGCCCGCCCGACCCCAAGCGTTGCCGAGCCGCTCTGCCGCCGCCTGCGCCGACCGTCCGTACCCGCCGTAGGCCCCGGCGGCCGGCCGCGCACCGGTGAGGACGACGCCGAGTGTCGCCGTCGTCGACGTCTCGAGCATCCGACGGACTTCACGCAGCATCGGGCGGCGGACCGTCGACACGCGGGCGACGAGCACCAGAGCGTCGACGCGGGTGCTCAGCGTCAGCGCGTCGGCGACCTGCAGGAGCGGCGGCGCGTCGACGATCACGTAGTCGGCACGCTCGCGCAGCGTCGCGAGGAGGTCGGCCACCGGCTTCGCGCGGAGCACGTCTCCGCCGTCCGGCACGAACGTTCCGAACGGAAGCACCTGCAGCGTGCGGGGACCGCTCGCGTCGCCGCCGTTCGTCGCGGCGAGCGCAGCGGCGGACTTCCCGCTCGCGACCGGTACGAGTGCATCGTCGAGGGTGGCGCGGTGGAGCGCGACGTCGACGATCCCCGGCCGGTCGCGGATGCCGAGCAGCGCGGCGAGCCGCGGGTTGTGGGCATCGAGATCGCACAGGATCACGCGGCTCCCGGCCCGCGCGAGGACGAGCGCGAGGTTCGCGGCAGTCGTCGTCTTTCCCTCGGCGTCGACCGCGCTCGTGACCATGATCGACCGCGCCTGGCGGTCGAGGTTCGCGAACTCGAGCTTCGTTCGCAGCATCCTGAACGCCTCGGCCTCCGGCCCCTCGGGGTCGACGAGCAGGGCAGGCTCCGACCTGCCGGAGAGCGCCGGGGGGATGCGGGCGAGCACCGGAAGGCCGACGCCCTCCGAGATCTCGTCCTCGTCGGAGACGCGGGTGTCCATCGCCTCGGCGAAGAACGCGAGCGCGACGCCGAGCACGACTGCCACCGCGAGTGCGAGCAGCGTGTTGCGTGCCGGCCGCGGCGCCACTTGCACCGCGGAGGTTGCCGGGCTGACGAGAGTCGCCGTCGGCGCCTGGAGCGCGAGGAGCGTGTTGATCTTCGCGACCCGGTCTTGCAGGCTCGTGCCCAGCGGGGTGCCCAGCTGTCCGCGCTTCCGCAGCTGCGCGAGCCGATCTGCCGCGTCGCCGCGCGCCTGCAGCAGGAAGCCGTTGTCGAGCTCGGCCCTGTAGACGGAGAACTGGCGTCCGTATTCCGTTGCGAGCTGTTCGGCCAGCGCCGGCGTGCTCGACCTGACACTGAAGGTAAGCAGGTCGGCGTTCGGATGCGGCGTCACGGAGGAGGAGCCGAGGAACGAGCTCGCGGACTCGTCGACGCCCGTCGACTTGACGACGCGGGTCGCGATCGTCGGTACCCGTGCGAGCTCAGCCTGCGTCTGGCCGAACCGCTCCGGATCTTGCAGTGACGTCGTGTCGGGCACGCCCGAGAGGTTCGCCGCGAGGTTCTCGCGGTTGAGAAGGACGTCCGCCAATGCCTTGTAGACGGCCGGTCGCGACGCCGTGATCGCCAGCACGACGAGCGGCACGAGAATGACCACGGGCAGGACGAGCCACTTGCGTCGGGCCAGGATCTGCAGGTAGTGGCGGAACGTGAGCGGCTCGTTGCTCAACGGAGGTGGGGCCCTGTCCCCATCATGTGCCGATGCTAGCTGCAACCCTCGCTTTGGTCTCGCCCCACCCTGCATGGATGAAACCTGTACCAATGGTCGGTCCCCAACCCTTGCCCGATGATTACTGTGCGTCTTTCCGGGAGAGCCTCGGTTTTCGATCGGCCGAAGACCAGGAAGTGAGGGAAGCATGGATCCGAGCGGCGCTGAGGCCTCCCGCCTTACGCAGAGCTTGGTCGAGCCACGCCGCCCGCCTGTTAGGCGGCGGTTAAGTCACCCGCGCAGATCGGTGCTGCGGCGTGCGCTCGGCACCGCGGACGTGGTGGGTCTCTCGCTGGCATTCGCCCTGTCCACCGTCTTCTTCGCCGATCGCCATCCTCAGGCGGATCACGTGCGGCCGCTGCTCGAGGCAGTCCTGTTCGTGTGCACGCTGCCGTTCTGGGTCGCGTTCGCAAACCTCCTCGGGCTGTACGAGCGCGACGACGCGCGGGTGGATCACTCGACGGTCGACGAGAGCCTCGCCGTCGTGGCGCTCGTCACCGTCGGGATCTGGATCGTCTTCCTTGTCTCGTGGGGGACGAAGGTCGTCGCTCCCGAGCTCGACCGGCTCGTCAGCCTCTGGGCGTTCGCGCTCGTCCTGGTGCTGGCGTTCCGCGGGCTCGCCCGCCATATCGTCAGGCGTCTGCACTTCTACGTCCAAAACGGGCTCGTCGTCGGCGCGGGGCACGTCGGGCAGCTCGTCGCGCGCAAGGTGCAGCACCATCCGGAGTACGGAATCCGGCTCGTAGGGTTCGTCGACGAGAATCCGCGCTCCCTGCGCGCCGACATCCTCGACCTGCCGGTGCTCGGTGGGTCGCTCGACCTCCCGGAGCTCGTCGCCGAGCACGACGTCGATCGCGTCATCGTCGCGTTCAGCGGCCAGCCGGACGCGCGGACGATGGCGACGGTGCGTTCGCTGCGTGACGAGAACGTCATCGTCGACGTCGTCCCGCGGCTCTACGAGCTCGTCGGGCTGCGCGCCGACCTGCACCTGATCGAGGGACTGCCCCTGCTGACCGTCCCGCCGGCGCGGCTCTCGCGCACGTCGCTCCTCATCAAACGCTGCGTCGACCTCGTCGGCGCGAGCGTGGTGCTCGTGCTCACGTCGCCGCTGCTTCTCGTCACCGCGATCAGGATCAAGCGGGAGTCGCCCGGGCCGGTGCTCTTCAGGCAGACGCGGCTCGGCGCGAACATGAAGCCGTTCACGCTGCTCAAGTTCCGGACGATGACGCTCCACACGAGCGACGAGGAGCACCGTGAGCACATCAGGTCGACGATGAGCTCGACGGCGACGGTGAGTGCGAACGGAACCTACAAGCTGCAGCGCGACGGATACGTGACACGCCTTGGGAGGCGGCTGCGTGAGTCGAGCATCGACGAGCTGCCGCAGCTGATCAACGTCCTGCGCGGCGAGATGTCTCTCGTCGGGCCGCGGCCGTGCATCCCGTACGAGACGGAGTTCTTCGAGCCACACCATTTCGACCGCTTTCTCGTGCCGCAGGGCGTCACCGGCCTCTGGCAGGTGACCGCGCGTGCGAGCTCGACCTTCGGCGAGGCGCTCGAGATGGACGTGGCGTACGTGCGGGGCTGGTCGCTCGGGCTCGACCTCCGGCTGCTGCTGCGCACCCCGTTCGTCCTCCTCCGCCAGCGGAAGGCCACCGCTTGACGCCCGTTCGGATCGCCGTCGTCGGCCTCGGATACTGGGGGCCGAACATCGTCCGCAACCTCTTCGAGCTCGAATGCGCCGACGTCGCGGCCGTCTGTGACCAGCGGTCGGAACGGCTCGACATGATCAGGCGGCGATTCTCCGGCTTCGACTGCCACACCGACTTCGAGCACGTCCTCGCCGACGACACGATCGACGCGGTCGCGATAGCGACGCCGGTTTCCTCGCACTACCGGTTGTCGCGCGCGGCGCTCGAGGCGGGCAAGCACGTGTTCGTCGAGAAGCCGCTCGCCGCGTCGTCGGCGGAGTGCATCGAGCTGATCCGCCTCGCGTCCGAATGCGGGCGCGTGATCATGCCGGGCCACACGTTCCTCTACAGCCCGCCCGTCGTGACGATCCAGGAGCTGATCCGCTCGCACGCGCTCGGGAAGCTCTACTTCATCTCGACGAGCCGCGTGAACCTCGGGCTGCACCAGCCGGATGTGAGCGTCATGTGGGATCTCGGCCCGCACGACTTCTCCATCCTTCAGTTCTGGCTCGACGAGACGCCCGAGTACGTGAGCACGCTCAGCCGCGGGTTCGTGATGCGCTCGATCCCGGACGTCGCCTTCGTCGACCTCGAGTTCGCGAGCGGCGCGATCGCGCACGTCGAGCTTTCGTGGCTCGCGCCGAGCAAGCTTCGGCGGACGACGATCGTCGGCTCGGAGAAGATGGTCGTCTACGACGACACGAGCCCGGAGCCGGTACGGATCTTCGACTCCGGGGTGGTGCTGCCCGAGCCGGAGACCTTCGGCGAGTACCGGCTGACGTACCGCACGGGCGACATCGTCTCGCCTCGGGTCGAGGCGACCGAACCTCTGTCGCTCGAGCTTCGCGACTTCTGCGACGCGATCGTCACAGGCTCGACGCCGCGGTCGTCGGCGCTCCTCGGCCTCGAGGTGGTGCGGACGATCGAGGCGGTCGACCATTCCCGAGACCTCGGCGGGAGCAGGGTCGAGGTCGCCGCGTTCGACCCGATGACCCTCGTTCCGGGTAGTCCGGCGGCCGAAGCGACGCCCAGGCTCTAACCGAGCCATCCCTCGTCGGGGGGAGGTGCACACGGTGTCGGCGGCCGATTTCGTTCGTATGGCCGCTGCCGCAAGGGCTGGAACAGAGGATGGACCGGCCCGGTACCGCGGGACCTACGCGCCGCGCCCGGTGGGTCCGATTGCGGCTCCGCACGATGCGTGTAACGCTGTTCGCCGTCCGATCAGGCATGGGTGCTGTTTCGCACCATGCGTCCGCTGAAGGGGGTCCTGACCGATGCATCCGACTCTTCGCCTACGCCCGCGCTCGCTCGCGGGCCTTTCGTCACTCGTCGTCGCGCTTCTCGCCGCTGCGGCTCTCGCGCTGTCGTTCGGCGGCTCGTCCCCGGCGTACGCCGTTGTCGGCGACTGCACGCCCGGCTCGACGTGGGGAACGATCAACACGTCCTTCGAGTCTCAAGTGCTTACTCTCGTCAACCAGCACCGGACCGCGATGGGCCTCTCTGCCCTGTCGACGTCCCCCACGCTGACGAACGCAGCGCATTGGAAGTCGCTTCACATGGCGTACTACCGCTACATGACGCATGACGACCCTGCACCGCCCGTCGCGCGGACGGTCTCCGACCGGCTCGCCGCGTGCGGCTACCCGATCGGGAGCGTCGGCTGGGGGGAGAACATCGCCTACGGCTACGCAACGCCGCAGGCGGTGATGGACGCGTGGCTCAACTCACCCGGGCACAAGGCGAACATCGAGAACCCGAGCTATCGCGCGATCGGCATCGGCGCTGCGCGGAACGCCGGCGGCGTGTACTACTGGACGCAGGACTTCGGCACCCTGGTCGATTCCGCGGCGAGCCCGCCGCCCCCGACCGTGAGCGCGCCGACGGTGTCGCTGACGGCGACGCCGTCGTCCTCGACGACCTCGACGAGCGCGTCGTTCGCGTGGACGACCACGAACTCGCCGACGAGCACCTCGTGCTCGCTCGACGGAGCTGCCGCGACCTCGTGCTCCTCACCACAGTCGTACAGCAGCCTCGCCGCCGGCAGCCACCGATTCGTCGTGACGGTCGCGAACAGCGGCGGCTCGAACAGCGCGAGCTACGGCTGGACGGTCACGAGCACGTCACCGCCGCCCACGACGGCGACGTTCGACACGCTCTCCGCGCGCCACAGCGGCCAGTGCCTCGACGTCTCCGGCAGCTCGGGCGCGGCCGGCGCAGGCGTCGTCCAGTTCACGTGCAACGGTGCCGACGCCGAGAAGTGGCAGCTCGTCTCCGCCGGCGGCGGCTACTACAACCTCGTCGTGAAGAGCACCGGCTACTGCCTCGACGTCTCCGGTGCGTCGCAGACACCGGGCGCGACCGCGCTGCAGTGGCCGTGCAACGGCGGGGCGAACCAGCAGTGGCAGATCGTGGCGACCGACAGCGGCTACTCGACGCTCGTCGCGCGGCACAGCGGCCAGTGCCTCGACGTCTTCTACGCCTCCCAGGCGTCCGGGGCGACGGTCGGGCAGTACACCTGCAACGGCGGCACGAACCAGCAGTGGCTGCTGACGCCTGCGGGCTAGGGGGAAGAGAGAGGTTGAGAGGAGGGGGGCTGGGCCCGTGAAGCTTCGTCTTTTCCGGAAGAACCTCGGCTCCAAGTGCCCAGCGGTCAGGGACCCCTTGGACACTCTTACCACATAGCCGCCGCCCGTCAACGGGGGAGTCGAGCGGCGGCAGCGCGGCCTCACTCGAGGCGGAACACCTCTTCGAGGGGCGCGGGACCGGAGTCGGGAACGCGCTCCTCGAGCAGGCCCGCCATCGCGTCCTGCCAGCGTGCGTTGACCTCCCGGCCGGCCATGAACGTGCCGGCGCGCTCGAGGTCGTCGGTCTCGAAGTAGCCGAACATCTCGTTGCCGTTCCGGAAGATCGTGTAGTTCCGGATCCCGGCCTGCCGGAGGGCGTCGAGCAGCTCCGGCCAGACGTGCCTGTGTGCCTCCACGTATTCGTCCACCTTGTCGGGCCGGACGCGAAGCACGAACGCGCTGCGTTGGGTCATGACTCCTCCTCCGGGACGACGAAGACGACGAGGGTGCGCGGGCCGTGGACCCCCTCGACGCGGCTCAGCTCGATGTCCGACGTCGCCGAGGGCCCGGAGACGAACGTGAGCGGCCGACGCTCGCGGGTGACGAGCTCGGTCAGCCGCGCGAATGCCTCGGGGACGAGCTCGACGATCTGCGCCTCCTCGACGACGCAGAGGTGGAGGTCGGGTACGAGCGTCAGCGCGCGCCGCCCCTCGCGCGGGCCGCTGCTGAGGACGATCGTCCCGGTCTCCGCGATCGCCGCCGTCGCACCTGTGAGGACGCCGTCGAGGGCGTCGAGGTCGCGCGGTGCGAGCAGCGCGTCCTCGACGAGCTCGATCCCGTCCGGCCGCCACGCCGTCGGGAGGTCCGCGGGCACGGCCAGCCGACTTGCCCGAAGTGAGCGGCAGACGTCCGCAACGGCGCCGGCCAGCTCCGCGGCGTGCACGCGGCGTACGTCGGCGCGGTACTCGGCGACGCGCTCGCAGAAGAGGGCGACGCGCGACGCCGCCGGGCGCGACCCGGCGCGGCGGTACGCGCGGGGAGGCGCCGGAGGCGCGGCGGCGGCGCCGAGCGCGTGCGTCACGCGCTCCAGGATCGCCTCGCGCGCGTTCACGAGCGTTCGCGCCTCCACCAGTCGCGGAACGCCTCACGTGGAAAGGGCTTCAAATCCCGCGTCCGCGTCCACGGCGCGAGCGCGCCGCCGCGGACGAGCGTGCGCTCGAGCAGCCGGCCGAGGCGCTGCGCGAGCGCGAACCGGCCGGGGCTCGCGAACGTCGCCGCGGTCAGCTTCATCACGGCCTGCTCGAGCCGCTTCGGCGCAGCGCGGACTGCCTCGGCCCGCAGGTGCAGCAGGATGGACGGGATGTCGATCTTGACGGGGCAGACCTCGTAGCAGGCCCCGCACAGGCTCGATGCGAAGGGCAGCGACGCTGCGTGCTCGATGCCGACGAGCTGGGGCGTGAGGATCGCGCCGATCGGGCCCGGGTAGACCGATCCGTACGCGTGCCCGCCCGTGCGCGAGTAGACGGGGCAGACGTTCAGGCACGCGCTGCAGCGGATGCAGTGCAGCGCCTCTCGCCCCACGGAATCGCGCAGGACACGCGTGCGTCCGTTGTCGAGGAGGACGACGTGCAGCTCCTGTGGCCCGTCGCCGTCCGCAACGCCCGTCCACAGGGACGTGTACGGGTTCATCCGCTCCCCGGTCGACGACCGGGGAAGGAGCTGCAGGAAGACCTCGAGATCGGCGAACGTCGGCACCAGCTTCTCGATCCCGAGCACGGTCACGAGCACTGGCGGAAGCGTCGTGCACATGCGGCCGTTCCCCTCCGACTCGACCACGCAGACCGTTCCCGTCTCCGCGACGCCGAAGTTGGCGCCGCTGACGCCCATGCGTGCGGACAGAAACTTCTCGCGCAGGTAGACGCGCGCGGCCTCGGCGAGTCTCTCCGGGTCGTCGGAGTCGATCCGCGGCGCGATCGTGCGGGCGAAGAGGTCTCTGATCTCGCTGCGGTTCCGGTGGATGGCGGGCACGAGGATGTGCGACGGCCAGTCGCCGTCGAGCTGGAGGATCAGCTCGGCGAAGTCGGTCTCGATCGCGTGGATGCCCTCTTCGGCGAGGGCGCGGTTCAACTCGATCTCGTCCGTCGTCAGCGATTTCACCTTCACCACTTCCTCCACCCCGTGCGCGCGCGCGACGGCCGTGACCGCGGCGTTCGCCTCGGCCGCGTCGCGCGCCCAGTGCACGTGCCCTCCGGCGTCCTCGACTGCGCGCTCGAACTGCACCAGGTACCGGTCGAGGTTCGCGAGCACCTCGGCCTTGATCGCCTGCCCCGCGTCCCGGAGCTCCTCCCAGTCCGGCACCTCGTCGACGACGCGGGCGCGCTTGGCGCGGATCGTGTCCGTTGCGTTGCGCAGGTTCGCGCGCAGCTGCGCGTTCGCGAGCTCGTGACGCGCGGCGGCCGGGAAGCTCTCCGCGGGCGGCCTCATCCGGAGGCGAGGATCTCCGCCAGGTGCGCCGTGCGCACCGGTGAGCCGCGGCGCGAGAGGCCGCCGCCGATCTGCAGCAGGCACGATCCGTCGACGGCGGTGCAGACCTCGGCGCCGCTCTCCTCGATCCGAGCGCATTTGTCTGCGAGCATCGCGCTCGACGTCTCGGCGTTCTTCACCGCGAAGGTGCCGCCGAATCCGCAGCACTCCTCCGCCCGCGGCAGCTCGACGAGCTCGAGCTCACGCACCGCGCGCAGCAGGCGGAGCGGCGCGTCGCCGACACGGGTGACGCGGAGCGAGTGGCACGTCGGGTGGTACGCGACTCGGTGCGGGAAGCGTGCGCCGACGTCGTCGCGGCCGAGCCGGTC
>Ga0070741_10006174_pt1 | contig 25972 bp, 21 predicted proteins | sample Coa_R1_4_FD_66440 | JGI IMG/M metagenome (GOLD analysis project Ga0070741, IMG submission 66440) | Surface soil microbial communities from Centralia Pennsylvania, which are recovering from an underground coalmine fire - Coalmine... | ecosystem: Environmental > Terrestrial > Soil > Unclassified ... | reverse complement strand
CAGCAGCTCCCGATGGCTGCCGCTCTCGCGCAGCACGCCGTTGCTGAGGACCAGGATTCGGTCGGCCTTTTCGATGGTCGAGAGCCTGTGGGCGATTACGACCGCGGTCCTGTCGGCGAGCAGCTCGTCGAGTGCGAGCTGGATGAGTCGCTCGGTTTCGCTGTCCACGCTGGATGTGGCTTCATCCATCACCAGGATCGGCGGGTCATAGGCGAGAGCGCGGGCGAACGAGAGCAACTGGCGCTGGCCCGCTGAAAGATTGGCGCCCCGCTCGCGGATCTGCTCGCCCAGCCCGGCGGGAAGCCGCTCGACGAAGCGCAGCGCCTGCGCCCGCCGCAGCGCATCGCGGACCCTGTCCTCCGCCATGTCGGTGAGTCCAAGGCGGATATTCTCCATCACATCGCCGGAGAACAGGAACACGTCCTGCTGAACGAGGCCTATCGAACGGCGCAGCTCGCGCAGATCCCATTCGCGCACGTCGATTCCGTCGACGAGGATTCTGCCGCCAGTCACGTCGTAAAACCGGTTGAGGAGCTTGATGATCGTCGATTTGCCGGAGCCGGTCGGACCCACGATCGCGATCTTGCGTCCCGGCTCCACCGTGAAGCTCAGGTCTTTGAGGACGGGTTCGCCGGGCCGGTACTCGAAGCACACGCGATCGAATATGATCTCGCCGCGCCGCGGGCGCGGTTTCGCGGGAGCGGGCGGGCTTGCGATCGTCACCGGCTCCTCCATCAGCGCCTCGATTCGCTCCGCCGCCGCCAACGAGGATTGCAGCACCGTGTATTTGTTGGAGAGCTCCCGAAGCGGCATGAAGAACATCCGCGCGTACTGCATGAAGCCGATCAGCGTGCCCAGCGTGATCATCCGATGCAGCACCTGGCCGCCGCCGGCCCAGAGGATGATACCGAGAGTGATCGAGCCGACGGTGTCCACGCCTGAAAACAGCCCCGTCTCGTAGATGTTCGCCTTCATCTGGGCGTCGCGGCTCGCTTGATTGAGCACGTCGAACTCCGCCCGGCTTGCGCGCTCGTGCGTGAAGAGCTGGATGACGGTCATCCCGGCCAGCGCCTCGGACAGGTAGGCGTTGACGGCTGCGAGGCGTTCGCGAATCTGGCGATAGACGATGCGCGCGCGCACCCGGAACAGGTTGATGAACAGCAGCAACGGCGGGATCGCGACCAGCGACCACATCGCCAGCCGCGGGCTCTTCAGCCACATGATCACCACGATCCCCGTCATCGTCATCAGATCCATGAACATCGTGAGCGAGCCCGCGCCGAACATCTCGTTGATCGCATCGATGTCCGTGGTCATCCTGCTCACCAGCCGCCCGATGGGAGTGCGGTCGAAGAACGACATCGGCAGCCTCTGCACCCGATCGAACAGCGCGAGCCTCAGGTCGGAGAGCGAATACTGCGCCACCATCATCGTGAGATAGAACTGCCCGTAGGCGGCGGCGAATTCGCCGCCCACCAGAAACAGGTAGATCACTCCCATCTTGAGCAGGCCCGGGCCTCCCGTCGCCCTGAAGATCGCGGCGAGCCACGGCGGGGGCGGCATCCGGCGATGCGCCAAAAACAGGTCGATTATCAACTGGATCACGTAGGGTTGGGCGAGCGCGAAGGCCGAGTTCACCGGCATCAGCAGAACCGAGAGCAAAAACAGGCCCCGATACGGTCGGACGTAGGTCCATATGAACCCGACCAGCGCGGCGTCGCGCGAATGCCCCTCGTGATGTTCCGGCGTCTGCTCCATGGCTAGTACCGGGCGAGTTCCTCCTCGAGGAGCTGACGATGGAAGAGTTCGGCGTAAATGCCCCTGCGGGCCATCAGCTCCTCGTGCGTGCCGCGCTCGGCGACGGCTCCGTCCTCGAGCACGATTATCTGGTCGGCATCGCGCACGGTTGACGCTCGATGGGCGACGACAATCGTAGTGCGGTCGCGCACGGTTTCCTCGAGGCTTCGCAGGACGGACTTTTCGGTCTCCGTATCCACGCTCGAAAGCGCGTCGTCGAGAACAACCACGTCGGAGCGGTAGTTGAGGAGGCGGGCGATGGTTGCGCGCTGCTTCTGTCCACCCGACAGTGCCATCCCGCGCTCGCCCACCACGGTTTCAAGTCCGCGGGGAAGGGTGGCGATGTCGGGGCCGAGCCCCGCCACCATCGCCGCCTGCTCGATCTCGTCAGCCCGCGAATCCGGCCTTCCGAAGGCGATGTTGCGGGCGAGCGTGTCGGAAAACAGCATCGCCTCCTGCGGCACCATCCCGACCGTCCTTCGCAGCGAATGGAGCGGGATCCGGCGGATATCGCGCCCGTCGAGCAGCACGCGCCCCTCGGTGGGATCCATCATCCGCGTGAGCAACTTCACCATGGTCGATTTTCCCGACCCCGTCCTTCCCACGATCGCGAGCTTGCTTCCGGCGGGAACCCTGACGCACACGTCGCGAAGCGCGTACGGGCGATGGCCGTTGAACGATGGTTCGCGTCCCGCGAAGTAGCTGAACGAGACGTGGTCCCATTCGATCGCCCCGCGCACCTGCAGGCGCTCCTCGCCCGACTCGAGCGCTCCCGCCTGCGGCTCGGCATTTAGGATTTCGTCGAGCCTCTTCATCGCCGCCTTCGCCCTCTGAAAGATCGAGATCATCCATCCGGCCGAAGTTACCGGCCACGCCATGTATCCGAGGTAGCCCATGAACGAGACGAGGTCGCCAATCCGGAGGATGCCGCGGGTGACCAGCAGGCCGCCGTAAGTGAGCACGATCATCACCGCCGCCGCCGAGGCGCCCCGAATCATCGGCACCATCGCGCCCCGAAGCCGCGCGAGCGCCAGTCCCAGCTCGTTGTAGTCGTCGTTGGCCGAGCGGAAGAGAGCGGCTTCGTGCTCTTCGAGCGCATAGGCCTTCACCACGTGTATGCCGGCGAGGGTTTCCTGCACCTTCGACTCGATGGCTCCGAGACCCTCCTGCACCCTGAGATTGCGCTGCATCAGCGCCCGCGAAAGCCGCTTTATCCCGAACGTCAGCAGAACATACGGAGCGAGCGAGGCGGCGGTCAGCTTTACGTTTACGCCGAGCATGAAGACGAGGGCGAAGATGAAGGTTCCGGGCGCGTCCGTGAACGTGACGATTCCCATCCCGACCAGCATCCGGACCGCGGTGAGATCGTTGACCATCCGCGACATCAGGTCGCCGATCTTGTGGCGTTCGTAGAAGTCCTGTCCAAGCAGGGTGAGATGCTCGAAGAGATCGTTGCGCAGTTCGTACTCGATATCGCGGCCGGTGTTGAAGATCACGAAGCGCGAAATCCATCGCGCCGTTCCCCCCAGGCACGCCACCGCGATCATCATCAGCACGATCCGATTGAGCGATTCGGTCCCGGGCAGCCCGAGATGGGCGAGCGCGGCGAAGGTCTGGGGATGGCGCCCCTGGATGACGTTGATTGCGGCGCCGCTCAGATAGGACACGGTCATTCCGCACGCCGATGCCACCAGCGTGCACGCCATCCCGAATGCGTACCAGTTCCAGTGGCGGCGGATGTACCTGAACAAGCGTTTCATCGGAGCCGAAACCTAAATTAGCAGGAATGAATCGTCAGAGAAGCGTCAAAGGCAAAAGGATGGGACCCGGCGCCCCGGTTGATGGCGGCCGCGGCCTCCCGCCCGCCCGGGTTCGATTTTCAGCGAGGATGGCGCGTCTTTAGGCGGCGCTCGTACATCTTCGCGTACTTCAGGAACACGTAAAATGCGGAGGTCGCCGACGCGTAAAACCCGCGGATTCCGTCAAGAAAACCGCCTCTTACGAAGTAGAAAAGAACGAAACGCGCCGCCGGATTCAGCACCATCCGCAGCGCCGTCAGCCGGTCCGGCTCGAACTCCGCAGCGGCTCGCGTGCTGAAACGGTTCATCGTCGCGACGTGATCGGTGATGTCGCGATAGCTGAAATGAAGGATCCGTCCGTTCAGGTGGCCAACCTTCCCCTCCACCACGACCTTGTCGTGGGGATCGCGTCCGCCAATGCGCCCGCGTTCGCGGCGGAACAACCGCACGGGCGTGTCGGGTTCGATCCCGCGGAGATCGTAGCGCCCGAGATGATACAGCATCCGCTGAATCCGGTAACCGTTCGCGGGAGCCGAAGAACCAATTTCGCGCAGGATTTCCTCTCCCAAATCATGGGTCGCCTGCTCGTCCGCGTCCATCAGCAGGACCCACTCTCCCGTCGCGCGGTCCAGCGCCATCTGCTTTTGCATCACGTAGTTCGTGAATTCGTGCTCAAAGACCTTCGCTCCGCGCTGCTTCGCGATTTCCACCGTGCGATCGGTCGAGAACGAATCGACCACGATCTTCTCATCGCAGAACCACGCGCTGTCGAGGCACTGGCCGATCAGCTCTTCCTCGTTCCTCGTGATCGTGATCAGCGAGATTTTCGGATGCTTGGCCATCGGCTACTGCGGACGCTCGACACGTTCGATGACGCGCGCCGCGATTGCGTCGAAGGCAAGGGAGACAGGATGGCGGGGATTGGCGGCGACGAGCGGATTGCCGCGGTCGCCCCCTTCGCGCAGCTCGCGGATGATCGGCAATTCGCCCAGAAAGGAAACTCCGAGCTCCGCGGCATACCGCGCCCCGCCGCCGTGAGAGAAGATTTCGTGGCGCTTGCCGCATTTGCGGCACTGGTAGTAGCTCATATTCTCCACCACCCCCAGCACCGGAACGTTCACTTCGCGAAACATCTCCACACCGCGCTTCACGTCAAGCAGCGCGAGATCCTGCGGGGTCGTCACGATCACCCCTCCGGCGAGGGCGACACGCTGCGTGATCGTGAGCTGGGCATCGCCGGTGCCGGGCGGGAGATCGAGAACCAGGCAATCGATCTCGCCCCATTCGACATTGAACAGAAACTCGGTTTCGAGCTTGGTGACCATCGGCCCTCGCCATATCACCGCGGTTTCGTCGTCGATGAACAGCGCCATCGACACGTAACGGATTCCGTGGCGCTCGAGCGGGATGATCCGCCGCTCGGGCGTAAGCGAGACCCGGCGGTCCACCCCGACCATCATCGCGACGCTGGGACCGTAAACGTCGGCATCCATGAGTCCGATTCGCCAACCCCGCCGCTGCATCGCCAGCGCCAGATTGACGGCCACGGTCGATTTGCCGACTCCGCCCTTTCCGCTGGCGACCGCGACGATGTGCCTGACTCCGGGGATGTCGCGCCGAGGCTGCGCGGGCGACCGGGCAGCGGTCGGGGACGGCTGCTCCACCCGCACTTCCACCGCCGGAACTCCCGGCATCGCGGCCACCGCCGCCCTCACCTCTGAGACGATCTGCTCGACGACCTCGGGCTTGGCGCTGGCCGCGGTCAGGATGACGGTGACGCGCGCGTGAGCGACCTCGATATCCTTGATCATCCCGAAGGAGACGATGTCGCGGCTGAAGCCGGGGTACTTGACCTTTTTCAGTTCGGCGAGGATTTCGTTGGGAGCTGGCATTCGGATTCGTATGGTAGAAAAAACGGAGACCGCACTGCGTGCGCGGCGCTATCAATGCTGTCCGGTCATGTTATCATTCCCGAACCGCCGGAAAAACGACGCAGCATCCCCGGCGCATACATGATCCCGTGAGTCGCGATCCGTCAAATTCCGACAATTCTCCAAGTCTCCGCATCAGGCACGGGCGCGGGACCGCGACCCTTGCCATCGCCGTCGATGAACTCCGCGCGGGGTTCTCCGCGATGCTGGGATGGAGCGTCGAGACGGTCGAGGATCCGGACCTCAACCCCCGGGAAATCGCGATTGATTGGGACAAACCTTCGGCGGCGTTCCATCCGGGACAATTCCCCGCGGAGGATGGTTACGAGATAGCGAGACCCGCGAAAGGCTCGCTTGTGGTTCGCGGCGGAAGCGAGCGCGCGATGATCCATGCCTCATCGCGCCTGCTCGAAGAGCTTGGAGCCGCATTTCCGCCCGGATGCCCGCCGCTGTTTCCCCCCATCGACCCCCGGCTGCTCGATACGATCGAGCCCCGGACATTCGACCCGTCATTTCGCCGGCGTGCGTTCGTGTCCGACATCATGACCTGGAACTACGCCTTCGCCGATCGCCTTGAGCTTCATCTGAGTCATGATCGGGAATTCATTCCGTGGATGGCACGGCGGGGGGTGAACGCTTTTTCCTATATAAGGCATGCGCACGACACGCGGCTTCGCATTGACGAGATCGCCCCGATGCTTGATGCGCACGGGATCGCGGCGGAGTACGGCGGCCACGTGCTCCAGATCCTTCTGCCCCGTGATCGATTTGAAACCGATCCGTCGTTGTTTCCTGCCGATGAGACCGGCGAGCGGCTGCCGCGCGGGAATTTGTGCGTCTCGAATCCGGCTGCGCTTGAAATCGTGCGCGAAGGCGCGCTGCGCTATGCCGCCGACTATCCGGAAAACCGGCTGCTTCATATCTGGGGAGCCGATGTATGGCGCGGCGCATGGTGCCGATGCGGCGCGTGCCGCGAACTCGCTCCGCAGCACCAGTACATGCTGGTGGTCAATGCGGTGGCCGAGTCGCTGGCCGCGTCGGCGCGGCCCATCCCCGTGGCTTACCTTGCCTATCACGACACGATCGATCCGTATCCGGGCCTTGAGCCGATGCCGAATGTATGGCTGGAGTGGGCGCCGCGCGAAAGGTGCTATTCGCATGCGATCGACGATCCCAAATGCGAGATCAATCCGCGGTATTTCGACTCGCTTAGGCGGTACGTGGAAATCTTCGACGGGCGATGCCACGTGTTCGAATACTACGCGGACGCAATCCTGTTCGGAGGGTTGGCGTTTGCAACTCCTGGCGTAATCGCGCGCGACCTGCGCGCATACCATGCCCTCGGCATTCCGGGCATCTCGTGCCTCACCTTCGGCGCCTTCAGCCTGCTTGCCTATCCCGTCAATCTGGAGACGTTCGTGCGATGCGCTGGCAGGGTCGGTTCGGACCCTCAGGAGGCGCTCGATGAGACCGCGGCCGGGCGGCATCCGTTCTGCGCTCCCGACATGACCCGCGCCTACCGCGCCGTCGCCGAGGCATCGGCGATGGTGCTGGACTACGCGGACGTGATGCGCCCGCAGATGGCGGCTGGCAAGGCGCGGCGCAAGCGCAGCGATCTCTCCGGCGCGGCCGAAGTCTTTCGCCGCGCGATCGACGCGACCGAGGCGGTACTGCGCGCCGATGGAGAACCGCTCGCGCGCGCTGAGCATCGGCTCCTCACATACAGCGCCGAAGTGATGGAGGGAATCGTCGAGTATCTTGATGCGAAGGAAAGGCAGGGGGCGGAACGCGCGCGGCGCGGCGAGGCCGCCGTCGCGCGAATCGCGGATGCGATCCGCCATGTGCGCGCGATCGATGTCGAAATCAAGGGCACGTGGGGCGCCTACGACCTCGAATGGATTCGCGAAATTTGGATCAACGCGCTGCGCAAAGGCCTCGACAGCGACATCCATGAACACCAGGAGATGCCATGACGGACGCGGCCATCGGATATCAGCTTCCCGCCGAACTCGCCGCATTGCGCGACCAGGTAGCAAGGATCATCCGCGAGGAGATCATCCCGATCGAAGGCAGAATCGATCCCGATGCGGCCGAAATTCCGGAAGAAGACTACTGGCGGATCGCGCAAAAGGTCAGATCCGCCGGGATGTGGTGCATGGGGGCGCCGAGGGAATACGGCGGCGGCGGCCTCGGCACGTTCCAGATGACGGTCATCACCGAGGCGATGTCCCAGCATCGAATGGGTCTGTACAACCCGGGCGCCGGCGTGTTCGGCCGCACCCCGCCGCCGGTCATATGGGCCGGCACGCCCGAACAGAAGGAGAAATATGCGCGCGGTACCATCGAGAACGCCTGGTACACCTTCTTCGCAATCACGGAACCGTCGGGAGGTTCCGATCCCGCCGGCGCCATCCAGTGCCGCGCCGTCCGCCAGGGCGACAGCTATGTCCTGAACGGAACCAAGATCTTCATATCGCACGCGCACGAAGCCCAATGGGGCGTGGTTTTTGCCCGCACCGATCCGAAAGCCGGACGCCAGGGCGTCACCTGCTTCATAATCAACAAAGGGCAATCCGGCTTTACCCCGCGCCCGATAAGAACCATCCGGACTTCGGCCGTGCCGAACGAAGTCGCCTTCGAGGACTGCGTCGTGCCGATCGAGCAGCGCCTGGGCGAGGAAGGGCAGGGGCTCAACCTGTGCCTCGATCTGCTCGCGCGGCTTCGATTTCCCTATTCGGCGTGCAATGTCGGGGTCGGCGTTGCGGCGCTCAGGATGGCCATCGAGCACGCAAAGCGGCGCAGCACCTTCGGCGAGCTCCTGGCCCGCCGCCAGGCGATCCAATGGATGCTGGCGGATTCGGAGGTAGAGCTCAGGGCCGCGCGATGGCTTACATGGGACGGCGCATGGAAGGCGGACCGCGGCGAGGATTTCCGCACCGAGGCGTCGATCGCCAAGCTCTATTCGAGCGAGGTGCTCGGCCGCGTTGTCGATCGCGCCGTGCAGATCCACGGCGGCTATGGCGTGAGCAAGGAACTGCCGCTCGAGCGATGGTACCGTGAGGCGCGGGTTCGCCGAATCGGCGAAGGCCCTTCCGAAGTGCACCGGATGGTTATCGCGCGCACGCTGCTGCGCTGAAATTGTCATCGGAAAGGACTCGACGATGGCCCTACCGCTGGAAGGAATCCGTGTTATCGACTTCGGCCAGGTCTATGCCGCGCCCTACTGCACGCTGCAGCTTGCCTACATGGGCGCGGACGTCATCAAGATCGAGCCGCCCGAAATCGGCGACGTCCTCAGAAGGCCCGACCTTCCTCCCGGCGGCGCGGTCTATTCCTTTCTGATGCTCAACGCGCACAAGCGATCGGTTACGCTCAATCTCAAGCAGCCGCGCGGACGCGAGATTGCGCTCAGGCTGCTCGAAGGCGCCGACGTGCTCGTCGAGAACTATCTCGACGGTGTGATGGAGTCGTTCGGACTCGCCTACCATCAGATCGCCGATCGCTTCCCGCGGCTCATCTACGCCTCGGGAAAAGGTTACGGATCGGACAGCCGATGGGCGCGGCTGGGTTCGATGGACAATACCATCCAGGCGTCATCCGGCTTCATCAGCATCACCGGCTTTCCGGAACGGGGCGTCAAAACCTCCGCGACCTTCATCGACATGGGCACGGGGAGCCATCTCGTAAGCGGCATCCTTGCCGCGCTCTTGCAGCGGGAACGGACCGGTCGCGGACAGAAGGTCGAGGTGGCGATGATCGACGTCGCCGTCCCGGCTATGACCAGCGCGCTCGCGCCGACGCTCCAGGGGCTCAAGTTCAAGCGCCTCGGAAACCGCCATTGGGGAGCTTGTCCGACCAACGTCTATCCTGCCGCCGACGGCGAGATCCTGATCTTCTGCCTGACGGAATCCCATTGGCGCACGCTGGCCCGGCTGATGGGCCGCGAGGAGCTCATCGCGGATCCGCGATGCGCCTCCCATGCCACGCGGCTGCGAATCGCCGATGAGCTGGACTCGATTGTCGGAGAATGGACCTGCGGCCGCACCCGCGACGAGATGATCCGGATACTAATCGAGGAGGGAGTGCCATGCGCTCCGGTCCGCTCGCTCGAGGAAGTCGCCGCGGATCCCGAGCTCACAAGCCGAGGGACGCTTATCGACAGCGAATTCCCGTCGCGCGGGCCGATTCGGGTCGTCGGCTCTCCAATCAAGCTTTCGGATGCTGCTCAACCGGACTCGCGCACCTTGCGGCGGCCTCCCGCGCTTGGGGAGCATACGCGCGAAGTTCTCGAATCACTCGGAATAGACGCGGCGGAATTCGAGCGCCTGCGCGCCGAAGGCGTGGTCTGAGATTCGTGCCGAGCGGGAAACGCCTCGCCGCGACTACGCGGCGTGCGGATGGCGATGCTTTCTCGGGCGGCCGGGAGGGAATGCGCTCGCGCGCTTGCGCCGCCGCGGCTTTACGTTCAACCGATCCAGCATCCGGAAATAGGCGTTGCGGAACACTTCCAGCACCCAGAGAATCGTCATTCCCAGGGTCAGCCCGATTCCCTGGATCAGCTCTTTGACAAAGCCCCAGGTCGTGAGCTGTTCGATTTCGAGATTCACCGGGCTCGGTTCGTGAGTCGTATCCATTAGCCAAGAAGACTAAGCGGCGGAGCGCGTCGATTCAAGGCGCTCCGCCGCTTCAAACGGCCCTCCGAGTAACCAACTATGGCGTGGCCGCGGGCGATGCGGGAGCGGGCGCTCCCGCCGCCGCGGACAGCGGCAGCGTCAGAGTCACGTCGTCGAATCGCGCCTGCGAATCGTCGCTTGCCCACAGGCCGATGCGGCCCTTGGCAATCTTCGAGTCGTCGAAGTCGAAGATCAGCTTGTTGTCGTCGTAGCAGGAGAAATGGCTTCCCTGCGCCCACACCTTCAGCTTGTACCAGCTCCCCTTGTCCGTCGGCACGACCTGCTGCTTGAGATTCTCAAGCTTGCCGTTGGTCATGCGCGACAGCGCAAAGTAGTCGCTCGGACATCCTGCCGACAGTAGATAGAAATTCTGTGCATTCACGTAACGGAAGATCAGTCCTCCCGAGCAATCGAACCGCCCGCCTGCGGGCTTGAACGAAGCCTCCAGCGTGAAGTCGCTGTACTCGGTCGGATCGGTGACAACCGTGATTAGATTGTACGCAAGCCCATGCATCAGCGAGGTGAGCGTCCGGCCCTCGGGCAGGCCGTAGGTGTTGGGCTGGCTTGGCGCGCTAGGGTCAGGAATCACCTGCCAGTCGCCTTCCACGGCGCTCCATCCCTGTGCCATCGCATGAGGCTTGTCCTGATCGAAATTCCAGACCTTGACCTCAGGGGTCGGGGTCGGAGTCGGTGTGACCGTGGGGGTGGGAGTAGGCTCCTTCTTTTTGGAGTACGCCGCCGGGCTGGTTAGCCCCACCGCAAATAACGCCCCAGCCGCCATTATGACCGCGCTGCGCACCCAAGCTCTTCCTGTCATCATCTATCGCCTCTCCGCTGAATGTCCGTGAATTCTTATTGGCCGTGTAACACGGAGGTCCGCGCGAGTTTCGCTAATGAACTGCCGCCATGTCAAGAAAGAACTCCCGACGGAAATGAAGCACCCCGCCCGAACCGCCGAGGGGGTGGATTCGGATGAAAAGGACGGCGGATGGTCACGGTGGTCGCGCCGGGCTAAAGCGCGAATATATTTTCGCCTTTAATTCGCCCGAATGAGATAGTCAATTTGATACTCATTTTTCCACAGCCGTTCCCTCGTTTACTTGACCATTGTGGTAGGGAGTGGGATATTGTGGGGCATCAGGGAGGCTCGCGGTGTTCAGCGGTCGTTTCGACCACGCGATCGACGAAAAGGGACGCGTCAGCATCCCAGCGCGGTTTCGCGAGGTGCTCCAGCGTGAAGGCCACGACCGCCTCTTCATCACCAACTTCTTCTACAACCGCGAGCGATGCCTTGAGCTTTATCCGCCGCGCGAGTGGGACGCTTTCGTCGCGAAGATAGCCGAACGCGGCCGATTCGATCCGGCGGTGCAGAAATTCGAGATGGTCTATATCGCCGGCGCCCAGGAAGTGCCGGTGGATCGGCAGGGGCGAATCCTGGTGCCCGCGAAATTGCGGGAATGGGCCCGGCTGGGGCGCGAAGTCACTTTCTCGGCCCGCCGCGACCATTTCCAGCTTTGGGACAAGGCGGTTCTCGAACGGGTGCTGCACGAGACCGAGGAGGAGGTCCAGGATCCTTCCTTCCTCGAGAAGCTCAACCTGTAGGCGGCGATGAGTCTGGCGGTGAAACACGACGACGGCGCGGCGGTCCGGGTGCATGTGCCGGTGATGGCGGGGGAGGTGCGCGAACTGTTGTGCGCGCACGGACCGCGCGTCGTCGTCGATGCCACGGTGGGGACCGGAGGCCATGCCCTCCAGATTCTTGGCTCGTCGCAGGCCCGTCTCATCGGAATCGATCGCGATTCGGGTGCGCTGGAAATCGCCCGCCAACGGCTCGGTTCATACGGCGATCGGGTGCTCCTCTGCCAGGGCGACTTCGCCGCCATCGCTTCCATCCTGGCGCAACGCGGCGTCGAGCGTGTCGACGGCATCCTTGCGGACCTTGGGATGTCGAGCTTTGCGCTGGACGATCCCGAGCGCGGGTTCAGTTTTCGCGCCGACGGTCCGCTCGACATGAGGATGGACCGGACGCAGAAGCTGCGCGCATACGACCTGGTGAACGAAGAAACCGAGGCCGATCTAGCCGACATCCTCCACCATCTTGGCGAGGAGCGCGCCGCGCGCCGCATTGCCAGGGCGATCGTCGATGCGCGCCGCCGCAGGCCGATCGAGACCACGGCGGAACTTCGCGCGATTGTCGAGCGCGTCCTCGGACCCCGCCGCGGCGGCGGTGTCCATCCGGCAACCCGCACCTTTCAGGCGCTTCGAATCGCCGTGAACCGCGAGATGGAGAGTCTTGGGGCCTTCCTCAAATCCGCTCCGGAACTGCTTTCGGCGGGAGGAAGGATGGCGGTCATCTCGTACCATTCGCTGGAGGACCGGGCAGTCAAGGAACGGATGCGCGAATTGGCGCGCGCGGGCGGGTTTGCCCTCGTCAACCGCAAGGTGGTTCGCGCAAGCGCCCCGGAGGTCGCATCCAATCCCCGCGCGCGCAGCGCGCGGCTGCGCTGCATCGAGAGGGTCGGGCAATGAACCGGCGCGTGCGGCCCACCAAGCCTCCATCGAAGCTCGTTCCGGCGATCCTGATGATCGCGATTGCGATCGTGGGCTTCGCCACGCTGATGGTGCGGCTCGAGATCACGCGCGAGGGTTACCGCCTCTCCGCGCTCAACCAGGAGATCGTACGGCTGGCGGATCAGAATCGGACCCTCGAGCTTCGAGCCGCCGAACTTTCCTCGCACGAACGGCTGCGTTCGCTCGCGCCGAACTATCATCTGGCTCCTCCCGCTCGCGGGCAGGTGGTGATGGTGCCGTGAACAACGCGTTCAAACAAAGACGCGCCCGCATCGGATGGCTGACGCTCGCGCTCGCCTCGCTATTCGTGGTGGCGGTGATGCGGCTGGTGGTGCTGGTCGCCTTCGACGGCCCCCGCCTGAGTTCGCTTGCGCGCAGCGAGCATACGGCCGAGGTGCAGCTCGCCGCGGTGCGGGGTCCGATCGTGGATCGCAACGGCGAGCCGCTGGCATTGTCCGCCGAGACCCGCTCCGTGTTCGCGCATCCCAGGCGCGTTTTCGAATCCTCATCTGCGCGCGACCGCGCGAAGCTTGCGGTGGCGCTCGGGATCACCCCGGCGGATCTGGAGAAGAAGCTCAGGAAACCTTCTCCTTTCGTATGGCTGGCGCGAAGAATTCCGGCGGACAAGGCGCAGGCGGCGGAATCGCTCGGAATCGACGGCGTCGGCGCGGTCAGCGAATACAAACGCTTCTATCCGGAGAGCAACCTGGCCTCGGCGGTGGTGGGGCTGGCTGGGATGGATGGTCAGGGGCTCTCCGGCCTCGAACTCGAATACGACCGGCTCGTCCGCGGCGAGCCGGTCGCTTTGCACTTCTATCACGACGCCCTGGGGCATCCGATTCTCGACAGCCCGCTCGCGCTTAAGTCGCCCGAGCCCGGCGCCCAGCTTGAACTCACGATCGATTCCTCGATCCAGTCGCTCGCCGAGACTCGGCTTGCCGCGGAAGTCGAGCAAAGCGGAGCGCATCACGGCGCGGCGATCGTGATGGATCCCTTCACGGGCGAGATCCTGGCGATGGCGAATGTGAGCGCCGATCCGTCGGAACTGCACGACCGCCTGCACAATGCGGCGGTGCAGGACGCGTTCGAGCCGGGCTCGACGATGAAGGGAATGCTTGCGTCAATCGCGCTGGCGGACGGCGCAATCACGCCCGCAAAGCAGTTCTATTGCGAGAACGGCAAGTGGACCATCGACCGCCGCACCATCCACGACGACGCCAGGCACGGATGGCTCGATCTCGGCGGGATAATCGAGGTCTCATCGAATATCGGTGCCGCCAAGATTGCCCTGACGCTCGGCGCCGATCGCTTCTACAACGGCCTGCGCGCCTTCGGAATCGGCTACCGCACCGGCATCGACCTGCCCGGCGAGGCTGCGGGATTGATCATGAAGCCTTCGACGTGGCGCCAGATTGACCTTGCCAATCACGGCTTCGGGCAGGGTGTCGGCGTCACGCCGATTCAGCTTGCGGTGGCGTATTCGGCGATCGCCAACGGCGGGGTGATCGTCCGCCCGTACGTGGTCAAGGCCGCTTATGACGCGCACGGAAACGTGATCCTGCGGCATACACCGCAGGTGATGCGCCGCGCGCTTCCCCCGGATATCGCCCATGAGATGAATCTCCTGCTGCGAAACCCCGTCAACGGCGCGAACGGAACGGCTCATCGCGCGAAAGTCGACGGATTCGTGGTGGCCGGCAAGACCGGTACGGCCCAGATGGTGAATCCCGCGGGGGGATATTTCCAGAACCGCCACGTATGCTCGTTCATCGGCTTTCTCCCCGCCGACGATCCCCGCCTGCTTATCCTCGTGGTCCTCTACGATGTGGGCCACGGGCATTTTGGCGGGCTGTATGCTGCGCCGGTCTTCAGCGAGATTGCCTCCGGCGCGGTGCGCGATCTGAACATCAGGCCGACCGATCCCGGCTACGACGTTGCCAGCCTCTTTCCGCTCCCGAATTCGAAAAACGGACGCCAACATCCTGCGGCGGGCGCGACTGCCGGGGATGCGGATGATATGATTCCCGCACTTACCGGCTCGAAGTCCCCGGTCACACCGAATTTCGCCGGAATGAGCCTCAGGCGCGCCCTCCAGGTCGCCCGCCGGCTCGGCATCACGGTTGACGTCAAGGGAGACGGCTACGTCGTCGCGCAGGAACCTGCGGCGGGCGAGCCCCTCAGCCGCGGCATCGTCAAACTTTCTTTGGGTTCGATGCTGGCGGAGGCCGCGGCCCCCGCTCAGGCGGCGGGACGGCCGGACAAGCCGGCAAGGAGTGTTAGGTGAAGCTCGCAAGTCTGCTTGCGGGGCTGGACTACGAGGGAATCCTGGGTGATCCGGAGGTGGAGGTTGAGGGTCTCAGCTACGACTCGCGTAGGGCCGCTCCGGGTCATTTGTTCTTTTCGATGGCGCGCGACCCCGTTCGCAACCGCGCCAACATCGAGGATGCATTAAACCGCGGCGCGCGGGCGGTGGTGGTGAGGAGTGGAGAAGGAGGAACCGCCCGCCCTGCGGCGACCATAGTGGAAAGCGAGCGGCCGCGCCTGCTGATGGGCGCGGCCGCCTCGCGCTTCTTCGCCGCCCCCTCCAGCCGCATCGACCTCGTCGGCATCACGGGCACCAGCGGCAAAACCACCACCAGCTACCTGCTGCGCTCGATCTTCGAGGCATCCGGCCGCCGCACCGGGATCATCGGCACCATCGGCATCTTCCTCGACGACCGCAAGCTCTACAGCGGGCTCACTACCCCGGAATCGGTCGATTTCGAGTCGTCGCTCGCCGAGATGGAGCGCGAGGGGGTGGATGCGGTGGCGGCGGAGGTTTCCTCGATTGGGATCGCGGAGGGCCGGGTCGACCGGCTGCATTTCCGCGCCTGCCTGTTCACGAACTTCGGAAGGGATCATCTCGACTACCACGGCACCATCGAGAATTACTTCAACGCCAAGCTGCGCCTTTTCGTGGAGTTGCTCCCGCGAAGCATTCGGCCGGATCTTTTCGCCGTCGTCCGCGGCGACGATCCATGGGGACGGCGGATAATCGAGCGATGCGGAGTTCGCACAATAAGCTTTGGGCTTGAGTCATCGCTCGATGCCCATCCGATTGAATATAAGACCGGCCTCGATGGCATCCGCGCGACTCTCTCGGTGATGGGCCGGCCAATCGCGATTTCGTCTCCCCTTGTGGGCGAGCCGAATCTGCTCAATATCCTCGGGGCCTCCGCTCTGTCGGTGGCCCTGGGCATCGAACCAGGGGCGGTGGAGGAGGGGGTGCGGCGATGCCCGGGGGCCCCCGGCAGAATGGAAGTCATCCGGGCCGGCCGGGACGTGAACGTGATCGTCGACTACGCGCACAAGCCGGATGCGCTCGAGGCGGTATTACGCACCGTGCGCCGGCTCGCTTCCGGCCGCCTCATCTGCGTCTTCGGATGCGGCGGGGATCGCGATCGCGGCAAACGGCCGATAATGGGCGAAATCGCCGGGCGCCTCAGCGACATCCCGATCGTGACTTCGGATAATCCGCGCAGCGAGGATCCGCTTGCTATAATCGCCGAAATAGAGGCCGGTATCAGGCAGGCCGGACGCTCCCGCGCCTCCATCTCCTCTTCGATCGGCTCGCGCGACTATCTGGTCGAGCCCGACCGCCGCTCGGCGATCAGGATGGCGCTTACGATGGCGGTGGCGGGCGACGCCGTGCTGATCGCCGGCAAAGGCCACGAGGACTACCAGCTGATCGGCTCGCGCGTGCTGCATTTCGACGACCGCGAAGTGGTCCGCGAGATCGCCGCCGAGCTTTCCGGGAGCACGAACTGACCGCTGAACCGCGATCCCGCCATAGAATGCTTTACCTGCTGCTCTACCAACTTCATCGGGTTCATCCCGGCTTCAATGTACTTCGATACGAGACGTTCCGATCGGTACTGGCGGGACTTGCGGCGCTGGCGCTCTCGCTGGCGCTGGGTCCGCTGCTGATCGAGCGCTTTCGATCCGCCCGCATCGGCCAGACCATCCGCGACGAGGTGCCGCAGAGCCATCAGAAAAAGGCCGGCACCCCGACGATGGGCGGCCTGCTGATACTGGCCGCAACCCTGGCGGCGACCCTGCTGCTCGCCAATCTCACCAACCCCTACGTGTGGCTCGCGATCTTCGTTACCGTCACCTTCGGAGCCGTGGGATTCACCGACGACTACCTCAAGCTTCGCCGTGGAAAAGGCCTCGGACTCAGCGGGCCCGCGAAACTCGTGATGCTCTTTTCGCTGGCTTTCGGCGTTTCGCTCTATCTCTTCGTCGGCCTCCGCTTCGACACCCACCTGACGGTCCCGTTCTTCAAGAATATCCATCCCGATCTGCGATGGTGGGGGTATGTGCCGCTGGCGATGGTGGTGCTCGTGGGATGCTCGAATGCGGTGAATCTGACCGACGGGCTTGACGGCCTTGCGATCGGTCCAGTGATGACGACGGCGTTCACCTACTGGGTGTTCAGTTACGCGGCGGGCAACACGAAGTTCTCGGCATATCTGCAGATTCCGCACGTTACCGGAGTGGGCGAAGTGGCCATCTTCTGCGCCTCGCTGATCGCTGCCTCGCTCGGTTTTCTCTGGTACAACGCGTATCCGGCGTCGATGATCATGGGCGATGTGGGGGCGCTCTCGCTCGGCGGGGCGCTCGGGATGGTCGCAATTCTCGCCAAGCAGGAGCTTGCTCTCGTGATCGCGGGCGGAGTCTTCGTGATCGAGGCGGTATCGGTGATCATCCAGCGCTACTACTACAAGCTGACCCATCGCCGGGTCTTTCGGATGGCCCCGCTGCACCATCATTACGAACTCAAGGGATGGCCCGAGACGATCGTGGTCGTGCGTTTCTGGATAATCTCCATCGTTTGCGCCCTCGTGGCGCTTTCCACGCTGAAGCTCAGGTGAGATGAAACTCGACGGCGTAACCGCGATGGTCGTGGGATTGGGAAGGAGCGGGGCCGCCGCGGCAAACTTCATGGCCGGGCGCGGCGCCCGCCTCGTTCTCACCGACCGCATCCCCGCCGTCGATACCGCGGCCCTTCCACCCGCCAAGCTTCATCTCGGCGGCGAGGATCCCGCGTGGCTCGAAGGCGTCGATTTGGTCGTCACGAGTCCCGGGGTTCCGCGCGATTCGGCGATATTGCGCGCGGCGGTGTCGCGGGAAATTCCGGTGATAGGCGAGGTGGAACTCGCCTCGCGCTTCATCGATGCTCCCATCGCCGCCGTCACCGGCACCAACGGCAAGAGCACGGTCACCGTGATGCTGGGCGAGATGCTCCGCAAGGCCGGCCGCTCGGTGTTCGTGGGCGGAAATCTCGGAACCCCTCTGGTTGAAGCGATCGGCGCAGGGCATGACGTGGTGGTCGCCGAGATCTCGAGCTTTCAACTCGAATGGATCGAAAGCTTCCGTCCCCGCGTCGCCGTCCATCTCAATCTCACCGACGATCATTTCGATCGCTATCGCGACCTCGACGACTACGGACGGGCGAAGGCGCGGATTTTCGAAAATCAGGGTACCGGCGATTGGGCGATCCTCAACCGCGACGACCCCAACGTGTGGAAGCTGGCGCAAGAAGTTCGCGCGCGCGTGGTCGCCTTCGGCCTCGAACGCGCCACCGGCGCGCGGGCGATTTGGCCTTCGCACGGGGCGCTCGCATTCGACCTCGGGAATTCGAGCGGAACAATCGATCTCGGCCGCTTCCGGCTGCCGGGACGGCACAATCTCTTGAATGCGATGGCGGCGGCGGGGGCGGCGCTCGCGATGGGAGCGGACGCGGGCGCTATCGCGGATGCTTTGGCCGGCTTCAAGCCGCTGGCCCATCGAATTGAATTCGTGCGAGAGAAGGACGGCATCACGTGGATCGATGATTCCAAGGGCACCAACGTCGGCGCCGTCGTGGAGGCGCTCGAGGCGGTGGCGGCCCCGGTGATCCTCATCGCCGGAGGAATGGACAAGGGCGGTGATTACTCGCCGCTGCTCGAGCCGCTTCGGCGCAAGGCCCGTCGCGCGATCCTGATCGGCGCGGCGCGCGAGCGGATGGCCCGGGCGCTCGAAGGCGCGGTCGAGTTGGAACTGGTTTCAACCTTGGGGGAGGCGGTCGAGCGGGCGGCGCGAATGGCGCGGCGCGGCGACACGGTGTTGTTGTCGCCCGCGTGCTCCAGCTTCGACCAGTTCAGAAGCTATGCGGAGCGCGGCGATCTATTTAAAAAGCTGGTTCGGGCGCTTTGAGGCTGTAGGTTACCGGCGGCCCGATCCCTGGCTGTGGCTTCCCGCGGCGGCCCTGCTGCTGCTGGGGCTCTTGATGGTGCTCAACACCACCTATTTTCTAGGCCTGGAGAAAACCGGCGACGCTTTCCATTTCTTCAAGCTTCATCTGCTCCGGATCGCGATCGGAACGATGGTGATGCTGGTGCTGTCGCAGTTCTCGCTCACCGGGCTTCGCCGCCTCGTCGTGCCGCTTGCGGTGGTGTCGCTGACGATGCTGGTGGCGGTTTACGTCCCGGGGCTGGGTCTCGCGCGCGGGGGCGCGCGCCGATGGCTCCGGCTCGGCCCGGCCATCATCGAACCGTCGGAGTTCGTCAAGCTCGCGCTGGTGTTTTTGCTTGCGGATTTCTTTTCGCGACGGGCGGACCGGATGCGCTCGTTCGCCCACGGCGCGCTCCCCGCCTTCCTGATCGTCGGACCGATCGCGCTGTTGCTGCTCAAGCAGCCAGACTTCGGCTCCACCGTGATGATCTCGGTGATTCTTTTCGTGATGCTGTATGCCGCCGGAGCCGAACTGAAGCATCTCGGTGTGGCCGGCGCGGGAGCCTTCTGCGTGCTCGTGCTGCAGGCGTTCGCGAAGTCCTACCGGATGCGCCGGATGACGACATTTCTCGATCCGTGGGCGGTAGCGCGCGGCGCGGGCTTTCAACTCGTTCAATCCTTCATCGCGCTCGGCGCGGGTGGAGGATGGGGAGTGGGGCTCGGTGCAGGACGGCAGAAGATGTTCTACCTGCCGCAGTCTCACACCGATTTCATTTTCGCGGTGGTGGGAGAGGAGTTCGGGATCGCCGGCGCCGTCGCCGTCATAGGGCTTTTCTGCGTCATCCTGTTCCGCGGCATGCGAATCGCGCATGAGGAGCCCGATCCTTTCGCGAGCCTGCTCGCGGTCGGACTGACTTCGCTGCTGACGCTTCAGGCGCTGATCAACATGGCGGTCGTCATCGGCTTGATCCCCACCAAGGGATTGCCGCTTCCGTTTCTCAGCTACGGCGGGACGGCGATCGTGATGGCAATGGCTGCGCTGGGCGCGCTGCTCGCGCTGGGAAGGCGGCCGGCTGTGAGATGAAGGTGATCATCGCAGGCGGCGGCACAGGCGGTCATCTCTTTCCCGCAATCGCGGTGGGCGAGGAGATCTGCCGCCAACACCCCGATGCCGACGTGCTCTACGTTGGGACCACGAACGGATTCGAAGCGCGATGGCTCCCCGCGCGCGGCTACCACTACGAGTTGTTCGATGTGCACGGCGTGCGGGGGCGCGGTGTCGCAGGCCGCATCCGCTCCGTCATCGAGTTCATCCGGGCGGTGGGATTGGCTTGTGCACTCGTGAAGCGGTTTGGGCCGGACCTGGTCGTGAGTGCGGGCGGATACGCATCCGCTCCCGCAGCGATTGCGGCAATCGTGGGGCGGGTGCCGGTGGTGATGCTGGAGCAGAACACGAAGCCGGGGCTTTCGAACCGGATGTTATGGAGGTTTGCGCGGAAGATCTGCGTCAGCTTCGCTGAAAGCAAAGCTCACTTTAGTTCTGAAAAGGTTGTGGTCACGGGCAACCCCGTTCGCTACCGGGTTGCGGGCGAAACAGGCCCACCAGACCTTGTACAAAAACAAATCCTCGTTTTAGGAGGCTCCTCAGGCGCTCATCGCCTTAATACCGGGGTTCTTGGGGCTTTCAAAATCTGGGGAAAAAGTGTTATAAAATGGACGCTCGTTCACCAGTGCGGCGAGGCGGATGTGGAGTTGTTGAGGGCCGAGTACCAAAAAATCCCGGCGCAAGCCCAGGTCGTCCCCTTTATCGAGGATGTTCCTGCCGCCTTGGCTCGCGCCTGCCTCGTAATCGCCCGCTCCGGAGGCGGCACGGTCGCCGATATCGCCCTTGCGGGCCGCGCCGCTATCTTCGTCCCCTATCCGTTCCATCGCGATATGCAGCAGCTCGACAACGCCCGCGTCCTCGAGCGTATCGGCGCCGCGATCATCGTCAACGACGATGACCATCTGGCCGAAAATCTCGCGCGCGAGGCGGGAGCTTTGCTCGACGACCCCGCGAGGCTGATCGAGATGGGATCGCGGGCGCGTGCGGCCGCGGTTGCGGATGCCGCGGCGAGAGTTGCGAAGGTTTGCTTTGAAGTGGCCGGGATGGAGAACTATAGGTCGTGACCATCGCGCGTCCATCAGGCCTGCTCACGCGCCGCCGCCTGCTCCATTTCATCGGGATCGGCGGCGCCGGGATGAGCGGTATCGCGGAGCTGAGCCTCAGGCTCGGATTCGCGGTGAGCGGGTGCGACCAGCGCGAAAGCGCGGCGACGAAGCGTCTTGCCTCGCTCGGCGCCCACATCCAAATCGGCCATCATCCCTCTCATCTCTCCGACTCGCTCGATGCGGTCGTTATCTCCTCCGCGATCAAGTTCTCGAATCCCGAAGTTGTCCGCGCGCGCGAGATGAAGATTCCCGTCATCCCGCGCGCCGAGATGTTGGGCGAGCTCCTGAGGATCGTGAAGGTGGGAATCGCGGTCGCCGGCACTCACGGCAAGACGACGACCACGGGGCTGGTCTCGCTGGTGCTGGAGGAGGCCGAGCTCGATCCCACGGTCGTGGTCGGCGGCAATATACGGAACATCGGGACCAACGTGCGGGTGGGCGGCGGCGATTTCATGGTCGTCGAAGCCGATGAGAGCGACGCATCCTTTCTCCTGCTGCTGCCCACGGTCGCCGTGGTCACCAATATCGATCCCGAGCATCTGGATCACTACGGATCGATGGAGCGGGTGCGCGAGGCGTTCGTGAGCTTCGTCAACCGGATTCCGTTCTACGGAACCGCCGTGGTCGGCATCGACAGCGTCAACGTCCGCGCGATGCTTTCGCAGGTGCGCAAACCGCTGATCACCTACGGCATCGCGCCCGACGCCTCGCTGCGCGCGGAGCGAATCGTGATCGACGGATTGTCAACTCGGTTCGACGTGCTTCGCGACGGGAAGCGCCTGGGCGGAGTCACGATCCCTTCGCCCGGCAAGCACGTGGCATTGAACGCGCTCGCCGCGATCGGCGTCGGGCTTGCGCTGGGGGTGGATTTCGAAACCGCGGCGCGGGGACTCTCGCGCTTCGGCGGAATTCATCGCAGGTTCGAAATCAAGGGCGAGAAGGCGGGGCGGATCGTGCTCGACGACTACGCGCATCATCCCGCAGAGATCCGCGCGACGCTCGGGGCGGCGCGCGCCGCCTTCGGCCGCCGGGTGGTCGCCGTGTTTCAACCGCATCGCTACACCCGCCTGCGCGATCTGTTCGACGAATTCCTGGGCGCATTCGACGATGCGGGAGTGCTGTTCCTGCTCGACGTATATGCGGCGGGAGAGGATCCGATCGCCGGAATTTCCTCGCGCAGGCTGTACGAGGCGCTGCGCGCCCGCGGGCATCTCGAGGTCCATTATCTCGACGGAGCGCTGCCGCCGTCGGCGGCGGTGGCGAAGGCGTCGCGCGCCGGTGATCTGATAGTCACGATGGGCGCCGGAGACGTGTACAGGCTAGGCGATGGAATTCTCGCCGCGCTGAGCGATGAGGCCAAGGTCCATGAGCAGGCTTGAGGCACAACTGCGCGAGCGCTTCGGGCCGCGCTTCGAGGCTCGCCGCCCCCTGGCCGATCTGACTTCGTTCCGCATCGGCGGCCCGGCCGACTTCTTCGTCGCGGTCGAGGACGAGGACGAACTGCGCCACGCGATGGCGTCGGCGCATCGCGAAGGCGTTCCGGTGTTCTGCCTCGGCGCCGGAACGAACCTGCTGGTGAGCGATCGCGGGGTTCGCGGGCTGGTGGTTCGGCTTGGCGACGGCTTCCGCTCGATCCGAATCGACGGCTGCCACGTGGTTTCGGGGGCCGCCGTGGAGTTTTCGAAGCTGGTCGAGACCGTGGTGGATCGCGCGCTTGCGGGACTTGAATTCGCCGAGGGAATACCGGGAAGCGTCGGCGGCGGACTTGTGATGAACGCGGGTGCTTTCGGCGGCGAGATCGCCAGGGTTGTGACGCTGGTTCACGGCGTCTGCGGCGACGGCGATGCGCGGGCGCTCACGCGCGACGAAGTCGGCTTCGCCTATCGCCGCACGGCTCTGCCCGGAGGCTTCATCATCACCAGCGTCGAATTCGATTTGACTCCGGGTGATCGGGAATTGCTGCGGGCGAAAGTGGCCGAGCTTCACTCGAAGCGGGCCGCGCGCCAGCCGCATGGAGTGCCCAATGCCGGCTCGATCTTCAAGAATCCGCCCGGAGACTTCGCGGGCCGTCTGCTCGAATGCGCGGGGCTCAAGGGGATGCGCGTGGGAAAGGCCGCGTTCTCCGACCGGCATGCCAACTTCATCGTGAATCTCGGCGATGCGCGGGCCGAGGAGGTCCGCGCGCTCATCGAGATCGCGCGCGAAAAGGTCAAGGAAAAAAGCGGTGTCTGGCTCGAGCCGGAGGTGAAACTGGTAGGGGACTGGTAATCGCCCGAAGCGGGATGTCGAGGGGTGGCGAGGAGGAGCGGAAATAAGGCGGCGGCAGGGTGGAACCCCCGGATGCTCGGGCTGGTCCTGTGCGCCTTCTTTGTCCTGGGCGTGATGACCGGTTTCAGCGCGGTCGGGCGCTCGCTCGCGCTGCGCATCTCCGGGCTCTTCCGCCTGCTCACCGAACGCCTTCCCTTCGCGAACAGCAGCCGATGGCTGGATCAGGAGATCCGATGGGCCGAGGCCCGCTTCGGCATCAGGCTCGCCGGACTGCGTGGACGCGCGTCGGTCAATCGGCCCGGTGCCGGCGCGATTGCCCTGGTTGAGCGCCACGACGGCTTCTACGCGCTGTTCAGCGATGGAGAGCTTCGCGGCCCCGTTTCTCCCGCGGCGTCCGACGACCTGCCGATACTGAGCGGACGGCGGGTGGAGAATGCGCGAGGAGGTGAGCTGGTCGAGTTTGCGGCGATGATGGTTCGGGCGGAGGCGCAGTTGTCCCATCTCGTGTCCGAGATGAACGTGGACGAGGACGGGACCGCTTCGCTCTACCTTGATCGCGCGCGCACCGCGGTGATCGCCGATCTGGACGCGATGCCGCACGAGATTTCGCGCGCCGCCGAAATTCTCAACCGGTGGCGCGAGCGCGAATCGCTCATCGCCGCGATCGACATGACCACGCCCGGAGAGGCGGTGGTGAGACTTGCCGAGACCGCGCCCGCCGCGCGCAGCCGCGCCGCGATCAGCAGCATTTCGGATCACGCTCCGGCATCAACCGGACGCGTGTCGGGGAGGAAGACCAGGAGTCCGCGATGAGGAACCTGCTCACGGGATTGGATGTCGGAACCAGCAAGGTCTGCGCGCTGGTCGCCGACACTAGCTCGGAAGGCGAAATCGCGCTGCTCGGTTACGGCGTTTCGCCATGCACCGGCCTGCGCAAGGGAGTGGTGGTCAATATCGAGGCGACCGTCGAGGCGATCCGCGCCGCCCTTGACGAGGCGGAACGAACCTCGGGAGCGCGGGTCGGCTCGGTGGTCGTGGGCGTTGCCGGTCCTCATATTCGCGGTCTCAACAGCCACGGAATAGTGGCGGTGCGGGGCGGGGAGGTGAGCGCGCGCGATGTCGATCGCGTTATCGATGCGGCCCGCGCGGTTGCGATACCGCTCGACCGCCAGGTGCTCCACATCCTTCCCCAGCAATTCGCCGTCGATGACCAGGAGGGCGTGCGCGAGCCCATCGGGATGGCTGGGGTCAGACTCGAAGCCCGTATTCACATCGTCACCGCCGCGCAGAGCTACGGGCAGAATCTCAGCAAGTGCTGTGAACGCGCGGGAGTCACGCCGGTCGAGATGATATTCGAGCCGCTCGCCTCCGCCGGCGCATCGCTGTTTCCCGAAGAGCGCGAGCTCGGCGTCGCGCTCATCGATATCGGCGGCGGCACCACCGACATCGTGGTCTTTCATTCGGGCGCGGTGATGCATACCGCCGTGCTCCCGCTCGGCGGCAACCATCTTACCAGCGACATCGCCGCCGGCATCCGCACTCCCGTGACCGAGGCCGAGAAGCTGAAGATCGCGTGGGGCGCGGCGACCGGTCAGGTGGTGCGCCGCGACGAGATGGTGCAGGTGCCCGGAGTAGGAGGCCGCGAACCCAAGGCGATCGCGCGCAAGCTCCTCGCCGACATCATCGAGCCCCGCATGGAAGAGATATTCGCGATGGCACAGCGCGAGATCATGCGGTCGGGCGTGGCCGACAGCCTTGCCTCGGGCGTCGTGCTGGTCGGCGGCACCTCGCTCCTGGAGGGCACGCAGGAACTGGCCGAGCGGATCTTCGGCGTCCCGGTGCGCCGCGGGCTGCCTATCAACCTCAAGGGGATGCCCGAGGAGCTGATGAAGCCGATGTACACGACCGCTGCGGGACTCATTCTTCACCAGTCCTCCCGCGGCGCGATCCACAACGGGGCGCGATTCGGCCGGTTTGGACGGCTGCGCTCGCGCCTGAGCGATTGGGTGAGAGATTTCTTTTGAAACGACGCCGCGGACATAAGCGCCACGGCGTGCAACAAATTTTGCCGGTGGGTGGTGCAGGAGGAAGTCAAATGATCGAACTTGTCAACAGTCCCGATCCGGGTGCTCGTATCAAGGTCGTCGGAGCGGGTGGATGCGGCGGCAATGCCGTCAATCACATGATCTCGGTCGGCATCCGCAACGTCGATTTCATTGTGGTCAACACCGATGCCCAGGCGCTTGAGAACAATCACGCCCCGGTCCGCATCCCGATCGGACAGGCACTTACCCGCGGACGCGGTGCCGGCGGAAATCCCGAAATCGGGCGCAAGGCCGTGCTCGAGGATGAGGACAAAATTCGCGAAGTTCTGGTCGATGCGGAGATGGTATTCGTGACCGCCGGGATGGGCGGAGGCACGGGCACCGGCTCCGCTCCCGTTATCGCCCGGCTTGCCCGCGAAATC
>Ga0070741_10006173_pt1 | contig 25976 bp, 10 predicted proteins | sample Coa_R1_4_FD_66440 | JGI IMG/M metagenome (GOLD analysis project Ga0070741, IMG submission 66440) | Surface soil microbial communities from Centralia Pennsylvania, which are recovering from an underground coalmine fire - Coalmine... | ecosystem: Environmental > Terrestrial > Soil > Unclassified ... | reverse complement strand
CGGCGACTTGTACTGGGTTGATTCCAGTTGGCTGAGCAGCAGCTATACCGGAACGCCTTCCCGATACATCTGCTACCAGTTTGACCCTGCGCAGTTTCCCGATGCAGCGACCATGATTCACACCTTGCGCCAGAATCATTTCTGGTTTGGGGTCTGGGAGTGGCCCTGGGTTGACCAGGGTTGCGGCGATTTCGGCCACGGCGTGAGCAATCATTTCTTCGTGGAAAACAGCAGCGGGGCCGTTGCCAATGCCGGCGGATGGCATGGCAACAAGTTCACGGGCGCGTTCGACTATACCAATCCGGGCGCCGTTGCCTGGTGGGGACAGCTCAACCAGCCGCTCGTCAACATGGGTCTAAGTTTCTTTAAACTCGACACAGGAGGGGGGCCTCCTAAAGGCGGGGTTCTCGACGGCTCCGGCGACTACAAAACCTTGTATCGCAAGACCGCGTACGATGTAGCCGCAACTGCGAATGGCGGCCGGGGCTTCGTCCTTACACACACGCAGGGTTCCAGCAATGCCGACCAGTATCCTGGCATGTGGACCGGCGACACCACCGCATCGTATAGCGGGCTTCAGGCTGAAATGAAGACTGCTTCCAGCTTGAATAACCCTTCGCATGGACCTTTCTATTGCGGCGATACCGGCGGTTATAACCATACTCCCAATGATGATCTGTATATCCGCTGGCTGGAATACACCACCTTTACTCCCTGCCAGGAATACTTCGGCGCCAAGACGACTTCCACCGGAGCGCGCTTCCCCTGGATGTTCGGCACGCAGGCGCAGCAGATCGCGCTGCAATACTCGCAGCTTCGCTATCAGTTGCTGCCTTTCCGTTATTCCAATGCCTTGATCCAGTACGAAGTTAAGCCGGTGCAGTATGCGGTGCACTGGAACGGCTCAACCCAACTGATCAACGGTAATGGCAGCAGCCAGATCCTGGTGCAGCCCATCACATCGGCGAACGCGACCAGCGCCTCGGTCGCCATGCCGGGCGGCGCGAACTGGATTGACTTCTGGACGGGAACGGTCTACGCGGGCGGCGCGACGCATACTGTGCCGGCGCCGGAGAACCATATTCCGATGCTTATCCGCGCGGGCTCGATCATCCCGATGGGGCCGGTAATGGAGTTTGTGGACCAGGTGGCTCCTGATCCGCTGACGCTGCATATCTATCCGGCAGGTTCGACCAGTTACACACTCTACGAAGATGACGGCGTAACTACGCAGTATGCCGCCGGCGCCTTTTCGACTACAACCTTTACCTCCAACAATAGCAGCGGACATGAGGTTGTAAGCATTGGCGCTGCGAGCGGCAGTTACACCGGCAAGTTGTCCGCCAGAACATACATCCTGAAGATCAATCAGCAGGCGTCGAATCCGGGAACCGTAACCCGCGATGGCGCTACGATGACGCAGTTCTCATCGTTCGCCGCCTTTAACGCGGGGGCGGAAGGCTGGTTCTTTGACGGCACCGCCAAAGTTGTCTGGGTAAAATTCCGTATCTCAACCTCTGCTGCAACCACAGTAACGTTGTAAACGAATACCCAGGCCAAAAAGACAAGACGACGGCAAAAACCGTCGTCTTGTCTTTTTCTTTTGCGCATGCTGATTCAAGGGGTTCATGGCTACATCAGTTCTACTCGGCGATCAAGCCGCCTCATCTTCCATAAAGCCCCAATGCTTCAGCAATTCCGTCGGAACATACTTCTCATCCTTGTTCCGCTGAACCCATTCTTTCAAAGGGAGTGAATTCTTATATTGGTCCGGGGCGATGCCCAGAATAGTTACGATACGATCGAATGAAGTCGCTTTGTCCAAGGCACCCTCCTGCAATTCTAATGAAAGTGTCTGCAATTTTACCGAAGAAAAGATAAACAGAATATGAAATTACTGGCCGGATGGCCCGGCCCGAGCCCGCCCCCCAGAGCTTGCGAATCGATTAGGCTGGCAGTATCATTGCGTACTTTTCTCCGGCGAGGACCTTTGCATGACGACAGCCGCTGCGAATTCGCAAATTACCCGCGGGTCTGGCTCGAACGTCGGCCAGGTCATCGCCTGGATCGCGCTCCTGTTTGCACTTACTGTCATCGGCGCACTACCGATGCTGTTCCAAGGCCTGAACCTCACCAGAATTTCTCAATCCACACCGCATTTGCCGCTGGTCTTGATGGGTATGCTGGTGACTTCCTGCTCTCCCACTCTGGCAGCGCTTTTCGTCACCTGGCTATATCCAGGCGCTGGAGGATTGCGTTCTGTTTTCCGGCAGGCACGCGTGTGGCGCGTGGGAGCAATTTGGTACGCGATAGCGCTGATCGGGCCTGTGCTTCTTATGCTGGCGGCAAAGGCAATTAACGCTGCGCGACTCGGCGTGCTGCCCGCGCAGTGGATGGACGTGCCTTCATTTTCCGGCCCCGGCGGTCTGCCCTTCATCATCTTCGGTTCGCTGCTCGCGGAGGAACCCGGTTGGCGTGGCTTTGCGCAACCGAGGCTGCAAGTGCGCTATGGTGCGCTTGCAGCGAGTGTCTTCATCGGACTTCTCTGGAGCACCTGGCACCTGTGGTATGTGATATTGCCGGGTGGGTTGTCGAATGTCAGTGGAACTGACGCGGTGGCAACCTACATGCGCCTGACTTCGACGGCGGTGATCTACGCCTGGATGTACAACAGCACTAACGGCAGTCTTCTCATTGCGATGGTTGCGCACTTCGGGCACAACCTGGCTGCGAGTTTGATACCAACACTTGCGGATGGAGGCCAGCAACATCTCATCAGCGCGCTTCTCTATTTTGTTGCAGCGATGATCGTTGTTTTTACAACGGATGCTCGAACGCTTCGCGGCCCGAGCCTTCATGGGTCAAGTCCCAACTAACCGGCAACTCACCTCCCCAGAGAGGAAAACTGCTTGTGGGCCACCCGACCGGCGGTTGCATCGGCATACTATTTTTCCAAACGGGTTTAAGAGCAAAGGACAAAATTCTGTCGGAAGACAAAGTTATGCCAGACCCGTTTTGGAGAATGGTTTGCTTTCTTGCCTCTGCTCCGACCTTCTACATCAGCTCCTCAATAAACGCCTTGGCTGCGGCGGGTGGGACGTGTGGATCCCTGTGCACCAGCGGGCCGTCGTTGACTACCGGCTCGGAAGCGTGCAACGTCGGAACATCGTTGCGCTCGAAGAATTTCCCGATGGGGATTTCATCGCCCCACAGCAGCGATTTACCCACGGCCGCCATCCAGTCGGTGGAATCGTAAGCAGCATCATCTTCGAGCTTTTTCACTCGGGGACGGAACCACTGATACGTGTTGTCGTGATTGTAGGTAACGCAGGGGCTGAAGACATCTAAGAACGAAAAGCCTTTGTGCTCGATGCCTTGCTTAATGAGATCGGTGAGGTGCTTCTGCTCGCCGCTGAAGCCGCGAGCTATAAAAGTTGCTCCGGCGGCCAGAGCCATGGAAATAGGATTGATTGGGCCTTCGACGTTGCCGAAGGGCGCGCTTTTGGTTTTCATGCCGAGACGGCTGGTGGGAGAGGTCTGGCCGGTGGTGAGACCGTAGATCTGATTGTCCATGACTATATAAAGGAGGTCGACGTTGCGGCGCATGGTGTGGACAAAGTGGTTGCCGCCGATGCCGAAGCCGTCCCCATCGCCGCCGGTCACCAGGACGGTCAGCCCGTGATTGGCCAGCTTCACGCCGGTGGCCACTGCGAGCGAGCGGCCGTGCAGCGTGTGCATGCCATAGGTATTGATGTAGCCGGGAAAGTTGGAGGAGCAGCCGATGCCGCTGATGGTGCATACTTCATGGCTCGGAATCTGCAACTCGACCAGAGCTTTCTGCACCGCGGCGAGCACGCCGAAGTCGCCGCATCCCGGACACCAGTCGGGATCGACTTTGCCTTTCAGGTCGGTCATCGTGAGTGGCTTGGGAGGCGCTATGGTTGCCATGTTCTTTCTCCTTCTTCTGTTGTGCTACGTCACACCATGATCTCGTGCATGGGAACGGAGAGATTTGTCTTTCCGCTCAGTTGTTCCTTCACGGCTTCTACAATGTGGTGCGGCATGAAGGGTTCGCCGTCATACTTGCGGATGTTCCCGTCGGGAACGAAGCTGGTTTCGCTGCGCAAATAGCGCGCAAACTGTCCGCTGAAGTTGTTCTCTACGATGATGGTGTGCTGTGCGTCCTGCAGAATGTCGAGAATGGCGTCGCCATGCAGCGGCACAAGCCAGCGTATTTGCAGGTGATTGGCAGAGACGCCCTGCTGGCGCAGCAGTTCGCAGGCTTCTTCGATTACGCCCTGGGTCGAGCCCCAGCCGATCAATGTCACTTCGGCCTTGGGCTGCCCTTGCAGTGCAGGCGGTGGAACCGCAGCCGAAATGCCTTCCATCTTGCGCATGCGTTTTTCCATCATGGCGCGGCGCTTGATGGGGTTGGTGTACTCGTCGCTGATCAGCACGCCGTCTTCATCATGCTCATCCGTAGCGGCGGTGTGGGTATGGCCGGGCACGCCGGGAATGGCGCGCGGCGAAACGCCGCTCTCAGTAATCAGGTATCGTTTGTACGCGCCGCCGGTTTCACTTCCATTGCCGTTGCCATTGGCGGAAGTGATGAGTTCGCCGCGATCAATCTTAGGATTGAAATCCAACTGCTTGGGATCAACGCTGAGCCTGCCTTCTGACAGCAGCAGATCGCAAAGCACGAGGCCAGGACACTGGAAGCGGTCAGCAATGTTGAATATTTCAGGGATCAGGGTAAAGCAATCGCCGATGTCGAGCGGGGCGGCAATGACGCGCGGATAATCTCCGAAAGCCGCACCGAGCATCTGCCACAGGTCACCCTGCTCCGTCTTGGTGGGAACTCCCGTAGATGGGCCGGCGCGCTGGCAGTTGATGACCACCACGGGCGTTTCCATCATGGCAGACATACCCAGGCCTTCGCTCATGAGGGCAAAGCCGCCGCCCGAAGTTGCGCACATGGCGCGAACTCCGGCATGCGCCGCGCCGATGGCCATATTGACCACGCCGATCTCGTCTTCCACCTGACGAACCATGATGCCGGCCTTGCGCCCGTTCGCCGCCATCCAGTGCAGAACACCGGTTGAAGGGCTCATGGGATAAGCGCAATAAAATTTAACTCCGGCAGCGGCGCCGCCCATAGCCATGGCGGTGTTTCCGCTGAGCACAGCGTACTTCGCCTCAGTCATGGGAAGCGGGTGGGCGAAGGGCTTGAAGTTGGCTGTGCCGTATTCGTAGCCGGCGCGCGCCACATCCACATTTTCTTTCACCACGGCCTCGCCCTTCTTCTTGAACTGTTCGGTGAGCACGCTCTCCAGCGCCTGGAAGCCGATGCCCATCATGCTGAGGGCAGCGCCCAGGGCGAGCGTATTTTGCGCAACTTTGTTGCGGGTGATATCCGCCAGTTTCGAAACGGGAAGAGGACAAAGCTGCACACCCGAAGCAGCGGCGCCCGGCTTGATCGAGTCCGCATTGTAAATGCACGCCGCGCCTGCGGTGAGCAGGTTCAGGTGGCGATCCATGGTGTCCTGATTGAGGGGGATCAGCAGGTCAATGCGGTCTCCCATATTGGTAACTTTGTCAGGACCGGTGCGGATGGTCAGAAAAGTGTGGCCGCCACGGATGATGGATTGATAGGCGTTGTAGGCATTCAGATGCAGCCCGCGGCGGCTGAAGATCTTGGCGAAGATATCGCCGGGTGTGGCAACACCCTGGCCGGCCGCGCCGCCAATACTGATAGAGAAGGTTTCCCTCATAGGATAGTCTCCAAGTGAAGTTCTGAGTCTGATCCGAAGAAAGGGCTCAGCAGAATTTTTTATGCATCCTGCGCGCTACCAAGCATACACCCGAAATGCAGATAGAAGCTACAAACCTATACATGAGAGAGCAAGCGCCAGGCGGCAGAAAGAAAGGTGTGTTCTCCACGATAAACACTTTCTACGGGTGGGTGTTGCCAACCTGATGCCAACCTGATGAATGATGAACGCGGTCTACCAGCCAGGAGGCTGAATAGACCACGTCCTCGTTTGGGTTGTCGGTCCGCACGCCGCCAGCCCAACCTTGTTTAAAGACCGACAATTCACGGATTACTGTGCGGTGAAGTTACACACCTTCAGTGTGCCTCCGGGCGTGGCATTGACCTTGGCGCCCCAATGATCAAGGCTCGTTACCGTGTTCTGTTCAGTACGGAAGGCAAAATTCGAGCCTACAGTCTGCTCCGTTCCACCCGCCGGGGTGACGAAGATGGAATATGTATGCGACGTGACGTTGATGGCCAGCCGGAAGTGGAAGGTGTTGCCACCGGAATAGTGGACTGCCGAGTCTACATAACTGCCGCCATTGCGCGCCTGGATGACCCCGGTTGAGGAAAAGGCAATGATGTTGGCAAACCCAGTGTTGGAGGTCTGCGTACCTTTGGAGAGTCCAACGGTTGAGCCCTGAGCTGAGACCGACGGAGTAGCGTCGAAAGTTGCCGTGAACGTTCCAGTACGGGAAGGGAAGGCGGTGTTCAGCCACGCGCCGGTCGCGGTCGCGGTAGTGCACTGATTCGTGACTGGGTTCACGGTGAGTTGAACCGTCGTATTGTGACTGAGACTGCCGCTCGTTCCCGTGATCGTGATGGCTCCGCTTGATGCCGTGGTGGAAGTTGAGACCGTCAGCGTGGAATTACCTGAGCCGGTAACCGATGTTGGATTGAGGCTGGCACTCACTCCGGCAGGCAAGCTGCCGGTAGTCAGCGCCACGCTGCCAGTGAAGCCGTTGAGCGCGCCCACGCTTACCGTGTAGCTGGCGCCGTTTCCTGCGGTCACAGTCTGCGATGAGGGCGAGGCTGATAGCGTGAAGTCTGGCGTTACAGGAGTGTTCACGATTAACGTCACAGTCGCGCTGCTGGAGAGGCTTCCGTTTGTGCCGGTGATGGTTAATGTGTAAGTGCCGGCTGGTGTAGATGTGGAAGAAGTGGAGACGGTGAGCGTAGAGCTTCCCGATCCGCTTATTGAGGTGGGAGCGAAAGTTCCACTCGCGCCCGCCGGCAATCCGGAGACGCCAAGTCCGACACTACCGCTGAATCCTCCTGAGGGCGTGACTGTAACTGTGTAAGTCGTGCTTGCTCCTGCTGTGATCGTTTGTGAGTCAGGCGATGCGGCCAGGGAGAAGCTTGGGGGTTGGGCGGTGCAGCCGCTGCTGCTGTAACCGATGTTCGTCAATGCTGCCGGCCCAAGCCTGTCGCAAAGCTGCGCGAGATAAAGGCTGGAGGGGGTAACCAGAGTGCCGAGCGAATCATAAACCCCATTTGGCTCAGTTGCGCTACTCCCACCCGGCTGGGAGGCACTGGTGACCGCGCCAATACAGCCGATGCAGAAGTTTTCAGTCCCTGGAGGGGCCTGCACCAGAAAGAATGGTGTGGTCACGTTCCAGGCAACAGACCATCCCGTAGTCCAGCCATGACCGGAGCCAAGAATGCCGCGGTCACGATAGGAGATGCCCTGGGTGCCTGATGGCGCATTCGGTATGCTTAAGCCGTCAGAAAGAATTCCTGTCGTCCAGCGCATGTGCGGGGAAACACCGGCGTGCTGCGTGCTGGTGCAGTTGAGATAAACAATCGGCCCCGTTCCTTCCGCCATGGTGCTGAAGGGGAACGATCCCTGACCGTCAGAGACGCACTTGTTAAACAATATCTGGGTGCCGATGCCGTTGAAGTCTTCCGGACCTGCGGCCGTGGTATGTGCAATGGTATGGGGCAGAGAGACACGGTCGAGTGTGAGCTGCTTGGCGCCATGTCCGATGAAGACGCCGTTAATCGTATCCTGCGCCACGACATCGTTCGCCCATCCGTTGATGACCGCATCGAAATTCACCAGCATATATTGCGGCGTCGTAATGTCAGTGTCGAGTGGCTGTCCTACAACGCGCAGATGCTCCAATCCAACCTGCGAGATGCGGCCGGGAAATGTGTAATGCGCTATCGTACCCACGGGTGTTCCGAGAAATTTGGAATCGAAGGAGTCTGTCAGTGAGGCGTCGAGCGTGATGGTATTTCCGGAGATGGCGGCGATGTTGCGGTCAGTCGTGATATGGCTGCCGACGGCGATCCAGGTTTCGTGAGTGCCGTTGCGGACCAGATTGTTCATGTTCATGAACGCGACCCATGCCGAGGTCACGGTGCGGGTAATCAAAACCGGATCGCCGACGCTGAAGCCCGAGGCGCTGCTCACGTGGATGGTGTTGGTTCCCGATGGCACATAAGAGTCGGTGATATTCACCGAGCCGCTGGTCTGCCAGGTTCCCGAACCGTGAATCTGTATGAACAGATGAGGACTGCCGGTCAGATTTACCGTCGTTCCACCGGTTCCGGAGCCGCTACCACGCAAAACCACACCGCTGGAACCGATGGTCAGCGTTCCGTTGCAGTGGAAGGTGCCTGGATTAAGGAGCACTGCTCCACGGAAGCCGCCCGACAATGGCATTCCTGCTACGTTATTGATTGCGTTCTGGATGGCGCTTGTGTCATCTCCACCTGAGGGGTTCACGGTCACTTTAACGGGCACGTTAGGCAGGGCTACGCCGCCTCCCATATAGCCGGCTGTGGAAAAATCCATAATGCGGTCGCCATTAGGCAAAGTCTTGTATTGCAGCTTGCCATTAGAGCCGGGGAAAACCCATTGGCTGGTCTGCGCGATGGTGCTGGAAGTCAGACAGAGTGCTATTGCGAACGTGCCTGATAAGAGCAGGTACCTCGACAGCCTGATCATAATACTCGTCTCCTTAGTGGCGGGTTCAAAAGATATCTCACGGGTAAACTCTGTTAGCCCTGGTTTGCAGCCTTGAATCCTGCAAGTACAACCGCGCATGTTTTGAAGAGGCACAAAGTTAGCTCGAACGTTGTATCTTCTTTGCCGTTGATTTGGCAAGTTGATACACGTCTCAAGACGTTACCGGACCGTTAAAGGCCTAGCAGAAACTTATTGTTTTGAGTGAGTTGGCCTCTTTGCAGTGCTGAAGTTCTAATGAATTACCAGACGATCGAGGTCCGGGGCATTGTCGCGATCATTATAGAATTCGATCCTGTTATTACCTGCCTTAAGCGGCACATTAATAGAGGTCTTATCAACTTTGAGCCAGCTTTTTCCCGTGAGCGGAAGTTCAAACGGCGCGGCGTCATTCACTCTTATGAAAAAAGACCGGTTGTGGTTGAGCACGTAATAGATCGTCATTTCGTAGTTTCCGGCCTTTGCGGCAAACACATTGTTAAAAACCAGTTGATTCTGTGGCAGCTTTCCAATATGCCGTACCCGTGCTCCTCCGGAGCACCATGCACAGGGAAAAGGCTGCGCTATTCCACTCAGCATATTGCCGGCTGCCTCGGCCTCATAGGTTGTGCCGGTTTCGAACAGCGCAGGGCGAACCGCAGCAAGCGGAGCTGCTAGCGGAACCGAAGACGACGATTCGGGACTTGATGACTGCAGCCGGGAAAAGGCGAGGAGACACAGCAGAACGGACAGGACTCCTGCGGCCCAACCGGTGACAAACCAAAAGGCCACCGGCCGACGTAGCCATGCTTTCGTTCTTTCAGGATGGGCAGGAGCCACGCTTGCCGGGGAACGCAGCGGAATTGCGGTCTCGAGAAAATGGTTATCAGCCCGTTCGATGGCGAGTGGCTTTGCCAAGGCATATTTGGCCGGCGCAGGAGCAGCCTCCGCTTCAGTTTCAGGGGAGTGGCGCACAAATCGCGGAACAAATTTACCCTTGGGCAGTTCAATCCGGATGCTGGAGCCTGCCAGTTCGGTGCTGTACACTTCCTGCAGCTTCGTCCTCAGGTCCCCGGCACGGCGGCGGACGCTGGCGTCTTCTGCCGGAGAGTAGTCGGCAGGGCGGCCGAATGCTTCAATGCCGATCAGGGATTCACAAAGTTCTTTGCCGCGTCCGGCAAATTCCATCTCACAGATGTAGCGCAGAAAACTTCGCAACTGTTCGGCGCGGATGAAAGTTATGCTTTGCAGAACTTCTTTCAGCGCGTCCCGTTTTTCCGCGAGGCTGAAAGAGGCGGTTGTTATGGATGTCACTTTTTCGCGATCACCAGCGATGACTGTGGTTATTTTTTGCATACCGATTAGACGCAATTCGTTGAGCCGCCCGGCGTCATTGTTGAACGGGCGATATTCATGCAGAGAACCTGCTATGCCTTTTCGGTGGTTACATTAAGACGTTCCTCATGTCACAGTCAAGTCGGAATTCCTGAAACCTCTATTCGGAAAAACTAAAGCGTATTGTCTTTCCGACTCATCACGGGATGAAGGCGAGATCTTCCGGCAGAGGCGGCACAATGGGTGTCTCAAAAAGAGGAGCAGGGCCGTCAGGATCGATAGTCACATTTCCATCGCTAGCGAAAAACACTGCTATCTGTTTTTGAGCTTCAACCGCAGCGATCGCCGGCGCGAGCGGACCGCCAATGTTGGTGAGAAATGTGTGTGGGTTCTTGGGGAAGCCGAGACCAGAAGCAAAGGCGAGATCGTTGCGGAACAATGTGGTTCGATCGGCCAGGTCGCCGGAGCGAATGATGGCCGTAGTGGTGGGATTGGGCACGGTTTCATCGCCACGGGCAAACTGAACGATGATGCTCTTCGGGTTTTCTCCGGGCAACGGAGATTTGCGGACAAAGGGCGCCCATGCCACCGGATCGCCGGCCTGCGCCATCCACTCGCTATCGTCAAAAAACGCCTGGATCGCCATGGCGCCGGGCACGTTATTCGTTACCGGCGGTTGGTTGCGCAAGGGCTCGTTTTCGTTGAAGGAAAGTCCGCCAACATTGATCAGCGAAGGCACGCGCGCGGCCAGAAGCAAAGCCGCAAGCGGACGGAAGGTTGGACTCAGGCGTGAGATTTCACCAAACGAACCTCCGGGAACGTTGACTACACCGGCACGAACCTCGGGTTCGGCGCCCAGGAAAACAGTACCGCAGATACCGCCAAGCGACTGTCCGTAGTAATAGATGCGGGAAGCATCGAGGGCCACAGAGCCGTTACCGTCAACATCGATTCCGCCCTGGATTGCACGCACAAGCTGCATCAGGTCGGCCACAGTCTGCTGCACTCCATCACGCGCGGCAAAGCTGCTGTGCGGCGGCGCGGCGAGAAAGCCTTCGGTAGCATCGATTTGGTGATCGCCGTTCTGGTCGACACCGCGTCCTCCGGCAGGCAGGATAACGACATTCCCGTTTTGCTGGAATACAGTCAGCGCACTGAGAGGGCCGAAGCCGTGTCCAACCGTGTTGATGGCGATGGTGGCAATCCCGGCGGCGGCCATAGTTGAAGCCACGACATACGGACTGTCGTCTTTGTTGTCGGCAAACCCGTGGCTGAAGATAGCCACCGGCCATCCCCTGGCGGGCCGCTGCCCGGCGGGAAGAAATAAATTGAAATAAATGTCTTGCGTGCCCTGGACTGCTGGCACACCTGTGCGGGTGGGAACGGCAGGAATGAATCCGCCTGCGGCTTCGAAGTTCAACGCGGTGAACTTGCCAAATGCAATTGTGGCCACCGAACCAGGAACGACTTGCAATGCCGGAGTCGGCACCGGAACAGTCTGGAATGCCGGCGCGGTGGTTACCTGCTGCTGCAGGAGGATTCCCCGAATGGAACTGACGGGGAAGACCGTACGCATACCCTGAATTCCCAAATTGAAGTTGACCAGGGGCGCAGGCGCGGACTTGATCCGGTTACGGATCTTCTCCAGCGTCGCGGTTACGCTTTCGGTGGTAAACAGGGCGGCGACGGCAACATCTTTACGCGAGAGTTTTCGCATGAGGCCGGCTGAAATTTGCTTCAGAACATCATGCTGCAGCAGGCGGGAAAGCGTTTGCCGATACAGCCGTGATTGCGAATCGCTGTTATGGCGAGCATCCAAATCTCTATCTTCGTCTGCGTCTCCATGCAGGCGTTCGAAATCTTCAGAAGGCTCAATAGGCTCGCCATTGGCGCTATGAATGCCAGTGGTAACGATCAGCAGGTAATTTGCGTCCTGGTCAAGATGCTGGTCAGACTGCGCATGCAGGGTGAGAGTGGCCGGATCCCAGACAATCTGGTTAATGCCGATGGCGCGCAGGCGGGAGTCGTCCGGATCACGCAGACTGCCAATCCTGACCAGGAAAACCGTGTTGCTGTTAACCGTGTTTACGTCAATCGGACCGTCAAAAGGTATGGAGATCCGCGGCTGAGGGTTGAAACCATCGAGTTGGTTCAACAGCACGGTATCAATGCAATCAGAAGGCCGGGTTGCGCAATTCGGGAGCGGCAAATTGACGCGCAGCAAAGTGTTTTGAGCGAAATCTAAAACAGTGAAGCGGTCGCTGGGAAAAGGCGATTGCGAGGGCGACTGCAGATTGAACAGCGGATGTACGCCACCAGCAGCAGCAAAAACGGGCAACAGGACGAAACCCAATAACAAAAAATATGCAAGACGATTGTAAAAAAGATTGCAGGTCAAAGGAATGCGCTTCATGGCGGTAACACCTCCCGGGGGCAATTCGCAGACACAGAAACATAGACCTTTGCTGCCAAAGGTGTCAATAAGCTGAAAAGTATTCAGCATTCAGCCAAACCAGCATGGAGTAATGCCATCTAACAGGAGTCACAGCTCGAAACTATTACCGTCGCTTCCAACCGGCAAGTGCTACTGTCTTACCAGCAGAGCCAGGCGCGGGAAGAGGAAGTGCCCTGCGGCATCGTCAATTACATTTACCTGGCAGGTATAAAAGCCGGGCTTCAGTTCGGTCAGCGGGACATCGAGCTGGAACACAGTAGCGTGGCGATTGGGCGCGTTGATTTCTTTCGCCTCGACCAGAGGAGTTTCGTAAGCCTTGGCTTTGCCTTTAAAGAAAGCAACGCTGGTCATAACGTGAATCGCAGATTTATTGGCCGCTTTGCTATTTGCGAAGGCTGAGTCTTTGCCAGCGGGGACATTCGCCGCCACTTTGCCGCCGCCATTATTCTCCGCTACGCTGTTGCTGCCGCTGTCGTGGGCGGGATCATAGACTTCATAATAAAAATAGAGGTGCTGGCCGGAAGAAAAAACGTGGGTCACGTTGGGGATCAGCTCCGATCCATCGCGCACCAGGGGATTCTCGCCCTTGCGGCCTGAAGGCTGAATCTGGCTGCTGAGCACGACCGAGCTCATCTTTAATTTGAGCGGACTTGTTTTCAAATCGGGAATAACGATGTCGGTTTCAAACGAACCCATCTGCCCGCTCTGGTTTTCGCGCACCACAAGCTTGAGGTGGTATTTTCCCGGCGGCAGCAGAAGGCCGGCGTCGTATTGCACGTTCTTGCGCTGGACCTCGGCAGAAGCATTCAAGTTCAGCTTGACCGTATCGCGAATCTGGCTGACGGCCTGCTTGGTTTCATCGAGCACAACGCCAAGAACGTCGAGGGTTGCTTTGTCCTGATCGCCGTTGCGGGTGAAGGGAATCGCTGAGCCTGGCACTACAACCGAAACGGGAACGAAGAATTTGTTATCGGCCAGCCGGAAGTATCCGGTGGAAAGATACACCGGCAGGTCGGTGCTGGGCAGCTCAGAGGCCAGCTCTTCATCCAGTTGACGCTCCCTGTCTTCATGGGTGGAGTGCTGAAAATCCGCAGGAGCGTAGTAACCGTGGCGGTATTCGATTTTCACTCCTGGCCGGTTCACCTGCACAGCAATGCGGCGATAGCGGCCGTCGCGGGCGGGATTGCTGCTGTGATATCCCAGGACGTAATAAGTTGAAGTATCTTCCTGAACGCCGCGGAAAACTCTGCCGAAATCATTGGAGTCGAGGAAGGCCTTGCCTCCGGTATCGCCGGCGAGCGTGACCAGGGTTTCCTGGCTGGCAAAATTGGAGTCATACTGGTTCAGGCTGGCGCGCCCTGAGTATGCCGAGGTGCCCCGCAAGCTGGCCGATTGCGCCTCGCCGCCGGCCACCATGGCCTGCAATCCGCGGATGTCGAGAGTGTAAATAGAAAGATTGGCACGCACCGCCGCATTCACAGCAGCGCGCAGCTCCGACTGGTTCTCGATGCCGGTGCGATTCATACCGCTGGAGATATAAATCAGCGATTTCTTCTGGTCTACGTGCGCGAGCTGCTCGCCGATGGAGCGCAGCGCTTCAAGCCTGCGGTCGGTATTAAAGATGTTGTATTCGGTGTCGTCGGGCGTGTAGGCCTGGGCGGTATCGGGAGTGCCTTCGGTCGTGCCCGTGGCGCCTTCTTCGAATCCCTGGCCGGCCCCCAAGTTGAAAGCGTGCAGGGTTTTTTGCAGCAGGCCGTGGTCGGAGGTGAAATCCTGGTTTACCTGCAAGGAACTGCCGAGCGAGACTACCGAGACCAGATCCGCCGGCTGCATTTGCTTCTCGACGTAGTTTTCCGCCGCGGTGGCAGCGCGGTCAATCTCATCGGGCTGCATGGAACTGAGGTCGAAAAAGAGAATGATGAGGCGGCGGTCTTTGAGAGCCGTTGCCGTAACGGGATTTTGAGGTGGTGGCGTGGAAGCCGCTGTCTTTGGCGAACTGAGCAATTTGGTCTGCTCGACGTTGGCCGGCGGGAGCGCGTCCGTATTTTCTGTATCAAAGGAGACGACTTGTTGCGGCTTGTTATCTTCGACGATCGTAAAGTCGCTCTGCTTGAGGTCGCGCACCAGATTGCCGCTTTTATCGCGGACGGTTACGTTCACCAGCACCAGGTCGGTTTCCGAACGAAATGTGTATCCCGTAGATTGCTGCGAGGGCAGAGGAGGGCTGAGCAAGGCCACGGAGAGGAGGAGGGCTAAGTATTGTCTGGATTTAGGCATGGAGAGAGAAAAATCCCAGGTGGTCCGATTGAAGGCGTGGGCGGTTTCCCATCTCCATCGGAGGTCCTTCGCCTGCGGCTCAGGATGACACTTCTTAATAGATTTGATAAATGTGGTTGCCATTGAAATCCTCAGAAGCGGAAGCGTGCTGAAAGTTGCACGGCCCGCATGGAACCTGCCCTGGTTACCTGGCCATAGGTGCGCGAATCCACGACTGTGCTGATCGAGGTGAATTGGGGTGTGTTGAACACGTTCGTAGCCTGGGCGCGCAATTCCATGACGCGAGCTTCTTTCATGGGAAATATTTTGGTCAGCGCCATATCAAACATGACCGAGCCTGGGCCTTCGATGCTGTTGCGCCGGGCATTCCCAAATTGTCCAGTGAGTGGGCTGGCAAAGGCTGCCGTGTTGAACCACTCCGCCACGGTAGGATTCGGGAGCGCAACCGGCTGGCCGGTCACGTTCGCGCGCAAGGTTCCGTTGGTTCCACGGCTGATATCGGCGAAATTATTTAGAACTTGAGGCGTAAATGGCAGGCCGGATGCGATGGTCCAGTCGCCGCTCCATTGCCAATCACCCAGAATGCCACGCCAGATACTGCTGTCGGTCAGCCAGCGTTTGTCATGGCCAAAGGGCAACTCCCAGAGATAATCGGCGGTGAAGCGGTGCCGCTGGTCGAAGCTGGAGAGACCGCGCTCGGCAGCCAGATTATTCGGATCTTGCGCCACCACAGTTGCCCCTCCGCCGATGCTCGAAGCGTTGTCAATGGACTTGGAGAAAGTATAAGTGCCGCCAATGGAAATTCCGTGCTGCAAGCGTTTACGGGCGCGCACCGAGGCGGCGTGGGCCGTCGAATCGGCGACGGAAGTTTCCCAGGTGAAAGGTTGGACATTAGGATTGAGAAGGCCGGTGGAGGTGCGATTGGGAGCTTCCACCACATCGAGCCGCGTACCCTTGGTTCCGGTATAGTCAACGTTGACGATCACCGTGGGCGTAATCTCTTCCTGCACATCGGCGTTCCATATCTGGACATACCCCAGCCGGTAATTCGGGTCTACAGCATAGTTATTTGTGACTAACCCGTTTTGGGCAGGCAGAAATCCATTCTGCAAGGTCAAGGGAGTGGTGGGCGACTCTGTGTTGGTCTGGGTGAATGAAAAAGGCGGCTGGAAGGCGAGCTGCTGAATCATGCTGGCGTAAGCGCCCGTGTTGTAATTCATACCGTAGCTTGCGCGCACAACTGTCTTACGGGTTGCTTTCCATGCGATGCCAACCCGTGGAGCAAGATTGTTTCGGTCAGGGCGCACCAAAGAGACGGGAAGGCCTGTTTGCCCGGGAAGCACCGGCAAGACGGTTCCCAGTCCCGGGGTAAATATGAGGTTCGCGATCTGGTTGTGCGCCTCGGTGTAGGGTGAAACGTATTCATACCGCAAGCCCAGATTGAGACTCAGATTGCTGGTGGCGCGCCACTCATCCTGTACGAACATGTCCCAGGAGTTTCCACGGAAGTCATAATGGTTCGTTCCGAACTGCGCCGATGTCTGCTGCGGCAGGCCGAGCAGGAAATCGGCAAAATCGAAGCCGGTATTGGGCGCCGGAACCAGGCCCTTCGGCGTATTGATCAATTGCGCTGTGTTGAAGCCGCTGAAGGTAAATGTGCCGCGCGCATTGCGATCGGTCCGGATGTTGAGTTCAACGGTGCGAAAGTCTCCGCCCCAGCGCAAAGTATGTTTGCCGTGGGTCCAAACCATGAAATCGGAAAGAGAATACGTCTGGTTCTTTTGCTGCGAGGGCGTCACATCCTGAATACCGTTGAAGTTAGAAAAAGAGATGCCGGGTATTCCCCAATCGAAAGGATTCTGGGAGACCCCGCGAATCCCCAGGTTCCCGGCGATGTTTTGGTTAAAGGCATAGAGGTTGTGGGTTGAGATGCGATTCTGGTTGAAATCGAGCCGCAGTATATTGTTGATCCGGCCAAAGCTGCGAATGTAGCCCCCGGGCACATCAATGCTATGCACCGATGTATGTCCACCGATAGCGGGAAAGGCGTTCACAATCACGTTATTGCGGGTGGAATAGTGCAAGCCAAAGTTGACACTGCTGCGGGCAAAACGGCCGCCTCTGCCCCGGTCACCACCCGGCCTGTTTCCACCCTGGGTGCGGCGCGCTTGCGGTGCGGCTCCGAGCGTGCGATTGATGCGCAGATTGAAGTCATTGCCGTTGTTGGTGGTTGACGTGGTGCGGTGAAAATTCTGTGTATCGCCCGGCAAGTTGGGCAGCGGAATGAAAGCAAGCAAGCCTGCTGCGGCAGAGTTAATGCGATTTGCCGGAATCGTGTTGTTGGCGAAAGGCGTTTGAGTAGCGGGATCAAAGATCTGCACCGGCGCTCCAGCATTCCGGCCGGCAGCGACGGTTGTGGCTGAAAAGTTGCCGTTTCGTTCGTCGAGCGTAGGCACAGTGGAAAACACATCAAAAGGATTCTCGCCTACGTTCCCGTTGTAATGAACGAAGTAAAAAGTCTTATCGCCACTTTTATAAATCCTGGGGATATTCAGCGGGCCACCCACATCTGCACCGAAGCGATTTTGAAAATAGCTCGGTTTGGGATTGACCTCACCGGTCAGAGAATAGGGAGCAGCATTCAAGATTGAATCGCCCAGGCTGTAATAAATTGAGCCATGTGGCCGGTTGATGTTGAAGCGGCCGCGGCCGATCCCAAATCCGCCCCCACCACCTCCAAACCCGCCACCGCCTCCAAATCCGCCACCGCCGAAGAAACCACCGCCTTCGCCGCTTCGAAATCCACCTCCACCCGGCGTTCCCTGCTGGTCGCGAAATTCCTGCACTCTTTGCTGAAGTTCCTCACTGCTCATGCCCGCAAGGCTTGAGTTTTCTGTCGAGCCGGAAACCGCCACCGATTCAGTGGCCGAACTGGCTGCATTTCCCAACGCAGCTATGCTGGCAGATGCCGCCGGGTCATCGGTTGCAGCAGAGGATAAATCTGTTCCACCCTCGCCTGGGGTCACGGATAGACTTTGGAAGCCTCGGCCTCCCTGCGGCGCCATCTGCTGCATGAGTTGTTGGCGAGTATCTGGCGCACGCGAGACCAGGACCATCTCCAGATCAGCTTTGGCAGTGCGATTGGCGGCATTAATCGTTACCTGGGTGAAGGCGGGAGCAAAAGCCGCCATTTGCGTGCGCACAAAGTAGCTGCCATCCTCAGTGACCTGAAGCGAATAGCTGCCATCCACGTCTGTCCATGTAATTACCCGTTGACGGTTCTGTGGATTGACAGCGGTCACGGCAACCCCGGGGATGGGCATATTGCCCGACTTCACGGTTCCACGAATCGTGCCGCCTTGATTGGAAGGCGCTGAGGTCTGCGCTACCGCCATGGTGCAGGCGAGCAGTACACACACAATCAGGCTAACCGCCATTGGCTTCGCCGAAAGAGCAGGGAACCCGGCGGACTTGGATTGGAAGAGGCGTTTTGTCATCTAGATGTCTATTGGAAAGCTACATTTATGCACTGTGTTCGGATAATATGCGCTGTTTTCGGAAAACGTTTTCATCATAGCTCATGTTTACCTGCCAGCCGTGAGCTTACTTTCAAATTGGACGTTTTTCTTTCTAAAACGGCTGACATCACAATGAACTGCAAGACATTGAAACATCGCGTAAGCTATTGTCGGGTAAAGAGATGGTCAACAAGGGTAAATTTTTGTAAAGGCCATGGCGCTTCTATTGACAAGCTTTCTATCAAAGTCTCATGCTGTCTGTTTGTACATAATTTGCTCTGGACGCGTGCGCTCGGTTTTAATTTTTTATCAGGCTTTTTGTCCGATCAGAGCAGCGTGGATTGCAAGCGAACATGAGACTTATGCCAGGATCTGTGAGTGAGAATGCAAAAGGTCATTAATCCGTATCTCCCTACAACAACTTGCAGGAGCGCAGTTCAGCCTCAGGCGCAGCCGCGCCACACTCACAATGGCGGCTCATCGGTAACAACGGTAGCTCGAGCTCTTTTTTTCGGCCTTGTCGCGTTTATTGCCTTGGTTTGCTGGGGTTGCAGCGCTGCTTCCACGCAGAAGGCCGCTGCGGCAACCAGCCGACCGACTACAGTTACGGTCAGCAAGGTGCGGCAAGAGGATCTGCCGGTTTACCTTACGGGCCTTGGTTCGGTAGAGGCCTCCAACACCGTTACGGTCAAGAGCCGCGTCGATGGCCAGCTCATTAACGTGGCCTTCAAGGAAGGGCAGCAAGTCAGGAAGGGCGAGTTATTAGCGCTGGTTGATCCGCGCCCGTTTGAAGTTCAACTCAGTCAGGCGCAGGCACAACAGTTTAAAGACCAGGCATCGCTTCGCGACGCTAAATTGAATCTCGAACGTTTTACCGGGCTGTTGCCTTCAGGCATCATCGCGCGGCAACAAGTGGACACGCAGTCCGCGCTGGTTGATCAGTTCGAGGGCGCAGTCCGCTCTGACCAGGCGCAGATTGACAATGCCAAACTGCAACTGACGTATTGTCATATTAGGGCGCCCATCAGCGGGCGCATTGGGTTGCGATTGGTGGATCCAGGCAACATGGTCCACGCTTCCGATCCCAACGGACTGCTGGTCATCACGCAACTGGAACCGATTGCCGTTTTGTTTACACTTCCAGAAGATAATCTTCCCGCGGTCGCGCAACACCTGCACCAGGGCCCGCTGCAAGTGGAAGCCTACAGCCGTGACGACCAGACCAAGCTGGCGACCGGAACTTTATTGACGATTGATAACGTAATTGATCCATCCACCGGAACGGGCCGTCTCAAATCCATGTTCGATAACAAAGAAGGCACGCTGTGGCCCAACCAATTCGTCAATGTAAATCTGCTTTTAGAGGTGCGTAAGAACACAATCGTGGTTCCCAACGCCGCCGTTCAGCATGGTCCACAGGGAGCGTTTGTGTATGTGGTCAAACCCGACAAAGACAAAACAGTGGAGCTCCGGCCGGTTACGGTCAGCTTGACCCAAGGCAACATTGCCGCAATTGCCAGCGGACTTCAACCGGCAGAGTTGGTTGTCACTGATGGACAAGACAAGTTGCAGAACGGCAGCAAGGTTGATTACCAGATAGGCGGCGGCAGTGGGCAAAGGAATGGTGCGGGACCACAATCTGGAAAGCCCGATTCGGGAACGCCTGCATCCGGAGCAGCGTCTTCAGGGGCGCCATCATCATGAGCCCATCGCGGGTATTTATTTTGCGGCCGGTGGCCACGTCATTGTTGACGCTTGGTTTGCTGCTGGTAGGAATTGTTGCTTACAAACAGTTACCGGTTTCGGCTCTCCCAGAAGTCGATTACCCAACTATACAAGTCATGACTTTCTACCCTGGGGCTGATCCAGATGTCATGACCTCTTCTGTGACTTCACCCCTGGAACGCCAATTTGGGCAGGTGCCCGGGCTGAGCCAGATGACTTCCACCAGCTCTTTTGGCAGCTCGATCATCACTCTGCAGTTCAATCTTGATCAGAACATTGATGTTGCCGAGCAGGAGGTGCAGGCAGCCATCAATAGTGCGACTACGTATCTGCCGCGCGACTTGCCGAACCCGCCGGTTTACAGCAAGGTAAATCCGGCGGATGCTCCCATTATTACCTTGGCGCTGACTTCCGACACCCTGCCTCTCTCTCGGGTCGAGGACCTGGCCGATACCCAATTGGCGCAGAAAATTTCGCAGTTGTCGGGAGTGGGGCTGGTCTCCATCAGCGGCGGCCAGAAGCCGGCGGTTCGCATTCAAGCCAACCCAACCGCGCTGGCGTCGTATGGCCTGAGCCTGGAAGATTTACGTACCGCGTTGGGCCAGGCCAATGTGGACCAGGCCAAGGGAATACTGGACGGTCCCCGGCAGGCTTATACCATTGGGGCCAACGATCAACTTAGTTCCAGCAACCAATACAAGCCCTTGATTGTTGCCTACAAAGACGGAGCGCCGGTGCGGCTCTCTGACGTGGCTGCAGTCATTGACAGCGCGGAAAACGTGAAGCAGGCCGCGTGGATGAATCTTTCTCCCGCGGTCATCATGAACATCCAGCGCCAGCCGGGCGCTAACATTATCACGGTAGTAGACCGTATCAAGACTTTGCTGCCACAGCTTCAGGCCACCTTGCCTTCATCTGTCAGGGTGGCGATTCTCACCGACCGCACCCAGACCATACGCGCTTCGGTGCAGGACGTACAGTTCGAACTCGTCCTCACCATTGCCCTGGTCGTGATGGTGATCTTTCTTTTCCTGAGAAATCTTCCCGCCACCATCATCCCGGGCGTGGCCGTTCCGCTTTCCATTGTGGGAACGTTCGCGGTGATGTATTTGCTGGGCTACAGCCTCAACAATCTGACCCTGATGGCGCTGACCATCTCCACGGGATTCGTGGTGGATGACGCCATCGTCATGATTGAGAACATCAATCGCTTCCTGGAGCAGGGCGATACACCGCTCGAAGCCGCGCTCAAAGGATCAGGTCAAATCGGGTTCACGATCATCTCGCTCACGGTTTCGCTGATGGGCGTGCTCATTCCGCTGCTGTTCATTGGCGATATTGTGGGCCGGCTGTTCCGTGAATTTGCCGTAACCCTGGCAGTGACCATCCTGGTTTCAGCCGCAGTCTCGCTGACCCTTACGCCCATGATGTCTGCCAAGCTGCTCAGGATGAAACGCGCCGATGAGCATGGGCGCTTCTACCAGGTATCGGAAGATTTTTACCAGCGGGTCGTCGCCTTCTACGGACGCACGCTGAAATGGGTCTTGCAGCATCAGACCGCGATCTTGCTGCTCGCATTCGGAACCGTGGCGCTGACCCTGCTGCTTTTCGCGGTGGTGCCCAAGGGTTTTTTCCCGGTGCAGGACACAGGTCTTATCCTGGGAATCACGGAAGCTCCCGAGAGCATCTCGTTTCAGGCTCTGGCGCAGCGCCAACAGGCGCTCGCGGCGGTGATTCTGAAAGACCCTGAGGTCGAGAGCCTTTCTTCGTTTATCGGCATTGATGGCACCAACACTACTCCGAACAGCGGGCGCATCCAAATCAACCTGAAGCCTCGCAACCAGCGCAGCACGAACGCTTCGGATATCATCCGCAGACTGCAACCCCAGGTTGCCAATGTGCGCGGTATTACGCTCTACATGCAGCCGGTGCAGGATCTGACGGTGGAAGACCGCATCAGCCGTACGCAATTCCAATACTCGGTGGAAGACGCCGACGCGCAGGAGCTGGGAGTGTGGGCGCCTAAGTTGCTTGCCAAGCTGCAAACTCTGCCGGAGCTGCGCGATGTAGCCAGCGACCAGCAAACCAACGGGCTTCGAATCGAACTGAATATTGACCGGGACACGGCTTCCCGATTAGGGGTTTTGCCGCAGGCAATTGACGATACGCTGTATGACGCCTTTGGGCAGCGGCAAATCTCGACTATCTACACGCAGTTGAACCAATACCATGTGGTGCTGGAGGCCGCTCCTAACTTCGAGCAAAACCCGGATTCGCTGAAAAATATTTATGTGAAATCGAGTAACGGCGCGCAGGTGCCGCTTTCTGCTTTCACCACCATGCAGCCCAGCAATGCCCCGCTCTCCATCAATCACCAGGGACAATTTCCCGTGGTAACGCTTTCCTTCAACCTTGCGCCCGGCGTTTCACTCGGAGCAGCCACGCAAGTCATCGAACAGGCAAAGCAGGATATCCTAATGCCGCCCAGCATCAATACCAGTTTTCAAGGCACGGCTGCGGCCTTCCAAAATTCACTGTCTTCGGAGCCCTGGCTGATTCTGGCGGCCATCATTACCGTCTATATCGTGCTCGGGGTGCTCTATGAAAGCTACATTCATCCCGCTACGATTCTTTCTACCCTGCCTTCGGCGGGAGTGGGTGCCATCCTTGCGCTTCTGCTGACCCGCAATGACCTGGGTGTGGTAGCGCTGATCGGGATCATACTGCTGATCGGCATCGTCATGAAAAATGCCATTATGATGATTGATTTTGCGCTCGAGGCCGAGCGTGTGGAGCAGAAACCGCCGCGAGAAGCGATCTACCAGGCCTGCCTGCTGCGTTTTCGTCCTATTCTGATGACCACCATGACCGCGCTGCTCGGCGGCCTGCCGCTTGCCTTGGGTGCGGGAACAGGTTCGGAATTACGTCGTCCTCTCGGCATTGCTATCGTGGGCGGTCTCTTGCTCAGCCAGATGCTCACTCTCTATACAACGCCGGTGGTCTACCTGTGGTTTGATCGCATGTCCAGAAGGTTTGAACGCCTGCAAGTCGGCAACAGCATGGAGGAGCCCGCGGCGGCAGATTAGGCCGTTCTGCCGCTGATTACGAGATTTTTTTATCTGTTTCGATGAAAGCAGGATAGCTTTTTCGGAGAATTGGGGTAATTGAGTAATTTGGTAATCGGGTAATTGAAAGTCAAAGTTTTATCTCCACCGTTTTTGTTTTCATATGAAACGGATTCGTCATGAATATTTCTGCGCCGTTCATCAAGCGCCCTATCGGAACATCGCTGCTGGCCGCCGGCCTGTTGATGGCTGGGGCGCTGGCGTTTAGCTTTCTTCCGGTAGCTCCGCTTCCGCAGGTAGAAAGCCCTGTGATCCAGGTTTCTGCAGGATTGCCGGGAGCGAGTCCCGAAACCATGGCTTCCGCCGTAGCCACACCGCTGGAGCGGCAGTTCGGACGCATCGCCGGTATTACGCAGATGGTCTCGACGAGCCAGTTCGGTTCTACCAACATTACATTGACGTTCGATTTGAATCGAAACATCGATGCCGCCGGCCGCGATATCCAGTCTGCCATCAACGCAGCGCGAGGGCAGTTACCTACGAATCTTCCCAGTAATCCTTCGTACCGCAAGGTTAATCCCGCCGATTCGCCCATCATGATTCTGGCGCTTACATCGGATACATTTACATTGCCTCGCATTTACGATGCCGCAGATTCTATCCTCGCGCAAAAACTTTCCCAGGTGAATGGTGTAGGCCAGGTGAATGTGAGTGGGGGAGCGCGCCCAGCAGTGCGGGTGGAGTTGAACCCCACTTTGCTGAACAAGCTGGGTGTGGGAATTGATCAGGTCCGCGTCGCCCTGGGTTTGGCCAATGCTAATCGGCCTAAGGGAGAAGTGAGCAACGCTATCAATGCGTGGACTCTCAACGACACCGACCAGTTGTTTACCGCCGATCAGTATCGTTCACTCGTGATCGCCGCCGACAAAAATAGCGGGACCACCCGGCTGGGCGATGTGGCCGATGTGCAGGATTCGGTTGAAGATACACGCAACCTCGGTCTGGCAAATGGAAAACCCGCGGTGCTGATGATAATTTTTCGCCAGCCGGGCGCGAACATCATTGAGACTGTGGACCGGGTACGCAGCCTGCTGCCGCAACTTCAGGCTTCCATCCCACCCTCGATCCATCTCGACATCGTCCTCGACCGCACCACCACCATTCGGGCGTCGGTGCGCGACACCGAACTCACATTGCTGATTTCCATCGTCCTGGTCATTTTGGTGGTGTTTGCTTTTCTGCGCACGGTGCGGGCGACGGTGATCCCCAGTGTCGCGGTGCCGCTTTCACTCGTCGGCACCTTCGCTGTCATGTACGTGCTGGGATACAGCCTCGATAACCTTTCGCTGATGGCGTTGGCCATCTCCACCGGCTTTGTTGTGGATGATGCCATTGTGGTGCTGGAGAACATCACACGGTATCTGGAAAAGGGAATGACGCCGGTGCAGGCCGCTTATAAGGGCGCAAGCGAGATCGGCTTTACTGTGCTCTCCATGAGCACTTCGCTGGTAGCCGTTTTTATTCCCATTTTGCTGATGACCGGTCTGGTTGGACGCCTGTTTCGGGAATTTGCCGTCACACTGAGCGCGGCCATTGCAGTCTCGCTGCTGGTTTCTTTGACCACAACGCCCACCATGTGCGCCAAGCTCCTCCGGCCCGTGGATGAAGACAGACAACATAAGCACAATTGGATCTACCGCCTGAGTGAGAGGACCTTCGACACGGTTCTCAGCGGTTACAAACACAGCTTGCAGTGGGTGCTGCGACATCAACTTCTGATTCTATTCGTTACAATGGGCACCGCCGGCTTGAGCATCTACCTTTATACAAAGGTCCCCACGGGCTTCTTCCCGCAACAGGATACCGGCAGAATTGCGGGTTCTGTGCAGACAGCCCAGGATATTTCGTTCCGCGCCATGCGGGAGAAGATGCTGCAACTCACCAATCTGGCACGCCAGGACCCCGCGGTTGCCACCCTGGTGGGATTTGCCGGTGGAGGATCGACCAATACCGGCCGCATGTTTCTTACCCTGAAGCCTCTGTCCGAACGCAAGATCCCGGTTGACCAGGTCATGAACCGTTTGCGCCCAAAGCTGGCTGTGGTTCCCGGAGCTACGCTCTACATGCAGCCTGCCCAGGATCTCACGATAACCGGCCGCTTAAGCAGCGCGCAGTATCAGTACACACTGCAAAGCGAGAGCCTCAGCGACCTCAATACCTGGGCGCCGCGTGTGCTGCAGAAATTGCGGACCCTTCAGGAACTGATCGATGTCAACACCGACCAGCAAGACCGTGGTTTAGAAGCGCGGGTGGTAATCGATCGCGATACGGCGGCAAGGCTGGGAGTAAATCCTCAGGACGTAGACAGCACTCTTTATGACGCTTTTGGGCAGCGCCAGGTCTCCACGATGTACCGGCAACTGAACCAGTATCACGTGGTCATGGAAGTAGCCCCGGAATTCAATCAGAGTCCCGAGGCGCTGCAGAACATCTACGTGCGCTCTTCCAATGGGAACCAGGTTCCGCTGGCGGCCTTCACCCATTTCGAATCTTCGACCGTTTCGATTGCCGTCAATCACCAAGGACAATTTCCCGCGGCCACGATGTCATTCAATCTCGCCCCCCGCGTCACACTTGGCCAAGCCGAACCCGTCGTTGAGAAAGCAGTGCAATCCCTGGGCCTGCCGACAACAATCCAGGGTAACTTTGCCGGCACAGCTGCCATTTTCAAGGATTCGCTCTCCAGCCAGCCGATACTCATTCTGGCGGCGCTGTTGACTGTGTATCTCGTATTGGGAATTTTGTATGAGAGCTATATTCATCCCATCACGATTCTCTC
>Ga0070741_10006172_pt1 | contig 25976 bp, 29 predicted proteins | sample Coa_R1_4_FD_66440 | JGI IMG/M metagenome (GOLD analysis project Ga0070741, IMG submission 66440) | Surface soil microbial communities from Centralia Pennsylvania, which are recovering from an underground coalmine fire - Coalmine... | ecosystem: Environmental > Terrestrial > Soil > Unclassified ... | reverse complement strand
CACGACGCGCTCAAGCGCCGCTGCCTGTACCACTGGATCGACCATCCCTCGCTGGAGCGGGAGATCGAGATCGTCAAGGTGCGCGTGCCGGGCGTCCCCGAGCGGCTCGCCGCGCAGGCGGCCGCGTTCGTCCGCGGCCTGCGGCGTCTCGACCTGGCCAAGCCGCCCGGGGTCGCCGAGACGATCGACTGGGCGCGCGCGCTCGCGGCGCTCGGCCGCCAGGAGCTCGACGCCGAGGTGGTCGAGCAGACGCTCGGCTCCGTGCTCAAGTACCACGAGGACCTCCTCGCCGTCCGCGACGCGACGCTCCTGGAGCTCGTGGAGGAGGCGCGCGCGGCCCGCTGAGATGGCCGACGCGGTCGTCAGGCACGTCGTCACCTTCGGCCGCGTCCTGCGCGAGGCGGGGCTCGAGGTGGGCCCGGGCCGCCTGGGCGACGCGCTCGCCGGGCTCGACCACGTCGACCTGACGCGCCAGGACGACGTCTACTGGACGCTCAGGCAGACGCTCGTCTCGCGCCGCGACGACCTGGACGCATTCGACCGCGCCTTCCGCGCCTGGTTCCTGCGCGCCCCGACGGCGCCGGTCAGCCGCGACCAGCCGGGTGGCGAGACGGTGCGGCTCGTCCGCCGGCGTGCGCACAGGCGGCCCGAGGGGGCGGAGGGAGGCGAGGACGGCGACCGGCAGTCGCTCGGCTACAGCCCCGACGAGCTGCTGCGCGAGAAGGACTTCGCGGCGCTTACGGGCGAGGAGTTCGCGATCGTGTCGCGGCTGATGCGGGAGCTCGCCGCCTCGCGCCCGCGCCGGCGCTCGCGGCGCCTGCGTCGCGTCGGGCAGGGACGGGAGCTCGACATGCGCCGCCTCGTGCGCGCCTCGCTCGCGACCGGCGGCGACCCGGTCGAGCGCGCCTTCCGCGACCGGGTGCACGTTCCGCGCAAGCTCGTCGTCATCTGCGACGTCTCGGGCTCGATGGAGGCGTACTCGCGCGCTCTCGTCCTCTTCCTGCACGCGCTCGTCGGCTCCGGCCGCGGGGTGGAGGCGTTCGCCTTCGGCACCCGACTCACGCGGCTCACGCCGGACCTGCGCGGCCGCGACCCCGAGCGGGCGCTGGTGGACGCGGCACGGCGGGTCGTCGACTGGTCCGGCGGCACCCGCATCGGCGCGTCGCTGAAGGCCTTCAACGACGAGTGGGGGCGGCGCGCGCTGACGCGCGGCGCGGTCTGCCTCGTCGTCTCGGACGGCTGGGAGCGCGAGGACGCCGCGCTCGTCGGCACGGAGATGGCCCGTCTCGCGCGGCAGGCGTACGCGGTCGTCTGGGTCAACCCGCTCAAGGGACACCCGGACTACCAGCCGCTGGCGGCCGGCATGCGGGCAGCGTTGCCGTCGATCGATCGTTTCCTCCCAGGTCACAACCTGGCGAGCCTCGAGGAGCTCGCCGAGATCCTGAGCGGCATCGAAAGGAGGCATGCAGCGTGAAGGAGATCCTGGACGACGTCGAGCGCTGGCGCGCGCAGGGCAAGAAGGTGGCGATCGCGACCGTCGTCGCCACCCGCCGCTCGGCGCCGCGCCCGGTCGGCTCGAAGCTGGCCGTGTCGGACGCAGGCGAGCTCGCCGGCTCGGTGTCGGGCGGCTGCGTCGAGTCGGACGTCTACGAGTGCGCCCGGCGGGTGCTCGAGACCGGCGAGCCGCAGCTCGTCTCGTACGGCATCGCCGACGAGGACGCCTGGGGCGTCGGGCTCCCCTGCGGCGGCGAGATCGACGTGTTCGTGGAACGGCTCGAGGACGAGTAGGTGTCCGTCTTCGAGCGGCTGGCGCAGGTCGTCGAGCGCGAGGAGCGCGCCGTCCTGTTCACCGTGATCGAGGGCGAGCCGCTCGGCGCGCACATGCTCGTGCTCGAGCACGGCGAGCGGCTCGGCGCGCAGCTCCCCGCCGGGCTGGCCGAGCAGGCGGGCGAGCTCATCCGCGGCCACCGCAACCAGATCATCGACCTGGACGGGGCGCGCGTGTTCGCCGAGATCTACGCGCCGCCGCCGCGCCTGCTCGTGTACGGAGCGGTGGACACGGCCGAGTCGCTGGCGCGGCTGGCGAAGCAGCTCGGCTGGAAGGCGATCGTCGCCGACGCGCGCGCGAAGTTCGCGACGCGCGAGCGAATCCCGAGCGCGGACGAGATCGTCGTCGCCTGGCCCGAGGAGGCGCTCGCGCGGGTGGCGCCCGACCACGCGACCGCCGTCGTCGTGCTCACCCACGACGACAAGTTCGACGTGCCGGCGCTCAAGGCGGCGCTGGCGACGGAGGCGTTCTACGTCGGCGCGCTCGGCTCGCGGCGCAATCAGGAGCGCCGCCGCGAGCGGCTGCTCGAGGCCGGCGTGGACGAGGCCGATCTCGACCGGATCGCCGGCCCCTGCGGCCTCGACCTCGGCGCCGAGTCGCAGCCGGAGACGGCGCTCTCCATCCTGGCCGAGATCGTCGCCGTCCGCAACGGCCGCGAGGGCGGCAGGCTCGGCCGCTCGACGCAGCGCATCCACGCCGCCGCCGATTGAGCCGATGCCCGACAGGATCCGCAAGACGGACGAGGAGTGGCGCCGAGAGCTGGAGCCGGACCGCTACGCCGTGCTCCGCTGCGGGGCCACGGAGCCGCCCTGGTCGGGCGAGTTGAACCTGAACCACGCGGACGGCGTCTACCGCTGCGGCGCGTGCGGGGCCGAGCTCTTCCGCTCCGACGCGAAGTTCGACTCGGGCTCCGGCTGGCCGAGCTTCGTCGCGCCGGCGGCCGAGGGCAGGCTCGTGCTCGAGGAGGACACCTCCTACGGCATGCGCCGCACCGAGGTCCGCTGCGCCGCCTGCGACTCGCACCTCGGGCACGTCTTCCCCGACGGCCCGGAGCCGACCGGTCTCCGCTACTGCATCAACTCGCTCGCGCTCGACTTCGACCCTGTGGACGAGTCCGGCTAGCCGCCCCGCGGCGGCCGGCGGCGCCCATCTCCGTCTGTTAGGTTCGGCGCCGGCTTTTCGGCGTCGAGAAAGGAGCGGACGTGCCCGTAGACGTGAGATCCGACCAGCTTTCCCGGCTCGTCGACCCGAACGTCGAGGTCGAGCGGCTCGCGACCGGGTTCACCTTCACCGAGGGGCCGATCTGGCACCCGCGCGACGAGTACCTCCTCTTCAGCGACATGCCGGCGGACATCCGGCGCAAGTGGACGCCGGACGGGCGCGTCGAGGAGGTGCGGAACCCGAGCAACAAGTGCAACGGCATGACCTACGACGCCGACCTCAACCTGCTCGTCTGCGAGCACTCGACGAGCTCGGTCGTGCGCGAGCGGCCCGACGGGACGCGGGAGACGATCGCGACCCACTACCGGGGTAAGGAGCTGAACAGCCCGAACGACATCGTCGTGCACTCGAGCGGCGCGATCTACTTCACCGACCCGACCTACGGCCGCTGGCCCGGCTTCGGCGTCGAGCGCGAGCAGGACCTCGACTTCCAGGGCGTGTACCGGATCCCGCCGGGCGGCGGCGAGCTCCAGCTGCTCGCCGACGACTTCGGACAGCCGAACGGCCTCTGCTTCTCGCCCGGCGAGTCGCTCCTGTACGTGAACGACACCGAGCGGGCGCTCATCCGCGTCTTCGACGTGCAGGCGGACGGCACGCTCGCGAACGGCCGGGTGTTCGCCGAGGCTATCGGCGACGGCGACGTGGCCAAGGGCGGCCTCGTCGACGGGATGAAGTGCGACGAGGAGGGCTCGATCTGGGTCACCGGCCCGGGCGGCGTGTGGGTGTTCTCGCCCGCCGGCGAGCACCTCGGCGTCGTCGGGATCCCGGAGAGCGTCGGCAACCTGCACTGGGGCGGGCCGGAGTGGAAGTGGATGTTCGTGGCGGCGTCGACCTCGCTGTACCGCTTCCAGACGACCGTCGCCGGCCGCCGCGAGCCCTTCATGCGCTAGCGCAGCACTCAGGGAGGAGTGAGATGGCTGACTTCACGCTGGATCCGACGCGCACCGCGCTCGTCGTCCAGGACCTGCAGAACGACGTGATCATGGAGGGCGGCGCCTTCGCCGACTCCGGCTCGCCGCAGCACGCGAAGGACCAGAACGTGGTCGCGAACGTGCAGCGGCTCGCAGACGCCTGCCGCGCGAAGGGCGTGCCGGTCGTGCACGTCCACTACCTCGTCGAGGAGGGGGCCCCCGGCCTGCAGCTGAACGCACCTCTCTTCCAGGGCGTCAAGGAGGCGAACGCGCTCGTCCGCGGCACCTGGGGCGCCGCGCCCGTGGACGGCCTCGAGCCGAAGCCGGGCGACCACGTGGTCGAGAAGATGCGGATGAGCGGCTGGCAGGGCACCCGCCTCGACAACCTCTTGCGCGCGCTCGGCGTGGACACCGTGATCGTCACCGGCGCCTGGACGAACATGTCGATCGAGCACACGGCGAGAACGGGGGCCGACATGGGCTACACGATGATCGTTCCCGAGGACTGCTGCTCGACCATGAACGCCGACTGGCACAACGCGTCCATCAACTACGCGCTGCAGAACGTGTCCACGGTGACGAAGGCCGACGAGGTGATCGAGGCGCTCGGCTCGTGAAGACCCGCGCCGCGGTGTTCGTCGGCCCGGGCCGGCCCTTCCAGGTGCGGGAGCTCGACCTCGAGGGGCCGGGCCCCGGCGAGGTGCTGGTGCGGATGGCGGCGGTGGGTATCTGCGGCACCGACCTGCACTCGGTCAAGGGCGAGTGGCGGCGTCCGACCCCGATGGTGCTCGGGCACGAGGGGTCGGGCGTCGTCGAGCAGGTGGGGGAGGGCGTCGCCGGCCTCTCCCCCGGCGACCGGGTCGTGCTCTCCTGGGCGCCGTCGTGCGGCGAGTGCGCCGACTGCCGCCGCGGCCGTCCCGCTGCCTGCCTCGCACTGCAGCGCGCGATCGCGGCGGGGACGCTGCTCGACGGCCGCACGGGGCTCTCGCTCGACGGCCAGCCGGTCTACCGCGGCACCGCCACCGGCGCGCTCGCGGAGCGCGTCGTCGTGTCCGCGTCGGTGGCGCTGCCGATCGGCGAGGGCGTGCCGCTCGACCAGGCCGCGCTCCTCGGCTGCGCGGCCCTCACCGGCGTCGGGGCCGCCCTGTTCGCCGCCCGGGTCGAGCCCGGCTCGTCCGTGCTCGTCGTCGGCGCGGGCGGCGTCGGCCAGTTCGTCGTGCAGGGCGCCCGGATCGCGGGCGCGGGCGCGATCGTCTGCGTCGACCCGCTCGCGGCCAGGCGCGAGCTGGCCGCGCGGCTCGGCGCGACCGCGACGGCCGACCCGGACGGGCTGACGGCGGAGATGAAGCGGGCCTTCCCGGACGGCGTCGACTACGCCTTCGACGCGGTCGGGGACCCGTCGACGACGGAGGTCGCGTTCCGCTGGACGCGCAACGGTGGCCTGTGCGTGATCGTCGGCCTGCCGGCGGCCGGCAGGCGGCTCGACCTCGACCCGGTCGACTTCGTGCGCCGCGAGCGGCGCCTGACGGGGACGATCTACGGCTCCGAGCACCCGGCGGTCGCGCTCCCCGTCCTTCTCGAGCACGTACGGGCGGGCAGGCTCGACCTCGCCTCGCAGCTCGGACCGAGCTTCGCGCTGGAGGAGGTCGACGACGCGTTCGAGGCCTCGCTCGCCGGCTCGCCCGGGCGCGTGCTCGTCCGCCCATGACCGCCACCCCCCTGCCCGGACGAGCGACGGCCAGGTGTCCGGCTCCGCTGGTGGACGCGTGCGGACGCCGGGGCGGGCGGCGATGAGCGTCGAGCACGTGGAGCGCCTCCGTGTCGCGTGGGTCGACACCGACGCGGGTGGGCGGATCCACTTCACGGCCGCGTTCCGCTGGGCGGAGCTCGCCGAGACGTCTCTCCGGCGCCGGCTGGGGCTGATGGACGAGTGGGGGAGCTATCCGCGCCGGCGGGTCGAGGCGGAGTTCCTGAACGTGCTCGTGTTCGAGGACGAGATCGACGTGCGCATCCGGCCGGAGCGGCTCGGCGAGACGTCGATCACGTGGGCGTTCGAGGTGGAGCGCGCCGGCGAGACGTGCGTCCGCGGCGCGATGGTCGTCGTGCACGTCGACGGGGAGGGCCGGCCGGCGCCGCTGACGGCGGCGGAGCGCGCGGCGCTGTCGGCCTGACTGAGATTCCCGCTGCGGGCGTCCATCCGGGCGACGGTACGAGACCGAGGCTGGTCCTCAGCCCTGCGTCCACTTGAGCTCCGCCTCGCGGCGCTGCGCCTCCGTCAGGCTGAGCTCGCCCGAGCAGACCTTCGCGTTCAGCTCGTTCTCGATCGCGTCCACCCGGTCGGCGCGCGGGCGCCGCTCGGGCCACAGGTTGCGCGGGTCGCTCGGCGCGCCGCCCAGCTCGAGCGAGATGAAGTGATCCTCCTGGTAGTCGGCCGGCTGGCCGGTGAAGCCGTACCGCCGCATCTGCACGAGCTTGAGGGCCGAGGTGAACGAGGCCGGCGGGCGCACCGTCCTCGTCCAGCCCTGCACGCAGATCGTCGTGCGGATCGTCGCCTGGGTCACGTCCGGGTTGAGCGCTCCCGGGGTCAGCGACGGCCGCGCCGCGTACGCGCCCGGAGCGGCCGGCCCGGGCCCGAGCGCCCGCCCGAGCGCGACCGCGGCCAGGACGAGCACCGGCGCGGCGGCGAGGAGAAGCCAGGCCGATCCCGACCGCCGCCGCACGGGGACGACGGTAGGGGCCGCACCGGCCTCGGCGCAACGGCTGCGCGGGATTCGTCACGAACTCGACCCGATCCGGTCGAGGAAGAGCAGCAGCTGCGGCCAGGCGGCGTTGCGGGCGGCCGCGTCCGCGGCGGGCGTGCCACCCAGCCGCAGCAGCCCGTCGCGGGTGGCGAGGACGGTGCTGGACGGCGCGTTCGGCAGGACGAGGTCGACGGCATGCCCTGCGCCCGGGTAGGCGAGGAGCGTCGCCGGCCGGCGGGCACGGCGCGCGATCGCGCGCGCTGAGGGGCCCGACGGCCACAGCCCGTCGGCGAGCCCGGCGACGAGCAGGAGCGGCCCCTCGATCCGCTCGACCCGGATCTGCCGTCCCGGCGCCAGCGCTCTGCCACCGAGCGTCCAGGCGGGGCCGCGTCCGTCGGGAGCGGCGACGACGCGTGCGCTCGGCGAGTAGGCGGCGACAGCGGAGACGAGCGACGGGAAGGCGCTGGCCACGAGCAGCGCGGCTTCCGCCCCGCGCGACGCGCCGATCACGACCAGGCGGCGCGGGTCGACGCCGGGGCGGGCCGCGAGCCAGACGAGCGCCCGCTGGAAGTACTCGAGCGGGATCCGCTCGAGCGACGCTGGCAGCCCCGGCAGGCCGAAGTAGGCGAGATCGAGCGTCGGATAGCCGTGCGAGGCGAGCAGCTTCGCGACCGGCGGGAAGAACAAGCCTCCCTCCAGGCCGCCGAGGAGGAGAATGGCAGGCTTGCGCTTCGCGCCGGCCGGCGCGTAGTAGCGCCCGACCAGGTGGTCGCGCGAGGCGAGCAGGAGCGTGTGCGCAACCGCTCGCGACAGCACCCGCCGGACGACTTCGAGACGGGCGACCGTGTGCCGGCGGATGGAGATGCTGAGCTGGATGTGGCCGACGTCCGCGGGGAAGGCGTCGCCCGGGAGTCGCTCGACCGGGCGCAGCGAGGTCAGGAGCGAGCGCGCGTCGCGCTCGACGACGCCGCGCGAGTCGGCGCGGAGGGCGACGCTGGAGCGCCAGGGGCGGCGCCGCGCCGACAGCTCGGTGGCGTGCAGCACGACCGCCTCGCCCGGCTGCAGGCCGCTGATGCGCACGTCGAGCGGCGCGTCCAAGAGCCCCTCGGCGGGAGCTGCGGTCATCCGCACGGGCGCCGTCGCGGACGCCGCCGCCGCCAGTACGGCGGCCAGCGCTGCCGCCAGCGTCAGGACGGGGCGCGGCGAGACAGCTCCTCCTCGCGCCTGCGCAGCTCCACCCGGCGGATCTTCCCGCTCCGCGTCTTCGGGAGCGCGTCGACGAACTCGATCTCGCGCGGATACTTGTACGGCGCCGTCACGCGCTTGCAGTGCTCCTGCAGCTCGCGCGCCAGCTCGTCCGACCGCTCGAACCCGGAGCGCAGGACGACGAACGCCTTCACGATCTGGCCGCGGTCGGGGTCGGGCTTGCCGACGACGGCGCTCTCGGCGACGGACGGGTGCTCGAGCAGCGCGCTCTCCACCTCGAAGGGGCCGATGCGGTAGGCCGCCGAGAGGATGACGTCGTCTGCCCGGCCGGTGAACCACAGGTAGCCGTCCTCGTCGCGCGTCGCCCGGTCGCCCGTCACGTACCAGTCGCCGCGGAAGACGGCCGCGGTCTCCGCCGGCGCGCGGTAGTACTCGCGGAACAGGCTGGGTGGGCGCCCGGCGAGCGCGACGTCCCCCTCCTCGCCCGGCGCGGTCTCGTTGCCGTCGGCGTCGATGACGGCGACGCGGTGGCCGGGGGACGACAGGCCCATCGATCCGGGCCGCACCTCCATGCCCGGGAAGTTGCCGACGAGCAGCGTATTCTCGGTCTGGCCGTACCCGTCGCGGATCGTGAGGCTGAACGCGTCCCGGAACGCCTTGATCACCTCGGGGTTGAGCGGCTCACCGGCAGAGACGAGGTGCCGCACGCGACAGAGGTCGTGGCGCTCGAGCGCCGGGAGCTTCGCCTCGAGCCGGTACTCCGTCGGCGCCTGGCACAGGACGGTGACGCCCAGCCTGGAGACGAGCTCGAGGCGCTCCTCCGGGTCGAAGCCGCCCTCGTGCAGCACGATCGCGGCGCCCGTGCTCCACGGGCCGAGCAGCACGTTCCAGATCGACTTCGCCCAGCCGGTCGAGGCCGTGCACCAGACGAGGTCGCCCGGGCGCGCGCCGAGCCAGCGCTCGGCCTGCATGCGCTTGGCGAAGCAGTAGCCGTGCGTGTGCACGACCCCCTTCGGGTCCTTCGTCGTGCCCGAGGTGTAGAGGATGAAGGCGGCGTCCGACGCGGCCGTGTCCTCGGTCGGCGCGGAGTCGGGCTCGCGCTCGAGGCCGGCCGTGTCCGTGAAGATCGTGTCGGCGCCGAGGGGAGCGACCTCCCGCTCGGCCTGGCGATCGGCGACGAGGAGCCGCGCGCCCGAGTGTTCGAGGCGGAAGGCCAGGTCCCTCGCGCGCAGGAGCTCCGAGCAGGGGACGGCGACGGCGCCGAGCTTGAGCAGCCCGAGCACGAGCGGGTGCCAGTCGAGCGTCTTGCCGACGAGCACGAGCACGCGGTCGCCGCGCCCCACCCCGGCGCGACGGAGGCGGCCCGCCCAGCGAGCTGCGCGCGCGGCGACCTGTTCGAAGGAGACCTCCGTGACGGCGCCGCTCGCGGCGACGAACGTGAGCGCGTGGCCGCAGCGCCGCTCGACGACGTCCCGGGCGAAGTTGAAGCGGGCGGGGACGGCGAGCGGCGCGCTCAAGGATGCTGCCAGCGCGCGAGGTAGTCCTCGCGCACGGGCTGGAAGATGTCCAGCACGAGCGCTCCCTCGGGCCCGCAGTAGGCGGAGTGCTCGACGCCGCCCGGGAGGACGTACCCCTCCATCGGCCCGAGCTCGTGCGCCTCGCCGTCGACGACGAGAGCCTGCATGCCGCGCAGGACGATCCCGAGCTGCTCGTGCGGATGGCTGTGCAGCGGCACGACCGACCCCGGCTGGAACTCGATCAGGTTCAGCATCGCGCCGGAGCCGAACAGCGGCCGGCCGGTCACGCCGGCCGCGAGCTCGAACGGCTCGACGTCGTCGAAGTGCACGAACTGCGGCTTCGGCTGCTCGCCCACGCCCGGATTATCCACCTTCCCGGGCCGGGATGGACGCCGCTCGCTCGGGGTCGAAGTAGTGGAGCATCGTCGCCTGAGGGCGGAAGCCGACGCGCTCGTAGACCGACCGCGCCCCGTCGGAGCCCGGCGAGAGGAAGACGAGCTCGGCCCCGGCCACCGCGGCCGCGCGCGCCGCGGCCGCCGTGATCGCGCCGCCGATGCCGCGAGCGCGCGCGTGCTCGAGCACGCCGACTCCCGCCAGCTCGGACAGCCCGTGCTCGGGCGGCGTGGCGGAGGCGACGGCGACCGGCTCGCCGTCGAGGAAACCGAGGAGCTCCGCCCCCGCCCGCGCACGCCCGCGCAACCAGGCGCGCGCCGCCTGCTCGGACGGCTGCTCCGTCCGGGCGCCGAAGGCCCGGTCGCGCACGGTCAGGAAGGCGCGCGCGAGCGCGGGCGGCGATCCGGCCGTCACGGGGACGATCTCGAGGCCCTCGACGGGGACGGCGGTGACCGCGGCCGCGGAGCAGGTCAGAAGCGGCGCCCGCAGCTCGAGCAGGAAGCCCGCCTCCTCGAGCAGGCTCGCGAGGCGCGGCGCCGTCCGCTCGAGGAACTCGAAGCGGGTGCGCCTGCCGCGCTCGCGGAAGAGGGAGCGCAGGCGGGCGAGGGGCCCGGTGACCTCGCCCTGCACGGGTCCGTCGGGGATCGCGTAGCTGCAGTACTCGAGCGGGTCGCTCGGGTGCAGGTAGGCGGTGAACGGCGGCGCCGGCACGGCCTCGTACCGGCGCCGGGCGCTCGCACGCAGGTACGCCTGGATGCGCTCGGTCGCCGGCACCCCGTCGATTATCGTCTCGTCCGTGGCCGTCGAGACGCGGATCGCGCCCGAGCTCGTCCGCTCGCAGGCGTACGTCGGCGGCGCCTGGGTCGGCGCCGACTCGGGTGAGACGTTCCCGGTCGTCAACCCGGCGACCGGGGAGACGATCGCCGAGGTGCCCCGGCTGGGCGCCGCGGAGACCCGCCGCGCGATCGACGCGGCGGCGGCCGCCTTCCCCGCCTGGAGCGGGCTGCTCGCGAAGGAACGCGCCCGGATCCTGCGCCGATTCGCCGAGCTCGTGCTCGATCGCCGCGAGGAGCTGGCCGTGCTGATGACGCTCGAGCAGGGGAAGCCGCTCGCCGAGTCGCGCGCGGAGATCGACTACGGCGCCTCGTTCCTCGAGTGGTTTGCGGAGGAGGCAAAGCGCGTGTACGGGGACACGATCCCGGAGCCGATGCCCGGGCGGCGCGTGCTCGTCCTCAAGCAGCCGGTCGGCGTCGCGGCCGGGATCACCCCGTGGAACTTCCCGAGCGCCATGATCACGCGCAAGGCGGCGCCGGCGCTCGCCGCCGGCTGCACGATGGTGCTGAAGCCGGCGGAGCAGACGCCGCTTTCGGCGCTCGCCCTGGCGGAGCTCGCCGAGCAGGCGGGCGTCCCCGGCGGCGTGCTGTCGATCGTCACGGGCGCCGCCGACGACGCTCCCGTGATCGGCGCAGAGCTGACGTCCAGCCCGCTCGTGCGCAAGCTCGGCTTCACCGGGTCGACCGCCGTCGGCAAGCTGCTCATGGCGCAGTGCGCGCGGACGGTGAAGAAGGTCTCCCTCGAGCTCGGCGGCAACGCGCCCTTCCTCGTCTTCGACGACGCCGACCTCGACCTCGTCATGCAGGCGTTCCTGGCCTGCAAGTTCCGCAACTCGGGACAGACGTGCATCTCCGCGAACCGCATCCTCGTGCAGCGGGGCGTGTTCGACGAGGTCGCCTCCCGGCTGGTCGACCTCGCAGCCGCGCTCAGGGTCGCTCCGGGCCTCGAGGAGGGCGCCCAGGTTGGCCCGCTGATCGACCGCCAGGGGTTCGAGAAGGTCGAGCGGCACGTCGCGGACGCGGTCGAGCGGGGCGCCGAGGTGCTGGTCGGCGGCTCGGCGCACGCGCTCGGGGGCACCTTCTTCTCGCCGACCGTGCTGACGGGGGTGACGGTCGAGGCGGACATGTCGTGCGAGGAGACGTTCGGCCCGGTCGCCGGCCTCATCCCGTTCGAGTCGGAGGAGGAGGCGGTGCGGATCGCGAACGACACGCCGTACGGCCTCTGCGCCTACTTCTTCACGCGCGACGTCGGGCGCGCCTGGCGCGTGGGAGAGGCGCTCGAGTGCGGCATCGTCGCGCTCAACACCGGCTTCGTGTCGACCGAGGTGGCTCCGTTCGGCGGGGTCAAGGAGTCGGGGATCGGACGGGAGGGCTCGCGCTACGGGATCGAGGAGTGGCTCGAGGCGAAGTACTTCACCATGGCCGGGCTGTGAGCCGGCGCGGGGCGCGCTCCCGGCTCAGCGGGCGACGGCGCGGCCGAGCACGAACGGGCGCACGAGCTTCGGCATCCCGCCCGGGGCGACGCCCCGCTCCACCTCCTCGACCGCGAGCACGGCCTCGATCTGCTCGAGCGTCCGCCGGTTCGGGTGGCAGCCGAAGCAGACGGTCTTCCAGACGCCGCTCCAGCGGTCCTGGCGCCGCGCCAGGTCGGGGTCGTCCGCGCGCACGTGCTCGAGGAAGAGGTAGCGCCCGCCCGGCCGCAGCACGCGCCTGACCTCGGCCAGCGCGCGCTGCTGGCTCGAGACCGAGCAGAGGACGAGCGAGCCGACGACGGTGTCGAACGTCCCGTCGTCGAACGGCAACGCCTCCGCGGGCGCGCGCACCGCCTCGACCTGCCTCCCCACCGTGGCGGCGCGCCTCCGCGCCCGACGGAGCATGCCGTCGAGCGCGTCGGTGAGCGTGATCGACGACACCGCTTCCGGGTAGTAGGGCAGGTTGAAGCCCGTGCCGGCCCCGATCTCGAGCACGCGCCCCTCGGCCGGCTCGAGCAGCCGGCGGCGGTGCTCGATCGCGAACGGCTTCCGCTCGAACGGGGCGCCGAGGGCGTCGGTGACGAAAGGGGCGAGGTGGTCGCCGAGGCCCACGCGCCGGAGTATGCCGCACTCATAGAATCGGGGCCCGTGATCGTCGAGGAGCGCACCTACCACGTGCACACCGGCAAGCTCGGCGAGGTCGTCGGCCTGTACGAGCGCGAGGGGATCGCGCTGCAGATCGAGCACCTCGGCAACCTGCTCGGGTGGTTCACGGTCGACGTGGGCGAGCTCTCCTCGGTCGTCAGCTTGTGGGGCTACGACAGCTACGCGGAGCGGGAGCGGCGGCGGGACGCCCTGCAGGCGGACGAGCGCTGGCAGGCGTTCCTCGCCCGGCTGCAGCCGCTGCTCGACACGCAGTGGAACCGGATCATGCGGCCGACCTCGTTCTCGCCGATCCGCTGACGACCTTGCATCAGACTGGTACAAGGTCGGGGGAGGGATGACGGTGCTCGAGGGCAGGGTGGCGATCGTCACCGGCGGGGCCCGCGGCATCGGCCGCGCGATCGCGGACGGGCTCGAGCGCGCCGGCGCGACCGTCGTCGTCGCCGATCTGGACCCGCCCGAGGGCGGCATCCGCGCCGACGTGTCGGTGGAGGCGGACGTGGAGGCGATGGTGCGCGAGACGCTCGACCGCCACGGCCGCCTCGACATCCTCGTCAACAACGCCGGCCTGTACGCCTCCCTGCCGATGCGGCCGTTCACGGACATCCCGCTCGAGGAGTGGCGGCGGGTGATGGACGTGAACGTCGCCTCGATGTTCCTCACCTGCCGCGCCGTCGTCCCGGCGATGCGCGAGCAGGGGGGAGGCAAGATCGTCAACATCTCCTCCGGCACGCCCTTCCGCGGCGTGCCCTTCCTGCTCCACTACGTGACGAGCAAGGGCGCCATCGTCGCCTTCACGCGTGCGCTCGCGAAGGAGCTGGGCAAGGACTCGATCCACGTCAACTGCGTCGCGCCCGGGTTCACCCTGTCGGACGGTGTCAAGGCGCACCCGGAGGTGATCGAGAAGCTCCGCGACGTGTCCCTCGCCGCGCGCACGATCCAGCGCGACCAGCTGCCGGAGGACGTCGTCGGGGCCGTCGTCTTCCTGTGCGGGCCGGGCGCGGACTTCGTCACCGGGCAGACGATCGTCATCGACGGAGGCCAGACCTTCCACTGACGTGATCCTCTCCCTGCTCGAGCATCCCGACGGCGTGGACGCGCTGCCGGGCCGCCGCGTCGTCTACGACCTGGCCCGCGACGAAGCCCGCTTCGGCGCGGCGGCCGTCGACGGCCCCGCGCTCGTGTGGGAGCTCGGAGAGCAGCCGGTCGCCGGCGCGACGCTCGCCGCCGAGATCGACGTCGCGCCGGACGGCGGCTGGCTCCTGCGCTGCGACCGCGTCGACTTCCCGCCGGGCGGAGTGGCCTACCGGCACACGCATCCCGGTCCGGGCATCCGCTACCTGCTCGCCGGCTCGCTGCGGGTCGAGGCGGGCGGCGCAAGCCACCTGTACCGACCGGGCGGCGCCTGGTTCGAGAGCGGGCCCGAGCCGGTGCTCGCCGTCGCCTCGGAGACGCAGGAGACGGCCTTCGTGCGCGTGATGCTCGTGCCGCGCGCGCTCGCCGGCAAGCGCACCATCCGCTACGTCGACCCGGCCGACGAGGCCAGGCCGAAGCTGCAGCGGGCGCGGATCTACCTCGAGCAGCCGATCGAGCTGTGATCGCCGGAAGCGGGGCGGTGCGGGGGGTTGCCGTGACGCGGAGCGGCGGCCGGGTCCTCGTCGACCAGCTGGAGCTGCACGGCGTCGAGATCGCCTTCTGCGTCCCGGGCGAGAGCTACCTGCCCGTGCTCGACGCGCTCCACGACGCCCGCATCCGGCTCATCTCCTGCCGCCACGAGGCGGCGGCGGCGAACATGGCGGAGGCGTACGGGAAGCTGACCGGCCGCCCGGGGATCTGCCTCGTCACGCGCGGCCCCGGCTCGACCCACGCCTCGATCGGCGTCCACATCGCCTGGCAGGACTCGACGCCGATGATCCTGCTCGCCGGCCAGGTGCGGCGGGCGTTCGTCGGCCGGGACGCGTTCCAGGAGCTCGACTACCCGCACGTGTTCGGCGGGCTCGCCAAGTGGGCCGTCCAGGCCGAGGACGCCGGCCGTCTGCCGGAGCTCGTCGCCCGGGCGTTCGCGGTCGCCGTCAGCGGCCGGCCCGGCCCGGTCGTGCTCGCGCTGCCCGAGGACGTGCTCGCCGAGGAGACGGACGCGCCGGACGCCGCCCCCATCCACGTGCCGCACCCGCAGCCGAGCGAGGACGACCTGCGGCGGCTCCGCCAGCTGCTCGAGCGCTCGGAGCGTCCGCTCGCCATCGTCGGCGAGGGCGGCTGGACGGCGGACGCCGCCCAGGGCGTGCTCGCGTTCTGCGAGGCGAACGACGTCCCCGTCGCCGCGTCGTTCCGCTGCCAGGACTACGTCGACAACCGCTCGCGTGTCTACGCGGGGCACCTGACGCTCGGCATGGACGCGAGGCTCGCCCGGCGCGTGCAGGAGTCGGACTTCGTGCTCGCCGTGGGCGGCCGGCTCGGCGACATCACGACGCGCGACTACACGCTGCTCGAGGTCCCCCGGCCGCAGCAGACGCTCGTACACGTCCATCCCGACCCGGACGAGCTCGGCCGCGTGTACGAGCCGGATCTTCCGATCGTCTCCGGGGTGACGGAGCTCGCCGCCGGCCTGCAGGAGCTGGAGCCGGTCGACTCGTCGCGCTGGCGCGAGTGGACCGCCTCGGCGCGCGCCGACTACCTGGCCAACCTCCGGCACCGGCCGCTTCCCGGCTGCCTCGACCTCGGCGAGGTGATGGCCTTCCTCCGCCGCCGGCTCCCCGAGGACGCCGTCCTCGCCTGCGGCGCGGGCAACTTCACCGTCTGGGCGCACCGCTTCTACGAGTTCGCCCGTTTCGGCACCCAGCTCGCCCCCCGCGCGGGCGCCATGGGCTACGGGCTGCCGGCGGCGCTCGCGGCGAAGGCGCTCCACCCGGAGCGGCTCGTCGTCTGCCTCGCCGGCGACGGCGACTTCATGATGGCGGCGTCCGAGCTGGCCACGGCCGCGCAGTACGAGCTGCCGGTGGTGGTGCTCGTCGTCAACAACGGCATGTACGGGACGATCAGGATGCACCAGGAGCGGCACTATCCCGGGCGCGTCGTCGGCACCGACCTCCTCAACCCGGACTTCGCCGACTTCGCCCGCTCGTTCGGCTGCCACGGCGAGACGGTGGAGCGGACGAGCGAGGTGGAGGCGGCGTTCGAGCGGGCGGTGCGCTCGGGGCTGCCGTCGGTGATCGACCTGCGGGTCGACCCGGAGGCGATCCACCCGCGGCAGACGATCACGGAGATCCGCGCTGCCTCGCGCGCATAGGGTTACGGCGTACGGACGACGAAGGAGGAGCGATGGCGAGGTCCTATGCGAGCACGGTGATCGACGCCTCCGCGGACGAGGTGTGGGCGCGGATCCGCGACTTCAACGGGCTGGCCAGCTGGCACTCTGGCATGGTCGCGACGAGCGAGATCGAGGAGGGCAAGGCAGGCGACCAGGTGGGGGCGATCCGCAGCTTCACGCTCACGGACGGCACCCACCTGCGCGAGCAGCTCCTCGCCCACTCCGACGTCGAGCGCTCGTACACGTACGACTTCCAGAAGCACCCCTTCGACGTGGACAACTACCAGGCGACGATCCGGGTGACGCCGGTGACGGACGGCCAGCGGAGCTTCGTCGAGTGGTGGACGACGTTCGACTGCGAGCGCGACCAGATCGGGCGCTGGGAGCGCTTCTTCGCCGTCGAGGTCTTCCAGGGCGGCCTCGACGCGCTCAAGGCGCACTTCGCGAAGCAGAGCTGATGCGCGGCCGCGAGGAGTACCGGGTCGCGGGGCAGGCGGAGCCGATCTCGCACTACACGGACGCGGTGCGGGCGGGCGACCTGCTGTTCGTATCCGGCATCGTGCCGGTCGACGCGGACGGGCGCGTGGTCGGCGGCGACGTCGTCTCGCAGGCGCGGCAGGTGTTCGAGAACATGCGCACGGTGCTGGCGGCCGCCGGCGCCGCCCCGCAGGACGTGGTCAAGGTGACGGTGTTCCTGACGGACGTCCGCGACCGGGCCGCGATCAACCCGGTTCGGCAGGAGTTCTTCGGCTCCGCCCGGCCGGCGTCGACGCTCGTCGAGATCAGCCGCCTCGCCGTCCCGGGGGCGCGGATCGAGGTGGAGGCGGTCGCTCTCGTGCCGTCATGAGGAGGGAGCTGCACGTGCCGGGGCTGCCGCTGCTCTCCCACTCGGCGCACGCGGTCACCGTGTCCGGGGAGCTGATCTTCGTGAACGGGATCCTGCCGGTGGACGGCGACGGCAAGCTCGTCGGCGACGACATCCTGACCCAGGCCAGGAAGGTGTTCGGCACGATGTGGGAGATCCTGGCCGCCGCCGGTGCCTCCTTCGGCGATGTGGCCAAGCTCACGATCTTCCTCACGGACGTGTCGGAGCGGGACGCGATCGCGCGGCTGCGGGAGGAGGTGTTCGGTGACGCCCACCCGGCGTCGACGCTCGTCGAGGTGTCGCGGCTCGCCGTGCCGGGAGCGCGGATCGAGGTCGACTGCGTGGCGGTGGCGGGGCGATGAACGGCGATCCGGCGGACGCCGGCGGGTCGGCGAGCCGCGACCCGTACAACGCGGTCATCACCTGGGTTGAGCAGCCGTACGCGCGCGCCTCCGGGCCGCTCTCCGGCCGGACGCTGCTCGTCAAGGATCTGATCGACACCGCGGGCGTACGTACGACGTACGGCTCGCGGATCTACGGCCGGCACGTGCCGGAGCGGACGGCGCCGGCCGTCGAGCGGCTGCTCGAGGCGGGGGCGGTGATGGTGGGGAAGGCGAATCTGCCCGAGTTCGCCTGGGCCGTGATGGGCCAGAACCCGTGGTACGGGACGGTGCACAACCCGGCCGCGCCGGGGAAGACGACGGGTGGCTCGAGCGCCGGCAACGCGGCCGCGCTTGCGGCAGGGCTCTGCGACCTCGGGCTCGGTACCGACACCGGCTGCTCGATTCGGCTGCCGTCGGCGTGCTGTGGCACCGTCGGGCTGAAGCCGCGGTGGGGCTCGGTCTCGACCGAGGGCGTCTTCCCGCTTTGCCCGACGCTGGACACGGTTGGGCCGATGGCGCGGACGGTGGCGGATGTCGCGCTCGTCTGGTCGGTGTTGACCGGGAAGCCGGTGCCGGAGCCGGGGCTGGACGGGTGCAGGGTCGGGCTCCTTCGCCGGCCGCCCGGGGTCGGCGACGGCCGTGAGACGGAGACGAGCGACGCGGCCGAGGCCTGGGTCGCGGACCTCGAGCGGCTCGGGGCGACGGTGGTGGAGGCGGCCGTTCCCGAGCCGACGGCGAACACGTGGCCGCTCTTCAACCGGGAGGCGCTCCACTCCCACCGTGCCACCTTCCCGAGCCGCGCCGACGAGTACTCCCACCTCTGCCGCAGCAAGCTCGAGCTCGCGCTGCGGACGACGGACGAGGAGGCCTCGGACGCGTACCGCGCGATCGACGAGTGGCGGCGCTACCGGCCGGACGTCGACCTGTATGCGAGTCCCTGCTTCGCCGTCGAGCTGCCGCCGGAGGACGCGGACGAGCTCGAGGTGCGGCTCGCCTTCTCCTCCTTCCTGCGCTGGGTGAACCTCATCGGCTGGGCCGGCCTCGCGATCGGGAACATGCAGCTCATCGCCCCGCACGACGAGACGGTTCTCGCCGCCGGCCTGGCCTGGGAACGAGGGCCATGACCCGCGGGGCCATGACCCGGCGTCAGATCAGATCAGACCAAGACCGGGGACTTCCTCATGGCCACAAGTGGGGACTTTCTCATGGCCACGGGTAATTTGTTCCGGGAGACCGTGCTCCGAGGGATCGACGAGAAGCGCAGGCATCTGGCACGAACACCGCCCAAGGCACCTCGCATGCCGCCGCCAGATCGTGATGGCGGCGAGCTGACACGGACTCGATCACGAAGGCCGGAACCGCCTGGCCGGCGAACGCTCGAACGTGAGCCGCCTGGGCTCGGACTTGAGCCGTGACCCCGAGGCGTCAGCGCCGCGGCCGCCGCGCCCGCGGAGTCGGAGCAGCTTCAGGAACTCCTCGCGACCCACGCCCGACGCTTCGATGATCGCGTTGAGCGTCCCTCTGGCAAGGTCGCGGGCGTGCATCGGCACGACCACGCGGTGCCGCTGCTGTGGGTGACGGAACACGTGGTGGTTCCCTTGACTCGATCGAGCTCCCAGCCGCACCGCTCCAGCGCGCGCACCGCTTGCCGCGGCGTCACCGCCGGTAGCCGCGGCGTCACGTCGAGACGGTGACGCGCTCGATCTCGACCGGGACCGGCTCGCCCTCACGAGACCATCCCCGATGCCCCGCTCTTCGGTCCGGGGTCACCCGCGCCCACAACAAGCCTAACGCCCATCGAGGGCGCTGACAGCACCCGTCGTCGCGCCGATCCTGGCCGATCAGAGGCCTCGCCTGCCCGAACACAGCGATCGCCGAGAAATTCGAGGCCAGAGGAGCCGCTCTCAGCCCCTCCGGGCGCCCGCCGCAACCAATCCATCGTCCGAAACCGACCTCGCCGGCCCGACTCGCACCCTTGACATGCATCCTTGACACTTTCATCCGTCGACCACAACTGCCGCCAGTGCTCCTTCGGAAAGGCGGTGAAGGCGAGCAGGCCCGGCGCCGCCTCCTCGAGCAGCGTCGCTGCCTCGGGGAAGCGCGTGGCGAGCTGGTCGACGATCCGTCGGTGCTGCTCGTGCACCGTCTGCGCGTCGGGCTGGGCGAAGACCGTCCGCACCATCGTCGCCACGAAGCTCTGGGCGCCGAGAACAACGTGGCTAGCTGTAAGACCCAGCCAGGCTATTCCTCCTGAGGGCCTCCAGCCGCGGTAAGCTAGCGTCCTTCGAAGCGGGGGGCGCGCTTCTCGACGAACGCCTCGACGCCCTCGCGGAAGTCCTGCGTCGAGCGGAGCATCCCGTAGGCGAAGCCCTCGACCTCGAGCCCGAGCTGGAGCGGCCCGTCGTAGACGTGGTTGAGGACGCGCTTCGCGACGGCGAGCGCGAGCGGCGAGACTCCGGCCAGGTCGCCGAGGATCTCGGCCACGGCGCTGTCCAGCTCGGCGGCGGGCGCGACCGCGGACACGAGCCCCCAGGCGAGCGCCTCCTCGGCCGTGATCCGCCGTCGCCGCATGATCACGTCCTTCGCGCGACCGAGACCGGCCAGCCTGGCCAGGCGCTGCGTCCCGCCGGAGCCGGGAATCATCCCGAGCCCGACCTCCGGCAAGCCGAGCTGGGCGTCGTCGGAGCAGACACGGAAGTCGCACGCGAGCGCGAGCTCGAGGCCGACGCCGAGGCAGTAGCCCTCGATCCGCGCCACGACGGGCTTCGGGCAGCGCTCCGGCGCGGCGACGTTCCAGGCGAGTCGGGAGAGCTCCTCGGGCGTCGCCCCGAGGAAGGCGGCGATGTCCCCGCCGGCCGTGAACGTGCCGCCCGCTCCGGTCAGCACGATCGCGCGGACCCCCTCGTCGTCCCCGATCTCGGCGAACACGTCTGCGAGCAGCCTGCGCGCAGCGAGCGGGACCCGGTTGAGCTTGCCGGGGACGTCGAGCGTGATCGTGGCGACGCCGCTGGCCGCGTCCCGCTCGACGCGAAAGCCGTCCTGCGCCGTTACCGGCACGCGGCCGTCTCCTCGCGCACCGACGACGTCCTCACCGGGATGCAGCCTCCTCGCGCAGCATGCGCCGCAGGATCTTCCCAGACGGGCTCTTCGGAAGCGCGTCGACGAAGCGGTACTCGCGCGGGCGCTTGAAGCGGGCGAGCGTGGGTGAGTCGAGGCACCAGCGGTCGAGGGCGTCGGCGTCGAGACCGGTCTCCGCCGCGACGACGACGGCCACGACCCGCTGGCCGAGCCGCTCGTCCGGCGCGCCGATCACGGCGACCTCGCGCACGCCCGGGTGGCGTGCGAGCACCTCCTCCACCTCCAGGGGGTGGATGTTCTCCCCGCCGGAGATGATCATGTCGTCGACGCGTCCGACGATCCACAGGTCGCCGTCCTCGTCGAGCTGGCCCACGTCGCCCGTCCGGTACCAGCCGTCGGCGATCGCCTTCGCGTCGGCGTCGGGGCGGTTCCAGTAGCCGGTGAACGCCTCGTCGGAGCTCATGTGGCAGAGGATCTCGCCGTTCTCGTCCAGCCTGAGGCGGGCGTTCACCGACGCGCGTCCGGCGCAGCCTGGCTTGGCGGCCTGGTCCCGGTGGACGGAGAACGTGTAGATCTCGGTCGAGCCGTAGTGGTTGACGAACAGCCGCGGCGAGAACGCCTGGACGCAACGCTCGACGAGGGCGCTCGTCATCGCCGCTCCGGCGTACGCGAGCGTTTCGACGGAGGACAGGTCGTGGTCGGCCCTCGCCGGGTGGACGACGAGGTCGTGGAAGAGCGTGGGGGCGAGGTACAGGGACGTGATCCGCTCGCGCTCGATCAGCCGCAGCGCCTCGCCCGCGTCCCAGTCCGGTTGGCAGACGTAGCAGCCGCCGATCAGCGACATGGCGATCAGCGAGTGCACGCCCATCGTGTGGTAGAGCGGCATCACGCCGAGCGTGCGGTCGCCGTGGCGGTAGCCGTGCTGGAGCGCCTGCGACAGGCCGCCGGCCCGGTCGGCCCGGTGCGACCGCGGCACGCCCTTCGGCCGGCCGGTCGTCCCGGACGTGTACAGCATCAGGCTCTCCTCGCGCTCGTCGCGGTCGAGTGCCCCCGGGTGCTCGTCGCCGTAGAGGGGCTCGAGGTCGACGTCGACGTCGAACCAGGCCTTCGCGCCGCAGTCGGCCCGGCAGTAGTCGAGGTCGGCCTGCGAGACGCGGTGCGAGAGCGGGACGAAGGTCGCGCCGAGCCACTGGCAGGCCCAGTACAGCTCGACCGACTGGCGGCGGCAGCGGACGACGGCGGCGACCCGGTCGCCCGTGGCCACGCCGCGCTCGGCGAGCCCGCCGGCCAGCCGCGCCGCGCGCTCGCGGAGCTCCGCGTACGTCAGCCGGACGTCGCCGTCGACCACCGCCTCGGCTTCCGGGCGGCGCTCGGCCATCGCGAGCAGCGAGAGCGCGAGGTTCACGTTCCCGCCGCCTGTGCGATGGCCTCCACGATCGACTCGTAGCCGGTGCAGCGGCAGAGGTGCCCGGAGAGGAGATCGACGATCTGCTCGCGCGTCGGCGTGCCGCGGGCGAGGAGGTCCGTCGCCGCCAGAAGGATCCCGGGCGTGCAGAAGCCGCACTGGAGGGCATGGTGCTCGCGGAACGCCGCCTGGAGGGCGTTCAGCTCCCCGTTGCCGGCGAGCCCCTCGACGGTGACGATCTCGGCGCCGTCTGCCTGCACGGCCAGCAGGAGGCACGAGCGGACGGCCACCCCGTCGAGGAGGACGGTGCAGGCGCCGCAGACGCCGTGCTCGCAGCCGACGTGCGTGCCGGTCAGCCCCAGGGTGTGGCGCAGGAAGTCGGACAGGAGCAGGCGCGGCTCGAGTGCCTCGCGCCGCTCGTGCCCGTTGACTTTCACGACCACGTCGATCACGGCCGCGCACGCTCCCGCGCCCGCGCCACCGCACGCTCGACCAGGACGCCGGCGAGATGCCTGAGGTACCTCGCCGATGCGTGCAGGTTGCCGAACGGCTCCACCTGCGCGGCCGCCGAGCGGCCGGGCGCGTCCGGATCGACGTCGACGACCGTCGGCCGGTCGACGACCGCGCCGAGCGCGACGCGGAGCTCTCCGCGGGGCCCCGCCGCCGCCGCGGCCATGCACAGGGCGTAGTCGCCGCGGCGCTGCGCGAGCTCGGCGAAGGCGTAGCCGAAGCCCGCGGCCGGCCGGGGCCACAGCGTGGCGACGAGCAGCTCGTCCGGCTCGAGGGAGGTGGTGAAGTGCGTGACGAAGAGCTCCTGCGCCGGGATCGTCCGCCCGGAGCTCGTGACGGCGGCGCCGCCGAGGAGCGTGAGGCAGACGGGAAGCTCCGCGGCCGCGTCGGCGTGGGCGATCGAGCCCCCGACCGTACCCCGGTTGCGCGTCGCGAAGTGGCCGACGAAGGGGATCGCCTCGGCGAGCAGCGGGTGCTCGAGCAGGCGCGGGTCGGCCTGACGCACGAGCGCGCCGACGCGCCACGAGCCGTTCTCCTCCGCGATGCCGTCGAGCGGCAGCCTGTTCGCGTCCACGACCAGCGACGGCCTCGCGATGCGCATGTTCAGCATCGGCACGAGGCTCTGCCCGCCCGCGAGCACCTTCGCCTCGTCGCCGTGCTCGGCGAGGAGCGAGGCAGCCTCCTCGACGGTCTCCGGCCGCGCGTAGCGGAACGGCGCGGGCTTCACGACAGGAGCTCCCACACGCGCGGGGGCGTCAGCGGGATGTCGACGTCGTCGCGGCCGAGCGCGTCGGCGACGGCGTTCGCGATCGCCGCCGGCACGCTCATCGTGTTCCCCTCGCCGATCCCCTTGGCGCCGAGCGGCGTGAACGGCGACGCGGTCTCCAGGTGGGCGATCCGCAGCGGCGGCAGGTCGGGCCCGGTCGGGCACAGGTAGTCCATGAACGTGCCCGTGAGCAGGTTGCCGTCCTCGTCGTAGACGAGCCGCTCGAACAGCGCGGGCGCGACCCCGTGCGCGAAGCCGCCGCGAACCTGGCCGTCCACGAGCAGCGGGTTCAGCAGCCGCCCCGCGTCGTGCACGGTCACGTAGTCGAGCACCGTCACCTCGCCGGTCTCCGGGTCGACCTCGACGACCGCCACGTCGGCGATGAACCCGTGCGCGGCCGACGACGCGACCCGGTCGTCCGCGCCGGGCGCCGCCAGGTTCGGCGCGGCGCAGAACGCCGTCTCGTACAGCCCCGGCTCCATCCCCTCCGGCAACGCGTCCGGGTGCCAGTGGGCGATCCCGGCCACCCGCCGCAGCGACAGCGAGCCCTCGCCGAGGTGGTCGCGGATCGCCTGCACCTTGGCTGCCACCTTCTGCGCTGCCAGGTGGACGGCGCCCGCGCCGACGCCGGAGAAGCGTGACGAGTAGTTGCCGGAGGCGACCGTCCATGCGCTCGTCGAGGTGTCGACCTCGGTGATGACGTCGACCTCGTGCGGGTGGACGCCGAGCGCGTCCGCGACGATCTGCGCGCAGACGGTGGCATGCCCCTGCCCCTGCGGAGTCGTCGCCACGCGCACGGTCACCCCGCCGAGCGGCGACACGCTGACCGTCGCGCCCTCGGCGTTGCCCGACTTCGGCAGCGCCCGGGCGCGCTCGTGCGCCGGCTGGGCGAGCGTGATGTAGCCCATGTTCGAGATCGACGGCTCGACGACGCAGGCCAGCCCGATGCCGAGCAGCCGGCCTCGCCGCCGGCCCTGGCGCTGCTCGACGCGGCGCTCGTCGTAGCGCGCCAGCTCGAGCGCCCGGTCGAGGCACGCCTCGTAGTCCCCAGAGTCGTACAACCCGCCGCTCGGCGTCCGGTAGGGGAACTCGTCCGCGCGCACGAGGTTCCGCCGCCGGAGCTCTGCCGGATCGAGGCCGAGCCGGCGCGCGGCCACGTCCATCGTTCGCTCGAGCGCGAGGTAGAGGGGCGGGCCGCCGAAGCCCCGGTTGAGTCCGGTGGGGCAGCGGTTCGTGAGCACGACGCGGTTGCGGGCGGCGACGTTCGCGACACGGTAGGCGCCGGACAGGGAGCCGTGCATCCGGTACAGCGTCGCGGGCTCCGGAGCGCGCACGTAGGCGCCGACGTCCTCGACCGCGTCGTAGCGGAGCGCGAGCAGCTCGCCGTCGGCGGCGAAGCCGGCCTCGAGCTCGGTCATGCGCCCGGTCGCGGACGAGCTCGCGGCGAGGTGCTCGAGGCGGTCCTCCGTCCAGCGCACGGGGATGCCGAGCTTGCGCGAGGCGAGCCCCATCAGCACGACGTACACGTACACCGTCGCCTTGATGCCGAAGCTGCCACCGGAGTCGGGCGGGGTGATGAGGCGCAGGCGGGAGCCCGGCAGGCCGAGCGCAGCGGCCGCCACGGAGTGCAGCGTGAACGGGCCCTGGAAGTTGGCCCAGGCGGTCAGTGAGCCGGTCGCCTCGTCCCAGTCGCAGACGACGCCGTACGTCTCGACGGGACAGCAGGTCCAGCGCGGGAAGGCGAAGCGGTCACGCACGACGACGTCGGCGCGGGCGAGCGCGCCGTCCGGGTCTCCGTAGGAGAACGAGCGGTCGGAGACGACGAGCCCCTCGAGAGGGTCGAGAACGGGGTCGAGCGGCTCGTAGTCGACCTCGATCAGCTCGAGGGCGTCCTCCGCCGTGTAGCGGTCGCGCGCGACCACGACCGCGAGCGGCTCCCCCGCGTAGCGGGCGGTGTCGGAGGCCGCCGCGTAGTAGGGCACCGGGCTGTCCACGCCGGCCGGGAACGGGCGCGAGGAGGCGACGACCTCCTCGCCCGTCAACACCCCGATCACGCCGGGCAGCTCGAGCGCCGGCGAGGGATCGAGGCGGGCGATGCGGGCATGCGCGAGCTGCGAGCGGAGCACCGCCGCGTGGCCGGCGCGCGGGGCCGGATCGATGTCGTCCATGAACCGCCCGAGGCCGAGCAGGAGCGCCTCGTCCTCGAGCCGGGGCAGCGGGCGCCCGACCCACGTCTCCGATCCGACGGCGACGGTCACGGCGACACCCTAGTGCGGCCGGGCCAGGCGCGTCCGCAGGCAGCGACCTGCCCGCCGCAGGCGGCGCCGTCGGCGAGCGCCTCGACCGCCGTGCGGCCCGCTGCGAGCGCGAGCAGGAACTCGGCGGCGACGGCCTCCGCCCCGAGCGCGGCCGCCCAGACGGCTGCGTTCGCCGCCGAGCCGCCGGCCGAGACGGCGACCTCGGCGCCGTTGCCGCTGCCGGAGACGAGCACGTCCAGCATCAGGTCGCCGACGGCGACGAAGCGCATCGCGCGTGCCCTCCGCCTAGCGCCGGCCGCTCCAGGGGCCGAGCCAGCACCTGCTGCCGGGGCCGCCGGTCCGCCCCGCGGGCGGCGAAAGACGCGAGTGTCCCGCTTCGATCAGCGCCCGCAGCGGCAGGGAGAGCGCGGCCACGGCGCGAGTCTAGCCCGCCCGCGGTGGCGTCTGCGCGGCGCGTCGATGCGCGGCGGGCCGCGCGCGTCAGGCGGCCTCCGGGGTGTCCAGCCCGTATGCGTACGGGTGGTAGTAGACGTCGAGCGCGTTGTCGCTCCTCGCCGGCAGTGAGACGCGTCGGCCCGTCGCGTCCTTGACGACGACCGACAGGCGCCCGTCCGCCCGG
>Ga0070741_10006171_pt1 | contig 25976 bp, 25 predicted proteins | sample Coa_R1_4_FD_66440 | JGI IMG/M metagenome (GOLD analysis project Ga0070741, IMG submission 66440) | Surface soil microbial communities from Centralia Pennsylvania, which are recovering from an underground coalmine fire - Coalmine... | ecosystem: Environmental > Terrestrial > Soil > Unclassified ... | reverse complement strand
CCTCGGTCGTGTCGATCAACGTCTGCGTCCCGGCCACGACACGAAGTCTCGCCGACGAGCCCGTCGGCAATCCACCCGTGAACCATCGGAGAACGAGGAGCCGCGAGCCGCGGTATCCGAGCGACAGCGTCAGGTGCGCCTCATCGCTCGCGCCGGTCGCGGAGCCGAGCGTGCCGAGGCCATCCGTCTGCGTGCGGACCGATCCGGTCACCTCGGGATACACCGAGTTGAAGACGCGCTCCCCGGGCCGGATGGTGAAGGACAGCGCGTGCGAGATGCCCGTGTCGGGCGAGCCGTCGTCGGGGGCGATGTAGGTCGCACGGTCGCCGTGGCCGGTGAGACAGACGTCGCCTCCGGCGCCCGTCATGAACGCCTCGTGGCACGTCTTCTCGTGTCCTGCCGCACACGCCGCGGGCGCGAAGGCCGACGGGCACGTATCGTCGACGAACGCGACGCGGAGACTGCCCGTGTCGCACGGGAAGAGAAGCTCGTTCTCCTGCCGGAGCCGCGCGACGAGCGCGTCGGCGAGCGCCGCCTGGCCCGCCTCGGCGAGGCAGGGGGGACACATGCCCGTTGCAGCGAGCTGGTGAGCCACCGTGTCGTATCGCGCGCGCGCGCCGCTTCGCGGCGCATCGATGCACGCGGCGGCGCGGATCGGCCGGCCGGCGAGCCCCGCTCCGGCGCCGAGCACCGCGCACCGTGCCACGTCGCGCGCGAGACGAGCGAAGTTCTTCCCCACGCGCGCGCCGCAGCGATAGGCCGGGAATGCTGCCGGGACGAAGCCCGCTTCATCCCCGCCCGCATCGATCGGGATCCCGGAGGTGGCATCACAGAACAGCGCGCCGTTGATCTCGTCCACCGACTCCGGAATCGCACGGGTCGCCAGCAGGTTGCCGCCGAGCCAGCGCGCATTTCGAACGACGGTGCTCGGGCACCCGACCCGCGCGCCTGTTCCGCGGACGCTCGCGTCGAAGAGACTCCGAGCGGCGCCGCGACAGCGGCCGACGTCGTATTGGTGCCCGACGAGCAGCGCGTTCGCCTGGCGCCGGTCGCAGCGAAGGAGATCGAGGGCGAGCCGGGCGACGGCAGTCGCGAGGTCGGACTCGCAGCGGAGTTGCCGGTCGGTCTCGGACACGCAGCCGCTGAGCGGCGCGGGGAAGGGATCGGCCGGGGCGGCGGTCGCGACCGCGGTCGCGAGACCGTACGTCATACCGAGCGCCGCGAGAAGCCTAGCGGCCATGCTCGAAAGAGGTACACCCGCTGGCCTGCGCCAGTAAAGATGAGGTGGCGTTGCGGTGCATCGTGCGTCGCCCGTGTCAAAACCGCGCCGCAGATGCTACGAGCGGCCCATGGACTTCTCCTTCTCCGAGCGCGAGCTCGCCTTCGCTGCCGAGGCGCGCGCGTGGCTCGAAGCGAACGTCCCCGCTGCGTGGCGTCGCGACCACTGCTGGTCACGGTCGGACGACCCGTTCTGGTTCACGATCGCGCGCGAGTGGCAGCGGAAGCTCTACGACGGCGGCTGGGCCGCCATCGCGTGGCCGCGCGAGCACGGCGGGCGCGGCGCGACCGTCATCGAGCGCTGGCTCTTCGAGGAGGCGCTCGATCGCGTCGGTGCCCCGCGCCCGGCGGCGGGCGCCTACGTCGACCTGATCGGCCCCGCGATCCTCTACCACGGGACGGACGCACAGCGGCGGCGCTTCCTGGGTCCGCTACTCTCCGGCGAGGACCTCTGGTGCCAGGGTTTCTCCGAGCCGGGTGCGGGCTCCGACCTGGCCGCGCTCCGGACGCGCGCCGAGCGCGACGGTGACGATTTCGTCGTGACCGGGCAGAAGGTCTGGACGAGCTACGCCGAGATCGCGGATCGCTGCTTCCTCCTCTGCCGCACCGAGGCCGACGCGCCGAAGCACAAGGGCATCAGCCTGCTGCTCGTCGACATGAAGAGCCCGGGCATCACGGTCCGTCCGCTCCATCAGATGACCGGGGACGCCGAGTTCTGCGAGGTCTTCTTCGACGCCGTCCGCGTCCCGGCGGAGCGAATGGTCGGCGCGCCGGGAGCCGGCTGGCAGATCGCGATGGGCATCCTCGCCCACGAGCGCGGGCCGGTGTGGACCTTCACGTTCCAGCGGAAGATCCGGCGGAGCTTCGAGGCGCTCGTCCGGGAGGCGCGCGAGCACCCGGCCGCACGCCGGACGCTCGGCGACCCGGCCTATCGCCAGCGCCTCGCGCAGACCCACATCGACGTCGAGCTGCTTCGCCTCGTCGCCTACCGGAGCCTGACCCATCTCCTGCGCACGGGGCACCCCGGCGTCGAGAGCTCGATCGAGAAGGTACTCGGCAGCGAGACCGACCAGCGCCTGCAGGAGCTCGCGATGGACGTCTTCGGCCCGGCGGCGATGCTCGACGAGGATCGCCGCCGCGAGTACCTCTACTCGCGCGGCGAGACGATCATGGGTGGGACGTCCGAGATCCAGCGCAACGTCATCGCGCAGCGGATCCTCGGACTGCCGCGCTAGCGGCGCGCGCTCAGAGCATCGACGACGGTCGCCCGTTCGTCGTGGCGTCGCGGGCCTCGGCGATCAGGTCGCTCACCTGCGAGGATGCCTCCGTCACGATCCCGGTCACGGCGTCGGTCACCAGGAATCCGGCGCGGAGGACCGTCTTCGCGATCGGCCGCACCACCGTGCCGACGAGCGCGCCGACGGCCGGCACGAGGAAGATCGCCCCGATCCCGACCGCCGCAATCCCTCCGGTCGTCCACTTCCCGAAGACGTCGTCGAACAGTGCCATGCCACACCTCCCTCAGCAGCGTCGGCGGAAGAAGAAGGGGCCGAGCGTGCGCTGGAGCGCGAACTCGACCAAGCCCGCGACGATCAATTGTCCGATACGGCCGGCGATCACCGCGCCGGTCGAGCTCCCATTCGCCACGACCGCGCGTTCCGCGGGAGCGACGATCGCCGGCACGCTCTCGCGCTCTCGATCGACGAGCGCCGGCGGCGCATAGAAGACGAGCACCGAACCAGTACTCGGACTCGCCGTCACGCCCCGCACCCCCGGAATCGTCCCGAGCTCCTCCGCGACGAAACGCGCATACTCGGGAGCCCCTCGGACGTCACCCACCTCCAGCCGCAATGCAGCCGCCATCCCATCTCCCCCCACCGCAACCCCTCCAAGCAGAGCATACCAATCGCAGATTGCAAGAGAACGGCACCATGATGAACCTTCGTCGGTACCCGGCGTTCCGTCGCCCGTGCCCGTCTGCCGCGCCGGCTTCTGCCGGCCGCGGCACCCCGCCCCGCGCGAGCCACCGCCGCCGCACTCTCGCGTCCGACCCCGCCCCGAGCTGTCGCTCGGGGCGCTAGATCCAGTTGGTCACGTCGACGCCGAGCGCGCGGATGCCCGCGATGATGCGCTCGGGCCGGACGGAGACCGGCGGCCAGTCGTATCGCCACATGCGATTCTTCCCCGTGTCGGCGACGAAGCGCTGCGCCTGCTCGAGGGCGAAGAGGACGCCCCGGCGGCAGATCTTCCGCTCGTACGCGAGCCCGTGCTCGGCGTCGTGGACGAAGTTCATGCTGTCGCACATGCAGACGATGTTCGTGGTGTTCCACTCGCGCGGGCTCGTGCTCACGTGGATCATGACCGACGCGGGCGTCCGCGACAGGAGCTCGCCGTCGCGCGTCGTGACGGTCACGGGCGCGAGGCAGCAGGCGCAGTACGACTCGAGCCGCAGCGTCTTCCCTGCGAACGGCGGCATCTTCGAGATCGCGATCGACTCCATCGCGCAGCCCGCCCAGCAGTGGAAGCGGTCGTCCAGGTAGACCGCGACCTGGCTCGGATAGCTCGAGAACGGCTGGATCTTGAGCACGTTCATGTTCTGGCTGTGCTGGTCGACGACCAGCGTGCCGCCGAGGTCGAGCTGCCGGTACGCGTCGGCGAGCCGCTCGCGCGAGAGACCCGTCGCCTCGTGCGCCTCGCGGAGGTTCGGACCCGTCCCGTGCGCGCACCAGTGCTCGTAGAGGAACTGGCGGAGCTTCAGCGCGTCGTCGCTCCACTGGAAGTCGGGTACGTTCTGCGGCATCGCTCGTCTCCGTCGTCAGCCGAGCCGCGACAGGATCTCGTCGCCGAAGCGCGCGATCCGGTCGGCGTGCTCGGTCCGCGTCGTCGCGGGCAGGTTCGTGTTGAGGTACGTCACGCCCGCGGCGCGGAGCTCCGCGACGTCCCCGAGGAACGCGTCGCGGTCGAACTGCGGCGTCCCGAAGGTTCCGAGCCCGCGCGCCGTCAGCGCGACCTCGAGCGGTCGCGTGCGGCCGACGGCGCGTCCGACCTCCGCCGCGTAGGCGAGGCGCTCGCGGATGTCGGCGGCCGACTCGATCGCGGGCGTGCGGCGGCGGCTCGCGTGCGCCGCCGGGTTGAAGATCGGCATCCAGCCGTCGGCGAGCTCGACGGCGCGTCGGATCGCGCGCTTGCTGTTGCCCCCGACCCAGATCGGCGGATGCGGCTGCTGCACGGGGCGGGGGAGGGCGGTGTGGCCGCGCGCGACGAAATGGGTGCCCTCGAAGTGGACACCCTCCTCGCGCCACGCGACCTTCATCGCGCGAAGCGCCTCGTCGGCGAGCGCGTCGCGCTCGGCGAACGGGACGCCGAGCGCCTCGAACTCGGGCTCGAGGTAGCCGGCGGCGACCCCGAACACGAGCCGGCCCTTCGAGAGCACGTCGAGGCTCGCGACGCCCTTCGCGGTGAGGAACGGGTTCCGGTACGGCAGCACGTAGATGAAGGTGAGGAGCCGGATCGTCCGGGTCGCGGCCGCCGCGAACGACAGCGCGACGAACGGGTCGAGCGCGTGGTGACCGCCCGAGCGCATCCACTCGTCCTGCGGGAAGGGATGATCGGTGACGCTCACCGCGTCGAAGCCCGCGGCCTCCGCAGCCCGCGCGGTCATCGCGATCGCGTCCGCGCTGACGAACTCGTCGCCGAGGTCGACCCGCTGCGTGTGGAGGAGGACCGAGCACCTCATGGCGCCGCCCGATACACGACCCGTCGTCGGGGTGGCAAGCCGCGCTACTCCTCGACGTGCAGCAGGACGACCGGGCGCGGCCGGACCCAGTGTCGCAGGAACAGGATGACGAACGGACGGAAGACGGTGAGCGCAACGGCATGCACGATGAGGAACGGGGCCGCCGGACAGAACGGGTGCGCCGAGACGATCGCGCGCTTCCGGTCGACGTCTTCGACGACCTCGGCGCGCGCGGGGAGGACGCGGCCACGATGGGTCACCTGCACCTTCGGATCGTGCCGGAGGTTCTTCATCCAGTCCGACTGCCAGCCGTACGTCGAGAGCACGATGATGTCGCCGTTGCTCCTCGCACACGGAAGCAGTACCTCGCGCGCGAGGCCGGTCTTCCGGCCGCGCGTCGTGAGGAGCACCCATCCCGGCGCCCGGGTGAAATACCCCCGCAGCGTCGCGATCAGGACGGCGTGTACCCCGCGGAGCGCGCGGGGAAGAAAGTGGAGCTGCGCGGCCCAGGGCTCGCGACGAGGCGTCATCCCGCTGCGCCGTCCAGGATCGACTCGAAGCCCGACGGCCCGTGGCGCCCGAGGACGATCTGCTCGAGGATCCCGACGCCCTCGCGTCCGCCCATGCGCGCGCGACAGACCTGCTGGACGTGCAGGTGGCGCGGCTCGAGCGGATCGCAGTCGGCGAGCGTCCAGCTGTCGGACGTGACCTCGTTCTCGCCCTTCCACATGCCGTGGCCCCATTCGGCGTGCATGTAGCCGAGGCCCAGCATCTGGGCGACGAGCATCGGCTCGAGCGTGATCACGAGCGGCTCGCCCCGGTACGGCCGGAGCGTCAGGTCGGCCGCGGCGGCACGCCGCGTGCCCCGCTTCCAGCGGATGCGATGCTCGACGCCGGCCATCGGCTCGGTCATGCCGTCGGCGAGGCGGAGGAGCGTCCCGCCCGTGTGCCAGCGACGGCCGTCGCCGTCCTCGTTCACGTCGCAGAGCGTGCAGACGTCGTCGAAGTGGACCGGCGCCCAGAGCCAGAAGAACTGCGGCGGAAGACCCGGCCCACCACCCTCCGGCTCGCCGACCGGCCGGACGCCCCACGAGCGGTCGCGGACGGCGAGGATGCGCTCGGGCTCGATGCGCATCGACCGCCCACCGACGGAGATCGTTCCCTGCCACTGACCGAACTGCGTCAGGCGGGTCGAGTCCATGATGAGGCGGTTCTCGACGCGCCACGTGAAGCGCGGCTCCTCGATCGGGACGCCGCGGCCGCGGAACGTCAGATCGGCCTCGATGCCGAAGCGCGGTGCGTCGACGCGGACGCGGAGCGTCCGGAGCGGCTCGACCACCTCGATCGCGATCGGCCCGACGCGCGTCTCGCGCCGCTCGACCGGAGCGAGACGCGAGGCGCGAACCTGTTGCTGCTTGCCGTCGCGGATGACGGTGAAGGCCGCGTCCATGACACGACGGTTCGGGTAGAGGCCCATCGCGGCGCCGAAGAAGAGATCGCCGTCGCGGCTGAAGCCGTTGAAGAAATGGCGGTCGTAAAAGTTCCGATCGCCGGTCGTCGGCTGCGCGATCGGGTCCGGCGTCTGGTGGACCAGGTACTCGTCGAACTCCGTCAGCATGGCGTCATCCTTTCGAGATCTCCGTGAGGAGCGACGGTTTCAGCACGGCGAGGTCGCGAAACGCCTGCGCCGTGAGGTGCGCCGCGATCGCCGCGCGCGCGGGCGCGGCGGCGTCGGGCGGGAGACCGTCGACGACCTCGAGCGCGAGCGAGACGGCGCCGCGGAGTGCCGTGGCACGGTCGATCGGCGGCGCGGCCGGGACCGCACGGACCGCGTCGGCGATCCGTGCCGCCTCGCCGACCGCGCCGGCGCCGCGACACGCCGCCTCGGCCTGGTCGAGCGCCGTCAGCGCGGACTCGGCCTCGGCGTCCGCGAGCGCGGCCTTCGGCTCGACGCGATCGCGGAGGTTTCGCAGGATGTCGACGACCGCGTAGAGCTGCCCGCGGGCGAAGCGCGTGCCGACGTCCGGCAGCACGGCCTCGAGCAGCGTCCGCACGAGCCCGTCGATCGCGGTCTCGACCGGGACGAGCATCAGCCGAGCCACCCGCGCGCCATGCCGAGGAGCGCGTGGAGATAGGGCAGCTGGTGATCGAAGATCGCCATCCGCAGATCCGTCGTGCGTCCATCGCGAAAGGCCCGGATGCCGGTGAGCATGATCGTCGCCATCTTCACCACCGCGAGGACGTCGTAGTAGCGCAGGCGGTCGGCGTCGACGGCCCGTCCGGACGTCGCGGCCCAGCGCCCCGCGAACTCCTCGGGCGCCAGCAGCGCCGACGCGTACGGCGTCCCCGCCCGCCAGAGCGGCGACGCGCACCACGCGACGTCCTCAAGCGGGTCGCCGAGGTGCACCATCTCCCAGTCGAGGATGCCGGAGAGCTGCGCGGTGCCGCCGTCACGCGTGACGAGGAAGTTGCCGAGGCGATAGTCGCCGTGGACGAGCGTGATGTCGTCCGTCGACGGCGGATTCCGGCGGAGCCAGAGGAGCGCTTCGGCCAGCGCGGGGTGGAGCGGCATGGCGCTCCGGGCGAGGCGATCCTCCCAGCGGGTGAGCTCGCGAATGGCGGCGTCGCGGCCGGGAGCGGGCGCGCCGAGAAAGCCGAAGCCGCGCGCGCGCCAGTCGATCGCGTGGAGCCGCGCGAGCGCGTCGGCGACCGCCGGGCCGAGCGTTGCGCGGTCGGCGTCGTCGAGCGGGCCGGATCCGTCGGGACGCGCCGCCGGGATCGGCACGTCGCCCGGGAGTCGCTCCATGACGTAGAACGGACGTTCGAGCACGGCCGGATCGCGCTCGAACCACGGCGTCGGCGGGGAGGGCAGGGCGTCGTCCGACAGCGCGTGCAGGACGCGGAACTCGGGCTCCAGGTCGTAGGGCTCGAGAAGCCCGGCCACCGGCTCGCGCTTCACGACGTACCCGCGCCGCTCGATCGTGTCGCCGCGCCGGACGTCGACGTCGACCGTGAATGTCTCCTGCGAGAAGCCTTCGGTGCTGCGTTCGAGGTGCGTCAGGTGGACGGCGCCGTCGAGGCGCGCGCCGAGGAAACCCTCGAGACGCGCCGCGAGGCGATCGTCTGCCATCCGCCTTCCCCTAGCAGAGGCGCGGTCGCGGCGGCCAGACGCGCCGACAGCGCGCCGGAAGCGCCGGCATTCGCAGCGGGCTTCAGTCTGCCTTCGCCTTGAACGCAGTCGGCGAAGTCGTCGTGGGCGCGCTGAAGGTTCCTTCCCAGCACGCGCCACCGCCGGCATGCAGCTGCACGGTCACCGGAGCGGTGAGCGGGAGCGCCGGAACGTGCAGGTTCGGTCCCTTGCCCACGACCTGGGCCTTCGCCTTCCCGTCCTCGCCCGCCTGCACCTTGATCTGCGTGAGGCCGTCCGGGGTCGCCGCGGTGTCGTCGTACGTCACCCGATCCGATCCGTGCGACGTCCAGCACGCCCCCGCCCCGCCGCACGTGCCACCGGCCGGAGCGACGACCTGGAGGCGGAGCGAGACGTCGCACGTCGGGCAGTCGTACAGACAGAGCGTGTAGTCGGTCGTGCCGTTCACGGGGTCGCCGAGGTCGCTCGGCGACGTGCTCTCCCCCTTGCCCCATTTCCAGACGAGCTGATTCTTCCGTCCATCGGGATCGCCGGGGTCGGTTCGTAGTCGTAACGATCCCCCTCGGGGGCGCGTCGAGTGCCGGCAGTCGTCCGGCCGGTCGCCGTGCGCGCAGTGCCCCGCACCGTCGCACCGGTCGGCCGTGCAGACGTTGCCGTCGTCGGTGCACGCGGTCCCCGCGGGTGCGAACGTGCACCTCGTCGAGCAGCAGTCGCTTCCGTCGTCGCAATCCTCGCCGGCGTCGAGCACGCCGTTGCCGCAGAGCGAGACCTCGTAGGCGCCGACGTCGCAGGCGGGGCCCTCCGGCCGGGTGACGCCGCGCTGATCCGTCGCCGGGCAGTCCACGGAATCGCCGTGATCGATCGCCGGGCTGCCGGCGAGGAGCCCGCGCGTAGCGGTCGGGCCCCCGTTGTCCGTGAGCGGTCCAAGCAGCGGGTCGACGTGGCTCTGATCCTGGGGGCCGAAAAGGTGACAGCTGCCGTCGCTGTCGACGTTGTGGCCGTCCGACGTGAGGATGACCTTGCCGCAATTGGAACACGGCGAGTCGTTCTGCCGGTTGTCGGCAAGGATCGTGCTGTGCAGCTCGAAGACGCCGGCGCGCGGCGTAGATGGGTCGGCGAAGTCGTAGCCCTGGCTCAGACCGCCGCCGCGTCCGATGACACCGGTCGTCGAGCAGCCGCTCCCGTCGCACCCCTCGGGGCCGCAGTCGATGGAGTTGTGGCTGACGGTGCTGTTGGTCACGCGGACCGTGCCACCATCGGCGAGGATGCCGCCGCCCCAACCCCCGATGAAGGCGCCCCCTCTCATGTAGTGTCCGTACGCCACGTTGTCCGCGATGGTGCTGTTGACGATCGTCAGGTCGCCGGTGTTCTCGATGCCGCCACCCGTCTCGGCCGCGTTGCCGTTCACGGTGCTCTCGCGGAGCGTGAGCGTGCCGCTGTTCGAGATGCCACCGCCGTAGCCGGCCGTGCAGTTGGTCACGGTCGTGCGCACGACCGTGGCCGTCCCCATGTTGCAGAGACCACCCCCGCCTCCGGTGATGCTTCCGACCTGGCCGACGTCGTCGGTCAGGACCGCGTCGCGGAGGGATAGCGTCCCGTCGTTGTAGATTCCGGCGCACCCGCTTTCGCATCCCCCGCGAACCGTCACGCCCGAGATGCTCGCCGTCGCCGGCGTGCGGACGCGGAAGACCCCACCGTTGGCGCCGTAGAAGCCGCAGTTGCCGTCGACCACCGTGCTGGCGGCCCCGGCGCCAATGACGTCGACGTCGTCGCTCAGCATCAAGGGAGGGGTGTCAGGTCCACCGAAGTACGGGACCGTGAACAGGTACGTCCCGGCAGGGACGTCGATCTGGTCGTGGCCCGCGAGCGCGTTCGCCTCCTCGACGGCGGCCCGGAGGCTGCAGGCGCCGCCTCCGGTCGTGGTCTCGCACACCCCGTCGCCGGGCGTCGCGTCGTGGGCGTCGACGGTCGTATCGACGGTGAAGATCGCGGACCACGCGAAGCGCGTCGTGAGCACGACGGCGACCATGACGGCGCCCACGAGGACTCCCCGCCGACTGGTGCCTGACCGTCTGCCGGGGTCGATCATCAGCGACTCCTCGACGGCGCGATACTCCATGCCGAAGCGGACGGTCAAGGCTCGATTTTCGGCGATTGGGTGGATGTAGACACCCGCAGGGGGGTCGGCTATGAGCCGGCCTGGGCTCATCCGCCAATCTGCCCCGGAGGTGTCACATGATCCCCGCGCCCCCCGCTTCTGCCCGACCCCTGACCCCGGGTGGCTGCACCGCCAGTTTCTTGTCGGCGGCGCCATCGCCGCTGCCCTTTCCTTGGAGGCGCCCGCCGTACGAGTTGGGCGGCTCTCTCGGCACTCCTTCGTGGATGTAATGGACATCATCCGTGAAGCGTCCGTGGAGATGTGCGTGCGGCTGGCCGCCATGCTCGGTTACCACGGACGGAATATCCATCCGCGGTCGCCCGAAGACGTCATCGACAATAGGGAACTAGCGTCGGACTTGGAGAGCATTTTGACGCTGGCGAAAATGCTCGACTGCGATTCGACCATTGATGAAATCGGCCGCGAACTCCCCACGGTTCGACAGGCAACAATCACCGACAAAACCAGGGCTGAGATTTGCGACTCCGTTTTCCGGCGGTTTGCCTACGATCTTGCCCTGCCGCTCTTCCTGCGGGTTCCTCGGATTCGGGCCGAACGGGCTTTTCAGAGAAGTCGGCGATTTGGGGACGGCAAGGTTTTGGAGCGCTGGCCGGAGCTAAAGTTTGATGTTGAATGTGCGCTCTTCTGCTGGGCGCTCTCGCAGCCAACGGCGAGCGTCTTCCACCTCATGCGCATCGTTGAGACGGGATTGAGAGACTTAGCGAAGTCCGTCGGCGCAAGGATCGGGAAGCGCCAACCGACTTGGAACGACTACATCGTTGCGGTCGAGAACAAGTTGAAGCCGGTGCCGGGTAAGAAACTTCGCATCAGCCGCGCCCGCCAAATATTTCTATCGGCTTCCTCCGCACACATGCGCAACATCAGCCAGGCGTGGCGCAACCCGCTCGTCCATGAACTGGCGGAGAAATACGATGACGACGAGGCGACGCTCATCTTGGATCACATCGAAGCGCTGATGCAGCGGGTTGCGGAAAATATGCCGAAGCGCCGGGAGCACAAGTGAAGGGCGGCGACCGTCAGGACCGCGGCGCAGGGGGCAGCTTGAAGGCCTTCTCTAGTGCCCTATCAAACTTTTTTATGTCGAACCGCCGCAGCTCCTCGCGGAGTGCGTCGTCTTTGGCGCGCGTCCTTGCCAAGAGCGGCCTTTTGCGCCCGCGCTTCTTGGTCGGCACGGAGGGCTTTTAGCATGCCCGCGGGTCTCGGACTACTGACTGCACGTCGTTACCATCGCGGCGAACATGTTGCCGCTCTCCTTCCGATGGTTATGCCGGAAGGAGAACTCATTCAGGTAGAGCGGCAGGTAATCGGCCGAGACCTTGTGGAAGGTTCCCATGATCCCGCGCTTCAGGAGCGACCAGAACGAATCGATGTGCGCGGTGTGAACGACGCCGCGAACGTACTCCCCCTGGTTGTGGCTGACGGTCTCGTGAGGGAGGCCGAGCTTGCGCCCAAGGTCGGCATAGCCGGCGGCCTCGTCCGTCGCGACCAGCTCGACGCTTTCCGAAACCGTCTCCCGGACGAAGTTGTGCATGGTGAACTTGTCGGCTTCGGCGATGACCTTGGCCACGACGTTCCCCTTGCGGGCAATCGCGCCAATGACCGTAGTCTTCGGTGGAACGAGGTTGCCGCGCTTTCCGACGCGCGCGCCGGTCTTTCGGCCGCGGTTTCCACGATGCGCGTTCTTCGCCTCGCCGCCAACCGCGGTCTCGTCGACCTCGACCTCGCCGTCAAGCTTGAGGACGGAGCCGCGCATGGCCGCACGCCAGCGGTGACACATATACCAGCTAGTGTGGTAGTCGGAGCCGCTCTTCTCGCCGAAGATCACCCGGTGAATCTGGAGCGCGCTGATCCCCTTCTTGGAGACGAGCATCAGATAGCCGACCTTGAACCAGAGTTTCAGCGGCACTTTGGTGTCCTGGAAGATCGTGGCGGTGATGACCGAGAACCGGTAGCCGTTCCGGCCGCCGCACTCGGCGTTCTTGCAGAGCCAGTGAAAGGGTCGGGCCTTCAAGGCGTAGACCTTCTCCTTGGCGCCGCACCGCGGGCAGCGCACGCCGTCCGGCCAGCGCTTGCTGACGATGTACTCCTTGCAGGCGTCGTCGGTCGGGAACTGGGCATCGAAGGCGCTCAGGGTCTGCATGACGGCTCTTATAGCCTCCACAAGCGTGGGTGTCAACACCCACCCAATCGCCCGATTTTCCGGGTCCGGGTGCACGCGTCGCGTCCGCCGTCTCTGCCGTTCCCCGGCGCGGTTCAAAAGCGTCAGAGCGTCACGTCCGTCACATGTGCCACGACTTCTGCGCCGGTCCCGACGAGCGGACGACCGCTTCGCTGCGGTGTCCTCCACGCGGCGACGGCGTGGCGCGCGGGGCATGCGCCTTGCATCCCGTCGAGACGGGATGCCCATACCTGGTGGACGCAGGCGGTCGTCGCGCGGCTCGTCGATGGCCGAGGTCGGGATCATCCTCCCGCTGCTGACGCTCGTCACGTTCTCGATCGTCGACTTCGCGAGCATCTTCTACGCGTACCTCTCGATGCAAAATGGCGTCGCCGCCGCGACGCGGTTCGCGGTCACGGGGCGGCAGCTCTCGAACCCGCTGAACAACGCCACGCTCTCGCGATCGGACTCGATCAAGCTCGCGATGCGCCAGGCGACCCCCGGCGTGAAGATCAACGACAGCGACTTCGCCTTCTACAACGTGACGACGGGCGCGTCGGACACCGGGGGGCCGGAGGACATCATCCGCGTGACGGTCACGCACGACTGGCCGCTCCTCACGCCCGTTCTCCGGCCGTTCTTCACCGGCGGCTCCGTGCGCCTCATCGTCTCCTCGACGATGAAGAACGAGCCGTTCCCCACGTCATGATGCCGAAGGCGCGCAGTCGGGGACGGCGGACGCGAGGACAGGCCCTCGCCGAGTTCGGCATCGTGCTGCCGTTCCTCGCGATGGTTCTCCTCGGCGTGGTCGAGTTCGGCTACGCGATCTACCACAGCCTGCTGATCGACGCGGTCGCGCGCGAGGGCTCGAACCTGATCGCGCGCGACACGACGATGACCGACGCCGAGGCGGCGCTTCGTGCGGGCGCCCAGGGCCCGGTCCAGTTCGACTCGAACGGGCGCGTCATCTTCTCGGTCATCAAGCTCGGTACGGGCGGCAGCAACAACGGCCAGCCGATCATCGCGCAGCGCTACGCGTTCGGCGGGCTGTCCGTGACCAGCGTCCTCGGCACGCCGCCGTCGGCGTCGTACGCCGGGAGCCCGGACTACAAGGCGGTGAACGCGGACAACGACTCGAGCATTCGCATCACCGGCGCGCTGCCGAACGGCCTCACGCTGTCGACGGGACAGTCGGTCTACGTGACCGAGGTGTTCGTTCGCCACAGCACGGTGTCGCCCATCAACCGGCTCGGCGTGACGCTGCCGAGCACGCTGTATGCCTCGGCGTACTTCTAGTCGCGTCGACACGGGGATTTGGATGAAACGAAGGAACACCGTCACGCTCGCCCGGCGCGCCGGCCGCCCCGTGCGCGGTAGCGCGCTCGCCTACGTCACCGGGACGCTCGTCCTCGTGCTCCTCGTGACCGGCCTCGCCGTCGACCTCGGGCGCGCCTACGTCGTTCGCATGAATCTCTCGAACGCCGTCGACGCGGCGGCGTTCGCGGGCGCCAAGAAGATCGGCGAGGGACAGACGGCGGCCCGTGCCGAAGCCGTCAAGATGTTCAACGTCAACTTCCCAACCGGGTTGATGGGCGTCACGCCACAGGCGCCGACGATCGCCTTCAGCTACGCGAGCGACGGCTCGAGCGTCGTCACCGTCTCGTCGAGCGCGCCGCTCTCGACCACCTTCAGCCGCATCGCGGGCTTCAACACGGTGAACGTCGGCGCCCGCAGCTCGGCGACACGCCGCCTCCTCGACCTCGCGTTCGTCATCGACCACTCGGGGTCGATCGGGAGCCAGTGGTCCGACGTGCAGGACGCGGCGACGCAGTTCATCGACTACTTCGATCCGGCGAGCGACCGGCTCTCGCTGATCCTCTTCTCGACCAGCACGGTCGTCGCCGATGCCATCCGCACGAGCGGCCGCGGCTTCGACAAGACGACGATCGTGAGCCACATCAACGCGGCCACGTCCTCCGGCAGCACGGCGTCCGCCGAGGGCCTCTACCAGGGCTGGGACCAGCTCCGCAGCGTTCCGAGCGGCACGCAGTCGGCGTTGCGGGTGGTCGTGCTCTTCACCGACGGCTCGCCGAACACGTTCCCGGGGACGTTCTCGGTCGCGAAGCCGAGCGGCGGGACGCAGAACGTCGACGGGTCCGTGATGACCCCGGACTTTCCCGATACCGGCGTGTACGGGTCGACGAATTCGCCATACGTGGTGGGTGTCTTCCAGACCTTCGGAACGGTCGCGACCGCCGGCAACATGACGTTCATCTCGCCGACGGACTACACGTACGCATCGACGCCGAGCGGCACCACGACGACCGTCGACACGAAGATCCCGACGATCCCGTCGCAGAGCAACCACACGCAGCAGGTCTCGAGCGGCATCCCGAAGAAGTTCAACCTCTACGACCCGTCGCTGTCGGGGCAGCGCGTCCTCATCGGCGGCAGCGGCAGCACGTACCCGAATCACGTGCGGAACTCGAACAATGCCGCGCGCAACCTCTTCGAGAGCGTCGCGAACGCCGTCCGGGCGGACAACTCCGGCGCGTTCCCCATCAAGATCTACACGCTCGGACTCGGCGACGAGCTCAACATGAACATGGGGAGCGTGCCCGAGACCGGGACGTCGATTCTCCAGCGGATCGCCAACGACCGGAACTCGACCTCGTACAACTCGGCCCAGCCGACCGGCAAGTATTACTTCGCGGGCGACACCGCGCAGCTCAAGGCTGCGTTCGAAGCGCTGCACAACGAGATCGTCCGCTTCAGCGAGTAGCACGTCGCGGCGCACGCGGCGGTTCGCGGCGCCACGTGGGGCGTCGTGCCCCGCGTGTCATCCATTGCACCGCCCGACGCGAGTCCGGAAGCACGGGTTTTCCGGAGCTTCGGCGACGGTCACGATCCCGCGTCCTCCAGCGTTCCGCCGATCCCCCTCCGTCCCGCGCGCTCCCGGCAGCGACTCCACCGCCCGCCGCGCATGCGACCGCTTCCCGCACGACGATCCGGTCGGACGAGCCCCGAACCGCGCGCGCAACAACGGTCAGACCGAGCGCGGCAGGCCGAGCGCCTGCTGCGCGAGGACGTTCCGTAGCACCTCCGACGTGCCCGACGAGATCGTCACCGAGCGCGAGTAAAGGAACGCTTCCGCCCACTCGCCGCCGTCGAGCGCGCGCGGGTCGCGTCCGAGCTGCGCGTGCGGCCCGGCGATCGCCATCGCGAGGTCGAGGATCCGCTGTTGGATCTCGCTCCCGAAGAGCTTTTGGAGCGCGGCCTCGTGCGACGCCTCGGCGCCGTGGAGACGGGGCAGGATGCGGAGGGTGTGCGCCGCGAACACCTGCGCTTCGATGTACGCGCGGGCGACGTCCTGCCGGAAGCCGTCCACGCCGGGCCGCCGGACCATCTGGCGGTACAGGTCGGCGAGCGCGAGCGACCCGTTCTGGAGCCGGATCTTGAAGTCGAATGCCCAGAGCGTCCCGCGCTCGTGCGCGAGCGCAGCGCGAATGAGCGGCCAGCCGCCGTTCATCGGGCCGAGCAGGTTCTCCGCCGGCACGCGCACGTCCTCGAGGAACAGCTCGTTGAACTCGCGTCGCCCGCTCAGCTGGACGAGCGGCCGCCACGTGACCCCCGGGCTCCGGACGTCGACGATGAGACAGCTGAGGCCCCGGTGCTTGGGCGCGTCCGGATCGGTGCGCACGAGGAGCAGGCACCAGTCCGCGAAGTGCGCCTTGCTCGACCAGACCTTCTGCCCCGTCACCACCCACGCGTCGCCGTCTCGGACGGCGCGACACCGGAGCGAGGCGAGGTCCGAGCCCGCGTTCGGCTCCGAGAAGCCGAGGCACCACACCTCGTCCGCGGGGCGGATCGGCGGCAGGTAGCGCGCCTGCTGCGCCGAGGTTCCGTAGCGGATCAGCGTCGGTCCGACGATGTTGACGCTCACCGGGTCGAGGATCTCCGGGGCGCGCGCCCGCGCCATCTCCTCGGTGAAGATGATCTGCTCCTTCAGCGTCGCGGCGCGCCCGCCGTGCTCCCTCGGCCACTGGATGCCGACCCAGCCGCCGGACGCGAGCGCGCGCTGCCACGCACGCTGGAACTCGCGCCGTGCGACGTCGTCGTCCGGCGGCCGCTCCGACGGCAGGTGCGCGGCGAGCCAGTCGCGCAGCTCGCGCCGGAACGCTTCCTCCTCGGGCGTGTAGGTGAGGCCGAACATCGCGCGTCGCGAGCCGGACTACTAGAGATCGCGCGGGGTCGGCAAGGAACGTGGACGCGGCCGGCGACGTCGGGTATGCGGGCCGGGTGAGCCAGGCGCTCGACGGGCTGTCGGTCGTGAGCTTCGAAGCGCGCCGCGCGGGCGAGCTCGCGACCATGCTTGCGCGGCACGGGGCGGACGTCGTGCGCGCGCCGGCGATGCGCGAGGCCGCGCTCCCGCCGGGGCCGGAGGTGATCGGCTTCGCCGAAGCCGTCGAGCGCGGCGCCGTGGACGTCGTGATCCTGCTCACCGGCGTCGGCACGCGCGCGCTCGCCGAGGCGCTCCGCGGACGCTTCCCGCCGCTCGCGGAGCTCCTCGCCACGACCCGCGTCGTCGCCCGGGGACCGAAGCCCGTCGCCGCGCTCCGCGACCTCGGCGTCGCCGCGCCGCACGCGGTTGCGGCGCCGTTCACGTGGCGCGAGGTGCTCGGCGTCGTCGACGGGTTCGGGCTCGCGCCCGATGCCGTCGTCGCGGTGCAGGAGTACGGCGTCCCGCCGGTGTCGCTCGCGACGGCGCTGCGGGCGCGCGGCTGGTCCGTCCTCGCGGTACCCGTCTATCGCTGGGAGCTCCCGGCCGACCCGGCGCCGCTCCGCGCCGCGGCCGCCGCGCTCGCGCGCGGTGCGGTCGACGTCGCGGTGTTCACGAATTCGGCGCAGGTCGAGCATCTCTTCCGCGTCGCCGAGACGCCGGACCGCGTACGCGACGGGCTCACGCGCGCGGTCGTCGCGTCGGTCGGACCGGTCACGTCGGAGGCGCTGGAGGCGCACGGCGTCGCGCCGGATCTGGAGGCGTCGCCGCCGAAAATGGGCCCGCTCGTCGCGCTCGTCGCGGCGAACGCGCGCGAGATGCTCGCCGCGAAAGCGTCAAGAATCCGTCGTTAGCGTCACCTTCGCGACGCTTCGCGGCGGCGGACGATCACGGATCCCGCGCGACGCGCCGATACATCCCTCGTGACCCGCGATCCCGGGAGGCAGGTCCGCGCCGACCCGCGCGACGGCCGCGCCGCGCCGCGCGCCGACCCCGACTCACCCCGTGACGGGAATTCTTTGCCCGGCAGCTCGGGACGCGACGCCGCTGCGGCGTCACACCCTTTGACATCCGGCAATTCCACGTCGCTGCCAGACGGTGTTCATCGCGCTTCGCGCGACACCGGAACGCACGCAGCGGATGCGTGGCGCACGCCGGGACGACGAACGCACGCCGCGATCCGCGTGGGGCGCCGTGCCCCGGCCCGCGGCACTCAACTTGCTTCTCCGAGGGCCCAAGAGGCTTCTGTGCGACGACTGCTCGACGGCTCTGGTCGGGACGGGGGTGGCGGGCACGGAGAGTCAAAACTTGGACTCGGGGGATTCCCCGGAAAGGAGGATGAACAGAGATGCTGACACTTCTGAAGAAGCTGGCCCGAGAGGAATCCGGGCAGGATCTCGCCGAGTACGCGATCGCGCTCGCGGTCATCACGCTCGCCGTGATCGCCGCAGTGCAGCTCGTGGGCACCAACGTCCGGTTGGTGTGGCAGAACGCCGCCTCGACGATTCAGCAGGCGACCTGAGTCGCGACAATTACCCGGAAACGAAATGGGTGATGGGGGGCGGCGTCGCCGTCCCCCATCACGGTTTGCACGCATGTGGACGACATCTCGAACGTCATCGCCCCGGAGCTCGGATGGGGCCCAGCGCAGCGCGGGGCGGCGACGGCTGAGCTGCGTCCAGCGCCGTCCTTCCACGCGATAGCCGATGTTCGGTTCGTCCCTTCCCGTTCCCATCAGCGCCAGCGCGCTCGCCTTCGTGACGCTCTGCATGCTCAGTGACGTACGGACGCGACGGATCCCGAACGCGATGTGTGCGCCGGGCATGGCGCTCGGCGTCGCGTTGAACGCGGCGTACTTCGGCGTGAGCGGGCTCGTCGGCAGCGTCGCGGGCCTGATCGCGATCGTCGCCGTACTGCTCGCGCCGTTCGCGCTCGGCGGAATCGGCGGTGGCGACGTGAAGATGATGGGCGCCGTGGGGGCGCTGCTCGGGGTGCAGCGCGGGATCGCGGCGCTCGCCATCGGCCTCGTGCTGGGCGGCGCCGTCATGATGATCCACCTCGCCCGACGCGGACGGCTGCGCGAGAAGCTCGAGGCGGTCGGCACGATGGTGTCGGCCGCGGTGGTCGTAGGGTCGGTTGATCCGCTGCGCGTGTCGGCGGCGGACCAGCACGCGGTTGCGCTGCCGTACAGCGTCCCGCTCGGCGTCGGGACGCTCGCGGCGCTGATGCTCACGGGCAACGCGTTCGTTCGATGAACGCCGGGCGCCCGATCGAAGGCTGACGAGGGGAAAGGGGACACGATGCGCAAACCCGGGAGCATCTTTCTGCTGGCGGTCTTCATCGGCGCGCTCGCCGCGGCGATGGTGTACCGCCATCTGCGCGACCTGCGCGCTCAGATGGACACCGCGCGTCCGTCGAACAGCGCGATGGTCGATGTGGTCGTCGCGAACGCCCCGATCCCGATCGGGACGCGGATCGAGGAAGGCGCCGTCCGGACGGTGTCGTGGCCCGCGGACGTCCAGCCCGAAGGCGTCCTCAAGGACCCGAAGCAGGCGGTCGGCAGCGTGGTGCGGGCGTCGGTCGCGCGGAACACCCCGATCACCCAGTCCGACCTCGTGCCGCCCGGCGCCGGCATCCTGCCGCTCATGATCGACGAGGGCATGCGCGGGATGTCCGTCCGCGTGGACGACGTGACGGGGGTGAGCGGCTTCATCACGCCGAACAGCCACGTCGACGTTCTGATCGCGGGCAACCCGGATCAGAACGGGGACGGGCAGCAGCGGAGCAAGGTCGTGCTCCAGAACATCAAGGTGCTCGCGACCGGCAAGACCGTCGAGCTGAAGGACGACAAGCCGGTCGAGGCGCCGACCGTCACCTTGCTCGTGTCGCCCGACGAGGCCGAGAAGCTGACGCTCGCGACGCGCTACGAGCCGCTGCGCCTCGCCCTCCGGAACTACCAGGACGAGGAGTTCGTGCGGACGCCGGGCGCGTCGACCCGCGTCCTGTTCGACGGGCAGGTGGCGCCGCCGGTCGCCATGCCGTCCGCGCCCGCCGCGGAGCGCGTCCGCGAGCCGGCGCCCTACACGGTCGAGATCCTGATGGGCGAAACGCTCACGAAGCAGCCGATTCTGTGATCCGGGCACTGGTGAAGGGAGGCCGAATGACGGGCGGGTGGTGGAGTCGGTTCTGGGTCGCGGGGCTCGTCGCGGCGGCGCTCGTCGCGTCGTCGTGCAACGCGAACCACACGAAGCCGCGGCCGCGCACCGAGCAGCCGATGGCGCAGACGCCGGACACGACGGTCGCCGACGCGTTCGCGAAGCAGAAGAGCGCGGCCGAAGCGGCGACGCGCGAGCGCGCCGGGGCGCTGAAGCCCGGCGAGCCGATCTGGATCCGGAGCGGCAAGAGCCGGGTCATCGAGCTCCGGAACCCCATCAAGCGCGTGTCGATCGGCAACCCGGACCTCGCCGGCATCGTCGTCCTCGGGCCGAAGACGATCGTCGTCAACGCCAAGGAGGCGCCCGGGGCCAACGGCGGCGGAAACGAGAACGCGCCGCGCTCGGCGGGCGTGGTGACGGGCCGGACGCTCACGCCGGAGCCGCACCTCGGCGAGACGTCGCTGATCCTCTGGGACGGCGACAGCGCGAAACCCGACGTCCACACTCTCTTCGTCGCCGACTTCGCCGCGCAGCAGGTCATGCTCGAGGTGACGGTCGCCGAGCTCAACCGCACGGCGATGGAGCAGCACGGCATCGACTTCCGGAACATGGCGACGACCTTCGCGTCCGCGTACTTCATGGGTGGCGGCCTCGGCCCGGCCAGCATCGGCAGCGTCCCGCCGGCGACGAACCTCCCGATCGCCACGACGTCGACGGCACCGAACTACGCGTTCCATCTCCCGAACCAGGACATCACGGCGTTCATCCAGCTGCTCCAGTCGGAGGGGCTCGCGACCGTCCTCGCACAGCCGAAGCTGCTCGCGATGAGCGGGCAGAACGCGGTCTTCCAGGTCGGCGGCGAGATCCCGATCCGCATCGCGACCGGGTTCGCGACCGACATCCAGTTCAAGCCTTTCGGGACGATCGTGAACTTCATCCCGCGCGTCTCCGACGAGGGCGACATCATGCTCACCGTCACGCCGGAGGTGAGCCAGCCCGACTTCAACAGCCCGGTCGAGGGCATTCCGAGCTTCCGGACGCGCCGCGCCTCGACGAGCGTGCGACTCCAGAACGCCGAGACGCTGGTCGTCGGCGGGCTCCTCCAGGAGGAGCGGACCGAGAACGTGCGCGGCGTGCCGTACCTCCAGGATCTCCCGGTCGTCGGCTACATCTTCCGCAGCACGACGTACTCGAGCACGGTCACCGAGCTCCTCGTCGTCGTGACCCCGCATCTGGTGCAGACGCTGCCGTCCGGCGAGCAGATCGTGCTTCCGACGGACCGCGGTCCGCTGACGAGCGACGACGTGCGCACGCAGCCGAACCCCGCGGAGATGTCGCGGCCGCGCCTTCCGTTCGTCCCGTGAGCCCGGTGCCGGCGATCGACATGCGGAGGGCCGCGCCGTGAAGCTGCGTGAGCGGCTCGCGCCCGCACCGAAGCCCATCCCGACGGCGCCGCTGCCGACGTCGGGACGGGAGCCGGCGCGCATCGCCCCGGCTCCGCCACCGCCCGGAGACGCGCATCAGGAGCTGAAGCTCCGCATCCACCGGGAGCTGCTCGAGCGGGTCGATCTCACGAACCTCGCGAAGGCGCAGCCCGAGCAGGCGACGGCGGAGCTCGGCCGCGTCGTCATGGAGCTGATCGACGAGCAGGGCCTCCCGCTGAGCCTTCGCGACCGCGAGCGGCTCACCGAGGAGATCTTGAACGAGGTGAACGGGCTCGGTCCGCTGGAGCCGCTCCTGCGCGACCCGACCATCTCCGACATCCTCGTCAACACGTCTCGCCAGGTGTACGTCGAGCGCGCGGGGCGGCTCGAGATCACGCAGGTCCGTTTCCGCGACGACGCCCACCTGCTCCAGATCATCGACCGGATCGTGTCGCGCATCGGCCGGCGCGTCGACGAGAGCTCGCCGATGGTCGACGCGCGGCTCCCCGACGGCTCGCGCGTCAACGCGATCATCCCGCCGCTCGCGCTCGACGGGCCGCTCATGTCGATCCGTCGCTTCGGCCGGAAGCCGCTCATGGTCGAGGACCTCCTGCGGCACGGCGCGTTCACCGAGCAGATGGTCATGGTCCTCGAGGCGATGGTCCGTGCGCGGCTGAACATCCTGATCTCGGGCGGCACCGGTTCGGGCAAGACCACGCTCCTCAACTGTCTCTCGTCGTTCATCCCGCACGGCGAGCGCATCGTCACGATCGAGGACTCGGCCGAGCTCCAGCTCCAGCAGCCCCACGTGGGGCGCCTCGAGACACGCCCGCCGAACATCGAGGGCAAGGGTGAGGTGACGCAGCGTGACCTCGTCCGCAACTGCCTCCGCATGCGGCCCGACCGAATCGTCGTCGGCGAGGTCCGCGGCGGCGAGGCGCTCGACATGCTCCAGGCGATGAACACCGGCCACGACGGCTCGATCTCGACGATTCACGCGAACTCGGCGCGCGATTCGCTGAGTCGCCTCGAGATGATGCTCAACATGGCCGGCCTCGATCTGCCGATCCGCGCGATGCGGCAGCAGATCAGCTCGGCGCTCGACGTCATCGTCCACGCGCAGCGGCTCTCGGACGGCACGCGCAAGGTCACCGGGATCAGCGAGGTCCTCGGCATGGAAGGCGAGACGATCACGCTGCAGGAGATCTTCGCCTTCCACCGGGACGGGATGGACGAGGAGGGCCGCGTGCTCGGTCGCTTCCAATCGACGGGCATCCGCCCGCGCTTCCTCGAGAAGATCAAGGGCTCGGGGCACGCGATCGACGCGAAGGTGTTCGAGTCGCTGGGCTGAAGGAGCCGACGGATGCTCGCCCTCGCCGCACTGCTGATCTTCGTCCTGTTCGCCTTGACGGGCTATGCCGTGTCGAGCGCGATCACGAAGCGAGAGGAAGCCAAGCGCGCGGTCGGCACGCGGCTCGCGACCGTCGGCGGCGCACCCGCGGCGACCACGACGCAGTCGCTCGTCAAGGACCGCCGGCTGTCGCAGATCGCCCCGCTGAACGCGTTCCTCAGCCGGGTCGGCTTCGTCGACTCCTTCGTGAAGCTGATCCGCCAGGCGGGCATCCGCCGCCGGCCGGGCGAGGTCGTCCTCTACGTCCCGCTGCTCTTCTGCACCGCCTTCATGGGCGGGCAGCTCACCGGGTGGAGCCGGCCCGCCGCCGCGCTCGGCGGCGCCGGCCTGGCTCTCCTCCCGCTCCTGATCATCAAGCGCATGCGGAACAAGCGGCTCAGGATGTTCTCGGAGCAGCTGCCCGACGCGCTGGATCTGATCCGCGCCGCGCTGCAGGCCGGTCACGGATTCCTCGCGGCGCTCAACGTGGTCGCGAAGGAGTTCCCCGACCCGATCGCGGAGGAGATGCGCGAGGTCGCCGAGGAGATGCGTCTCGGCCTCCCGCAGCGCGAGGCGCTCTACAACCTCGTCGCACGGGTGCCCGACCCGAACCTCCCGATGCTCGTCGTCGGGCTGCTGATCGCGCAGGAGTCGGGCGGCAACCTCGCCGAGGTGCTCGACAACATCGGGTACACGATCCGCGAGCGCTTCAAGCTGATCCGCGACACGCAGGTAATGACGGCGCAGGGCCGCCTCTCGGGCGGCGTGCTCGCCGCGCTACCGTTCTTCGTCGCGGGGGCGCTCTGGGTCATGGACCCGGAATACTTCAGCGTGATGCTCACGACGACCGGTGGCCGCATCATGCTGATCTACGCGGTCTGCAGCATCCTGATCGGGCACCTCATCCTGCGGCGCATCGTCAACCAGGAAGTGTGAGGACGCCATGCCGCTGCTGCTGATCGTCGTCTTCACCTTCGCCGCCGTCACCGGGCTGTCGTTCGCGGCGTACCAGGCGTTCACGGCGGAGTCGCCGGTCGCGCGCCGGCTGCGGGAGCTCGGCGCGGAGTCGCCCCCGGTCGGCGTCCGCCGCGACGAGCGGAAGAAGGGCCCCGGGCTCGTCGGGGTCACGAAGCGCGTCCTCGCCATCCTCGGCCAGTACAGCATCGGCGGCAGCGAGATCTCGCTCACGCAGACGCTGTCGGTCGCGGGCATGCGCAGCACGACCGCGACCGTGAGCTTCCTCGGCGTGCGCACGGTGCTGAGCCTCGGGCCGGCGCTCATGGTGCTCGTCCCGCGCGTCTCGGACGGGCAGCCGCTCGGGAAGAGCCTCCTGCTGGCCGGCGGCGCGTGGTTCGCCGGCCACCTCGTGACGAACCTCTGGCTCAAGTCGCGCGCGCGCAAGCGGGCGCGCGCCATCATGAACGCGCTCCCGGACACGCTCGACCTGATGATCATCTGCCTCGAGGCCGGTCTCGGCCTGAACGCCACCATCGCGAGGGTCGGCGACGAGCGTTCGAATCTCGACGACGCCCTCGGACGCGAGTTCGCGATCGTCTCGGCCGAGCTCCGCGCCGGCCGGAGCCGCGAGGACTCGCTGCGCTCGCTCGGCGACCGGAACGGCGTCGAGGACCTGAAGACGCTCGCCGGGCTCGTCATCCAGAGCGATCGGCTCGGCGCCAGCATGGCGAAGACGCTGCGCGCGCACGCCGACCTCCTTCGCACGAAGCGTCGTCAGCGCGCGGAGGAAGCGGCCCGGAAGCTGCCGATCAAGATGCTCTTTCCGCTCGCCGTCTTCATCCTTCCGCCACTCTTCACCGTGACCGTCGGGCCCGCGGTGCTGCAGATCATGACCGTGATGGGCTCGATCGGGAAGCGCTAGACGAGCGTCGCGGATGCTCCGCGCGTGGGACGCGACGAGCGGCGCGGTCGTGGCGGAGCGACTCCGGTCCGCGCACACGCACTGGACCCGACTGCGGGGTTTGCTCGGGACCCCCGGTCTCGAGGCCGGCGATGGGTTATGGCTCCGTCCGTGCCGGCAGATACACATGATCGGGATGCGTTACCCGGTGGACCTCGCGTTCCTCGACGCCCGCCGCCGCGTCGTCCGCACCATCAGCTCGCTCGCGCCCGGGACGTTCTCGCCCCGGGTCGCCGCGGCGGACAGCGTGCTCGAGCTGCCCGCGGGGACGCTCCAGCGCGCGGGGCTCGGCGAGGGGAGCCGGATCGAGATCGCGGGCGGCACCGAAGCCGACCCGTTCGTCGGCCAGCGGTTCGCGACGCTCGCCTGCAATCTCGTCCTCGCGCTCGTCTACGTGTTCTTCGCGTCGGCGCACTTCTCGTTCGCGCGCCGGACCGGCCAGTGGTCGACGACGATGCCGATCGTCGCGCAGGAAGCGACGCTCGTCGTCCTCTTCCTCACGCGACGGCGGAGCCTCGTGACGTCCACCCACTTTTCCGACTGGGCCGTCGGCATCGCGGGATCGCTGCTGCCGCTCTTCATGCGGGCCGCGGACGCCGCGGGACCGCTCGCCTGGATCGGACGCCCGGTGCAGATGGCCGCCCTCCTGATGTCGCTGGTCGCGATCACCTCGCTCGGCCGGAGCTGGGGCATCATCGCGGCCAACCGCGGGGTCAAGACGATCGGCCCGTACCGCTTCGTGCGCCACCCGGTCTACGCCTGTCATCTCCTCAGCTACTGCGGCTACGTTGCCTGCTATCCGACGCTGCAGAACGCGATCCTCGCCACACTGACCGCGGTCGCGCTCCAGGCGCGGGCGCGCGGCGAAGAGAGGCTCCTCGCGGAGGATCCGGTGTACTCGGCGTACCTCGCTCGGGTGCGGTCGCGATTCGTCCCGTTCTTGTACTGAAGCCATGAACGCGTCGAGGGACGGGTCCTGGGGCGGGGGGTGTCCCCGCTCGCCTTCGCTTCGCGCGCGAACCGCGACGCGCGCTCTTCCGGACCTTTGTGGCGCGCGCACAGAGGCGGCGCTCGGGGGCACCCCCCGCCCCAGGACCCGTCGGACGCGGCGTTCGCATTTCGGTGCGGTTCGGGGGGAATCGTGATCGCTTTGCGCGAGGTTGCTGCGCACGCACCGGATGCCCCGCGTATCGTTTTGGTGGGGCGTTCCGATGGGCTTCGTGGGCTCGTGCTGCTCTCGCTGGTGCTGGCGGGGGTGGTGATCATCGCGATGGGGAATCGCGCGGATCCGGATCTTTGGGGGCACGTGCA
>Ga0070741_10006170_pt1 | contig 25979 bp, 27 predicted proteins | sample Coa_R1_4_FD_66440 | JGI IMG/M metagenome (GOLD analysis project Ga0070741, IMG submission 66440) | Surface soil microbial communities from Centralia Pennsylvania, which are recovering from an underground coalmine fire - Coalmine... | ecosystem: Environmental > Terrestrial > Soil > Unclassified ... | reverse complement strand
GCGCGGGCCGCGCGTGGAGCAGACACGCGCGGTTCGCGCGCTTTGCGGCCGACGATGGCCGCGAATCGCCGCGCGCCGCCACCAGCGCGCGCGGCAATCTCAGCTTTGCCGGCGAACGTTGAGATTGCCGACGTCGAGCGGTTCGATGCGCTGCATCGCCGGCGCCGCCGGGCGCGGCTCGGGCGTGGTATTACGCGGCATCTGGATGACTTTCGGCAAATGCGAACTGCGCGCCGGCACCTTGGGTGCATCCTCAACGCGCGGCGGCGCCTTGCGCGGCAGCGGCTGCGAAGCCGGCGCCGGCGCGCACCACCACTCGGGATCGAACGGCGTCAACCTCACCTCGCGCCTGAAAAAACCGGACTGGCGCTGCACCGTGCCGCCGGCGAGGCGCTCTTCGATGAGCGGAAGCGGCGATTTGCCTTGCGGCAACGCGTCGCGGTTCATCAGCCGTGCGGTGGCATCGAGCGCGGCGAGCGCGGCGGTGACGCTCGCGACCTGCTCGCGAACGTTCGCCGCGAGCGCAAGGGTCTTGTCGGCGGCAGCGGCGAGCTGCGCGGTGAGCGCGTCATAGGCCGCAAGCTCCGCCGCGGCCCGCTCGGCGTCGCACGCGGCATCGCGCTGCTGCGCGACGTCGGCGAGATCGACCTGCGCGACCTCGATCTCGCGCGCGAGCCGCGCGCGCTCCTTGTCGTGACGGTCGAGCGCCGCGGCGCCTTGACGGGCCGCGGCCGTGCGGCCGGCATCGTGGGCCGTCAGCCGGGCGCGCAAGTCGGCCAGCGCGGTTTCCTTGGTCGTGAAATCGGCCGAGAGATCGGCCGCTGATTTGATCGTGTTCATGGGTGGCGTTGCTCCTGTTGAGGGTTGCGAAAAAAATCAGGCGCGCAGCGCGCCGGCGGCGACCGCCGCCGACAGGCCGCGCCGGCGGCGCCAAGCAGAGCCGCGGAGCGGCATGTGATGTGCCGCGCCCGGCGGCGCCGCCGGCAGGGGCGTGAGCGCGGGCGCGATCGCGCCGGCGCGGGCCGTGGCGGGCATCAGCGCCGCGACGGCGTGATCCTCGCGGCCGTCGCCGGCGGCGGTCGTCGGCGCTGCGATGGTGCCGGCCGCGACCGCGGCGGCATAGGCCTCGGCGGCGAGCTTTTCGAGCTCGGCGCGGCGGCGTGCGGCGGCGTGCGCGTCGGCGATCGCGGTGAGATTGGCCGCGACCGCCGCGACGGCGCGCCGCTCGATCTCAGCCGACGGCGCGGGGGCACTGGCGGCGGTGCGCCGCGCGGCGAGTTGCCGCGCCACGGCGGCGGAAAGGTTTTCGGTCATGTGGGGCCTTTTCATAGTTGTGCGCTGCACGGCGCAAGCGCGCGGTTGAGTTCGGCGATGTCGGCAAGCGTGAGGCGCGGCAGCATCCGTGCCGATGTGACTTCGCCGACGGCGAGCAGGCGATAATTTCGGCCGGCAATCTCGGGCAGAGCGCAATGCGACCCTCTCCACTGCACGCTGCGGCCATTGCCACATCCGTGCGCATGGGCGCCGCCGCACCAGGGGCACCGGAAAGCCAGCGTACACGTGTCGCGATCAAGGAGGCGGTGCGCTGGGATCACGGGATTGCGCATCACCCTTCAACCTCTCGCCGCCGGCGCCGGCGGCATTTGATGCAGCCGCAGGTGCTGGGCGTTTGAGCCGGCGGCTTGCCGTCGCGGCGAGGTGCTGCGGCGCACGCGATACATGGACAGTTTTGGCCGCAGCCTCGTTTCAGGTGGCGAATCTTGCCGCCGCACAGGAAAAATGGCGAGGCGCGGCTGAGGTCTCGGCGAATCTCGACGGTGCCGCTCACTACCAGCTCACCTTGCCGATTGACATGATTCCGCATCTCGACCCGGACTACGGGCAGCACCAGGGGCCCCGCCTCCCGCGGGGTCTTGGATGGCTCCGCGGCCGGTTTCGCCGCTGCCTTAGGCATTGATCTTGGGCCGAACCGGCACGATCTGCTGGGCTTTGGCCCATTCCAACAGGGCGCTGCGCTGATAGCGCACGGCCCGGCCAAACCGGCTGAAGGGAATACCGAGTCGCCCGCTGACACGATCGCTTGCGAGCGTTTGCTCTGCCAAGTCGAGCAGCTCCGCGGCATCGGTTGTCCGCAAAAATTCGGCTTCGCTTTGCATCAAGGAATCTCTCCATATGACGTTCGCTGGCGGCGCGCTGCGCCATTTCGTCTTATCCATTATCCACCCCCCCCTCAGGCAATCCCCTCACGCAAGATGCTGTGCTATGGGGCGTAACCGCGCGGCACGGCGCTGTTTGTCCGGCGCTCGCACATTGCGCGCCTTGCGCGCGCGGCGCTCGATGGCCGATTCATGTGGGCGCGGCGTCACCGAATCAGCGCCGATCCGGGGAGTGGTGGTGCGCGCCCCCGCGCCAGCTTCGCGGCCACTGCCGCGCAAGGCGCCGCCACGCGCGTTGAGGATGCGCCCAAGGCGCCGGTGCGCAGTTCACGGGCGAGGTGAGCGCGCATAATCCGTCGCGCCGACATTGCCGGAACCAGCATTCGGCGGCGGCGGTCCTGCGGTCCAAGGGTTTCGTAATCGAGCAGCTTCCATTCTGGCGCGACGTCGATCACGATTCGTCCCGCCGCGCGGCGAGCCGGCCGGGGCAGCGGCCGGGATGCCTGCGCCGCTCGACGACGCGGTGCCGCTGTGACCCGCCACGCAGCACGTGAGCGAGGCGGTTCGCAAGTCGCGGCGCTGGCCTATGACAGCGTGCCTGCGCCGCTCGACGACGCGATGCGATGCTGACGGCACCATGCTTGGGGTGGTGCGCGGGGCAGGCGCCTGCGGTGCGCGCCTTGTCGGGAGCTACCCTAGCCCCGCGCGTCTCGAATCAGGCCGCGCGCCGGGCTCTCGGCGCAACATCGGCCGTCGCCAAGACCGCAGCGCCCGATACCAGCAGCCGCGCGTGCGCGGCGCGGGCCACGGCCGCGAGATTTTCGAGATTCTCGGCTGTGCGCAGCAGTTCGTCGCCGAGGACCGGCAAAATTTGCGCCGCATCCGATGTGCCGCAGCGGGCGACAAGCTCTTTCTTACTCAGCGCCAAAATCGACAGCGCCCAGCGGGCAGTTTGCGCGTATTCGAGCATAAGCGCATCTGCGGCGACGGTCTTGAGATCAGCGCCGCCCGGCCAGGCGCGAAAAGGCAGCTTCGCGATGGTATCCATGGTCATTGCTTCACCCTCCTGTTTGCCGAAGCGGGATCACTTCGGCGGCTTTCGATTCCTTCGGCACGTCGCCCATCGCCGCAGCAAGCCGCGACCCGATCCACTCCGACGCGCGGCGAACAGGATCGAGGTCGAGATGCGCGTAGCGCGCGGTGGTGGCTTCGTTTTTATGGCCCAACAGCTTGCCGATAATCGGCAGACCGAAGCCGCCGGCGGCACCGAAGCTGGCATGCGTGTGACGCAAATCATGAAGGCGGACGCCGCTGAGGCCGGCGCGGCGGCAGACCGCGGCCCACGGCCGGCCGAGATCGGCGCGCGGCTTTTCGTCGGCGGTGCCGGCCTTGTCGCCGGCGATCACATAAGCGCCGATGCGCGGCAGCTCGGCAAGCACAGACATGGCTGGCGCGTTGAGCACCACCGCTTTGCGGCCGGTTTTGCTGTCCGGCAGGAACAGCAGGCCGCGCTCAAGATCGACCTCGCCCCAGCGCAGATTCAGAATTTCCCGCAGGCGGCAGCCCGTGAACAGCAGCAGGCGGATTGCGGCGGTGGCGTGCGGGGCGAAGCGGTGGAACCGCCGCACGGCGGCGGGCGCGTGTTTCGCCGTGGGCTTGGTTTCGTCGACCTGCCACGGAAGGCCCGTCGTCTCGGCCTCACGCAGCGCCGCGCCGAGCCGGTCGAGTTCATCGCCGGTGAGGAACCGCTCGCGCGCCGTCTCACGAAATTTCGGAATGCGCCGCGCCGGGTTGAACCCGTCGGGGACGATGTGCTGACGGGCGGCATAGGAGTACATGGCACCGACTGCCGCCAGCATCCGGTTCGCCGTGTAGAGGCCCCCCACCGCGCGCTCACGCCCGTTAACAAGAGCCTTTTTGCCGTCCCGGATAGAGCGGTGCAGCCGCGCCAAGTCGGGGCGATTGAGGCCATCCACTTTGCGCGCGCCGAATTCCGGCTTCACAAAATTATTGAGCACGTAGGCATACAGCATCGCCGTGCGCTTTTTCCGGCGCGCCGTCACGTCATCAAGAAAATCAGCGATCAAGTCGGCAACGGTCTCCAGGGCGCGGGCACTGCGCAGCTTTTCGAGCGGGTCGCCGCCGGGCTCGCGCGCTTCGATCAGCAGCTTCGCGGCCCGCTTGCGCGCGGCATCGAGCGGCAGGTCGCCGACAGCGGCGAATTTGAAACGACGCTTGCGCACGCTGCGCCCGCCGGGATACGGGCGATATTCTACAACGTAGGACCGCAGCCCCGATGGCATCACGCGCACGCCAAAGCCGATGTCCCGAGTATCGTAAACGATATAGGCGCGCGCGGCGGGCTTGAGCGCCGCCAGCGCGCGTTCGGTGATCCGCAATTTCGGCATGGCTTCCTCCAGCGCAAGAAATTAACCCGCCGTGTCGCCACCGTGTCGCCACCGGCGATGTTCTCCCCTGTTTCCCCGAAATTCCCAGCGATGGAAAATGCCGAGAAATTAAGGAAAACCGCATCGCCAGAGAACGCCCGAAATCACTGGAAATGCATGGCAGCGGAACTACGAATCTGGGGGTCAGGAGTTCGAATCTCTTCGGGCGCGCCATTACCCCGATCGGCCGGCAGACGATTGGGTTTGTCTTGGCCGATCACTCGAACGCCACACCGAGCCGCTTGCCTTCGCACCAGACGACGCGGCAAAAACGCGAGCCGCTATCTCCGTCGATCAGCAGGCTGAAGGTGCCAGGCACGCCGAACACGCTGCCGACGCTCAAGCCTGCGCCGCGCGCGGTAAGATCGTGCACCGTGCAGCAAAGCTCCTGTCCTTGAGCGCCGAACCGAATGAGGCCGCGGCGATTGGTGGGAGCTCTGGGCTCCCTTCTGCGCTCGATCAGCGCTCGGGGTCGGTCGTTCAGCACGGGTCCTCAGCCATGACTCGCGACAACTGTAATAGGTCACGGCGCTTCAAAAATACCTGACCGGGCAAATCGAATTTTATGAAACTGCTAATGGTTGACGCCGCGCCGGCGGCAGCTGTGAGCTGCCGAGCCGGTAAACAGAGGATGAATCCGGCGGCGGCAGGCGCGCCTCGAGATCGAGGGCGACCCCGCATGGTTCGGCGCCGGACCGAGCCGGACGCGCCGCCGGCAAGCGGGGCCTCAGGCCACCGCGATCTCCAGCGGGAAATCGTCGACCACCTCGTGGCCTTTGTCGGTGACGATGAAGGTGTGGCCGAGGAAAATGCCGAACAGGCCGTCGGCGGTGATCGGATTAGGCTCGGCCATGATGACCATGCCGGGCTTCAAGACCTGTTCGAAGGCTTCGGCGGCGACGTGCTCGGCGACGACGTGCGGCTTGTCGGTGACCAGATCGATGCCGTGGCATTGCGTCGGCCGCGACTGGTAGCCGTTGTCGCGGAAGAACTTGCTGGCGGTGCGCATGGCTTCGACCGGTTTGCCCGGCGCGATCTCGGCGATGATGCGCCGGTAGCCGGGCAGCGTCACCTCGTTCCAGAACTTCTTGACCATCTCGGTCGGCTCGCCGATGCAGATCGGCGAGCCGATCTGCGCGGTATAGCCGCGGTAGCCCGCGGCGAGCTCCATATTGATGATGTCGCCCTTTTGCAGCACGCGCGCGGACGGGCGCGGATTGCCGAAGATCATCGACGGGTTCGCCATCGGCGTCGAGCCGATGATGAGAAAATCGATGTCGCCGCCGCCTTCGAGGATGGCGGCGCCCGCCGCGGCGCGCAATTCGTATTCCTTGGCGCCGGGCTTGGCCCGCGCCACCATGGCGTTCATGGCGTCTTCGCACAGCTTGCCGGCCTTGCGCACGCAGTCGAGCTCTTCGGCGCTGTGGATCGACAACAGCTCGTGCAGGAAGCCCTTGGTGAAGATCAATTCGGCGTCGGGCAGGTTCTCGCGCAGCACGTTGTACTGGTTGACCGGCATGTAGTCGGCGTGGCGCGGGTCGATCTCCATCAGGCCGATGCGGCCGCGTTCCAGCTTCAATTCGCGGATGCGCTCGACCATGATGTCGGCGTAGCGGCCGTTGCGGCTGTGGCGCACGTCCTTGACCGCGACCTCGACCTGGCGGCGCACCGCTTCGGCATGCGTGCCGCCCATCGAATAGATCAGCGTCGGCTCGCCGTCGCGCGGCACCAGCACGTAGCTCGACAGCGCGTGCCATTCCCAGTGGCCGGTCAGCCAGAGCATGCCGCCGCCGAAGCTCCAGTGGCTTGGGCCCCCGGGCACGATGACGGCGTCGAGCTTGTGCTCGCGCATCTTGTCACGCAGCGCCTTGTAGCGGCGCTCGTATTCTTTCTTGGAAAACTGCTCCCACACCGCATCGCGGTAATAGGGCGTGTCGCGCATATTGGCGAAAGGCAGCGACTGGTCGAGCTTGGTGCGCACGACCTCCCAGGGCTGGGGGCCGATGCGAGGCGGGGCAATCGTCATTGCGGGGTCCTCAAACGTGAACAAGGCGGGGGTTTGCGGCCCCGGACCTTGCCATGCCGAGGGCGCAGGTCAAATAAAAGCTTAGTCGACCGGCTTGATGTCGGCCTGCCTGGCGAGATCGACGGTGGCGGCAAGGTCGTCCCTGAAGAACTTGCCGAACTCCGCGACGCTCATCGGCGTCGGATCGACGCCGAGCCTGGCGAGCTTCTCGCGTACCGCCGGATCGTTGAGCGCCTGCTCGGTCACGTCGTGCAGCTTCTGCACCACCTCGGGCGGCGTCTTGGCCGGCGCCGAAATCCCGTTCCAGAAGCGGAACACGGCGCCCGGATAGCCGGCTTCGACGATCGAGGGCACGTTCGGCAGCAGCGCCGCGCGCTGCGGCGCGCTCACCGCCAGCAGCGTGAGCTTGTCGCTCTTCAGCGCCGTCGCCGCCGCCGCCAGCGGGATGTAGTAGAAGTCGATGCGGCCCGCCATCACCTCCAGCAGCCCGCCTTCGCGGAACGGCACGTGGCGCACGTCGATCTTGGCGGCAAGCCGCAGGCGCTCGGCGGCCATGTGCGAGGACGAGCCGATGCCGGCGGAGGCGAACGTCACCGTGCCGGGCTTTGCCTTGGCGGCGGCGACCAAATCGGCCACGGTCTTGAAGCCGCTTTGCTTGGAGGCGACCAGCAGGTTGGGCGAGGTGCCGATCAGCACCACCGGCACGAAATCGCGCGCCGGGTCGTAGGGCAGCTTGCTGTGCAGCACCGACTCGGTCGCCATCGACGACGACGACGTGACGAGCGTATAGCCGTCCGGCGCGGCGTGGGCGACGGTTGCAAAGCCGAGGCTGCCGCCGGCGCCCGGCTTGACCTCGACGATCATCGGCTGGCCGATCAGCTGCGACACCTGGTCGAGAACGACGCGCGTCACCGTGTCGGAGGCGCTGCCGGCCGGGTAGGGGCTGATCACCCTGATCTGCCGCGCCGGCCATTGCTGGGCCTGCGCCGAGGCGGCCGCGATGAGCGTGAGGGCCGCTACGATCAGCGCCCGCTTCCATTGCGCGAAGCGGACACTTTCACCGACGATACGCGTCACGTCTGTGTCCTTGTTGTTGGGCCGGCGGCCGGTCACTCGCCGGGCACGGGCGCTTCCTTGCCGCCGGTGTCCAGCTCGAATTCCTCGACCACCTTCGGCTTCTTCAGCCGCACATAGATCTGCGCCGCGATCAGGACGACGCAGAGGAAGATGAAGACCGCGCTGATCGGGTGCTTGATGAACACCAGGAAATCGCCGCGCGACAACAGCATGGCGCGCCGGAAATTCTCCTCGAAGCGCGGACCGAGCACGAAGCCGAGCAGCACCGGCGCCGGGTGGAAGTCGAGCAGCAGCAGCAGGTAGCCGGCGAGGCCGATGACGATGGTTTCGCCGACCTGGAACATGTCGTTGTTGGCGCTGTAGACGCCGATGCAGACGAAGAACAGCGCGCTCGGATAAAGATACTTGTAGGGGATCATCAGCAGCTTCACCCACAAGCCGATCAGCGGCACGTTCAGCACCACCAGGATGATGTTGCCGATCCAGAAGCTGGCGATCAGGCCCCAGAAAATGTCGGCGTGTTCCTTGATGAGCTGCGGACCCGGCACGATGCCCTGAATCATCAGCGCGCCGAGGATCAGCGCCATCACCGCATCGCCGGGGATGCCGAGGCTCATGGTCGGGATGAAGTCGCCCTGCACCGAGGAATGGGTGGAGGCCTCCGGACAGGCGACGCCTTCGATCATGCCGGTGCCGAACTTTTCCGGCGTCTTGGAGATCTTTTTCTCGGTCGCGTAGGACATGAACGAGGCGATGGTCGGTCCGGTGCCGGGAATGAGCGAGCACAGGCTGCCGATCAGCGTGCCGCGGAACATCGCCGGGATCGAGCGTCGGAATTCATCGCGCGAGGGCCGCAGGTCGCGCAGCTTGACGTGCGAATAGGTGGTCGTGATCTCGGAATACTGATTGACGCTCTTCATGAACTCGGCGATGCCGAACAGGCCGAGCGCCAGCGCCACGATTTCCACGCCATCGTAGAGATGGGTGATGTCGAAGGTGAAGCGCGGCGTGCCGGTTTCCAGGTCGCTGCCGACGATGCCGAGCAGCAAGCCGACGATGGTCATGGCGACGCCCTTGAGCGGCGAGCCGCGCGCCAGCGTCGAGCCGGCCAAAAGGCCGAGCAGCATCAGCGAACAGATCTCGGCGGGACCGAATTCGAGCGCCACCATCACCAGGATGGGCGCGAGGAAGATCATCTCGGTGATGCCCCAGGAGGCGCCGACGAACGACGAGATCACCGTGATGCCGAGGGCGGCGCCGCCGCGCCCCTTCTTGGTCAGCGGAAAGCCGTCGAGGCACGTCACCGCGTGCGGCGGATGGCACGGCAGGTTGAGCAGGATCGAGCAGATCGCGCCGCCATATTGCGCGCCGTAGAACACGCCCGACAGCATCAGGATGGCGCCCACCGGCTTGATGCCGAAGGTGAGCGGCAAGAGGATCGAGATGGTCGCAAGCGGCCCCATTCCCGGCAGCACGCCGACCATGTTGCCGACGAACACGCCGACGAAGCACCACATCACGTTGTGGGGCTCGAGGGCTACGCCGAAGCCATACCAGAGATCGGTGAGCGCCTGTTCGAACATCAGAACCCCCACTTGAACATCGGGAACGGCGACTGCAGCAGGTAGACGAACAGCAGCGAGCCGACCAGCGCCACGCTGAAGGCAAGAATGAACGACCCTTTCAGCGTCGCAGTGCGATCACCGAGCGCGGAGACGAAGACGCACATGAACGTTCCGGGAAACAGCCCGAAGAACTGACCGAAGATCATGAACAGGATCGGGCCGGCGAGAATGCATCCCCAGCCGCGCCACTGCTTGTCCGCGGGCAGAATGGATTCGTCCTCGCCGAGGGGCGTTGCGACCGCCGCGCCGAGAATAAGGAGACCCACAAAGGTGAGGACGATGCCGAGCATGAAGGGGAACATGCCGGGGCCCATGCGCGTCAGCGTGCCGAGCTCGTAGTTGCCGACTGAATCGAGCGCGACCGCCCCGCCGAGCAGGACCATCAGGCCGCCGGCATAGAAATCGCGCTTTCGCACCAACGTCTGCAAAAACAAGGCTTGCGTCCTCCCCTCATTCGGATGGTTTTTTATTCTTATAACGATATTTCTATACGGTCTTTGTTCCGCGCGCGACGGGTCCAATCGCCGCTTCCGCCGCCCCCCTTGTCATCGGCATGGCCGATCCGGCCCGTCAGATCAAGGCCGGGCCGGACACCGGCCATCCGCGACGAAAAACCGCTGCCGTTCGGGCCGGTTAATCCCGGACCCGGCGGCGCCGGGCGGGCTTGGACGTGGTGCGGGGCTCGCCGCCCTGGTAGGCGGGGTTCGGGTTGCAGAAACCGCGATTGCCCGCCAGGATATTCGGATAGCATTGCTCGAAGGATTGATACTGGCAGTCCCAGTAGATGGCGTCGTCGCCCATGCCGAGGACCGCGCACCACGGCGCCTCGCGCGCCTGTGCAGGGTGGGCCTGGACGATGACCGCGATGACGAGCGCCGCAGCGCAGAAGATGCGTGGCATTTTTCGACCTCCGGCTGTGATGACGTACTAACAACCGCGCCCCGGCGATTTTTCTGGCCGGTAAAATTATTTTTCATTACAGCCTGCTAGGATCGGACCCGATGAAAGCGCCGGTAGCTCAGCTGGATAGAGCACCAGACTTCGAATCTGGGGGTCAGGGGTTCGAATCCCTTCCGGCGCGCCATCGTTTGCGCAATGCTCGCCGCCAAAGGCCGCCGATGAAATCCCTAGCCCCGATCGCCGCATGGCTCGCGCTGACCATGATACCGGCGCAGGCGCAAACTCAGGACCCCGTGAAGCACGGCCGCCAGCTGGTCGGCCAGTTCTGTTCGCAGTGCCACGCGGTCGCGCGCTTCGGCCGCGGGCCGAACAAGAACGCGCCGCCGTTCCGCACGCTCGGGCGCACCATCGACCTCGACAGCTTTGCCCGCGTGCTGTCGGCCGGTTTGCACACCGGCAACCCGGACATGCCGAGTTTCAAGTTCAGCATCGACGATGCCCGCGACGTGCGGGCCTATTTGCGCACCATCCAGCGCTAGCGGTCGAGCGTGATCTCGCCGCTGTGGGCGCGCGACACGCAGATCATGATGGTGTCGGCGCGCTCGTGCTCGGCGAGCACCAGGTCGCGGTGATCGGCTTCGCCGGCGAGCAGCTTGGTGCGGCAGGTGCCGCAGGTGCCGGTTTCGCACGAGCTCGGCACCTCGAGGCCCGCTTCGCGCAGCACTTCGAGGACGGTCTTGTCGATGGGCACCTCAAGCACCTTCCCGGTGCGCGCCAGCCGCACGCGGAACGGCTTGTCGTCCGGCTTGTGCGTCTCCGCCTCGCTGAAGGCTTCGAAGTGCACCGCGGTCGGCGACCAGTGGTCGGTCATGCGCCGCACCGCTTCCATCAGCGGCCGCGGGCCGCAGCAGTACAGGTGCTCGCGGTTCCTGCGCTCGGCGAGCACCGGCTTGAGATCGAGCGAGCGGCCTCGCCCTGGTCGTGATGGATGGTGACGCGGCCGGCGAATTCCGGCGCCGACAGCTCCTGCGCGAAGGCCGTCGTCTCCGGCGAGCGCGTGCAGTAGTAGAGGCGGAAGCGCTTGCCCTGGGCGCTGAGCTCGCGGATCATCGCCATGATCGGCGTGATGCCGATGCCGCCGGCGATAAAGAGGAAATCCTGCGCCCGCGGCGGCAGGCCGAAATCGTTGACCGGCGGCGTCACCATCAGCCGGTCGCCCGCCTTGACGGAGTCGATCAGGCTGATCGAGCCGCCGCGCCCGTTGTCCTCGCGCTTGATCGCGACCTGGTAGCGGTCGCGCTCCGCCGGATCGTTGCACAGCGAATATTTGCGCATGAGCCCGTTCGGCGTGCGGATGGCGATATGCGCGCCGGCGGAAAACCGCGGCAGCTCGCCGCCGGCGGGCTCGCGCAATTCGAACAGGTGGATGCCGTCGGCTATTCTGTCGGCGCGCGTCACGGCGAGCGCCATCATTTGCGGCTGGTCTGTCATCGCAGGCGATAGTTGGCGACGAAAGCTTGCCGCCGCAAGCGAAACATAATCCGTCAGCGCCGGCCGGCGTCGGCCTTTTCGGCGGGCGAGGCGGCGGTGGCGACCGGCGGCTTTTCCGCCATGAGGGCGCCGTAGGCGTCGGCAAGGCCGGCGCCGAACAGCGGATCGCGCCCCTTGTCGCCGAGGTCCCTGGCCGTCCGCATCAGGATGGCGCGCACCTTTTCCGGGGTGAGATCCGGCTCGCGCTGCAGCATCAGCGCGACGATGCCGCTGATTTCCGCCGCCGAGTAGGAGGTGCCGGAGGACACCTCGTATTTGCCGCCCGGGAGGGCGACCAGGATCTGATCGCCCGGCGCGGCAATGGCGATGTGGTCGCCGCGATTGGCGTGGGCGAACAGCTTGTCGGCGGCGTCGGTCGCGGTCACCGCGATGACGTTCGGATCGGCGGCCGGGAAAAGCGGCGGCGATCGCGGGCCGGCATTGCCGGCGGCCGCCACCAGTACGATGCCTTTCTCGTGCGCGGCGACGATGAGGCGATGCAGCGCGGCATCATTCGGCCCGGCGAAGCTCATATTGACGACGCGCGCGCCCTGGCTCGCCGCCCAGTCGAGGCCCTTGAGAATATTGAAGGTGTTGCCGCGGGCGCCGCCATTGTCGGCGGCGTCGAAGGCCCGCGCCGCGAGGATCTGCGCGTCCGGCGCCGATCCCGTCAGCTTGCCGTGCGCCGCAATCAGGGCGGCGATCGAGGTGCCGTGGGCGTGCGGCCGCGTCGGCGGATCGAGCGTGTCGAAGGTGTCGGCGATGCTCCCCGCCAGTTCCGGATTTGACACGTCGACGCCGGAGTCGATCACCGCGACGCGCACATTGTCGCCTTTGGCGATGGCGTGGGCCTGCGGCAGATGCAGCTTGGCGAGCTCGTATTGCGCGTCGGCGGCCGGCGACTTGGCATCGGCCTGCGCCGTAAAGACGGAATTGCCCTGCGCGAAGTCGACCACGGCGGCGTTGCGCCGCAGCGCCGCCGTCACCGCGGCGACCGAGCGGCCGTCGGTGATGCGGCAGCGGTAGAACGTCTTGCCGGTGAGCTGGAAGGTCTGCCGGTCGAGCACGGTAAGGCGCAGGCTGCGCAGCATGGCGTCGATGCGCGCGGCGGCAGCCGAGCTTGCGACTTCGAAGACGACCTCGTCCGGCAATTGCGGGCCGCCGCCGGCCGGCGCGGGATTGCCGCGGCGCTGCGTGCGGCGCTCGCGCCGCGGCGTGTCGGGCTTGACCGGGCCGTTGTCGATGAATTGCGGGCCGGGCGTCACGCTGATGCCGGGCCCGTCGAGCAGGCCGCCGTTCGGCGTCAGGCGGCCGCCATTGCCGCCGTGCGTCGAAATGCCGTGGCCGGGACCGTTGCCGACGCCGACGCCGTTGGCCCGTTGCGCGTGGGCGGTCGCGGCCGAGACCGCCAGAGCGGCCGCCGCCAGCACCCATGCAAGACGCTGCAAACGCATGATCTGCCCTCGCGCCATCTTACTGCGTGCCGACGACAAAGCCGACAACTTTGTCCTGCTGCAGCTTTTTCACCGCATCGGCCGCCGCATCCTTGCTCATGGCGGCGTCGCCGAGACGCACTTTGTAGAGGTCGCCGGGCAGCGGCCCGGCCGCGATCGACAGCTTGTTCTGCGCCAGGAAGGCGTTGATGTCGGCCACGCTGGCCTGCGGCGCAAAGCGGATCAGCACGAAGACGCCGGCTTCGGAGGCGCTGCGCGGCGCCGAGGCGCTTTCGAAGCCGGCGGTATCGCTCTGCTTCAGCACCAGGCCGGCGAGCAGCCCGGCCTGCAGCAGGATGGCGAGGACGGCGGCGCTGCCGGCGAAGGCGAGCGTGCGCGGCGTCAGGCCGCCGAGCCAGCCGGCCAAGCGCGTGCCGAGCCCGACGGTGCTGCCGCCGGCGCGCTTCGGCTCGGCGTCGATCTTGGCGAACAGCGCCTCGATCGCGCGCGCCGACGGCGCGCCCAGCGTCTCGTTCAGATGGATGGTCTCGCCGAGCTCCTCGCGCACCAGCGCGTAGCGCCGCGCCAGCTCCGGATCGCGCGCCAGCGCCTCTTCGACGCGCTGGGCGTCGCGCCGCGACAGCGTGCCGGCGGCATGCCATGGCAGCAGCGCTTCGATGTCGCTTTGTGGCGCCGCTTGTTCGTCGCTCGTCATGGCCAACCTCGATCGATCCCCTGCGCTTTCAACAACTCGGACAGTTTCTTGCGTGCGTAGAACATTCGCGTCTTGACCGTCGGCTGCGGGATGCCCGTGATCTCGGCGACCTCCTCGACGGACTTCTCGTGGTAGTAGACGAGATCGATGACCTCCCGATGCTCCGCCGACAACTTGGTCAGGCACTGCCGCAAGATCGCGCCTTTGTCTTTCTTGGCGAGCGCGGTCTCCGGATCGTCGGCTTGATCCTCGATGCGCTCGGCCAGCTCCTCATCCAGTTCGCTCTCCTGGCGCCGCCGCAACACCGACAGCGCCTTGAAACGCGCGATGCTCAGCATCCAGGTCGAGACGGCGGAGCGGCCCTCGAACTTGCCGGCCTGCCGCCAGATGTCGAGGAAGACCTCGCTGATCAGGTCCTCCGCGGTCGCCTCGTTGCGGACCAGCCGCAGCACGAAGCGGTAGACCCGGACATGGTGCCGCGCGAACAGCACCTGCATGGCGAGCCGGTCACCGCCTGCGATCCTCGCGATCAGAACCTCATCCGAGGTCGTTTGCATTGCTCGGCTCACCATTTGGTCGCGGCGGAAGGCGCCCCGGTTCAGGCAAAATCCAGGAGAATTCGCCCATCCCCGGCCGCCGGGGCGAGATTAGCGGCTTTTTCGCCGTTTTACCTGCCATTTCCGCCTCATTTCGTCTGTGACCGCGGTCACCAAATGCCTTGAACCGGCGCCGCCGGCCCCGCGACCCACGCCGAGGATGCGGAGCCCCCGCGTCCGTAAAGCAGGAGACATTCCATGTTCCGCAAGCTTGTCCTCGCCCTCGGCGCGGTCACCGTCATTGCCGCGGCCGCGCTCACCCCGACCGCGGCCTCCGCCCACCACTGGAAGCACTGGCACCACGGCTACTACTGGGGCCTCGGCTTCTACCCGGTCTATTACGCGGGCACGAACTGCTACATCACCCGCCAGGTCTACTGGGACTCCTGGGGCAAGCACGTTCGCCGCGTGCAGGTCTGCAACTGAACCGGCCGTCCCGGCAAAGTCCCGGCCTCGCGCGCAAGCGGGCCGGGACTTTTATTTTGCGCGGATGCTAGGCTTGCCGCCATGCTTCTCGACGGCTTCATCCGCCGCGACATCAAGACCTCCGGCGCCCGCATCGTCACCGTGACCGGCGGCAGCGGTCCGCCGCTGCTGCTGATGCACGGCAATCCGTTCACCCACCTCAACTGGCACAAGGTGGCGCCCGCGCTGGCGCGCGAGTTCACGGTGGTGGCGACTGATCTGCGCGGCTACGGCGATTCGGAAAAGCCGCCCGGCGGCGACCGGCACGAGAATTATTCGTTCCGCGCCATGGCGCAGGACCAGATCGAGGTCATGGCCGCGCTCGGCTTCGACAGGTTCATGGCGGCGGGCCACGACCGCGGCGCCCGCGTGCTGCACCGCATGTGCCTCGATCATCCGGCCAAGGTGACGCGCGCCGCCATCCTCGACATCATCCCGCAGCACTACCTCTATGCCCACATCAACAAGCAGTGGGCGACGTTTTCCTGGCACTGGTTCTTCAACATCCAGCCGGAGCCGCTGCCGGAAAAGATGATGGGCTTCGACCCGGACTGGTTCATCGAGAAGAAGCTCGCCAAGACCAAGCAGGGCCTGTCGTTCTTCGATCCCGCGGCGCTCGCCGAGTACAAGCGCTGCTTCCGCAATCCGCAAACCATCCATGCCATCTGCGAGGACTATCGCGCCGGCGCCTCGATCGACCTCGAGCACGACGAGGCCGACATGAAGGCCGGCCGCAGGATCGAATGTCCGGTGCTGCTGTTGTGGGGCGCCACCGGCGGCGTCGGCCGCAACCACAATCCGGGGCCGGCGGAGATCTGGAAAAGCTACGCCGCGACGATCGTCGGGGCCCAGGCGGTGCCGAGCGGCCATTACCTGATGGACGAGGCGCCCAAGGAGACGACGGCGGCGCTGCGCGCGTTCTTTGCCTCCGCCTGACCGGTGCCGAGGTGTGCGGGCGAGGCCTTTTACGCCCCCATAGCCTGCGGCGCGGCGAAGAAATTGTGCAGCGCGTAGTACAGCAGATGCCGGTTCTTGCTGTAGCCCGCGCTGTGCGCGGTCTGCGGCAGGATGACGAATTGCCGGTCGCCGTTCGGCAGCTGCCGGAAAAAGTCGAGCAAATCCTCGTTGGTCGAGTTGCCGTCGAACTCGCCGCGCAGCATCAGCACCGGCGATAGAATTTTCGCCGGATCGACGATCGGCAGGTTCGCCGCCATGTCGAGATAGGTGCCGCTCGGCCCTTCGTTGCCGAATTTCATCTCGTCGGCGATCAGCGCCTCGACCATTGCCGGGTCGTACAATTCGGGATGGCCGTCGCGGCTGAAGATCGACGCGATCATGGCGGCGTCGCGCCTGCGCCGCGGGCTCGAGCGCAAGGTCTCGATCTTCTTGCGCCGGCGCTCGATCTCGGCGGCGCCGTTGCCTTTGTAGGTGAAGGCGCACAGCGCGAGCCGCGCGACGCTCCCCGGCTCGGCCTGCGCGAAGGCCGCGGCGCGGATGCCGCCCGACGAGGTGCCGTAGAAATTGATCTTGCGCTGCCCGGTCTCCTTCGCCACCACCGGCATTGCCGCCTTCAAGTCCACGACCCCGCTCATGATGTCGGAACTGTTGCCCGAGCTGCCGGAGCGGCCGTAGCCGTCATGATCCATGGTCCAGACGTCGTAGCCGTAGCCGGCGAGCACGTTCATCAACGAATATTCGCCCTTGCCGGGCACGGAGAGATCGTAGGACGAGCGCGCCGAATTCGACGAGCCGTGCACCAGAAACACGACCGGCCGCGCCGCCTCGCCGGCGGCCGGCGCGCCGAGACGCTTGCGCCACAGGTTGAGCCTTACGCCGCCTTTGTTCGCCCAATATTCCGCGCTCCGGATGTCGCCTGCTGGCGCTGCGTTTGCCGGCGCGACAATGCCCGATAGCAGCCCGGCGCCGACGCCGGCGCCGGCGCTCTTGAGGATTGTGCGGCGATCCTGCTCGTTCATCGCTCGGACCTCCCGAAAACGGTGTTTCCTTTGCGGCAAGCGGGCGGCAGTCTACCAGTCCGCGGGCGCCCGCGGCAGTGTACTCGCACCTCTGAAGAAGTTCTGCTAGGTGGGGTCGCAAGGGAGGACAGATGCGGAAGTCATGGCGCGCGGTGGCGCGATTCTTCCAGAAAACGATCGGCTGGAATCGAATCGGCGTCTTGCTGAGCCTTGCCATCATTGCGGTGGCGGCCAACGTGCTGTTCCACATGCTCCGCGATCTCGACGTCAACGCCGTGATCGCGGCGATCAAGGCGACCGACTATGTCGACGTCGCCGCCGCCGCCGTGTTCGTCGCCGGCGGCTATTTCACGCTGACCTTCTACGATCTGTTCGCGCTGCGCACCATCGGCCGCGAGGAAATTCCCTACCGCATCGCAGCTCTCTCCGGCTTCACCAGCTATGCCGTCGGCCACAATATCGGCGCCACCGTGTTTACCGGCGGCGCGGTGCGCTACCGCATTTACTCGTATTACGGCCTGACGGCGGTCGAGGTCGCCAAGATCTGCTTCGTCGCCGGGCTGACTTTCTGGCTCGGCAACGCCACCGTGCTGGGGTTGAGCGTGTTTTTCGAGCCGATTGCGGCTATGCCGATCGACCAGCTGCCGGCCTGGCTCAACCGCGTGCTGGCTTTTGTGATCCTGCTGACGCTCGGCTCCTATATCGGCTGGGTCTGGAGCGCGCCGCGCGAGATCGGCCAGCGGCAGTGGCGGGTGCGGCTGCCGAGCGGGCCGTCGACGCTGATGCAGATCGTCATCGGCCTGTGCGATCTCGGCTGCTGCACGCTCGCCATGTTCATGCTGCTGCCGCACGAGCCCAATATCGGCTTCGTCACGCTGATGGTGGTGTTCGTCTCCGCCACCATGCTCGGCTTTGCCAGCCACGCCCCCGGCGGGCTCGGCGTGTTCGACGCCGCGATGCTGGTTGCGCTCTGGCAGTTCCAGAAGGAGGATCTGGTGGCCGGGCTGCTGCTGTTCCGCGTGCTTTATTATCTGGTGCCGTTCGGCGTCGCGCTCAGCATCCTCGGCGTGCGCGAATTGCTGTTCATGCGGACCACCAAGGCGCAATTGCGGGCGGTGCGCGCCGCCGAGCCGTTGCGCAGCGAAATCGAGCGCGAGAAGAGTTAACGACGCGGTTCATCCATGCCGACCGGCGAAGACGACGTCTCCCAGCGCGCAGGTCTCGTTGCGCGGTTGCGCGAGGCCTGGGCGGCGCTGTTCGGCCATGACGTCTTCGTCGGCGTCGCCAGCGGCGCGCTGCCGGCAGGCGGCCGCGCCGCGCTGCTCGCCGCCCAGCCGCTGATCGAAAGCCTGATCGACGGCCTGCCGAGCCCGGCCGTCGTGCTCGATCGCGAGGGCAGGGTGGTGGCGTTCAACGAGCCGGCGTCGGCGATTGCCCCGGCGCTGCGGCGCGGCGAACCGGCGCTGATCACGCTGCGCATGCCGGAACTGGTCGACGCCATCAGGCGCGCCGCCAAGCGGCGCGAGCCGCAGCGCGTCGAGTTCTTCGAGCGCGTGCCGCTCGACCGCTGGTTCGAGGCCTTCGTCACGCCGGTGCGGCTGGCGACCGGCGCCGACAGCTCGGCCGATGTCCTGCTGATGACGTTCAACGACCTCACGCCGCTGCGCCGGGTCGAGGAAATGCGCGCCGACTTCATCGCCAATGCCAGCCACGAGCTGCGCACGCCGCTGGCGGCGCTGCTCGGCTTCATCGAGACGTTGCAGGGCTCGGCCAAGGACGATCCGGCGGCGCGCGAGAAATTTCTCGCCATCATGCAGGGCCAGGCCGCGCGCATGGCCCGCCTGATCGACGATCTGCTGTCGCTGTCGCGCATCGAGCTCAACGCGCATCTGCAGCCGAACACGCCGGTCGATCTGACGCCGATCGTGCGCCAGGTCGCCGACGGCCTGCAGATGCTGGCGCGCGACCGCGGCGTCGAGATCAAGATGAGCGTGCCGGGCGAGCCGCTCGTGGTGCTCGGCGAGCGCGACGAATTGATCCGGGCGCTGGAGAACCTGGTGGAGAACGCGCTCAAATACGGCGCCGCCGGCAAGCGCGTCGACATCACCTTGAGCCGCGGCCAGACGCGCGCCGGCCAGCCGGAGGCGCGGCTGTCGGTGCGCGACTACGGGCCGGGCATCGCGCCGGAGCATCTGCCGCGGCTGACCGAGCGCTTCTACCGCGTCGACGTCGCGGAAAGCCGCGCCCAGGGCGGCACCGGGCTTGGACTGGCTCTGGTCAAGCACGTGCTCAACCGCCACGCCGGCAGGCTGTCGATCGAGAGCACGCCGGGCGCCGGCGCCGCCTTTACCATGCAGCTGCCCCTGCCCGCGGCCGACGCCCTGGCAGCCGCCGAACAGCACGAGAAATCAAAGGCTTGAACTGTCATGTGACTGTCACCGAAGCTTTATAGAACGGTGACATGGGGCGCTTATCGCTGAACGCGACTTCGGATTTTCCCGAACGACACCAGCCAAAAAACTCGTCCGAAGTTGAAGTCTCGGAGCGTCTTAAAGCAACAGCGGCAGCCCCGACGGGCGTGAAGGCGGACACCACGGGCAGCCATGCCCGCGACCGTCTTTGGCCGCAAACATGGAGAGAACCCGTGAAACACTGGACCGCATGGGCAGCCGCCGGCTTCATCGCCACGGCCGCACTCGTTCCCGCCCAGGCCGCCGACATTTCCGGCGCCGGGGCGACCTTCCCCTATCCGATCTATGCCAAGTGGGCTGACGCCTACAAGAAAGTCACCGGCAACGGCCTGAATTACCAGTCGATCGGCTCCGGCGGCGGCATCAAGCAGATCACCGCCCGCACCGTCACTTTCGGCGCCTCCGACATGCCGCTGCAGCCGGCCGAGCTCGACAAGATCGGCTGCATCCAGTTTCCGACCGTGATGGGCGGCATCGTGCCGGTGGTCAACCTCGACGGCATCAAGCCGAACGAGCTCACCATCGACGGACCCACCCTTGCCAAGATGTATCTCGGCGAGATCAAGAAGTGGAACGACCCCGCGCTCAAGAAGCTCAATCCGAACGCCAAGCTGCCGGACCAGGCGATCGCGCTGGTGCACCGTTCGGACGGCTCGGGCACCACCTTCATCTTCACCAACTACCTCTCGAAGGTCAGCGCCGACTGGAAGTCCAAGGTCGGCAGCAACACCTCGGTTGAGTGGCCGGCCGGCATCGGCGCCAAAGGCAACGAAGGCGTCGCCAACAATGTCGGCAACACCAAGGGCGCGCTCGGCTATGTCGAGACCGCCTATGCCAAGCAGAACCACCTGACCACGACCAGGATGATCAACAAGGACGGCAAGACCGTCGAAGCGGTTCCGGAGTCGATCATGGCCGCCGCGGCCGGCGCCGACTGGGCCAAGGCTCCCGGCTTCTACATGATCCTCACCGACTCGCCGGGCGCAAAGTCGTGGCCGATCGCCGGCGCGACCTTCATCCTGGTGCCCAAGCAGCCCAAGGATGCGGCCGCCACCAAGGAAGCCCTCGACTTCTTCGCCTGGGCCTACAAGAACGGCGGCGACATGGCCTCGAGCCTGGACTACATCCCCATGCCCGACAGCGTCGTCAGCCTGATCCAGGCCCGCTGGAAGAGCGACATCAAGGGCGACGGTGGCAAGCCGATCTACTGAGCTCGTGACGAAGCGGGAAAAGGCGCTGCGTCAGGCGCCTTTTCCCTGTCCACCGCCGGTTCGCAAGGCGGCTTGTGTTGCGGCCTCAAGGCCGCTTGAGTGGCGCTCCCGGACGCGGACCAAGCCCAAGGGAGAGCCTGAATGCAATCCGCCGGGAGGCGACCCGTGGTCGATGTAGCGTTTCAGGGCGCCATCCCGGATGTGGCGCAGGTGGACCGCAGCAAGGTCCTCGACCGGCTGCGCCTGCGCGACACCATCTTCCGCTATCTCACCCGCACCGCAGCCATAACCGTACTCGTCATCCTCAGCGGTATCATCGTATCGCTGATCCACGGCTCGTGGCTGGCGCTGAGCACCTTCGGCTTCGGCTTTCTGGTCGATCAGGTCTGGAACCCGGTGACCGAAAAGTTCGGCGCCATCGCGCCGATCTACGGCACGCTGGTCACCTCCGCGATCGCCATGCTGATTGCGGTGCCGGTCGGCCTGTTCATTTCGCTGTTCCTCACCGAACTCTGCCCGCTCTGGCTGCGCCGGCCGATCGGCATCGCCATCGAGCTCTTGGCCGGCATTCCCTCGATCATCTACGGCATCTGGGGCCTGTTCGTGTTCGCGCCGTTCCTGCAGCAGACGCTGCAGCCGTTTCTCATCGACACGCTCGGCGAGCTGCCGGGCATCGGCGCGCTGTTCGCCGGGCCGCCTTACGGCATCGGCATGCTGACGGCGGGTCTCATCCTCGCCATCATGGTGCTGCCCTTCATCACCTCGATCTCGCGCGACGTGTTCGAGGCGGTGCCGCCGGTGCTCAAGGAAGCGGCCTACGGCATCGGCTGCACCACCTGGGAGGTGGTGCGCTACGTCGTGCTGCCCTATGCCCGCGTCGGCGTCATCGGCGGCGTCATGCTCGGCCTCGGCCGGGCGCTGGGCGAGACCATGGCGGTGACCTTCGTCATCGGCAACGCGCACCGCATCGCCGGCTCGATCCTCGCCCCCGGCACCACCATCTCCGCCACCATCGCCAACGAATTCACCGAGGCGGTCGGCGATCTCTATACCTCATCATTGATCGCGCTCGGCCTCATCCTGTTCGTCATCACCTTCATCGTGCTCGCCATCGCGCGGCTGATGCTGCTGCGCATGAACGCGCGGGTGGGAGGCTGACCATGGCGCTTGCATCGGCCAACGCGGTCTACAACACGCGCCGCCGCCGCAATCAGATCGCGGTGGCGCTCGCCATCGGCGCCACGCTGTTCGGCCTTGCCTGGCTGGTGCTGATCCTCGCCGAGCTGCTGTGGAAGGGCTTCAGCGGCCTCGACCTCGACGTGTTCACGCAGATGACGCCGCCGCCGGGCGGCTCGGGCGGCCTGCTCAATCCGATCATCGGCAGCCTGGTGCTGACCGTGGTGGCGGTGCTGATCGGCACCCCGCTCGGCATCCTGGCCGGCACCTACATGGCCGAATACGGCCGCTACGAGAAGCTCACCATCGTCGTGCGCTTCATCAACGACATCCTGTTGAGCGCGCCCTCGATCGTCATCGGCCTGTTCATCTATGAGGTCATGGTCGCGCAGATGGGCCACTTCTCCGGCTGGGCCGGCGCCGTGGCGCTCGCCGTCATCGTCGTGCCGGTGGTGGTGCGCACCACCGAGGACATGCTGACCATGGTGCCCGACACGCTGCGCGAGGCCGCCGCCTCGATCGGGCTGCCGCGCTCGCTGATGATCCAGAAGGTCGCCTACCGCGCCGCGCGCGCCGGCATGGTGACCGGCGTGCTGCTCGCGGTGGCGCGCATTTCCGGCGAAACCGCGCCGCTCTTGTTCACGGCGCTCAACAACCAGTTCTGGAGCCTCGATATGAACGCGCCGGTCGCCAGCCTGCCGGTCGTCATCTTTCAGTTCGCGCTCAGTCCCTACAGGGACTGGCAGCAGCTCGCCTGGACCGGCGCGCTGATCATTACGCTGGCGGTGCTTGCGCTCAGTATCATCGCCCGGGTCCTCTCGGCACAGAGAAAAACATCATGAGTATCGCCAGTTTCACCACGCCGACCGTCAACCGTCCGCAGGCAAGCGCCGATGGCCTGGCCGAAAAAGTCACGATCCGCGATCTCGACTTCTTCTACGGCGACCACCGCGCGCTGAAAAACATCAACCTGTCGCTCTACCAGTGCAAGGTGACGGCGCTGATCGGCCCGTCCGGCTGCGGCAAGTCCACGCTGCTGCGCATCCTCAACCGCATGTACGACCTCTACCCCAACCAGCGCGCCGCCGGCCACGTCCGGCTCGACGACGAGGACATCCTGTCGCCGTCGCAGGATCTCAACCTGCTGCGCGCCAAGGTCGGCATGGTGTTCCAGAAGCCGACGCCGTTCCCGATGACCATCTACGAGAACATCGCCTTCGGCATCCGCCTCTACGAGAAGCTGCCGAAGTCGGAGATCGACGACCGCGTCAAGCACTGCCTGCAGCGCGCGGCGCTCTGGGAGGAGGTCAAGGACAAGCTCGGCGCCAACGGGCTGTCGCTGTCGGGCGGCCAGCAGCAGCGGCTGTGCATCGCACGCACGGTCGCGGTGCGGCCCGAGGTGATCCTGTTCGACGAGCCGTGCTCGGCGCTCGACCCGATCTCCACCGCCAAGATCGAGGAGCTGATCGACGAGCTGAAGGAGGACTACACCATCGCCATCGTCACCCACAACATGCAGCAGGCGGCGCGCGTCTCCGACTTCACCGCCTTCATGTATCTCGGCGAGTTGGTTGAGTTCGGCGAGACCACCACTATCTTTACCTCGCCGAGCGACCGCCGCACGCAGGACTACATCACCGGCCGCTTCGGTTAGCGCGCGGCGCCACGGCGCTCAAAGGTCGAAGGACAACGACAATGACCGACCACACGATCAAGGCATTCGACACCGATCTGCAGGACCTCGCGCGCATGGTGGCCGAGATGGGCGGGCTCGCCGAGAAGCAGGTCGCCGATTCGGTCGACGCGCTCGCCAAGCGCGACACCACGCTCGCCCAGCGCGTCACCACGTCGGATCTCAATATCGACACGTTGCAGCGCGAGATCGAGGAGAAGGCGGTGCTGACGATCGCCCGCCGCCAGCCGATGGCGGTGGACCTGCGCGACATCGTCGGCGCGCTGCGGCTCGCCAACGATCTGGAGCGCATCGGCGACCTCGCCAAGAACATCGCCAAGCGCGTCATCGCCCTCAACGGCGAATTTCCGCCGCCCAAGCTGATCCGCGGCGTCGAGCACATGACCGACCTGGTGCTCGAGCAGCTCAAGACCGTGCTCGACGCCTACGGCCGGCGCGACCTCACCAAGGCCATGGCGGTGTGGCGCGGCGACACCGAGATCGACGCCGTCTGCACCTCGGTGTTCCGCGAGCTGCTCACCTACATGATGGAAGACCCGCGCAACATCACCTTCTGCATCCATCTGATGTTCTGCGCCAAGAACATCGAGCGCATGGGCGACCATGCCACCAATATCGCCGAGACGGTGCACTACATCATCGAGGGCCGTCCGATCGCCGATCAACGCCCGAAAGGCGACACCACGACCATCGCCCTGGCGGGCCGGGCTTAAGGGGCGAAGGCAACGATGAGCGCGCGCATCCTGATCGTCGAGGACGAAGAGCCGCTGACCATGCTGCTGCGCTACAATCTCGAGTCGGAAGGCTACGAGGTGGAGACCGCCGCGCGCGGCGACGAGGCCGATACCCGGCTCAAGGAATCGACCCCCGACCTCGTGGTGCTCGACTGGATGCTGCCGGGCCTGTCCGGCATCGAACTGTGCCGCCGGCTGCGGGCGCGGCCCGAGACGCGGCAGCTGCCGATCATCATGCTCACCGCGCGCGGCGAGGAGAGCGAGAAGGTGCGCGGCCTTGCCACCGGCGCCGACGACTACATTGTCAAGCCGTTCTCGGTGCCGGAACTGCTGGCGCGCGTGCGCGCGCTGTTGCGCCGGGCGAGCCCGGAACGCGTCGCCACCGTGCTGCAGATCGGCGATATCGAGCTCGACCGCGAGAAGAAGCGGGTGGTGCGCAACGGCCGCCCGATCAATCTCGGCCCGACCGAGTACCGGCTGCTGGAATTCCTGATGGAGCGGCCGGGCCGCGTGTTCTCGCGCGAGCAATTGCTCGACGGCGTCTGGGGCTCCGACATCTATATCGACGAGCGCACCGTCGACGTCCATGTCGGCCGCCTGCGCAAGGCGATCAATCGCGGCCACGCCGCCGACCCGATCCGCACCGTGCGCGGCGCCGGCTACGCCCTCGACGACCGCTTCGGCGCCACGCAATAGGCGTCGCCTAAGGCTTGGCATCGTCGATCTGCAGGCCGCGGCGCCCCGGCGGACGCCGCCGCCGTCGTGGATATCGCCGACCAAACTTCGCGCGGCAGTTGCACCGAGGGGCGAAAGCAGCAAATATTCGCGAGGGGCGCGCGGTCGGGGCTGGCCGCACAACCGGTGCGGTGCATCGTGCTCGTCGATAGCCAGATCGAACTGAGGGGCTCAAGATACCAGGCGCATGAACTGCCGGTTCTTTTCTTCGGGCGGCGGAAACCCATCGCCTACGTGCACAATGCCAAGGCGGGGTGCACGTTGGCCCTCAATTTTTCTGTTCCTGGCCGACCATGGCTACGGCTATCTCGATCCCGACGAAATTCACCTGAGCAAGTTCGGATTCATCCGGCTCGGCCCGGACTTCGGGGAGAACGCGGTCAAGGCCTTCAACGCCCTCTCGCCCGAGACGTTCTCAATCGTCAGGGATCCGTTGCATCGCTTCATTTCCGGCTTCGTTTCCAAGATCTTCACGCGTCATGACGCCAACTATCGCGAGCTTCGCGATCTCGTCACCTCGGTTCACGGCATCGATCTCAGTGCGGAGGCCGATCCCGCGCAAGCGTGCCTGGCCTTCGCAAAATTGATCGATGCGCAAAAGGACCAGAAGCAAATCGAGCGTCACTTCAGGCCGCAGGCTTTGAATTTGGCGGACGGCGGACGCTTCCGGGTCGACACCATCATTCGCCTCGAAGACCGCGACGCTTTGCTGGCGTTCTTCGCGAAATGGACAAATTCCGACAAGGCGCGCTGGCTGGTGTCGCAGAAGATCGGGGCGACGCCCGGCCATCCGCGGGAGAAATTTATCAGTCGCGACCTCACGGATCTGGTCCGCAAGATTTATGCCCGCGACTACGAATTGTTCTACGCCTAGCGGCCTGCCGCTCCGCATCCCGATTGACGGCCGCTGGGCCGGGTGAGCGACTCGCTGCTTTTTCGAAATTCTCCCGCAATTTCAAAGCTGAAAAAAACTTATCCCCGCCCTCCAAGGCGGCCTTATCTTGATCGCATCC
>Ga0070741_10006169_pt1 | contig 25979 bp, 17 predicted proteins | sample Coa_R1_4_FD_66440 | JGI IMG/M metagenome (GOLD analysis project Ga0070741, IMG submission 66440) | Surface soil microbial communities from Centralia Pennsylvania, which are recovering from an underground coalmine fire - Coalmine... | ecosystem: Environmental > Terrestrial > Soil > Unclassified ... | reverse complement strand
CTTGCCGAGAACGTCAGGAAATTCACTCCCGAGGCGATGGCCCCGATCTGCGGCATCGACGCGCAGACGATCCGCGAGGTCGCGCGCCTGTACGCGACCTCCAAGGGCTCGATGATCATGTGGGGCATGGGCATCTCGCAGCACGTCCACGGCACCGACAACGCGCGCTGCCTGATCGCGCTCGCGCTCTCGACGGGCCAGATCGGCCGGCCCGGCACGGGGCTGCACCCGCTGCGCGGGCAGAACAACGTGCAGGGCGCTTCCGACTCCGGCCTCATCCCCATGGTGTACCCGGACTACCAGCGCGTCGACAACCCCGAGGCGAGGCAGCGCTTCGAGAAGCTGTGGGGCGTGGAGCTCGATCCCAAGCCCGGCCTGACCGTGGTCGAGATCATGAACGCGGCGAAGAAGCGCGAGATCCGCGGGATGTACATCATGGGCGAGAACCCGGCGATGTCGGACCCCGACGTCGACCACGCGCGCGAGGCGATGGCGTCGCTCGAGCACCTCGTGGTGCAGGACCTGTTCCTGACCGAGACCGCGTACCTCGCCGACGTGGTGCTGCCGGCCACCGCCTGGCCCGAGAAGGTCGGCACGGTGACGAACACCGACCGCATGGTGCAGCTCGGGCGCAAGGCGATCGAGCCGCCGGGCGAGGCGAAGGAAGACCTGTGGCTCATCAACGAGCTCGCCAAGCGCATGGGCCTCGACTGGAACTACACGCACCCGCGCGACGTGTTCGACGAGATGCGCAAGGGCATGGATTCGATCGCGGGCATCACCTGGGAGCGCCTCGAGCGCGAGTCGTCGGTGACGTACCCGTGCGAGAAGGAAGGCGACCCGGGACAGCCGGTCGTCTTCGTCACCCACTTCCCGACCGCGACCGGACGCGCCAAGTTCGTGCCCGCGGATCTGATCTCGGCGGCCGAGCGCCCGGACGCCGAATACCCGATGGTGCTGATCACCGGGCGCCAGCTCGAGCACTGGCACACGGGAGCCATGACGCGTCGGGCGTCGGTGCTCGACTACATCGAGCCCGAGCCGGTCGCCTCGGTGCATCCGGCGGAGCTCGCGAGGCTGGGCATCAAGCCCGGCGACGTGCTCACGGTCGAGTCGCGCCGCGGGAAGATCTCACTCTACGCGCGCGCCGACGAAGGAACGCCTTCGGGTGCCGTATTCATCCCGTTCTGCTACTACGAGGCGGCGGCGAACATGCTCACCAACCCGGCGCTCGACCCGTTCGGGAAGATCCCGGAGTTCAAGTACTGCGCCGTGCGCGTAACCCAGGGCGGGCCGACGCCGAAGCACCTCTCCTTCGGCGGAGGCACCCTGCTGCCGGAGAAGGCGCCCGCGGCCTGAGCCGCGAGCAGGCGAAAAAAAGCCCCGGGAGACCGGGGCTTTAGTTTCCGCGCTTCCGATCAGCGCACGGGAAGGCGCATGCCGGGAATCTTCAGCGGCTGGTCCATGCAGGAGATCTTCCCCGCACCGAGGGCCGGGATCTCGCCCGCGGCGTTCGGCGAATTGTCGCGGCGATTGCCGTCGGAGTTCGCCGTGCAGAACCGGTCCCCGAGAAGGAACGGGCTGGTCGGCGTCTCCAGCGGACCCGTGTTGCGCAGGTGCGTCGTCGCGTCGGGCGGATTGCGGAACACCTCGACGACCTGGCCGTTTTTTGTGACTACGACGACGGCGTTACGCTCGTTGGCGTCCACCCAGATGTTGCCCGCAGCGTCGAGCGCGAAACCGTCCGCGCCTTCCAGATACGGATGCGCGACCAATACGTTGCTGAGGCACAACGTATTCGCGGTGAACGTGGTATCGCAGCCGGTCGGGCTGCGCAGACTGCCGTCGCCGTTGAACCGCACGCGCCATACTGCCCCACGCGCCGTGTCGACAATCAGCATGTCGCCGTCGTGCGTGAATCCGACGCCGTTCGCCACGAGCGGCTGCGAGCCGAGCGCGTTGCTGGCGTTGCGCGAGGTCGGGGTCACGCTAATTGTCCCGGGCGGCAGAGAGCGCACGTCGCGGCCGACGTTGACGGCGCCCGGTTGGTTCACCTCGTTCGCCATCGGCTGAACGCGGAACACTTCGGTTGCGGCGATCGATCCAGTGTGAGGCGGGATCTTCCATACGCGTCCCTGTCCGGTGGTGCCGTCGCCGGTCCACAGGTTGCCGTCGCGGTCGAAAGCGAGACCGTTGTTGCCGGGCACGCCGGTCGCGTATGGCGTCGCGGTCGGCGGCGCGTCCGCGCTCGGCGTCAACCTGTAGATGGTGTCGTTGCTGTTGGTGATGTAGAGATCGCCTTCCGGACCGAACGTCAGCCCTGAGGGCGCGCACGGCGCGGGCACGTTGCCGACCACGACCAGCGACGGACTGGCAAGCGATATGCGCCAGACGGGACAGGGACTGGTGCCACGGCCCGTCGTGTACAGGTTGCCCTGATCGTCGCCGGTCAGCCCTTCGATCGCGAACGGCGTCGTTATCAGGGTGCTGAACGTCACATCCCTCGGCAGCCCCGGTCCATCGTCCGCCCACGCGACCGGGCCGGCCAACATCGCAGCGAGCAGAGCAAATGTCGTCTTCCTCATGTCACACCTCCTCGTTGGATTTTCTTGGTTCGACGCAACGCCCGGCATGCGGCGCTGCGGGAAGGCTGGCGCAAGCATCATACTTCTTGTCCCGCTCGGTCAACCGTCGTTCCCTCATGTGGAACGCACGGTCCGTATCTTGATTTCGGTCAATGTCCGGGCAAAAGCCGCGCCCTTATAGTGCAAGGCCTAGACCGGGATTCCACGCCAAAACAATCCTCTTCGCGCCCGCTTCAGCCTAAGCCCGGCGCGTGCCACGCCCAAGCAACAGGAGAGCAGCATGCCTTCCGACATCGAAATCGCCCAGAAAGCCAAGCTGCAGCGCATCTCCAAGGTGGCGCTCGAGAAGCTCGGCATTGCCGAGGAGCACCTCGAGCCCTACGGGCACTACAAGGCGAAGGTGTCGCTGTCTTATCTCGACAGCCTCAAGTCGCGGCCGAACGCGAAGCTCGTCCTGGTCACCGCGATCAGCCCGACGCCGGCCGGCGAGGGCAAGACGACGACGACGGTGGGCCTGGGCGACGCGCTCAACTACATCGGCAAGAAGGCGATGATCTGCCTGCGCGAGCCCTCGCTCGGCCCGGTGTTCGGCATGAAGGGCGGCGCGGCGGGCGGCGGCTATGCGCAGGTCGTGCCGATGGAGGACATCAACCTGCACTTCACCGGCGACTTCAACGCGATCGCGCTCGCGAACAACCTGCTCGCGGCGATGATCGACAACCACATCCACCACGGCAACGAGCTCGGCATCGACGTGCGCCGCATCGCCTGGCGGCGCGTGGTCGACATGAACGACCGCGCGCTGCGCGACATCGTCGTCTCGCTCGGCGGCCCGGGCAACGGCTATCCGCGCCAGGACGGCTTCGACATCGTCGTCGCCTCGGAAGTGATGGCGATCTTCTGCCTGTCCACCTCGCTCAAGGACCTGAAAGAGCGCCTCGGCAAGATCGTCGTCGGCTACACCCGCGACCAGAAGCCGGTGCTCGCCAAGGACCTGCAGACGAACGGCGCGATGACGGTGCTGCTCAAGGACGCGATCCAGCCGAACCTGGTGCAGACGATCGAGAACAACCCGGCCTTCATCCACGGCGGCCCCTTCGCCAACATCGCGCACGGCTGCAACTCGGTGATCGCGACGCAGTCGGCGATGAAGCTTTGCGACTACGTGGTCACCGAAGCCGGCTTCGGCGCCGACCTCGGCGCCGAGAAGTTCATCGACATCAAATGCCGCAAGTCGGGGCTGCGGCCCTCGGCGGCGGTGATCGTCGCGACCGTGCGTGCGATGAAGTATCACGGCGGCGCCGACCTGAAGACGATCACGCAGGAGAACCTGGCCGCGCTCGAGAAGGGCATCGTCAACCTCGAGCGGCACGTCGACAACGTGCAGCGCGTCTACGGCCTCCCGTGCGTCGTCTCGATCAACAAGTTCACGAGCGATACCCAGGCCGAGCTCGACCTGCTGCGCTCTCGCATCGGCAAGCTCGGCGTCAAGGTCGTGCTCGCCTCGCACTGGGGCGAGGGCGGCAAGGGCGCGGCCGATCTCGCGCGCACGGTGGTCGAGCTGTGCGAGCAGAAGAGCGGCTTCAAGTTCGTCTACGACGAGAAGGACACGCTCTGGGACAAGATCAACAAGATCGCGAAGAACGTCTACCGCGCCTCGGAGGTGACCGCGGACGCGAAGGTGCGCGGCCAGATCAAGAAGCTGCAGGAGGACGGCTACGGCCATTACCCGGTCTGCGTCGCGAAGACGCAGTACTCGTTCTCGACCGACCCGCAGCTGCGCGCGGCGCCGGAGAACCACGTCGTCAACGTCCGCGAGGTGCGTCTCGCCGCGGGCGCGGAGTTCATCGTCATGATCTGCGGCGACATCATGACCATGCCGGGGCTTCCCAAGGTGCCGTCCGCGGCCAAGATCGACCTGGACGACTCGGGCAAGGTCGTCGGGCTGTTCTAGCGCGGCGGAGTAGAATAGCTCCGTCTCGAAGGCTCACGAGCACTCATGGCATTCCTGCACGCGCTCGCCACCCCGGAGTTCTGGATCGGTCTGGGGACGATCGTCTGGGTCAACATCATCCTGTCCGGCGACAACGCCGTGGTGATCGCGCTGGCGGCGCGCGCGCTGCCGCCGCGCCAGCAGAAGCAGGCCGTCGTCTGGGGTGCGGGCGCCGCGGTGGTGCTGCGGATCCTATTGACGATCGTCGCGGTGACGCTGCTGCAGTACCCCTATCTGAGGCTGGTCGGCGCCGCCGCGTTGCTCTGGATCGCGGTGCAGCTCCTCGTCCCCGACGAGGGCAGCGGCGACGAAGTGAAGACGAGCTCCAGCATGCTCGGCGCCATGAAGACGATCCTGATCGCCGATCTGGTGATGAGCACCGACAACGTGATCGCCGTGGCCGCGGTCGCGAAGGACAGCATCCTGCTGCTGACGCTTGGCCTCGTCATCAGCATTCCGCTGGTGGTTTTCGGGGCGACGCTGCTGATGCGGCTCATGGAGCGCTACCCGCTTATCATCACGCTGGGCGCCGCCGTCCTCGGCTGGACCGCGGGCGAGATGGCAGCCAGCGATCCCGCGCTCGCGGCATGGGTCGCCGAGAGCGCACCGTGGCTGCATTCGGGCGCGCCGATCGCGGGAGCCGTGCTCGTCGTCGCGGTGGGCACCTGGCTCGCGAAGCGTAAACCCGCGGTCGCGCAGAGCAAGCACGCCTGACCCGGCATTGACCGAGGTCATGGGCAAGGGAGCAACATTCCGGCAATAATCGCCGGAGCGGAGAGCCGCCGGCAGGCACAACAAGGCGGTCCAAACGAAGGGTGTTCGCAAAAGGAGGATGGTGATGAAGAGTCCATATCGCAGCGCGTTGCACCGGTCTCTTGCGCTCGGGCTAGGCGCGCTCGCCGTCGCGGCGTCGTTCCCCGCCGCGGCCGCCTGGGAGCCGACCAAGACCGTCGAGTTCGTCGTTCCCGCGGGAACGGGCGGCGGTGCCGATCAGATGGCGCGGTTCATCCAGGGGCTGATCGCGAAGCACCAGCTGATGAAGCAGCCCATGGTCGTCGTCAACAAGTCGGGAGGCGCCGGCGCGGAAGGCTTCATCGACGTGAAGAGCGCCAAGGGTGATGCGAACAAGATCATCATCACCCTGTCGAACCTGTTCACCACGCCGCTCGCGACCGGGGTTCCCTTCAACTGGAAGGACCTGACGCCGGTGATGATGATGGCGCTCGACAACTTCGTGCTCTGGGTGAACGCCGACACCCCGTACAAGACGCCGAAGGACTACATCGAGGCCGCGAAGAAGGCGGGGCCCGGGAAGATGAAGATGGGCGGCACGGGATCCAAGCAGGAAGACCAGATCATCACGGTCGCCATCGAGAAGCAGACGGGCGTGAAATTCACGTACGTGTCCTTCCGCGGGGGCGGCGAGGTGGCGGTGCAGCTGGTCGGCAAGCACATCGATTCGACGGTGAACAACCCGATCGAGGCGGTCGCGCAATGGCGCGCGGGAACGGTGCGCCCGCTGTGCTCGTTCAGCGGCAAGCCGCTCGCGTACAGCAAGAAGGTGACCAAGGACATGGCGTGGAGCGACATCCCGACCTGCAAGAAAGCGGGACTCGACGTCGAGTACCAGATGCTGCGCGGCATCTTCATGCCGGGCGGCGTCACGCAGGACCAGGTCGCCTACTGGGTCGGCGTGTTGAAGAAGGTGCGCGCGCTTCCGGAGTGGCACGACTTCATGGAGCAGGGCGCGTTCACCGACGAGGCGCTCACCGGCAAGCAGTACGCCGACTGGGTCGCGCGCGAAGAGAAGCGCCACTACGATCTCATGAAGGAAGCGGGGTTCCTCGCCAAGCCGTGACGAAGCGCGGGCCCGGGGCGCGGTGCCCCGGTCCGTTTCCGGCGTAGCGGGGAGAGAACATGGAAGAAGAAACCGGTAAGCCCGCTGCGTCGCGGCGGACGGTGGAGATCTGGACCGCCGTCATCGTGCTCCTGTTCGGGGCGATCGTCGTCTACGACAGCCAGCGCCTCGGCGCGCGCTGGGGAGACGACGGGCCGCAGCCGGGTTACTTCCCCTTCTACGTCGGGCTGCTGATCTGCATCTCGGCGATCGCCGTGCTGGTGCGCGCGCTGAGGGAGCGGGGTGCGTCGCGGGCGTTCGTCACGCGCGACCAACTCAAGCTGATCCTGACCGTGCTCGTCCCGACCGCCGTCTACGCCGGCGCGGTCGGCTATCTCGGGCTGTACGTGTCCTCCACGATCTACATCGCCTTCTTCATGTGGTGGCTGGGCAAGTATTCCTGGCTCAAGATCGTCCCCGTATCGGTGGGCGTGAGCGTCGTCATCTACCTGGTGTTCGAGATCTGGTTCGCGGTGCCCCTGCCCAAGGGGCCCCTCGAATCCGCGCTCGGCCTGGGCTGAGGGGTCTCGTGGAAGAGCTGCACGCCTTGTTTCAGGGCTTCATCGTCGCCCTGTCGCCGTTCAACCTGCTGCTGATGTTCATCGGCGTGGTCCTGGGCGTCATCATCGGGGTGCTGCCCGGCCTGGGCGGCGCGAACGGGGTCGCGATCCTGCTGCCGCTCACCTTCAGCATGGCACAGCAGCCGGGCGGCACGACCTCCGCCATCATCCTGCTCTCGTGCATCTACTGGGGCGCGCTGTTCGGGGGGGCGATCACGTCGATCCTGTTCAATATTCCGGGCGAGCCGTGGTCGGTGGCGACGACTTTCGACGGGCACCCGCTCGCGCAGAAAGGCCGCGCCGGGGCCGCGCTCACCGCGTCATTCACGTCGTCCTTCATCGGCGCGCTGATCGCGGTCATCGTGATCACGTTCCTGTCGCCGGTGGTGGCAGGATTCGCGCTGCGCTTCGGGCCGCCGGAGTACTTCTCGGTGTACCTGCTCACCTTCTGCGCCTTCGTCGGCATGAGCAGCGGGCACGCGTTCAAGACCATCGCCTCGATGATGATCGGGTTCGCGCTCGCGGCGGTCGGCATGGACAGCGTCACGGGCACCCTGCGCCTCACCTTCGGCTTCACCGACCTGCTCAAGGGCTTCGACTTCCTGATCGCGGTCATCGGCCTGTTCGGCATCGGCGAGATCCTGCTCACGCTCGAGGAAGGCCTCGCGTTCAAGGGCGCGAGCGCGAAGATCAACCCCAAGGTGGTGCTCGAGACGTGGAAGGAGCTGCCGCGCTACTGGGCGACGTCGCTGCGCAGCGCGACGGTCGGCTGCTTCATGGGCATCGTCCCGGGCGGCGCGACGCCGGCCTCGTTCATGAGCTACGGTGTCGCGAAGCGCTTCTCGCGGGACGGCAAGGATTTCGGTACGGGCAAGGTGGAAGGCGTGGTCGCGCCGGAAACCGCGGCGCACGCCGCCGGCACCTCGGCGCTGCTGCCGATGATCACGCTCGGGGTGCCGGGATCGCCGACCGCGGCGGTGCTGCTCGGCGGCCTGCTCATCTGGGGCCTGCAGCCCGGGCCGCTGCTCTTCGTCGAGAAGCCGGACTTCGTCTGGGGCCTGATCGCGAGCATGTACCTCGGCAACATCGCCGGCCTGATCGTGGTGCTCACCTGCGTGCCGCTGTTCGCCGCCATCCTGCGCATCCCGTTCTCCATCATCGCGCCGGTGATCATGGTCATCTGCGCGATCGGCGCCTACACCGTGCACAACTCCATTTTCGACGTGTACATGATGGTGGTGTTCGGGGTCATGGGCTACGTCTTCAAGAAGCTCGACTACCCGCTCGCGCCGCTGGTGCTGGCGCTGGTGCTCGGCGACCGCGCCGAGGAGAACTTCCGCAACTCGGTGAAGATCTCGCAGGGCAGTCTCGGGATCTTCTACGAGAACGCGCTGGTCGGCGGCATCACGACGCTCGCGCTGGTCCTGCTCTTCTGGCCGCTCGTGCGGATGGTCTACCGCAAGGCGCTCGGAAAGGACTAGAGCGCCTCAGGTGTCGGTCGGCTCGCTCACGTGCTGGCGCAGGCGCGACAGCGTCTCGGGCGTCAGGTTCAGATAGGACGCGAGCTCCTTCTTCGGAATCCTGCCGAGCAGGTCCTGGTGCTTGCGCATGAAGCGCGCGAGGCGCCCCGGCGCGCCGAGCAGGTGCAGCGTGATGGTGTGCGCCATGACCTCGGACATGAGCCGCATCACCTCGTACTCGAAGCGCAGCTTGATCTCGGAATAGCGGTCGAGGAACTCCACCCAGTGCGGCATGGACAGGCGCGCGAGGCGCACCTTGGTCACGGCGGCGATGCTGTAGGGCACGGGCGTCTTCAGCCGCCAGGCCGCGTACGAGGTGTCCATGTCGGTCTCGGCGGCGAAGCGCAGGATCATCTCCTTGCCCTGCGGGTTGCTCACCACGCGCTTGAGGATGCCTTCGAGGATGAAGAACTGCTCCATCGCCGTGCTGCCCTGGCGCACCAGCGTCTCGCCTTTCTTGTACTCGTCGATCTCGAGCTGGGGCTCGAGATCCTCCCAGGCCGCGACCGGCATCTCGCGCAGGATGAGGTTCTGCTTGAGCTGCAGCCGGATGGTATTGCGCTGCGGGTGGTTGGCGATGGCCGACACGGCCGGGGAAACCCTCCAAAGGGCCTCAATTAAGCTGGAATTATTGACCGCAGTCAAGGAGAAAAGGCCTTATCAATCCTAGACTTTCGGGTCTTACGCCGCGGCGCTCCGCATCGAATCCGAGCCGCCCGGCACCGCACGCAAGGAGACGTTCATGGGAACTGTCGAGCCGCAAGTCGCCTCCGCACCCGACGCGCAATCTCAGGCAACGATCGACGGCTTTCAGCTCGTGATCGACGCCCTCAAGCTGAACGGCATCGATACGATCTACGGCCTTCCCGGCATACCGATCACCGATCTCACGCGCCGCGCCCAAGCCGAAGGCATGCGCGTGCTCTCGTTCCGTCACGAGCAGAGCGCGGGCTACGCGGCCTCGATCGCCGGGTTCCTCACGCAGAAGCCGGGCATCTGCCTGACCGTTTCGGCGCCGGGCTTCCTGAACGGCTTGAACGCGCTCGCGCACGCGACCACCAACTGCTTCCCGATGATCCTGATCTCGGGCTCGTCGGAGCGCGAGATCGTCGACCTCCAGCAGGGCGATTACGAGGAGCTCGACCAGCTCGCGATCGCCAAGCCGCTCGCGAAGGCCGCCTACCGCGTGCTGCACGCCGACGACATCGGCGTGGGCATCGCGCGCGCCATCCGCGCCGCGGTCTCCGGGCGCCCGGGCGGCGTGTACCTGGACCTGCCGGCGAAGCTGTTCGCGCAGTCGATCGACGCCGAGGCCGGCCGCAAGACGCTGATCAAGGTCGTCGACCCCGCGCCGAAGCAGATCCCGGCGCCCGAGGCCGTGAAGCGCGCGCTCGAGCTGCTGAAGAACGCGAAGAAGCCGCTCATCATCCTCGGCAAGGGCGCGGCGTACGCGCAGGCCGACGGCGACATCAGGGCGCTCGTCGAGAAGACCGGCATCCCTTACCTGCCCATGTCGATGGCGAAGGGCATGCTGCCCGACACGCACGAGCTGTGCGCGTCCGCGGCGCGCTCGTTCGTGCTGCCCGCCGCCGACGTGGTCATGCTGATCGGCGCGCGCCTCAACTGGCTGCTCTCGCACGGCAAGGGCAAGACCTGGGGCGGCAAGAGCTCGAAGGACTGGGGCGGACAGAAATTCATCCAGATCGACATCTCGCCGCAGGAGGCCGACAGCAACGTGCGCATCGACGCCCCCGTGGTCGGCGACATCGGCTCGTGCGTCTCGGCGATGCTGGCCGGCCTCGGCAGCTTCCCGAAGCCGCCCGCCGACTGGCTGGACGCCGTCGCCGAGAAGAAGAAGGGCAATGTCGCGAAGATGTCCGAGACGCTGGCGAAGAACCCCTCGCCCATGAACTTTCACAGCGCGCTGAACGTCGTGCGCGACATCGTGAAAGCCAACCCGGACGCGGTGCTCGTGAACGAGGGCGCCAACGCGCTCGACTTCACGCGCTCGATCGTCGACATGTACAAGCCGCGCAAGCGCATCGACGTCGGCACCTGGGGCATCATGGGCATCGGCGGCGGGTACTGCGTGGCCGCCGCGGTCGTGACCAAGCAGCAGGTGATCGCCGTCGAGGGTGACAGCGCCTTCGGCTTCTCGGGCATGGAGGTCGAGACGATCTGCCGCTACAACCTGCCGGTGTGCATCGTCGTCATGAACAACAACGGCGTGTACAAGGGCACGGACCAGGACCCGACGGGCCGCGATCCGGCGCCGACCGTGTTCGTGAAGGGCGCGCGCTACGACAAGCTGATCGAAGCCTTCGGCGGCGTGGGCGTGAACGCCGCGACCCCGGCCGAGCTTCGCAAGGCCATGGAAGAGGCGATCCGCTCGCGCAAGCCGACGCTGATCAACGCCGTCATCGACGAGACCGCGGGCACCGAAAGCGGCCGCATCACCGGCCTGAACCCCTCGGCCGCGAAGAAGAAATAATCATCCGGAGACAGAAATGGAAGCACTCAAGGGCGTCCGCATCCTGGACATGACGCACGTGCAGGCGGGCCCGACCTGCTCGCAGCTCCTCGCCTGGATGGGCGCGGACGTGATCAAGTTCGAGAACCCGCAAGGCGACGCGACGCGCGGCCAGCTGCGCGATATCCCGAACGCCGACTCGCTCTACTTCACCATGCTCAACTGCAACAAGCGCTCGATCACGGTCAACATGAAGACCGCCGAGGGCAAGCAGGTGTTCGTGGACCTGCTGAAGAAGTGCCAGATCATCATGGAGAACTTCGGGCCCGGCGTGCTCGACCGCTTCGGCTTCTCGTGGGAGAAGATCCACGAGATCAACCCGAAGATCGTGATGGGCTCGATCAAGGGCTTCGGCTCGAGCGGCCCATACGCCGACTTCAAGGCCTACGAGAACGTCGCGCAGGCGATGGGCGGCGCGATGAGCACGACGGGCGTCCCGGACGGCCCGCCGTTCGTGACCGGCGCGCAGATCGGCGACTCGGGCACGGGCCTGCACCTCGCCATCGGGCTGCTCGCGGCGCTGCGCCAGGCCGAGCACACGGGCCAGGGTCAGTACGTCGAGGTCGCGATGATGGACGGCGTGATGAATCTCTGCCGCGTGAAGTTCCGCGATCACCAGCGCCTGACGCGCGGCTCGCTCTCGGAATACTCGGTGCCGACCTACCAGAACATGGGCGACGTGCCGCGCGCGGGCAACGACTCCGGCGGCGGCCAGCTCGGCAACGCCGTCCACTGCAAGCCGCACGGCGCGAACGACTGGCTCTACGTCGTCGTGCAGGAGGCGGTGTGGGAGGATCTCGCCAAGCGCATCGGCCCCGAGGTCGGCGTGCCGGATCTCGCGACGGATCCGCGCGTCGCGAGCATCGGCGAGCGGCGCAAGAACCAGAACCTGGTCTGGACGCTGCTGAACAAGTTCGCCGAGAAGTACACCAAGCGCGAGCTGATGGCGATCCTCAATCCGCTCGACGTGCCTTGCGGCCCGATCATGAGCACGCAGGACCTCGCGAACGACGAGCACGTGCGCGGCCGCGACATGTGGCTCGAGCTCGACCATCCGCAGCGCGGCAAGTGGTACAACGTCGGCATGCCGATCAAGCTCTCGGCGTCGCCGGCGGTGGTGAAGCGCTCGCCGACGCTCGGCGAGCACACCGACGAGATCCTGAAGGAGGTCCTCGGCTACGACGACGCCAAGATCAAGAACCTGCGCGGCAGCGGCGCCTTCTCCGTGCCTCCGAAAAAGGCCGCGTGATGAGGATCGCGATCATCGGGCAGCAGGACTTCGGCAAGGCCGTGCTCGAGGCCTTCCTCGCGCGCGGTGACGAGGTCGCCGGCGTGTTCGTCGCGCCCGAGAAGGAAGGGGCGAAGGCCGATCCGCTCAAGGTCGCGGCGCAGGAGAAAGGCCTGAAGGTCTTCCAGTTCCAGTCGCTGCGGAACAAGGACGCGCTCGACGCCATGCGCGCGCTCAACGCCGATATCGGCATCATGGCCTTCGTGCTGCAGTTCGCGCCGCAGGAGTTCGTCAACATCCCGAAGAAGGGCACGATCCAGTACCACCCGTCGCTCCTGCCGAAGTACCGCGGCCCGAGCTCGATCAACTGGCCGATCATCCGCGGCGATACCAAGACGGGCCTCACGATATTCCGTCCGAACGACGGGCTGGACGAGGGGCCGGTCATCCTGCAGAAGGAGACGCCGATCGGTCCCGAGGACACGCTCGGCACCGTGTACTTCGACCGGCTCTTCCCGATGGGCGTCAAGGCCATGGTCGAGGCCGCCGACCTCGTGATGGCGGGCAAGCACAAGGAAGTCGTCCAGGACGAGGGCCAGGCGAGCTACGAAGGCTGGTGCCGCGCGGCCGAGGCGAGGATCAACTGGGCGAACCACGTCGACTTCGTCTACGACACGATCCGCGGCTGCAACCCGGCGCCGGGCGCCTGGACCACCCTCGCAGGCAAGAAGATCCAGATCTTCGACGCGAAGAAGCACCTCTTTCGCACCTTCGGCGCGGTGAAAGGCAAGATCGGCGAGGTCTCCGAAATCACGCCGACCAGCTTCTTCGTCACGGCGCAGGGCGGCCGCATCGAAGTGCTGCGCGCCAAGCACGAAGACGGCAAGAAGATCGCCGCCGCCGAGCTCGTGATCAGCGTCGGGCTCACGCCGGGCACCGTGCTCGGCAGCTGACGCGGCTTCCGCACCTCCCCTCTCTCCCGCGAGGCCGCGCGAAGGCGCCGCGCCTGCGTGGTCGTTCACGCCCGCGCGCGCAAAGTATTTGACTGTATTGAGTTTTAACTGTAACAATCGCGACTAGGCCGCTGTTTCTTCAGCGACTTACAAGGGGAGAGGGCGGGGTGAAAGCGGACCGCGCGCGCCATGCACGGCCGAATCCAGCAGGCGGGATAGCGTACAATTCGAACGCCGCGGGCGTCGGCAAAAAACGCAGCGCAAACAAGAACAAGAACAAGCGGGAGGGGCACTCATGACGAGAGCAGGATTCTGGAAGAAGGACTGGTTCCTCGGCCTCGCGGTCGCGCTCGTCATGCTGATCGCGAGCGGCACCGCCGTCATGCAGAGCCTCGAGCGCACCGCCTACGACTGGGGCGTGCGCGCTTCCTCGCGCACGCCTTCCGACCGCATCGCCGTGATCGCGATCGACAAGCAAAGCATCGACAATATCGGCCGCTGGCCGTGGCCGCGCGACGTGCACGCGAAAATGATCGACATCCTCGCGAAGGCGAAAGCGAAGGTCATCGGCTACACCGTGTTCTTTTCCGAGCCGCAGCGCGACCCGGGACTGGGATTCATCACCAAGCTGCTCGACATGTTTCCGAAGCCGGCGATCGAGGGCGAGATGCCGCCGCTGCGCGAGGACCAGAAGCCGATCTATCAGCTCCTGCGCGAGGCCGAGGACAGCCTGAACACGGATCGCAAGCTCGCGGCGAGCTTCGCGGCGGCAGGCAACGTGGTGCTGCCCATCGTCTTCACCGTCGACGAGCCGCGCGGCAAGCCCGACCAGCCGCTGCCCGACTTCATCCGCAGAAACGCGCTGGCGATCCAGGCGGGAGAAGGCGGGCCCTATGCCACAAGCGCGCTCGATATCCCGATCGTCGCGCAGCTCGGCGCGGCCGCTTCGGGCGTCGGTCACCTCAACCTGCTGCCCGACGTCGACGGCGGCGTGCGCACCGAAGCGCTGGCGCTGCGGCACTACGACGAGTTCTATCCGTCGCTCGCCGTCGCGATGGTGGCGAAGAGCCTGAACCTCACGCCCAAGGACATCAAGATCCAGCCCGGCGAGGCGGTGCAGATCGGCAACTTCAGGGCGGGCACCGATTACAACGCGCGCATGAGCACCTACTTCTACAAGGAGCGTGACGGCCGCGCGGCGTTCCCGCAGGATTCGTTCTTCGACGTCCTCACCGGCAAGATCCCGGCCGAGAAGTACCGCGACAAGATCGTCCTCATCGGACCGACCGCCGCCGGCCTGGGCAGCGTGTTCGTGACGCCGGTGTCCTCGGCGATGCCGGCCGTGGAGCTCGAGGCGCACACCGTCTCGTCGCTGCTCCAGGGACACTTCTTCACGGTGCCGACGTGGGCGGGCTCGGTCGAGACGCTGGTATTCGCGCTGGTCGCCGCTTACCTGATCGCCTTGCTCCCGCGCCTGTCGGCGCGCATGGGCGCGATCGTGACCGCCACCATCGGCGTGCTTCTGCTCGGCGCGCATTTCGCGCTGATGAGCGGCCAGGGCATGTGGCTGCAGCTGATGCTGCCGCTCGTGCTCCTCGTGATCGGCCACGTGCTGCTCGTGACCAAGCGGTTCGTGATGACCGAGGCCGGGAAGCTCAAGTCGGACGCCGAGTCGGCCGAGTCCAACCGCATGCTCGGGCTCGCGTTCCAGGGCCAGGGGCAGCTCGACATGGCGTTCGACAAGTTCCGCAAGGTGCCGCTCGACGACACCCTGATGGACAACCTGTTCAACCTCGCGCTCGACTTCGAGCGCAAGCGCCAGTTCAACAAGGCCGAGGCGGTGTTCCGCTACATGTCGGGCCACAACCCGAAGTTCCGCGATCTCGAGCAGCGTCTCTCGCGCGCCAAGCAGATGTCGGAGACGGTCATCCTGGGCGGCGGCACGACGCATCCCGGCGGCACGATGGTCCTCGGCGGCGGCGCGGAAAAGCCCATGCTCGGCCGCTACCAGGTCGAGAAGGAGCTCGGCAAGGGCGCGATGGGCGTCGTGTACCTCGGCAAGGACCCGAAGATCGGCCGCGTCGTCGCGATCAAGACGATGGCGCTCTCCCAGGAGTTCGAGGCCGACGAGCTCGTCGAGGTGAAGGAGCGCTTCTTCCGCGAGGCCGAGACCGCGGGCCGCCTCTCGCATACCAACATCGTGACGATCTACGACGCGGGCGAGGAGCACGACCTGTGCTACATCGCCATGGAGCTGCTGAAGGGCAGGGACCTGATGCCTTACACCAAGGCGGGCGCGACGCTGCCCGTCGACAAGGTCGTGTCCATCGTCGCGCGCGTCGCCGACGCGCTCGGCTACGCGCATCGGCAGAACGTCGTCCACCGCGACATCAAGCCGGCGAACATCATGTACGAGCTCGAAGGCGACGTGGTGAAAGTCACCGACTTCGGCATCGCGAGGATCACCGACTCGTCCAAGACGAAAACCGGCATGGTGCTCGGCACGCCGTCGTACATGTCGCCCGAGCAGCTGCAGGGCAAAAAGATCGACGGCCGCAGCGACCTGTTCTCGCTCGCGGTGACGCTGTACCAGCTCGCCTCCGGCCGGCTGCCCTTCGAAGGCGAATCGATGGCGCAGCTCATGTACCGCATCGCGAACGAGAACGCGCCCGACATCCTGAAGTACAACGCCGCTCTGCCGCCCGCGTTCGTGGCGTTCCTCGACAAGGCGATGTCCAAGGACGCCGACCAGCGCTATCAGACCGGCGAGGAGTTCGCCGCGGCGCTGCGCTCCGCCATGGGGTCGGGCAGCGCCGCCGCCGCCACGGGCGGGGGAGCCGTCGACATCAGTCTCTAGCGCGCGCCGACGTCCAAATGAATCTAGAGCAGTCGCTGGAGATCGCGACCCATTCCGACCCGGGGATGGTGCGCTCGCACAACGAAGATTCGATCGCCGCCGACGCAGCGAAGGGTCTGGTGGTGCTCGCCGACGGCATGGGCGGCTACAACGCCGGCGAGGTCGCGAGCGGCATGGCGACCACCGTGCTCGTGACCGAGCTCCAGCACCTGCTCGAGGAGCGCTCGCCGCACGACATCGACGCCGAGACGGGACTGCCCCTGGCACAGCGACTGCTGCGCGAGCAGATCGCCAAGACGAACGCTTCGATCTACCAGGCGTCTCAAAGCCAGCCGCAGTACGCCGGCATGGGCACGACGCTGGTCGTCGCGCTCTTCTATGACAACCGCATGACCGTCGCGCACATCGGAGACTCGAGGCTCTATCGCTTGCGCGGAGAAGAGTTCAAGCAGATCACGCGCGATCACTCGTTGCTCCAGGAGCAGATCGACAGCGGCATGATCACGCCCGAGCAGGCGAAGATGTCGCAGAACAAAAATCTGGTGACCCGAGCGCTGGGCATCGATCCGACGGTGGATCCGGAGATACACGATTACGAGACGGAGCCCGGAGACATCTACCTGCTCTGTTCGGACGGCCTTTGTGATATGGTGAGCGACGAGGACATAGGGATGGTCCTGCAGACGCTCAGCTCGAACCTGAAGCTGTGCGCGGAGCACCTGGTGCAGATGGCGAACGACAACGGCGGGCGCGACAACGTCTCCGTGATCCTGGTGCGCATCATGCGCGGATACGCCGCGCCGCGAGGGGTGGTTGCGAAGCTTTTTGGCTGGCTAAGATAAGTCGAGGATACGGCTATGGCGAAGCTGATATTGAGTATGGACGGCCTTGTACTCAAGGAAATCACCCTGACGAAGGAACGGACCACGATCGGCCGCAAGCCACACAACGACATCCAGATCGACAATCTCGCGGTCAGCGGAGAGCACGCGGTCATCGTCACCATACTTCAGGACTCGTTCCTCGAGGACCTCGGCAGCACCAACGGAACGATCGTCAACGGCCAGCCGATCAAGAAGCACTTTCTCCAGAACAACGACGTCATCGAGCTCGGCAAGTACAAGCTCAAGTACATCAACGAAGCGCCCGCGGCGCAGGCGAAGGCCGCCGATTTCGAGAAGACCATGGTGCTGCGGCCGGGTGCCGTGAAGCCGCAGGCTCCCGCGGCGCCTGCGGCGGCGCCCGCAGCGGCCGCGGCGCCGGCGGCCGCGGCCGCAGCGAACGCCCCGACGCCCGCGCCCGCCAAGAGCTTCGGCGACACCGCCGTCAACCCGGCGGCAGCGGCAGCGGCAGCGGCAGCCCCGCAGCCGGCGGCCGCCCAGCCGGGTCAGAAGACCGGGATGCTGCAGCTCCTCTCCGGCGCGAGCGCGGGAAAGGAGCTCGAGCTCACGAAGCCGCTGACCACGCTCGGCAAGCCGGGGGTACAGGTCGCTGTGATTACGCGGCGGCCGCAGGGCTATTTCATCACGCACGTCGAAGGCGCGAGTTTTCCCGTCGTGAACGGCAAGGCGCTCGACGCGCAGGCGCACGCGCTGCAGGATCACGACGTCATCGAGCTCGCCGGCGTGAAGATGGAGTTCTTCATCAAGACCTGACGGGTCTTGCTGGGGCTGACCCGGGGAGGGTGGTTGAAGCAGCACGTCGTCCGGATCGCGCTCGGCCTGATCATCACGCTGATCTTCGCGGTGCACGCCGCGAAGCTGCACGGCATCCAGATCGGCCTCGTCAACCAGCTCGACAACATCATCTACGATGCCCGGCTGCGCCTCACCATGCCGGGAGGCGTCGACGATCGCATCGTGATCCTCGACATCGACGAGCGCAGCCTGGATCCGCGGGCACTGGGCCGATGGCCTTGGGGGCGGGACAAGATCCTCACGCTGCTGCAAAAGCTCTTCGACAAGTATGGCGTCGCGGTGGCGGGCTTCGACGTCGTTTTCGCCGAGCCCGACGAGGGCTCCGGCCTGCCGGTGCTCGAGCGCCTGGCGAAGTCGCGCTTGAAGGACGTGTCCTCGTTCCAGAGCGCGCTCAACGAGCTGCGCCCGCAGCTCGATCATGACGCGCGCTTCGCGAGCTTCCTGCGCGGACGGCCGGTCGTGCTCGCCTACTACTTCAACTACGACGAGAACGCGGTCGAAAGCGGGACGCTGCCGCCGCCGGTCCTCGATGCCGCCACGCTCGCCGGACGGAACATCAGCTTCATCCGGGCCAGGGGTTACGGCGCGAACCTGCCCGCGTTCCAGGCGAACGCGGCCGACGCGGGTCACTTCAATCCCCGGGTGGACGACGACGGCGTGGTGCGCCGTGTGCCGATGCTGCACGAGTACAAGGGCAAGTACTACGAGTCGCTCTCGCTCGCGATGGTCCGCGTCTACCTCGGGCTGCGGGATGCAGCGCGCTCGCGGAACCAGACCGTCGCGCTGCCGAAAGTGACGGCGGGGATACCGCCCGACCGCTTCATCGCCGGCAGGGGATACGCGGGCCTGGAGTGGCTCGAGGTCGGCCCGCTCGTGGACGCCGATCCGCTCATCGTCCCGGTCGACGAAGAAGTGACGACGCTCGTGCCGTACCGCGGTCCCAAAGGCAGCTTCCCGTACATCTCGCTCGCGGACGTGTACTTCGACCGCGTCTCTCCGGAGAAGCTGAAGGGACGCATTGCGCTCATCGGGACGTCGGCTCCGGGACTGCAGGATCTGCGCTCGACGCCGGTCGGCTCGGTGTATCCCGGCGTCGAGATCCACGCCAATCTCATCGCGGGAATGCTCGATCGCAAGCTCAAGCAGAAGCCGCCTTACATGCTCGGGGCCGAGGTGCTGCTCGTGATCCTCGCCGGCGTCATGCTCTCGATCCTGGTCCCGTTCCTGTCTCCGCTGCGCGCGACGCTGGTGTCACTGTGCACGCTGGTGGTGATCACCGCGCTGAACCTCGCCGTGTGGTCGGGTCTCGGCATGGTGCTGCCGCTCGCCGGCAGCCTGCTCATGATCATCTCGCTGTTCGTGGTCAACATGGCGTACGGCTACTTCATCGAGGCGCGCGGCAAGCGCAAGTTCACCGAGCTGTTCCGCCAGTACGTGCCGCCCGAGCTGGTCGACAAGATGGCCGAGGACCCGGACAAGTACAACATGGAGCCGCGCGCCGCCGAGCTGACCATCCTGTTCTCGGACGTGCGCGAGTTCACGAGCATCTCCGAGGCGCTCAGCCCGGAAGATCTCAAGGAGTACATCAACGAGTACCTGACCGACATGAGCAACATCATCCGAGCGCGGTACCGGGGGACGCTCGACAAGTACATCGGCGACGCGATCATGGCGTTCTGGAACGCGCCGGTCGAAGAGAAGGAACACGCGCGAAGCGGCGTGCTCGCGGCGCTCGAGATGCAGCGCGAGTGCCAGCAGCTGAACCGGAAATTCGCGGCCCGCGGCTGGCCCGAGCTGAAGATCGGCATCGGCGTCAATACGGGCCAGGTGCGCGTGGGCGACATGGGCTCCAAAGTCAGGCAGGCGTACACCGCCATGGGGGATCCGGTCAACGTCGCCTCGCGCATCGAGGGGCGGACCAAGACCTACGGGGTCGGAATCCTCGTGGGCGAGGCGACCCGGCGGCTTGCGGCCGGCGTCGTCTTCCGCGAGATCGACAAGATCAAGGTGAAGGGCAAGGAGGAGGCGGTGACGGTCTACGAGCCCATCGGTCTCGAGTCCGAGGTCGACAAGAAGACGCTCGACGAGTTGAAGCTCTGGCAGCAGATGCTGCGCTCGTATCGCGCGCAGCAATGGGACCAGGCGGAAGTCAATCTGCTCAACCTGCAGCGCCTGAATCCGGAGTGCGTCCTGTACCGCGTGTATGCCGACAAGGTGGCCGAGCATCGCCGCAAGCCGCTGCCCGCGGAATGGGACGGAGTCACGGTGTTCGACGAGAAGTAGGCCGGCCTCGACATGAAGCTGCGCGTGCTCGGGTGCAGCGGCGGAATCGGCGGCAGACATCTGCGCACGACGTCGATGCTGCTCGACAACGACGTGCTGATCGACGCCGGGACCGGCGTCGCCGACCTGTCGCTGACCGAGATGTCGCTGATCGACCATGTGTTCCTCACGCACTCGCACCTCGATCACATCGCGAGCATCCCCTTCATGGTCGACACCGTCGGCGGAATGCGCGAGAAGCCGCTCACCATATGGGCGCTGCAGGCGACCATCGGCATCATCCAGAATCACATCTTCAACTGGAGCATCTGGCCTGACTTCACCCAGATCCCGCTGCCGGAAAAGCCCTTCATCCAGTACAAGCCCATCCAGGTCGGTCAGACGATCGAGCTCGGCAGCCGCAGGGTCACAGTGCTTCCCGCGAACCACGTCGTGCCGGCCGTCGGCTATCAGCTGGATTCGGGCCGGGCGAGCCTGGTGTTCACGGGCGACACGACCACCAACGATCCGCTGTGGAAGATCGTCAACAGAATCCCGAACCTCAAGCACCTCATCATCGAGACGGCGTTCTGTAACCGGGAGCGCGAGCTGGCGATCGTGTCCAAGCACCTGTGCCCGAGCATGCTCGCCGAGGAGCTCGCCAAGCTCGAGCGCACGGTCGAGATCTACATCACGCACCTGAAGCCGGGCGAGATCGAGCTCACGATGCAGGAGATCGAGGACGACGCGGGCCAGTACCGCCCGCGCATGTTGCAGAACAACCAGGTATTCGAGCTCTGAGGCGGGGACGGACGACGTCATGTGTGCGACCAAAGTCACCGCGGACACGCTGAAGCGCCTTCAGCCCATCGGCTCGCTGTCCCAGGCGCGACTCGAGGAGCTGCGCGAGGTGTGCTACGTCGACAGCGCCGGTCCCAATATCGATCCGTTCGCGACCCGCGGCATCGCCGGGGAGGCGGTCTACCTGCTCGCGGGCGAGCTCGCGCTGACGTACCAGGACGGCGCCGCGCTGGTCATCGTCGGGGGCACCGAGGAGGCGAGGCATCCGCTGGGCCGGCGCGGTGCTTTCGTCGCCGCGAAGGCGGTCACCGACGTCGAGCTCCTGCGTCTGGACGAGGAGCTGCTCGATGTCCTCGTGACCTGGGACGAGGTGGCCGCGGTCGAGGCCGCCAGCCCTGCGGTCGGCGAGACGCCGTCGCTCACCAACTGGAGCATCATGTCGGGCATGTTCAGCGTGAGCAGCCTCAAATACGGGGCGTTCTCGCAGCTGCCTCCGGCCCACATCGACGAGCTCCTCAAGCGGTTCCGGCGTATCCAAGTCAGCAAGGGCGACGCGATCATCCGCGAAGGCGCCGAGGGCGACTTCTATTACGTGATCGAGAGCGGCAAATGCAGGGTCGAGCGCACGATCGGAGGCGTCTCGATGCTGCTCGCCGAGCTCAAGGCGGGCGACGCCTTCGGCGAGGAGGCCCTGGTGTTCGACGCGAAGCGCAACGCCACCGTCGTCATGAAGACCGACGGGGCGCTGCTCCGGCTCGACAAGAAGGATTTCGTCGCGCTCTTGCGCGAGCCGCTGTTGCGGCAGGTCTCGATGGACGCGGCGCGGCAGAAAATCGCCGCCGGCGGGCAATGGATCGACGTCCGCTACCCCTCGGAGTACCAGTACGACCGGCTCCCCGGGGCCGTGAGCGTCCCGCTCTCGGAGATCCGCAATGCCTTCGCCCTCCTGGACAAGGAGCGTGAGTACGTCGTCTACTGCCAGAGCGGCCGCCGCAGCGCGGCCGCCGCCTTCCTCCTCGCCCAGCGCGGGTTCCGGGCATTTCTGCTGGCCGGGGGATTGTGGGCGGCGCGCGGGAGGGCCGCCTCGTGAGGGCCCATCCCGGCCGCGCGCGGCGGCGCGCGCAGGCAATCGACGGCGCGAGCCGCGGAGCCGTGTTTTCGCACGGTTTTCCGGGATTTAGGTTTGAACGCGCACCCGGCAAAGGCTACTATTTCCGGCTGTGTGCAGTCGCGGCCTGGGCTATGCTAAGCCGTGACTCGCGGACCGGGTCGAAGAACACGGCGCGATGCGCGGCGGGGACGCCCCGGTTCGGCGCCTCCCCGCGCATGAGGCGCGGATCAACAAGGGCGGACCGTATATGAGCGCAGTACTCCAGACCTCTCCTGCAGCGGGCGACGTCACCAGCCGGCTGACGTTCTCCAAGAACCTGCAGGCCGTCACCAACAAGATCCACGCGACGAGCAACGTCGACGAGATCATGCTCGAGGTGAGCGCCGACATCTGCCGCCTGTTCAACGCGGACCGGCTGACGATCTACACGATCGGCGAGGACAAGCAGACCATCGTCTCGAAGGTCAAGACCGGGCTGAACTCGTTCAAGGACCTGAAGCTGCCGATCGCCGAGCACTCCATCGCGGGCTTCGTCGCCCTGTCGAAGAAGATGCTCAACATCAAGGACGTCTATGACGACGCCGAGCTGAAGTCGCACAACCCGAACCTGCGCTTCCTGCAGGAGGTCGACAAGCGCACGGGCTACCGCACCAAGCAGATGCTCGTCGCCCCGGTCATCGACCCGTCCAACAACGAGCTGACCGGCGTCGTGCAGCTCATCAACAACAAGTCCGGATCGCCGTTCGGCCAGCTCGCCGAGGAGGGCGTACAGGAGCTGTCGCAGACGCTCGCGATCGCGTTCAAGCAGCGCCAGAAGCCGCAGGTCCTGAAGACGAAGTACGACTTCCTGGTGGGCGACGCCGTCATCTCGGCCGCGGAGTTCGAGCTCGCGGCGCGCTCGGCGCGCAAGAAGGCGGTCGACGTCGAAGTCGTGCTGTCGGAGGAGTTCCAGGTCAAGACCGCAGCGATCGGCGCCGCGCTGTCGAAGTACTTCGGCGTCCCGTACGAGGCTTTCAAGCCCGATCGGGTCAAGCCGATGGACCTGCTGAAGAACCTCAAGCGCGAGTACGTCGAGTCGAACCAGTGGGTGCCGATCGAGGACGCGAAGGAAGGGCTCGTCGTGGTGTGTCCCGATCCCGAGCGCGTGCGCAGCTCGCGGATCGTGCAGAACGTGTTCCCGAAGGCGCGGATCGTCTACCGGGTCACCACGCAGAAGGACTTCAAGGACACGCTCGACCACTTCTACGGCGCGCAGGCGGCCGACTTCGGCGGCGACGTCGGCGAGCTGCTCTCCGAGATGGGCGAGGAGGAGGTGGTCGACGCGGGCGGCACGGACGATGCCTCGGCCGCCTCCGACAACGAGCTCGTGAAGCTGGTCAATAAGATCATCGTCGACGCCTACCAGCAGGGCGCGTCCGACATCCACATCGAGTCGTATCCCGGCAAGGGTAAGACCGAGATCCGGCTGCGCAAGGACGGCTCGCTCGCCCCGTACATCGAGGTGCCCCCTTCATACCGCAACGCGCTGATCGCGCGCATCAAGATCATGTGCGACCTCGACATTTCCGAGCGCCGCAAGCCGCAGGACGGCAAGATCAAGTTCAAGAAGTTCGCGCCGCTTGACATCGAGCTGCGCGTCGCCACCATCCCGACGCAGGGCGGCGTCGAGGACGTGGTGATGCGTATCCTCGCCGCGGGCGAGCCGATCCCGCTCGACAAGCTCGGGCTGTCGCCCAGCAACACGCCGAAGCTGAAGGAGTGCGTGAGCAAGCCCTACGGCCTGTTCTTCGTCTGCGGGCCGACGGGTTCCGGCAAGACGACGACTCTGCACTCGGTGCTCAAGTTCCTGAACACGCCGGACACCAAGATCTGGACCGCCGAGGACCCGGTCGAAATAACGCAGAAAGGCCTGCGGCAGGTCCAGGTCAACAAGAAGGCAGGCCTCGATTTCGCAACCGTGATGAAGTCGTTCCTGCGCGCGGACCCGGACATCATCATGGTCGGCGAAATGCGGGACAAGGAAACGACGAGCATCGGCATCGAGGCCTCGCTCACGGGCCACCTCGTGTTCGCGACCCTGCACACGAACAGCGCCCCGGAATCGATCATCCGCCTGCTCGACATGGGCATGGACCCCTTCAACTTCGCCGACGCGCTGCTCGGCATCCTCGCGCAGCGGCTGGCCAAGCGCCTGTGCAAATGCAAGGAGCCGTACACGCCGGGTCCCGAGGAAATGAAGCAGATCCTGCAGGAATACTGCGCCGAGCTGCTCAACACCTCGGCGTTCAAGAAGGACGCCAAGTCGGCGTACGAGCACGCGTACCGCGATCTCGCCAAGGGATACGCGAACGAGCGCGGTCAGTTCACGCTCGCGCGCAAGAAGGGCTGCGATGCCTGCGGTGGCTCGGGATACAAGGGCCGCGTCGGCCTGCACGAGCTGCTGGTCGCGACGGACCACGTCAAGAAGCTGATCCAGGAGCACGCGCGCGTCGCCGAGATCCTCGCCGTCTGCCTCGAGGAGGGCATGCGCACCCTGAAGATGGACGGCATCGAGAAGGTCCTGCAGGGCATTACCGACATGGCCCAGGTCCGCGCCGTCTGCATCAAGTAGAAAGACGATGGAGCGCACCGAGGCCCTCGCGTTGACGCCGCCGTCGCGGCTGGAGACGGTCGAGGACCTCTTCCGGCGCCTGGAGCAGCTGAACGAGATCGGCGCGGCGCTCTCGCTCGAGAAGGACCTCAACCGGCTGCTCGAGAACATCCTGGTCGCGGCGAAGACGATCACCCGCGCCGACGGTGGCACGCTGTATCTCGTGGAGGAGCAGGGGACGCGGCTCAAGTTCGAGATCCTGCGTACGAGCTCGCTCGACATCGCCATGGGGGGGACGACCGGAACGCCGGTCCCGTTCTATCCCATCCATCTGCACAACAAGGACGGCAAGCCCAACTACCAGATGGTCGCCGCGTATGCCGCGCTCACCGGGAAAACGGTGAGCATCGCGGACGCCTACACCGAGGAGGGCTTCGATTTCTCGGGCACGCGCAACTTCGACAAGAAGACGGGCTACCGGTCGAAGTCTTTCCTCACCGTGCCGATGCGCAACCACGAAGGCGAGAACATCGGCGTCCTGCAGCTGATCAACCGGGTCGAGCCCGAGAGCGGCGAGATCGTCGCCTTCTCGCAGTCCGATCAGCGACTGGCCGAGTCGCTCGCGTCCCAGGCCGCGATCGCGCTGACCAACCGCCAGCTCATCATCCAGCTGGAGCAGCTGTTCGAGTCGTTCATCCAGCTCATGAACACGGCGATAGACGAAAAGTCCCCGTACACGGGCGGTCATTGCCAGCGCGTGCCGACGCTCACGATGATGCTGGCGGAGGCCGTGAACGAGACGCGCGACGGTCCGCTCAAGGACTTCGCGATGACCGACAAGGACCGCTACGAGCTCAAGATAGCGGGACTGCTGCACGATTGCGGCAAGGTCACGACGCCCGTGCACGTGGTGGACAAGGCGACCAAGCTCGAGACCATATTCGACCGTATCAACCTGGTCGATACGCGGTTCGAGGTGCTCAAGCGTGACGCCGAGATCGCCGCGCTCGAGCGCAAGCTCGAGGTCGTCAGGGCGGGCGGAGCCGAGGCGCGTGCGCGGCTGAACGACATCGATCAGTCGCTGCGCGAGACGCTCCGCCATATCGACGCGGACCGCGACTTCCTGAGGCACTGCAATATCGGCGGCGAGCAAATGTCGCCCGCCGCGCAGGAGCGCGTGCGGCGCATCGGAACGGGGTACAAGTGGACCGACGTCTCCGGGCACACCGCCGATTTCCTGACCGACGACGAGTCGACGAACCTTACTATCGCGCGCGGAACGCTCACGGGTGCCGAGCGCGAGATCATCAACCACCATATCGTCGCGACGATCAAGATGCTCGAGGCGTTGCCGTGGCCGAAGCACCTGAAAAACGTGCCCGAGTACGCCGGCGG
>Ga0070741_10006168_pt1 | contig 25979 bp, 30 predicted proteins | sample Coa_R1_4_FD_66440 | JGI IMG/M metagenome (GOLD analysis project Ga0070741, IMG submission 66440) | Surface soil microbial communities from Centralia Pennsylvania, which are recovering from an underground coalmine fire - Coalmine... | ecosystem: Environmental > Terrestrial > Soil > Unclassified ... | reverse complement strand
CGCCGGCCGTGGGCGGATGCCCGGGACGGCCGGCGCCGAGGGAGCCGTAGGCATGTGCGGACGAACGCCGGCCGTGGGCGGATGCCCGGGACGGCCGGCGCCGAGGGAGCCATAGACATGGCTTTCGCGCTCGACGAGATCGGCCGGTGGTCGGACGAGCACGAGTTGACGGTCGATGCCGAGCGTGCGCGCGCGTACGCGGCCGCGACGAACGACCCGATCCCCGCGCACCGCGACGGGGCGCTCGCCCCGCCGGTGTTCGCGGTCGTCCCGATCTGGGACACGCTCCTCGCGACCGTCACGCGTGTCTGCAGCCCGCAGGCCGCGATGCTCGCCGTGCACGGGGAGCAGGACATGCGGTTCCACCGCCCGATCGTCCCGGGCATGACGTTGCGTTCACGCGGTGCACCCGTCGGCCTGCACGTCAAGCCGTCGGGCACGACGCTCGTCAGCCGCTACGAGACGCGCGACGCCTCCGACGGTGAGCTCGTGAACGAGCAGTACTGCGTCACGTTCTTCCGTGGTGTGCAGGCCGACGGCGAGCGCGGCGACGACGCGCCCGGGCACGAGTTCCCCGGCGCGCTCCCCGGTCAGCCTCCGGCGGGCGAGGTCGTCCAGCACGTCGACGACGACCAGACCTTCCGGTACTCGAAGGCGTCCGGCGACCTGATGCCGATTCACCTCGACGACGAGGTCGCGCGGTCGGTCGGCCTCCCCGGCATCATCGTCCACGGACTGTGCACGATGGCCTTCGTGAGCTGGGGTGCGATCCAGTCGGTCGCCGACGGCGATCCCACGCGGCTGCAGCGGCTCGCGGTCCGCTTCTCGCGTCCGGTCATGCCCGGCGAGGACATCACGTCGCGGTTCTTCGCGACGAACGAGGGCGAGTCCGGCACGACGAGCTACGGGTTCGAGACGTGCAACCCCGCGGGGGAGGCGGTGCTGCGCGACGGGCTCGTCGAGGTCGCGCGCTGACCGTCCGGCTCCGGCTCTTCGCCCGGGCCCGCGAGGCCGCGGGCACCGCCGAGGACCGCTACGAGGCCGGCACGGTCGGCGAGCTGCTGAGCGAGGCGGTTGCCCGCTACGGCGACGGGTTCGCGGAGGTGCTCGGTGTGTCCCGGGTGTGGGTCAACGGCGACGAGCCGCTCGCCGGCGACGCGACCACCCTTTCGGACGGCGACGAGGTCGCGGTGCTGCCGCCCGTCAGCGGGGGCTGCCGGGGGCCGGGGCCGGACGGGGGCCCCGTACGGCCGGGCTAGCCTGAGACCGCCGTGGACCAGCAGCGACGCCGCATCGACCGCATCCTCGACCCCGCCTACGTCGCCGACCTCGGCGCGCGCTCCGTCGACGACCTGCGGACGATGCGCGACGAGTGCGTGAACGTCGAGACGGAGGTCTCGTACGTGCGCCGGCTCGCGCAGGCCCGGCTCGACATCATCGCCGCGGAGATGGAGCGCCGGTCCTCGGGCGGCTCGCTGGGCTCGCTCATCGACGCGCTCCCACGGATCCTGGCCGACGGCGGCCAGCGCGGTCAGCGTGGTGCACCGGCCAACAGCCACATGCCGCAGCAGCTCGCGCCCGCGATGGACATCGAGTGGACACGCGGGCTCGAGCCGCTCGTCACCGACGCGACGCTGGCGAACCTCCCCGCCCTGTCCGACGACGAGCTGCGCGAGACGACCGAACGGCTGCGCACGCTCGAGTCCGACGTCTCCGCGACGCGCCGATCGCTGCACCGCGTGATGGACGCGATCGAGCACGAGCTCGCGACGCGTCTGCGCGTCGGCCCGTCGTAGGCGTCGGCGTGGCCGCACCCGAGGCCCTCGAGGCGCGCCTGCGCGAGCTCGGCGCGTTCATCCGTGACCAACGCCGTCGCGACCGGCTGTCGTTGCGGAAGCTGAGCGAGCTCGCGGGGATCTCGAACCCGTACCTGAGCCAGATCGAGCGGGGTCTGCGCAAGCCGAGCGCGGAGATCCTGCAGGCGATCGCGCGCGGTCTGCAGATCTCGGCCGAGACGCTGTACGTGCAGGCCGGGATCCTCGACGAGCGCGACGACACGCCCGACCTCGTCGCCGCGATCCGCGGTGACCCGACCATCACCGACGGGCAGAAGCAGGCGCTCGTCGAGATCTACCGGTCGTTCCAGCGCGAGGCCGGGCTCCACGGCGAGCGGGCCGCCGGCGACGTACGGGACGGTTGAGCCGGGGGTACCCTGGCTACGATCCCCGGCGGCATGGTCCGGCGTCTCGGGATCCTCAGCGTGCACACGTCGCCGCTCGCGCAGCCGGGCACGGGCGACGGCGGGGGGCTCAACGTGTACGTGCACGCGCTCGCGTCGTCGCTCGCGCGCGCGGGCGTCGAGTGCGACGTGCTGACGCGCGCCGACCGTCCCGGTCTGCGGCCCGTCGTCGACGTCGAGCCCGGCTTCCGTGTGGTCCATCTGGCGGCCGGGCCGCGCGCGCCCGTCCCGAAGCATGCGCTCGACGAGCTCGTCGACGAGCTCGTCGACGCGACGCTCGCACACCAGCGGGACGCGCACGTCGAGTACGACGTCCTGCACGGGAACTACTGGATCTCGGGCGCGGTCGGCCACCGTCTCAAGCACCAGCTCGACGTCCCGCTCGCGTCGACGTTCCACACGCTCGCGCGGGTCAAGGCGTCCGCCGGCGTCGACGGCTCGGACGACGCGCGCGACCGTGCACGCGTCGAGCAGGAGGTGATCGGCTGCAGCGACCTGCTGTGCGCGTCGACTGTCGAGGAGCGCGACCAGCTCGTCGACCTCTACGCCGCGGACCCCGAGCGCGTGGAGATCGTCCCGCCCGGCGTCGACCACGAGCTGTTCTCGCCGGGCGACGACACCGACCGCGCGCGTGCGCGCGACGCGCTCGGCGTCGGTGACCGGCGGGTGCTCTTGTTCGTCGGGCGCATCCAGCCGTTGAAGGGTGCGGACCTCGCGATCGAGACGCTCGCCGCGCTCGACGACCCACGCTCGCTGCTCCTCGTCGTGGGCGGTCCGAGCGGCGCGGACGGCGACCGCGAGCTCGCGCATCTCCGCGACGTCGCCCGCGCGCTGGGCGTCGACCACCAGGTTCGCTTCGTGCCGCCGCAGCGCCATGGCAGGTTGCGCGCGTTCTATCGCGCGGCAGACGTCTGCCTCGTGCCGTCACGCAGCGAGTCGTTCGGCCTCGTCGCGCTCGAAGCGGCCGCGTGCGGGACACCCGTCGTCGCCACGGCCGTCGGCGGTCTGCGCTCGCTGGTCGACGACGGCCAGACGGGGTTCCTCGTCACCGAGCGCGATCCCGTCGCGTTCGCGACGCCGGTCGCGGTGCTCCTCGACGCCCCCGACGTCGCCCGAGAGCTCGGCGTCGCCGCGCACGCGCGCTCGCGCCGCTACTCGTGGAGCATCACCGCGGGCCGGCTCCGGCGGCTGTACGCCGATCTCGCCGCCCGCGAGCCCGTCCAGTGCGCGTGACGTGGTTGCCTCGGCGATGACGGGCGACGATCTGCTCGACCTCGACGCCGCGCACGCACTCGTCGACGCGCAGCTGTTCGGGCCCGTGCGCGACGAGCCGGCCGTCCAGCACGTCGAGTACGACCCCGAGATCCGGCGCTGGTACGTCCGCTTCGGCTGCGAGGGTCGCGACGCGGCGACGATCTACTTCGACCTCCACCAGCGCACGCTGCGCTACGAGCTCTACTTCATGCCCGACCCGCCCCGGAACCGCCTCGAGCTGTACGAGTGGTTGCTCCACCGCAACCACACGATGTACGGGGCGAGGTTCTCGCTCGGCCCCGACGGCGACGTCTATCTCGTGGGCCGGTTGGCGCTCGAGCACCTCACGGAGTGGGAGCTCGACCGGATCGTCGGCGTCCTGTTCGAGCTCGTCGAGCAGTGGTTCCAGCCCGCGATCCGCCTCGGGTTCGGCCCGCCGAGAGCCTGACGGCGCCCACGGCGCCGTCTCACGATGCGTCGCGTTGCGTCGTGTCGCGTCGGGTTGCGTGACGGTACGGATTGTCGCTACGGTGTACGGGTCGTTGCCGACGGGTAGCGACTGCAGGGCCCGAGGTGCAGGAGGCCCCGCCGTTCGGGGAAGTGCGGCGGGTCCGAGCGTTCCTCGGGCCCTCTCGCGCCCCGGGTTACGGTGGCGCCGTGACCCGCACGGCGCTCCTCGGCGGCGGCCGCATGGGCGAGGCCCTGCTCGCCGGGCTGCTCGACGCCGGGTGGGAGGCCGACCAGCTCGCCGTGGCGGAGGTCGAGCCCGACCGGCGCCAGGCGCTCCAGCAGCGGTTCCCGGGCGCCCGGGTCGTGCCGAGCCCGGCCTGGGCGGTGGCCGACGCCGACGTCGTCGTCGTCGCGGTCAAGCCGGGCGACGTGGCGACCGCCCTCGGCGCCGCCGCGCAGAGCCTGGGCGACGACACGCTGGTGCTCTCGATCGCGGCCGGCGTGACGATCGCGGAGCTCGAGCGCCTCGCACCGGGCCGGCCCGTCATCCGGGCGATGCCGAACACGCCCGCGCTCGTGCGCCGGGGCGCCGCCGCAATCGCGCCCGGATCGGCCGCCCGCGACCCGCACCTGAGCCTCGCCGAGCGGCTGCTCGGCGCGGTCGGCGTCGTCGTGCGCGTCCCCGAGACGTTGCTCGACGCCGTGACCGGCCTCTCGGGGTCCGGTCCCGCGTACCTGTTCCTCGTCGCGGAGGCGCTCGTGGAGGCGGGCGTGCTCGTCGGTCTCCCGCGCGCGACCGCGTCGACGCTCGTCGTCGAGACGCTTCTCGGCGCGGCGACGTTGCTCGCGGAGGGCGACGAGGGGCCCGAAGCGCTGCGCGCGGCGGTCACGTCGCCGGGCGGGACGACGGCCGCCGGCGTGCACATGCTCGAGCAGCGCGCGGTGCGCGCCGCGTTCGTCGAAGCGGTCGTCGCGGCGACCCGGCGCTCGGCCGAGTTGGGACGCGCGGGGTCGTGACGCGCGTGCCGCACGAGTACGCGCGTCACACGCGCGTCGACAGCGGCAACACTGACCCGCTGATCGTCACGGACCACACCACGCACGCTGGACACCAGGAATCTCCCGGCGTACCCTCGCCGAGGCGGACGGAGTTGTGGGGTGACCGGTGAGCCAGTCCTTCTCGAAGGCCCGATTCCTGACCGTGCAGGAGGTCGCAGACCTCATGCGCGTGTCGTCGATGACCGTGTACCGGCTGATCAAGGCGGGTGACCTGCCGGCCGTGCGCGTCGGGCGCTCGTTCCGCGTGCGCGAGGAGGACGTCGACCGCTACCTCGGCTCGCGCTACACGGAGGCCGGGTAACCGCTCGCCGCGTGCCCGACCGTCTCCCGGTCGTCTCGTTCCTCAGCGACTACGGGCTCGCCGACGAGTTCGTCGGTGTCTGCAAGGCCGTCATCCTCGGGATCGCCCCGCACGTCACCGTCGTCGACATCACGCACGACGTCGCACCCCAGGACGTGCGCGCGGGCGCGCTCGCGCTCGTGCGCGCGGTCCAGTACCTCCCGCGCGGGGTGGTCCTCGCGATCGTGGATCCCGGCGTCGGCACGGACCGGCGGATGGTCGCGGTCGAGGTCGACGACGGGTTCCTCGTCGGGCCGGACAACGGCCTGCTCGCACCCGCCGTCGCAATGGTCGGCGGCGCGCGCACGGTCGTCTCCCTCACGAGCGAGGCGCACCGTCTGGACGCGCCAGGTCCGACGTTCGCGGGCCGGGACGTGATGGCGCCCGCGGCCGCGTACCTCGCCGCCGGGACGCCCCTCACCGAGCTCGGCGAGGTCGTCGACCCGGCCGGTCTCGTCCCCGCCCTCGTCCCGCTGCCACGCGACGAGGACGACGGGCTCGCAGGCGAGGTGTGGTGGGTCGACCGCTTCGGCAACTGCCAGCTGAACGTCGGCCCCGACGAGCTCGCCGCGACCGGCGCGCGTCCGGGCGAGACCGTCGAGCTGCGCCTCGGCAACGAGACCCGCATGGCGCGCTGGGTCCACGTGTACGCCGATGCGCGGCCGTCGGAGCTCGTCGTGCTCGTCGACTCCTACGGGATGGTGTCGATCGCGCTCGACCGGGCGTCGGCCGCCGCGGCGTGCTCGCTGCGCGAGGGCTCGCCGGTCACGATCGTGAAGCGCACCTGATCCGCCGAGGCGCGATGGCGCCGGTTACCCTGCGCGCGTGCGCCCCGGAACGTCGATCGCGATCGTCGCGCTGCTCGTGATGATCCTCGGTGCCGCGATCGCGCAGTTCGTGTTCCACCTCGGCGGCTAGCGCGATCGCGCATCACCGCCGCGCCGAGCGCGTCAGCTGTCCAACGCGTGCAACCGTGCGATCGCGCGCACCAACGTCGCGGGTGGCGGCGGCGGAGGCGGCGGAGGCGGTGGCGGCGGTGGTGCGGGGGCCGCCACGGGGGTCGGCGACGCGCCGTTCGAAGCGCTGCGGCTGCGTGTCGCCGACCGCGAAGACGGGGTTCCGGCCGCGTTCGCGGACGTGCTTGGGGCGGGCTGGGAGGCTGGTTGCATGAACTCCACCGCGACGAACAACGTCCCGTTGGAGCTCACGACGCCCACGCCCACGTACCGGAACCCCGGATCTGTGAGATTTCTGTAGTGCGCCGGTGAGGCGACGAACGCCTGCTGGATCGCGCACAGGTTCGGACCCATCCCGACGTTCTCGCCGAGGCGGGACCACGGCTCGCTGATCCCGGAGGCCAGGCTCGAGTGCGAGATCGTCCCGGCCGCGGCCATGTGCGCGGCCCAGCTCGACGCCTTGCCCGTCAGGTTCCCGTCGACGGACAGCGGCGCGAGCCCCTGGCTCGCGCGCAACGAGTTCGTCGCGCCGACGAGGTCGCAGTCCGCGGTCGCCGCGGTCGTCGGGAGCACAGCGATCGTCGACAGCACGAGCAGTGCTGCCAGCACGATTCGCCGCATCCGGTCGCCTCCCGTCGATGCCTGCCCGCCTCGGATGCCCTCGGGCGGCACGTCGGGCGCCCGCCTCCGGCAGCCGGCCCGCGTCCCGGGGCCGAGGAAGGTATCGGGCGGATGCGGCCGGACCTTGAGCTCTGCCGCGCTCGCTGCGGGCCGGGACACCGGCCGGCAGGAGCTCGCCGCTGCGGGCGGCCAAGAGCTGCTCTGGCGGGATGTGGCTCTCGGAACCGAGGGTTGACGGCTGGTCGCTACGATCCCGGCCCGTGCTTGGGGGAGGGGCGGGGCGGTGAACCTGGCCTCCGTGCTGCTCGGCCCGGCGCGCACCGCGCCCGACTCCGTCGCGATCCGCGCGCAGCACGACGTCACGTACGGCGACCTCGCGCTGCGTGCGGGCCGCCTGGCCCGGCTCCTGTCCGACGACGTCCGCACCGGCGAGCGCGTCGCGCTGCTCGCGTCGAACGACGAGAGCTTCGTCGTGGCCTACCTCGCGACGCTTGCGTGCGGCGCGGTCGCGGTGCCGCTCAACCCGAGTGCACCGGCGCCCGAGCTCGGGCGCGAGCTCGCGCTCGTCGAGCCGGCGCTCGTGCTGCGCGGTCCGGACGTCGGCGCGCAGCTCGCCGCGCCCGACGTCGCGGCGGTCGTCTCGCGTGTCGTCGACGTGTCCGATCCCGCCGGGGACGGGCTCGAGCCCCTCGTCCCCGTGCCGCGTGACGACGACGACCTCGCCGTGCTCTTGTTCACGGCCGGGACATCGGGCGCGCCGCGCGCGGCCATGCTGAGCCACGGCAACCTCGGGGCGAACATCGCGCAGTTGCAGTCGCACCCGTCGACGCGCCGAACGTCCGACGACGTCGCGCTCGGCGTGCTGCCGTTCTTCCACGTGTACGGGCTCAACGTCGTGATCGGCGTCGCACTCGCGGTCGGCGCGTCGATCGTGCCCGTCGCGCACTTCGACGCCCGCGACACCGCGCACGTCGTCGAGCGCGAGGCCGTCACCGTGATCGCCGCCGTCCCGACCATCTACCGCAGCTGGCTCGAGCTCCCCGACGACACCGTGACGCGCGCGACGTTCGCGTCCGTGCGGCTCGCGGTCTCGGGCGCGGCGCCGCTCGACCCGCAGCTCGCATCGGCGTTCCACGCCCGCTTCGGCGTGACCTTGCACGACGGGTACGGGCTCACCGAGACGTCACCGGTCGTGACGACGAGCGTCGTCGGCGACATCCCGCGTGCCGGCTCGATCGGTGTCGCGATCCCGGGGGTCGACGTACGACTCGTCGACGCCGACGGCACCGACGTGCTCGTCGGCGATCCGGGCGAGATCTGGGTCCGCGGCCCGAACGTCTTCCGCGGCTACTGGCGCGACGACGCCGCGACGGCGGCCGCGTGCACCGACGACGGCTGGCTGCGCACGGGGGACGTCGCGGTCGCGGACGACGAGGGATCGCTGCGGCTCGTCGACCGCTTGCGCGATCTCGTCATCGTGTCGGGGTTCAACGTGTTCCCCGCCGAGGTCGAGGACGTCCTCGGCGCGCACCCCGACGTGCGCGACGTCGCGGTCGTCGGCGTCCCCGATCCCCGCACCGGTGAGCGCCTGCGCGCCTACGTCGTCCCCGAACGCGACCGCGTGACGGACGACGAGACGCTCCGGCGCGAGCTCGCGTCGCACGCGCACGAGCGGCTGGCGCGCTACAAGTGCCCGGACGAGATCGAGGTCACCGCGACGTTGCCGCGCGGCCTGTCGGGGAAGCTGCTGCGCCGCCGTCTGGAACGCTGACCGTCGTGGGTGTCGCGACCGGCGGCGCGCCCGACACCGCGCCCGACGGTCGGCGCGCGGTCACGAGGAACCCCGCGTAGATCACGGTGATCCCGACGGCGAGCGACAGCGCGAACGCCTCGTCGTGGCCGACCACGCCCTGGAGGACGCCGCCGGCGGACAGCACGAGCGTCCCGGCCGCGATCAGCGCGTTCGCGACGGCCATCCGCGCGCTCCCCGGGCGCTGCCGCGCGCGCACGAACCGGATCACCGACCACGCGGCTCCCGCGAACACGACCGTGGCCCCGAGGCCGCTCCCGACCGCGGCGAGCACACGCGGCGCGACACCGAACACGTCCTTGCCGACGGGGATCACGGTGCCCGAGACCGCGTGCATCGGTGCCGACAGCATCACGCCCACCGCGAACCCGCTGAAGCCGACCAGCACCCACTGCACCCGCCGGCCGACTCCCGTGCCGAACAGCAGGTACACCGTCCCGAGCGCGAGCCACGGGACGTCGAGCACCGCGCCGAGCAGGTAGAAGAACCGGAAGGTCCCGTTGTCGAACCCGCCCGTCGAGCCGGACGCGAGCGCCGCCGCGGCCAGGGCGAACATCGCCAGCGCGACCGTCCAGGCCAGCTCGTGGGGCTTGCGCTGCCGGGTGTAGCGAACGAGCGTCGCCTGCGCGAAGAGCGACGACACCGCGGTGGCGATGAACGCGAGCCCGGAGACCATCGGAGCTGCGAGCGTAACGTCCGCACCCGGCACCGGCCGGGTCGCTGCGAGCACCCACGACAGCATGTGCGTCCGCCGCTTGTGACTGAGTGCACAAGCGGCGCTAGGCTGGTCGCGAGTGGCCCACCGTCGGCGGGCCCGTTCCGAGGAGCGCGCAACCGGTGCCCGACCGTTCGCCCGCGGGGTCGCCCCGCCGGATCCCCGAAGCGACGGTCGCGCGGCTCCCGCTGTACTACCGCGCGCTCGTCGACACCGCCGAGCACCACACGACGACGGTGTCGTCCGAGCGGCTCGCCGAGATGGCCGGTGTCAACGCCGCGAAGGTCCGCAAGGACCTGTCCTACCTGGGCTCCTACGGGACGCGCGGCGTCGGGTACGACGTCGAGTTCCTCCTCGACCAGATCTCGCGCGAGCTCGGTCTTACCCGCGACTGGCCCGTCGTCATCTGCGGTGTCGGGAACCTCGGTCAGGCGCTGGCCAAGTACCGCGGCTTCGGCGCGCGCGGCTTCCGCATCGCCGCCCTGATCGACGCCGACGCCGAGAAGGTCGGTCAGAGCATCGAGGACCTGCCGATCCAGGCGGTCGACGAGCTGCCCCGGGTGGTGCAGGAGCGGGAGATCTCGATCGGGATGATCGCGACGCCCCCGAACGTCGCGCAGGAGGTCGCCGACCGGCTCGTCGCGGCCGGCGTCCGGTCGATCCTGAACTTCGCGCCCGCGGTGCTCTCGGTCCCCGACGGCGTGTCGATCCGCAAGGTCGACCTCGCCATCGAGCTGCAGATCCTGTCCTTCTACCAGCTGCGTCGGGGAGGCCCGCCCCGGTCCTCGGGCGGACGCCCCGGGCGTGACGGCCGTGACGGTCGCGACGGCACCGGCGCCGGCGGGACGCCCGACGACGACGGCCTGCGGGAGCGTGTGGGGTGACCGCGCGCGGCTACCCGGTGAACCTCGTGGTCGCCGGTCGCCGCTGTGTGGTGGTCGGCGCCGGTCGCATCGCGGCGCGCAAGATCGATGCGCTGCTCGACGCCGGAGCCCGCGTGCACGTCGTCGCGCCCCAGCTCGATCCCCGGGTCGCCGAGTGGCGCGACGCGGGCGTCGTGACGGTCGCGCAGCGGGCGTTCGAGGCGGCGGATCTCGACGGTGCGTGGCTCGCCACCACCGCCACGGGCGTGCCTGACGTGGACCACGCGGTCTTCGAGGCCGGTGAGGAACGCCAGATCTGGGTCAACTCCGCCGACGACCCCGCGAACTGCTCGTTCACGCTGATGTCGGTCGTGCGGCAGGGCGACGTCGTCGTCACGATCGGCACGAACGGCCGCAGCCCCGCCCTCGCGACCTGGCTACGCGACCGCATCCGCACGGAGCTCGGGCCGGAGTACGGGACCCTGCTCGACCTGCTCTCCGCGGAGCGGGAATCGATGCGGGCCGCGGGGCGTTCCAGCGAGACGGCCGATTGGCGAAAGGCCCTCGATTCGGGCATCCTCGACCTGATCCGCGCCGGCCGGGTCCCCGAGGCCAAGGAGCTGCTCCGCGCGTGTCTGTGATCGTGGTGGGCGTCAACCACCGGACCGCTCCGGTCGACCTCCTGGAGCGCGTCGCGGTCGCCCCCAGCGAGCTGCCGAAGGCGCTCCACGCGCTCGCCGCCCGCGAGCACCTCGCCGAGACCGTCGTGCTGTCCACGTGCAACCGCACCGAGGTGTACGCGCGCACCACCCTGTTCCACCCCGCCGTGCAGGACGTGCGCGACTACCTCGCCGGTCACGGCTCGGTCGATCCCGACGAGCTCGGCGACCACCTGTACACGTACCACGACGACGCCGCGGTCGCGCACCTCTTCGGTGTCGCCGCGGGCGTCGACTCGATGATCATCGGCGAGGGCGAGATCCTCGGCCAGGTGCGCGGCGCGTGGCGCACCGCGGAGGAGGAGGGGACGGCCGGGCAGGTCCTGTCGCGGGTGTTCCAGCAGGCGGTCGAGGTCGGGAAGCGGTCCCGTACCGAGACGGGCATCGGCCGCCACGCGGTGTCGGTCTCGTCCGCGGCGGTGGCGCTCGCGGTCGACCGGCTGGGGACGCTCACGACACGGCGCGTGCTCGTGCTCGGCGCGGGCGACGTCGGCGAAGGGATGGCGGTCGCGCTCGCGGGCGCGGGCGTCGCGGAGATCGTCGTCGCGAACCGAACGCCCGCGCGCGCCAACGACCTCGCGCGGCGAGTCGGCGGCCGCGCGATCTCGCTGGGCGAGGTCGCGGACGCGCTCGTCACGTGCGACGTGCTGCTGTCGTCGACCGGCGCGCCCGAGGTGATCCTCGAGCGCAGCGACGTCGAGCTCGTCATGGAACGCCGTGACGGGCGCGCGCTGCTCGTCGTCGACGTCGCGATCCCGCGCGACGTCGATCCCGGAGTACGGCAGGTCTTCGGCGTCACGCTGCTCGACATGGACGACATGAAGTCGTTCGCGGACCACTCGCTCGCGCAGCGGCAGCGCGAGGTCGGCAAGGTTCGGGCGATCGTCGCCGAGGAGCTCGAGCGGTTCCGCACGGAGCACACCGCACGTGAGGTCGCACCGATCGTGCGCGCGCTGCGCACCCGCGGCGAGGACGTGCGCCGCGCGGAGCTCGACCGTTTCCGCTCGCGTCTCGAAGCCCTCGATCCCGCCGCGCGCCGCACCGTCGAGGCGCTCACCGAGGGGATCGTCAACAAGCTGCTGCACGACCCGACCGTGCGCATCAAGGACGCCGCGGGAACTCCTCGCGGCGCGACCTACTCGGACGCGCTCACCGAGCTGTTCGGCTTGGTCGACGTCCCGCCCGAGCCCCCCACCGCGTCGTAGCGATGCCGACGCAGCCGGTGCGCCTCGCCACGCGCGGCAGTGAGCTCGCGCGCTGGCAGGCGGGACGCGTCGCGTCGATGCTCGACGCGCCCACGGAGCTGGTGATCGTGACCACGACCGGCGATCGCCGGGCGGACGTCCCGATCCACACCATCGGTGGCACCGGTGCCTTCGTGAAGGAGGTCGAGGAGGCGGTCCTCGACGGTCGCGCCGACGTCGCCGTGCACTCCGGCAAGGACCTCCCGTCGGCCCTTCCCGACGGTCTCGTCCTCGCCGCCGTCCCGGAGCGTGCCGACCCGCGCGACGCGCTCGTCGGTCGTGGTCTCGACGAGCTGCCGACGGGCGGACGCGTCGGGACGGGATCCGTCCGCCGGCGCGCGCAGCTCGCGGCGCTGCGTCCCGACCTGCTCTTCGGGGAGCTCCGCGGCAACATCCCGACGCGCGTCGCGCGTTCGCGTGAATTCGCTGCGGTCGTGGTCGCGTATTGCGCGCTGCAACGACTCGGCCTCGACGACCGCGTCGCGCAGGTCCTCGACCCGTCCACGCTCGTGCCCCAGGTCGCCCAGGGTGCACTCGCAGTCGAGTGCCGTGCGGACGACGCGCGCGCCCTCGAGCTCCTGGGCGCGGTCGACGACCGGCGGGCGCACCGGGCGGTCGACGCCGAGCGCGCGTTCCTCGCCGAGCTCGGCGGCGGATGCAACCTCCCGTGCGGCGCGCTCGCGACCGACCGCGACGACGGAGGTCTCGCGATGCGCGCGCTGGTCGCGTCGCTCGACGGGCGTGTCGTCCTGCGCGCCGAGGTGTCGGGGGACGACCCCCGCGCGCTCGGTGTCGAAGCCGCGCGTCGGCTCGTCCTGGAGTCCGGCGGCTCCGCGCTGCTCGACGATGCCGCCTGACACGCTGCGCGAGACGCGCGTGACAGTCCACCGGCCCGGGACGCGCGCGTGACCGTCTACCTCGTGGGCGCGGGTCCCGGGGATCCCGGTCTGCTGACCGTGCGCGGTGCCGAGGTGCTCGCGCGCGCGGACGTCGTCGTGCACGACCGCCTCGCGTCGGCCGCGCTCCTCGAGCTCGCGCCGCGCGAGGCCGAGCGGATCGACGTCGGCAAGGCGCCTGGGCGCGTGGAGATGGAGCAGCACGACATCGACGCGCTGCTCGTCGAGCGCGGCCGCGCTGGTCAGACGGTCGTGCGGTTGAAGGGCGGCGACCCGTTCGTGTTCGGCCGGGGCGGTGAGGAGGCGGAGGCCCTGGCCGCGGCGGGCGTGCCGTTCGAGGTCGTCCCGGGCATCACGAGCGCGATCGCGGCACCCGCGTACGCGGGGATCCCGGTCACCCACCGCGGACTCTCGACGCACTTCACCGTGGTGACGGGACACGAGGATCCGGCCAAGGGCCGCACCGACGTCGACTGGGAGGCGCTCGCGCGCGCCGGCGGCACCCTCGTCGTCCTCATGGGGGTCGGCCGCCTCCCGGCGATCGTCGATCGGCTCCTCGCGGGCGGCCTCCCACCCGACACGCCGGTTGCCGCGGTCCGCAACGGCACACGCCTCGACCAGGCCTCCGTGCGCGGGACGCTCGCCACGATCGCGTCCCTCGACGTGCGCGCCCCGTCGGCGATCGTCGTCGGCCCGGTCGCCGCGCTCGACCTCGCGTGGTTCGAGTCGCGGCCGCTGTTCGGCCGGACCGTCGTCGTCACGCGCGCACGCGAGCAGGCGAGCGGGCTGCGCGCCCGGCTCGAGGACCTCGGCGCGCAGGTCGTCGAGCTGCCCGCGATCGCGATCGAGCCCGTCGACGTCGTCCTTCCCGATCTCGGCGCCTACGAATGGCTCGTCCTCACGTCCGCGAACGGCGTCGACGCGCTGTTCGACCGCGGCCTGCGCCCGGCCGGGCTCGATGCCCGCGCACTTGCCGGCCTCCGCATCGCCGCGATCGGGCCGGGCACCGCGAGCGCGCTCGCGACGCGCGGGATCACGGCGGACCTCGTCCCCGAGCGCTTCGTCGCCGAGTCCCTCCTCGACGCGTTCCCGGCCCCGGGCGGCGCGCGCGGCCGGGCCGCCCGCGTGCTGCTCGCACGCGCGGAGCAGGCGCGCGACGTCCTTCCCGACGGCCTCCGGGCCCGCGGCTACGACGTCGACGTCCTCGTGCTGTACCGCACCACCACGTCCCGGCCGGACGACGCCGCGCTCGCCGCGGTCCGGGACGGGCGGGTCGACGCCGTCACGTTCACCTCCTCGTCGACCGTCCGGAACCTGTGCGAGGTCCTCGGCGGCCCGCTCGCCGACCGTCCGAGCGGCGGGCCCCTCGTCGTCTCGATCGGCCCCGTGACCTCGGCCACGGCCCGCGACCTCGGCGTACGGGTCGATGCCGAGGCGACCGAGCACACCATCGACGGGCTGGTCGCGGCCCTCGTCGACGGTCTCGCGGCCGCCGGGCGCCGGTAGCATCGGGACGCCATGGCGTTCCCCGACCAGCGCCCCCGCCGGCTGCGACGGACGCCCGCGCTGCGGCGCCTCGTCGCCGAGACCCGGCTGTCCGTCGACGACCTCGTCGCGCCGCTGTTCGTCAAGGACGGCATCCGCGAGCCCGAGCCCGTCCACTCGATGCCCGGAGTCGTGCAGCACACGCAGGAGAGCCTCCGCAAGGAGGTGCGTGCGCTCGCCGGCCTCGGCCTCCCCGCGGTCGTCCTCTTCGGTGTCCCCGCGACCAAGGACCCGGAAGGCTCGCAGGCCGACGCGTACGACGGTGTGGTGCAGGTCGCGCTGCGCAACCTCCGCGACGAGGTCGGCGACGCGATCACGCTGATCGCCGACGACTGCCTCGACGAGTACACCGACCACGGCCACTGCGGCCTGTTGCGCGACGACGGCAGCGTCGACAACGACGCCACGCTCGATCGCTACGCGTCGATCGCGGTCGCGCAGGCCGAGGCCGGGGCGGACGTCGTCGCGCCGTCGGGGATGATGGACGGCCAGGTCGGCGCGATCCGTGAAGCGCTCGACGACGACGGCTTCACCGACGTCGCGATCCTGGCGTACGCGGCCAAGTACGCGTCGGCGCTGTACGGACCGTTCCGCGACGCCGCCGAGTGCGCTCCCAGCTTCGGCGACCGTCGCGCGTACCAGATGGACCCGCCGAACGCGCGCGAGGCGATCGCGGAGACGACGCTCGACGTCGACGAGGGCGCGGACATCGTGATGGTGAAGCCCGCCCTCTCCTATCTCGACGTCATCAGCGCGCTGCGCGCGTCGTTCGACGTCCCCGTGGCGGCGTACCACGTGAGCGGCGAGTACGCGATGCTCAAGGCGGCCTCGCGCGAGGGATGGATCGACGGTGAGGCGGTGGCGCACGAGCACCTCGTCTCGATCAAGCGTGCGGGAGCCGACTTCGTGCTGACGTACCTCGCCCGCGAGACGGCCGAGCGTCTCCACGCGTCTTGAACCTCTTCGAGCGCGCCCGCGCGGTGATCCCCGGCGGTGTCAGCTCGCCCGTGCGGTCGTTCGCGGCCGTGGGCGGCGAGCCGTTCTTCGTCGCGCGCGCGGAGGGCCCGTACCTCGTCGCGACGGACGGCCGGCGGTACGTCGACTACGTGCAGTCGTGGGGTGCGTCGATCCTCGGCCATGCCCATCCCGTCGTCGTCGACGCCGTGAAGCGCGCCGCGGAGGCGGGCACGTCATACGGCGCGCCGACCGAGAACGAGGTACGCCTCGCGGAGGCGATCTGCGAGCGCGTCCCGTCCGTCGAGAAGGTGCGGCTCGTCTCGTCGGGGACCGAGGCGGCGATGACCGCGCTGCGTCTCGCTCGCGGAGCCACCGGTCGCGACACGATCGTGAAGTTCGCGGGCGGCTATCACGGTCACAGCGACGCGTTGCTCGTCGCCGCGGGCAGCGGCGTCGCGACGCTCGGCATCCCGGGCTCGGCCGGCGTCACCGCGGGTGCGGCGGCCGACACGCTGGTGCTGCCGTTCAACGACGACGCCGCGCTCGACACGGCGTTCGACGAACGCGGCGACGACATCGCCGCGGTGATCGTCGAACCGGTCGCGGCCAACATGGGCCTCGTCGAACCGTGCGACGGGTTCCTCGCGCGGCTGCGCGACCGGTGCGACGCGCGCGGCGCGCTCCTGATCTTCGACGAGGTCATCACCGGCTTTCGCGTCGCCCGCACGGGCGCGCAGGGACTGTTCGGCGTGACGCCCGATCTCTCGATCTTCGGGAAGGTCGTCGGCGGGGGCCTGCCGCTCGCGGCGGTGGGCGGCCCCGCCGCGCTGATGGACGAGCTCGCGCCGGTCGGCGCCGTCTACCAGGCCGGCACGCTGTCGGGGAACCCGCTCGCGACCGCGGCCGGACTCGCGGTCCTCGAGCTGCTCGACGACGGCGTGTACGCGACGCTCGCCGACCGCGCCGCGTTCCTCGCCGCCGGGCTCACGACCGTGCTGCGCGAGGCGGATCTCGCGGTGCAGGTCCCACGGGTCGCGACGCTCCTCGGGCTGTTCTTCTCACCCGTGCCCGTGACCGACTACGAGAGCGCGCAGGCCGCCGACGTGAAGCTCCACGCGGCGTTCTTCCACGCGATGCTCGAACGGGACGTCTTCCTCCCACCGAGCGCGTTCGAGGCGATCTTCCTCGGCCTCGCGCACGAGTGGCCCATCCTGGAGCGCACCGTCGAGCTGGCCGGCGCGGCCGCGCTCGACGTCGCGAAGCGGGCGCGCTGAGGAAGCGCCCGGCTCGCCTACTCGCGCTCGCGGCGGCGCCGGATGCGGTCGAGGAAGAACAGCGCCGTCGCGATCACGTACACCATGATCACGAGCCCGAGGAACGCCTCGGCACCACCCGGGTACCCGTTCTCGCCGCCCGCGTTGATCAGCTGCTGTGCCGACGCGGGCGCCGCGAGCGCGACGAGCGCGAGCGTGGCGACCGTCGTGACGTACGCGACTCGGCGTGTCATCCGGTGCATCGTCGCCTCCTCAGAGCCTCGCCGGCACCGGCGCGCCGCCGGCGCGCTCGGCCTCGGCCGCCATCTCCTGCAGGTCGCGCTCACGCCAGTGGAGCCCGAGCAGCGACAGCGCGAACAGCACGACCGACGCGAAGAACACGACGAGCGGCGGGACGCGCATCGAGCCGAGGTCGAGCTCGAACACGAGGTAGCTCACCGGCTTCGTCGGGTCGCACGTCGGGGTCGGCAGCGGTGCGCCGAACGGCACCCGGACGTTCTTCACCGGGCATACCTGGGCGACCGCGTAGTACGGCTTGTGGGTGAACTGCAGCTTCAGCGGGTTCGGGTGGCTCCCGCCGACGGTGCGGATGTTCGACACGACGTAGTCCGTCGACTGCTGGAACTTCGCGAACGGCCCCGGTGTCGGCGGCTTGGCGCCACCGACGGCGGTCGGGATGACGAGCACCGCGTCAGCCGCGGCCTTGATGTTCGCCTCGTCGGCGGCGGCCACGGGCTTGCCCTGCGTCTTGATGTTGCGGATCTCCGCGACCTTGGACGCGCTCGGCGAGTCGAGTTGCGCGACCGCCTTCCACGTCGGCTGCCGGCCCTTCAGCGTGTCGAGCGGTGAGGCCGTCGTCAGCCAGAGCAACGACAGCAGGCACATCATCCCTGTGAGGCCCGACACCGCGATGAGGAAGCCGAGGCGCGCGCCGAGGTTCGTCGTCAGCAACAGGTACACGGAACCGCAGAACAGCCCGACGGCGGCCACCACGACGAGAATGCCGAGGACCGTCGGGTACCACAGCGACCTGTGCGCGAGCCCTTGTGAGGTCGAGGTCTGCGCGATGACGAGTCCGATCACGTCGTGAGCTCCCCGCGGTTAGAGGCTGCGCTCGTAGGCGATGATGGCGTCGATCTGCTCCTTCGAGAGGAGCGTGCCGAAGTGCGGCATGCGCCCGGACGAGATGCCGCGCACGCCGTACTGCTTGTTCGCCTCGACCCCGTCGGCGATCCACGTGTACTGCTCCGTGATCCCCTCGGGGCCGGGGAACTGGTCGACGACGGCGCCGTTCGTCAGGTTCGGGCCGAACGCGCCCGTGCCCTGCGCAGACGGGAGTGGTACGCCGCCCTTGGTCGGGTCGAAGTACGACCAGCCTCTCGTGTGGCAGCGCGCGCAGTTGGCCTGGAACAGCAGGTTCCCGTACGCGATCTGCGCGGGGCTGTTCTGCACGTTCGGGTCACCCGACTTCCACGTCGTGACGAGCTGTTGGGTCTGCTGCGCGTAGACCTGCGAGTTCTTGATCGCAGCCTGCGCGTTCGTGATGTCCTCGCGGTCGAGCTGGACCGCCGTCTGCAGGTCCTTGTCGGTCGGGTTCTTCGCGAGCGCGGCCTCGTCCTGGGCCAGCTGCTGCTGCGCGCTCGCGAGGTTGTCCCGCGCGGTCTTCACGTTGGACTGCGCGGTGCTGATCATGCTGTTGAGATCGCTCTGCTCCTGCTGCTGCGCCTTCGCGGGCGACAGCTGGATGCTCTGCAGGTACGCGATGAGGTCGTCCACGCTCTGCGTGTTCTTCGACCCGCCGCCGGCGACACCCCACGCCGGCATCGGCGTGCCGGGCCGGCCGTACGTGATGATCTGGTTCACTTGCGCGGGTGTGTACCGCAGCAGCACGGTGTTCAGCGCCGGCGCGCGCCACGTCACCTGGACGGGTTGGTTGCTGCCGCTCGCCGGCGGTTGCAGGACGTACGTCGTCGACCCGCCGCTCGCGTCCGTGCCGTGGCAGTCGGCGCAGCGCAGTGACTGCGTCGGGTCGTACGCCTTCATCGTGTCGTTCGCGAACAGGGTCGCACCCCGGTCGACGGCCGCCTTGTCGAACCCTGCGACCGCCTTCGACTCGCGCGTCGGCTCCCACAGCCAGTAGATCGGGAGCGCGGCGGCGATGATCACCGCGCACCACAACGCCCAACCGAGGGCACGCTCGAGCTTCGGGCCCTCGAGCTCGGCGTCGGTCAGGTACGGACGCTGGTTCTGGGGCAGCTTCGCGTCCGGGTTCCGGCGCGCCGACAGCACGCGGTACACGAGCACGCCCGCGATGAAGAGCGCCGCGATGATGTTGATGATGATGAGGCCCTTGCGTACGGTCATCGAGAGGTCGCCTTCGCCTTCACTCCGCCGCGATCAACCCACGCAGTGCGGGCCTTCCGCGCCCTGGCCGGTCGTGTCGGTGCCGATCGGCGGTCCGAGCACGATGAGCCCGGTGTCGATCGTGACGTTCTGACCCGAGATGTAGACGGCGAACCGGTCGAGCCCGCGTGGCGCGGGGCCGCCGGTCTTCTCGCCGACCCGGTTGTACTTCGAGCCGTGGCACGGGCACTCGAACCACTGCGAGGTCTGGCAGAACGGCACGCGGCAGCCGAGGTGCACGCACTTCTGGTACAGGGCGACGATCCCCTGCTGCATGCCCGTGTAGATGACGGGCGCGTAGATCTTCTTCGCCTTCGGTAGGTCGGCCTTCGGATAGGGGACGATGTACGCGCGCGCGTCGGGGATGTAGAAGGGCTGCTTCTTGTCGGTGTTGTACGCGAGCATGTCGGCGAGCGAAGCCCCCGCGGGGATCTTGCCGCCGAACCCGCCGGAGCCGCTCGGCCACAGGAACGCGAGCACGCCCGCGCCGAGGCTGCCGAGCGCGAGCGCCATCGCGCCGATGATCCCCCAGCCGAAGAACTGACGCCGCGACAGCCCGAGCTCCTCGTCGGTGACCGGCGTCCGCTCGGCGGGGACGCGTGCGCCGCGCGTCGCGGGGACCGACGCGCCGCCTGCCAGCGCGCGCCGCTCGTCGCTCTCCTTGCCGGGACGCATGTCGTCGGGGATCCCTTCCTCGCTTCGGTCGCTCCGGAGTGTCTCTCGGCTCAACGTGCCCGTGCTCGCGTTCCGCCGTCCCATCGTGAAGATCGCGACGATCGCCGCGATGAACAGGATCGGGATCGCGATGATGAGGGCGAGTGCCACGGGCGCGTGCTTCCTGCAGCTAGAGATCGAAGAAGATGCCGTTGCTCCACGGGAAGGTGAAGTTGAAGCCCTTCGCGCGGAAGAACGATCCGATGATCACGAGGACCGCCCAGAACATCAGGAAGACGGTGAAGATCGAGATCGCGAACTTCCGGTCCGCGGGGTTCTGCGACGGCGTCTTGTCGATGTAGGGCGTGACGATCAGCAGGAAGATGCCCATCCCCGGGATGGTCACGCCCGCGACCATCGGGTGGAACATCGTCAGCAGCTCCTGCAGACCACTGAAGTACCACGGCGCCTTCGACGGGTTCGGTGTCGAGTTCGGGTCGGCGAGGCTGAGCAACGGCGCGCGCACGAGCGCGGAGAAGATGATGAGCGCCGCGCACACCGTGAGGATGGCGGCGAACTCGATCACGAGCAGGTGCGGCCACGTGTTGACCTTGCCCTCGGCCTCGGCGCGCGTCTGCTGGATGGAACCGGCCTTCACGAACGCGAGCAGCCGCTCCTCGCGCTCACTCGTCGTCGCGACCGCCGTCGCCGTGCCACCGCGGCTGACGCCGCCGCCGTTCCCGCCGTTGCCGCCGGTCGAGCGCGTCGCCGGCGCACCGTCGCCCGTGCCGCCGTCTCCCATCGCGGCCACTCGCTCGTGCGCGCGCTCCAGGAGGTTCTCCGGGATGTCCTCGCGCGCGACGGCTTCGGCGGCTTCCGACGACGCGGCGGGAGGTTCCTCGGCTGTCGGCGTCTCGTCGGGGATGTCGGGCATCTGCTTCCTCCCGGCCTACAGCGGACCGCTGATGCCGCCGTCCTTGCGGACGCGCCAGAAGTGGATCGCCATGAAGATGACGATGGTGAACGGTAGGAGCAGCACGTGGAGTACGTACCATCGCAGCAACGTGTCGCCGCTGATCTCCTTGGAACCCAGCAGCACGTAGCGCACCGAGTTCCCGAACACCGGGGTGTAGCCCATCATGTTCGTGCCGACGGTGACCGCCCACAGTGCGAGCTGGTCCCACGGCAGCAGGTAGCCGGTGAACGACATGAGCAGCGTGAGCGTCAGCAGGATGACGCCGATCACCCAGTTGAACTCGCGGGGTGCCTTGTACGCGCCGTGGTAGAAGACGCGGCTCATGTGCAGGAAGACGGACAGCACCATCAGGTGCGCCGCCCACCGGTGCATGTTGCGGACGAGTGACCCGAAGTAGACGGCGGTCTCGAGCGTCTTGACGCTGTCCCACGCGGACGCCGCGGTCGGCCGGTAGAAGAACATCAGGAAGATGCCGGTCACCGTGAGCAGGATGAAGAGGAAGAACGACAGCCCGCCGAGGCAGAGCGTGTACGACACCTTCACCGCGTGCCGCTTCACCTTCACCGGGTGGAGGTGGTACAGCACGCTGTTCATGATCACGTAGGAGCGCTGACGGGGCGTGTCCGCGTGATCCTTCCGGAACACCGATCCAGGCCGGAGGATCGACGTCACCACCTGCGAGCTCGCGAGCTTGTCGCCGGTCTCGCGTGCGCGATCCACGAGGCGCGCGCCCGGGCCTCCCTGCCCGTTCCTGCCGTTCGTGCCGTTGCGAATCGCCACGGACCTTCTCCTCGCGTGGTCCTCCGGGGGCGTTCCCACGTCCGGTCGTCGGATCGCGCCCGGTGCTCCCGTTGTGTGAACGTGCGGTTCAGGTCCGCGACATCACGCGCGGCCCTTGGCGACGGCGGAGCGTCGCCGCAGCGGACGGCCGAACTTCGAGCGGCCGGTGGTCGGCGACTCGCCCCGCTCCGCGAGCTCGGCCGCGGTCGGCCGGCTCTGCCACTTCAGGAACAGGACGATGTTCGTCAGGAAGAACACGACGTAGATGCCGACGGCGATGATGTCGCGGACGTTCTGCTGCGTCATGCTGAACGGCCAGTTCCACGGGAGGCCGAGCATCGACTGCTGGCTGCGCCACACGAACTTGTCGGCGGTCCACTGCAGGTACTTGTCGGAGAAGGTGATCCACTCCGACGGGATGACCGCGTAGCAGACGAGGAACATCGCGAACACGCCGACCGCGCCGGCCATCGCCTGTGCCCACGTCACGGGGCGATCGGACTTTGGCTTGCTCGCGAGGTAGCCGCCGATCGCGAACCCGATCACCGCGACGACGCACCCCCAGATGAGACGACCAGCGGCCGGCGCCCACCCAAAGTGGAACGCGTCCCTGAAGAAGTCCATCACGTTGGGCATCGCGCGGAAACGTCTCCTGGTTCGCCGGCGCGGACCCGGCACGCGCCCCGCTTCATAACACGGTAGATGGGCGCGCGGCACATCGCGGTGGACCGCTTCGGAGCACCGCGTCGCGCGCCACGCAGCGCGACTCGAAGCAGGCTCGCGCGTGCTCGTGTGCGACGATTCCCACGTGAGCGAGCGGAGCGTGAGCGGAGCGGAAGCGGGGCCCGAGCGGCCCGCGCCGTAGGCGCGAGAGCGGGGAACGTGAGCGAGCGGAGCGGAAGCGGGGCCCGAGCGGCCCGCGCCGTAGGCGCGAGAGCGGGGAACGTGAGCGAGCGGAGCGGAAGCGGGGCCCGAGCGGCCCGCGCCGTAGGCGCGAGAGCGGGGAACATGAGCGAGCGGAGCGTGAGCGGAGCGGAAGCGGGGCCCGAGCGGCCCGTGCCGTAGGCGCGAGAGCGGGGAACATGAGCGAGCGGTACGACGTGCTCGTCGTCGGCGCCGGACCCGCGGGTGCCGCCGCGGCGTACTGGCTCGCGAGCGGCGGGCGGCGCGTGCTCGCGATCGAACGCAAGCGCTTCCCGCGCGAGAAGACGTGCGGCGACGGCCTCACGCCGCGCGCGGTGCGGCAACTCCACGACATGGGGCTGCAGGACCGGCTCGCGGGACACCAGCGCTTCGACGGCCTCCGCTCGATCGCGCACGGCATCACGCTCGAGCTCGCCTGGCCCGACCATCCGGTCTTCCCGCCCTACGGCTACGTCGTGCGGCGCCGGGACCTCGACGCGATGGTCGCCGAGCGGGCCGTCGACGCGGGGGCGGAGCTGTGGACCGGTGCGGAGGCGGTCGCTCCTGTCGTCGAGGACGGGCTCGTCCGGGGAGCGTCGGTCCGGCGTGACGGTGCCACGGAGCGTGTCGACGCCCGGGTCGTCGTGGTCGCCGACGGTGCGAACTCGCGCTTCGGGCGCGCGCTCGGCACCGAACGGCGGCGGCGCTACCCGCTCGGCATGGCGATCCGCGGGTACTTCGAGAGCCCGTTCCACGACGAGCCGTGGATCGAGAGCCACCTCGACCTGCGTGATCCCGACGGGAACCACCTCCCGGGCTACGGGTGGGTGTTCCCGGTCGGTGACGGCACCGTCAACGTCGGCGCCGGCCTCCTCTCGACGTTCCACGGCTGGAAGTCGGTGAACACGACGCGGCTCATGGAGGCGTTCGTGGCCACCGCGCCCCAGCGGTGGGGCATCCGGGCCGAGACGGCGTGCGGGCCGCCGACGGGCGGCAAGCTGCCGACGGGCGGCTCGGTGGAGCCCAAGGTGGGGCCGACCTGGCTGGTCGTCGGCGACGCCGCGGGATCGGTCAATCCGTTCAACGGTGAGGGCATCGCCTACGCGTACGAGACCGGACGGATGGCGGCCGCGGCGGTCGAGGAGGCGCTCGCGACGGGTGACGGCCTCGCGCTGCACGGCTACACCGCGCAATTGGAGAAGGAGTACGACCTCTACTTCCGCGTCGCTCGCGCGTTCGTGAAAGCGATCGGCAACCCGGCCGTGATGCGCGAGCTGACCCGGGTCGGGATGCGGTCACGCACGCTCATGGAGTGGGTGCTGCGGATCATGGCGAACCTGCTGCGGCCGGACGAGCTCGGGCCCGCCGAGGCCGCGTACCGCGCGGTCGAGCGGCTGGTCGCGCTCGGGCCGGAACCGTGACGCGCGCAGCGCGCGTGGCACGATGCCCGGCCGGGTGCGCCGCCGCCGAAAGGTCGTGGCACGATATGACAGTGACCGAGCTTGCTTCACCGTGCCGTCGATGCGGTCGGGTAGCCTGCGCGCGAGAGGGAGGTTGACGTGGTCCAGTACCTGCCCATCCTCGCCATGATCGTGCTCGTGCTGATCTTCGTCGTGGCGTCGTTCGCGGCCTCGACGTTGCTCTCGCCGAAGCGACCGAACCCGGCGAAGACGGCGCCCTACGAGTCAGGGATCGTTCCCGAGGTCGCGCCCGCCGAGCGGTTCCCGGTGAAGTTCTATCTGGTCGCGCTGACGTTCATCGTGCTCGACGTCGAGATCATCTTCCTCTACCCGTTCACGACCGTGTACCGCGGGATGGGCACGTACGGACTCGTGCTGATGGGTGTGTTCCTGCTCGTGCTGCTCGTGCCGTTCGCGTTCCTGTTGTCGACCGGCGCGCTCGACTGGGGACCGATGAAGCGAGCTCCGGTGCGCGTCGGCGAGGGCGTGCTGCGCGCGTCGAGCATCCCACCGCTCACGGTCGGCTCGTCCGACACCGGCGACGGCGAGGCACGCGGCGGCGCGCCCGAGATCGAGGAGGCGAGCTAGCGATGGGCCTCGACCAGGTCCCGCACAACTTCCTGACCGCGCGCGTCGAGGATCTCGTCAAGTGGGCACAGCGCAGCTCGGTGTGGCCCGCGACCTTCGGTCTCGCCTGTTGCGCGATCGAGATGATGGCGACCGGCGCCGCGCACTACGACACCGCTCGGTTCGGGATGGAGATCTTCCGGGCGAGCCCCCGCCAGGCCGACCTGATGATCGTCGCCGGTCGCCTCAGCCAGAAGATGGCCCCGGTCCTGCGTCAGGTCTACGACCAGATGGTCGAGCCGAAGTGGGTCATCTCGATGGGCGTCTGCGCGAGCTCGGGCGGGATGTTCAACAACTATGCGATCGTCCAGGGCGTCGACCAGATCGTGCCCGTGGACGTGTACGTGCCCGGCTGTCCGCCCGGCCCGGAGACGCTCCTGCACGGGATCCTCACGCTGCACGAGAAGATCCGCAACGGCGAGCTGCTCCGCAGGCGGGAGGACAGCGCGACCGGCGGCGCGGGCGTCGCGCTCGACGAGCGGGTCTCGGCCTGACGGGCGACGACGGGGGACTGACGGCGGCATGGCGGACGATGAGGCTCGTGAAACGATTCCCAAGGACGGCGCGGACGCCGCGACCGGCGAGGTCGCGCGCGCGGGCGCGCCGGCGCCCGACGACGACGTCGCGGCCGCGCTGATCGAGCGCTTCCCGGACGTCCTCTTCTTCCGCTCGCACACCCAGCCCGTCCTCCACGTCCCGCGCGGGCGATGGCACGACGTCGCGCAGTCGCTGCGCGACGACGAGTCGTTCGACCAGTGCGTCGACGTCACCGCCGTCGACCATCTCGTCGATCCCGCGCGTCTCGTCGCGCCCGGGGTCGACCCGGAGCGCTTCGAGGTCGTCACGAACTTCCTGTCGCACACGCGCAACCGGCGCATCCGTTGCATCGCGCAGGTGCCCGCGGACGATCCCGTGATCGCCAGCCTGGTCGACCTGTATCCCGGGTTGTCGTTCCCGGAGCGCGAGACGTACGACCTGTTCGGCATCCGGTTCGAGGGCCATCCCGACCTCACCCGGATCCTCATGCCCGACGACTGGATCGGTCACCCCTTGCGCAAGGACGACGCGCCTGCCCGCGTGCCCGTCACCTTCAAGGAAGACCCCAGCCCGCGATGACATTGCTCCGCTCCCACTCCGCTACTTCGGCTTCGCCTCATCCGCTCCGTTCGCTCCGCGGGACATTGCTCCGCTCCCACTCCGCTACTTCGGCTTCGCCTCATCCGCTCCGTTCGCT
>Ga0070741_10006167_pt1 | contig 25980 bp, 23 predicted proteins | sample Coa_R1_4_FD_66440 | JGI IMG/M metagenome (GOLD analysis project Ga0070741, IMG submission 66440) | Surface soil microbial communities from Centralia Pennsylvania, which are recovering from an underground coalmine fire - Coalmine... | ecosystem: Environmental > Terrestrial > Soil > Unclassified ... | reverse complement strand
CAGCACGCGCGCGCAGAACAACAGTATTCGTCCGAGATCCTCGGTGCCCAACAGATTGATCTGGAGCCGGCCATCGGGGTCATCGCGGAAAGGGCGCAGGTCCTGACGGGGGCGACGGGGGCGGCAATCGCCCTGCGAAAGGGAAGTGAGGTTATTTGCCGCGCCCGCGTGGGCCGCACCGCTCCGGACCTGGGTGTCAGGCTGCAGACAGACTCCGGCGTTTCCGCACAATGCCTGCAGACGGGAGAGGTTGTCCTCTGCAATAATGCCGACTCCGACCCGCATGCCGACCGCGTCAGCTGCCAGCGCCTTGGGGTGCGTTCGATCCTCGCAGCTCCGTTGCGGGAGTTCCACAAGACCCTGGGAATCTTTGAAGTGCTTTCGGCGGCCCCCAACGCGTTCAATCACCTGGACGTGGCCACGATGCAGCTGCTCTCGGGAATGATGGTGGCTGCCCTCGCCCGAGCTTCGCGTTCCTGTTCTCGTTGCTGAGCCGGATTTTCTCTGCTTGCCCTCTTAATTCGTGAAGAACCTGTGTTGCTGGGGTAAGATGTAGGCAATTCTGTATGGACAAGGGAGCGAGGCCGGCGCGGCGCAGTCCGGATACTTCTATTTTTGGACGCGACCGGCGGCGCGCCTGCCGGCATCGGGTGCACAGTCCTGCCTACGCCAATCTGAGCGGCAGCTCTCCCGGCGCTGCGCTGGAACTTTGCGAAGTCCTCAATATCAGCGAAACCGGTGTCTGCATCCAGGCGTCTTCGCCGATGAAGACCAACCGCCTGCTGCCTCTATGCCTGGATCTTTCGGAAACCGGGGCCCAGATTCACGTGGTCGGGCACGTCGTCTGGTCCGATCCGTCCGGAAGAACCGGAATCCGCTTTCCCGAGCTCGCCGAAGCCTCACGTACTCAACTCCAGCAATGGCTGGAGCGGAACGCCAAAGCGGAAGCTAAGGCGGCTGCGAACGGCGCCGGGACCGATCCTGAACCGCGGCCGGTACAGTCCAAGCCTTCGTCTGCGGCGAGCTACACGTCTCTGGTCAGCGAATGGGGAGAGATCGAAAAGGAAGTCGAACTCTACGGGCCGGACCTCGATCCCGCGCTGCACCTCATCGCACAGCGTGCGCTTACGCTGACCTGGGCCAGCGGAACTGCGATCGCGCTGATCAACAAACTGCGCCCCTCGGAGATGGTTTGTCGCGCTCGCGCGGGGACCGATTCTCCGGAAATCGGGGCCCGCCTCGAAGCCGGGTCGGGCTTTTCCGGGGAATGTGTTCGCAGCGGCAAGGCGATCACTTGTGACGATACCGAGTACGATTCCAGGGTGGACCGCGCCAGCTGCCGCGCCCTGGGTGTTCGCTCGATTGTGGCCGTTCCCGTCAAGCGCGACGACGAGGTCATCGGAATTCTGGAAGTTTTTTCGCCGGAGCCGGCGGCCTTCTGGGAAAACGACATCACCGTTCTGCAGCGGCTCGCGGGTATGATCACGCGTGCCGTCCGGCGTGCGGAGCACTCCCGCGCCGATGTGCTGGCTGTTCCCATCGGGCCCGAACCGGGGGCAGAGGTGGAGAAATCCGCTGGCGAGGCGGATTTTGAATACCCCGGATTCGTGTCTCCTCCTTCTTCCTTGCTGAAACAGGCCCTCCCCTTCGCCACGGGAATCTTGTGCGTGACCGTCATCATTTGGGTTCTGGCGCCGTGGATCGCGAAGATCGGGCGAGCGGGATCGGACCTGGCGGCGCCGACCGCGCAAGCCAACTCCTCCGACGACAGCTACCTGACTGCGAACCTGAGCGAACTGAAGAAGCTGGCCAGCCAGGGAAACCCGGGAGCGCAATACTCCCTGGGAATGCGTTACGACAAAGGCGATTCCGTGAGACAGGACTATCGCGAAGCCATGCACTGGTACCTGCTGGCGGCCGACAAAGGCCATATTCGCGCTCAAGCCCGGGTCGCGGCGTTGTTCTGGGCAGGGCGCGGCATTCCCCAGGACTACAGCAAGGCTTATTACTGGGGGCTGCTGGCGCAGGCCGGCGGAGACGAAACAGGCAGGACGATCGTGCAACAGACCGCGCCCTACCTGAGTCCCGCCCAGATCGCTGCCGAGCAAAGGCAGGCAGAGAACTGGCTGCACGCCCACCATATCGGCCAGACTGATTCCACCCGCTGACCATTTCGCAGGGGTGGCGCTCTGTCGCGCGCCCAGCCGATGGCCACGCCCGCGCCGCACATCGGGGAACGCTGTGCCTGCTGTGAGGGGGGCGCCCCCTCCTTCTGGCAGTTCACTCCCTTCCGCCAGCCCCCGGGCGTTTGCTCTAGAATAATGGTAGAGGTACTCCCCCTTGTCATCCCTCCGCGAAGTCTTGAACCAGCACGTCCGTCCGGGCGAGCTGTACGAGCCAATCGAGCGCAACCGCATCCGCTGCTTTGCCTGCGGGCACTGCTGCCCGATTCCCGAGGGGCAGGCCGGCGTGTGCAAGGTGCGCTATAACCAGGGAGGGACACTGTTCGTGCCGTGGGGATATGTGGGCGGAGTGCAGTGCGACCCAATTGAAAAGAAGCCCTTCTTCCATGCTTATCCGGGTGCGCTGGCCTACAGCTTCGGCATGTTGGGCTGCGATCTGCATTGCTCGTACTGCCAGAATTGGGTGACTTCGCAGGCGCTGCGCGACCCACGCGCGGTTTCACCGCCGCTGCAGGCGACGCCCGAGCTGCTCGTGCGCGACGCGCTGCGTCAAGGCGCAAAGGTCCTGGTCAGCACCTACAATGAGCCGCTGATCACCGCCGAGTGGGCGGTCGCAATCTTCAAAGAGGCCAAAGCCGCAGGGCTGAAGACGGCGTTTGTCTCCAACGGAAATGGCACGCCACAGGTACTCGAGTACCTGCGGCCCTGGATTGATTTCTACAAAGTTGATCTCAAGAGTTTTGACGACCGCCATTACCGGCAGCTCGGTGGACGTATCGCCCCCATCCTCGACACTATTCACCGCCTGCACGACATGGGAATCTGGTTGGAGATTGTCACGCTGCTGATTCCCGGGTTCAACGACTCGAATGATGAGTTACGGCAGCTCACCGAATTTCTGGTCAGCGTATCTCCACAGATTCCCTGGCACGTGACCGCGTTCCATAAGGACTACAAGATGGCGGACCCCGACGACACCCGGCCGGAAGACCTGATGCGCGCCGCCGAGATCGGAAAGCAAGCCGGACTGCGCTACATCTATGCGGGAAATCTGCCGGGAAGAGTGGGCGATCTGGAAGACACGCATTGCGAGAACTGCGGCCACACTCTCATCCGCCGCTATGGATATTTCATCGAGGAGTACCGGGTAACTCCGAATGGCTGCTGCCCTGACTGCGGTCATGCCGTCCCCGGCCGGTGGGGCGAGAGATTTGAGGGCCAGATCACGGACCGGCCCTTCATTCCCGGCTACCGCGGCGATTTTGTGACCCTGACGTAGCCTTGCGTTGACGGTCGCGTGCTTTGTACCTGTCGTGGGTGGGATCTGCGTTCACCGCAGTCATGACGTGGCAGGTTCGTCACTCAAGACCCGGGAAATCCGATCACAACGAAGGTCACGAAGGTCCATTTACCCGAATTCCTTCGTGTGCTCCTGTCCTTCGTGGTGGAATTTTCAGGGGCAGAGGACAAGCGGCACGTAGAAGCCACACCGGGAGATCACTGGACTGTCTTCGTGGCCTTTGCCAGCCCGGTGCGCTTTACTTCGTTACGGTACTTCGCGATTCCCTTGTACAGCGCTTCGGCGATCTGTTGCCGGTATTCGCCGCTCTGCAGCTGGTCCTCATCCGCCGGGCTGCTCACGAAGGAAATCTCCGCCAGCACTGCCGGCATCTGCGTTCCCATGAGCACAACGTATTCCTCTTCTTTTACGCCCCGGTTCCGGATATCAGGATTGCGCGCGGCGAGCCCGCTGTAAAGCGCCTGCTGCACGTCGCTGGCGAAGCGGTGGGAGCCGGTAACCTTGGCGCGAATGTCCACGCCAGTCCAGTTCACTTGTTTGAGTAGCGGATTCTCGTCGGTTGTCCGGGCACGCACCGAAGAGTAGGTATTGGTGTAGTAGGTCTCGACGCCGCGCGCCGTGGCCAGATCACTGTAGTTGGCGTGAACCGAGAGAAACAGGTCGGCCTGCGCCAGGTTCGCAATCTCAGCCCGCTTCTCCAGGGAGAGATAGGAATCGTCCTGACGCGTGTAGATCACGCTTGCCCCAAGTCTGCTTTCCACTAGATTGCCCAGGCGTTGTACCACGTCGAGCACCAGGTCCTTTTCCAGCAGGCCCCTCTTGCCAACTGCGCCCAGGTCCCATCCACCGTGGCCCGCATCCAAAACAATCTGGAATTCCGGGGGAGCCGCATCAGCCGACGACTGCTTCTTCGGTACGGGAATCGCAGGCGACGGCTTGGAGAAAACTCCGGGAGCGGCCGGCGCTCCCGGCTTGTGCACCTGGATGGTCAGACGATAAGGATTTGGGTCGAGGCTGACGGACAGGTCCACTTCATTTTTCGTCTCCAGCACCACCCGGGTCACTCCGTGCAGCGGCTGCGCAACCCGCACACGCTTCAGGAAAGCGTCGTTGATCTCGATGATCTGATTGGCTATCCCCGCAGCGAGCTTGGTGTCATGCAGGTCAAAGTAGATCCTTGCGGGATTGTCGAGCGAGTGCGCCTCATACTGCACCTGATCTTCAAGATCCACGACCACAGTGCTGGAATCACCGGATGACCAGTGGCGAACGCCGGTGACCTGAGGCAACGCGCCGGGTTTGATTGCCGCCGGTGGAGGAGGAATGACCTCCGGGGAGTTGAGTCCGGCTTTGACGCCCGGAGCATACGGAGTGGTGCTGGCATTGATGTGATCCGTGTGCCGCAGCCTCGGCCACACCGCCCAGGGCAATCCAATCGCGATCAGCGCCAGCGCCGCGATCAGTACGATTCCCGGAACGGAGGTGTGGCGCTCAGGCGGAGCGGCAGAAAGGACCAGCGACGGACCTGGGAGTTCTTCCGCCACGGGCGGTTTGGTTTCTGCAACTGGAGTCTGCGGTGCAGCAGGTTTGATCTCGAAGTGGGATGGAGACGTCTGCGGCGGAAGGAACTTTTCGTCCACGATGATCCGCGCCGGCGTATGCGGAGCGGCGGCCAGGGCAGCCTCTACCGGCTCTTCCGGCCCGGCCGGAGTTTCGGCGAGGATAATCTTCTGCGCCAGTTCCGCCAGGCGATCTTCTTCTTCAGGACGGACCGCGGCCAGAATCAATTCGCCCAGAAGATTCAGACTGCGTACATCGCTTTCATTGAAGCCGAACGGTTCGCTGGAAAATGCCTCGATCAGCCCGATGACGCGCAGCTTCGTTGAGATCGGAACCGCAACCATGGAGCGCGCGCCCAGCTTGCGGCAGGTGAGGGCATTGACGCGCAGGTCGGTTTCGGAGTCGTCGCAACGCACGGTTTGCCCGCTGCGCAGACAGGCGCCGGAGAAGGCGGAGGTCACGTCGACGCGCACGCCGCGATCGGGAACGATCTTTCCCGCCGATGCCCGGCAGACGATCGCGTTGTCCTGGGCGAGCGCGATGGCTACGCCTTCTGCTCCGGTGATGGAGAGAGCACGCTCTGCGACCAACTGCAGGACTTCATCAAGAGCGAATTGTTCGTCCTGGCGGAGCGGCCCGGCCGGCTTGCCGGTCTCCTGCCGGCGCCGGCAAGCAGCCTGTTCATGGATGCAGGCGAATGCCAGAAGCGCTTGCAGCGCATTTCGGCTGCCATCGTGCGCGGAATTCAGTTCGGATGGCGCCGCCTGTGCAGGTGGGGGACCCCATCCTGCTTCAGCGTTATTCGAAGTGGCGCTCATTGCACGGTGAGACCACGACTGCGAAGCCGCTTCCTTCGAGAGCATAGGCCGCCCCGGTGGCGCGATCTGCCAGGGAACCCTACGTTGTACGTTACAAGGGATTGTATCTCATCGCAATATTTCTCTTTATGTCGGACAGCCCTTCGTGCTTGGCCTTTTGTGAGGGGACGTTGGCGGAGACTGCTAGAATGAAATTCAAGCTGTGGCGCGGGCGGCCTCGCCCGCGTGCCGCTTAGCGATTGGGGTCCGGTTCTGATGGCAGAAGAGAAGAAGTCCCGCTGGAAAGTTCCTCTCAGCCTGGTTGCCACCGGAGTGGCTGGCGCTGCCGTGCTGGTCTTGCGCGGCTGCTGGCATCGCAAAATGAGCTGGCCAGTGCGGTACCAGGAGCATTCTTATCAAGTATGCCTGGGTTGCGGCATCAAGCGACTGTTCGACGAAAGATCATTCCGCGCCTATGGTCCCTACAGCTACGACTTGAATCGCCTCGTCGCCCTCGACCGCGCCAGGCGGGAAGAACGCGCCCCCCAGCAGCGCCCGGCGTGAACAAGCTTGCTAGCCCCTGGCTTCCAGCAATCCTCGACGTTGAAGTCACAGCAAGAAAACGTCAGGGCGTGAGTGCGGGTAACCTGGATCGTTGAGATTGCTAGAAGCTTAGGAGCTAGAAGTTGGAAGCTCCGCCTGAACCACGGACGCCACTGCAGTCCTTCCTGCGACGCTGGGTAGAATGCGGCAATGGTATTGTGCCCGGAGACTGTCGAATCCAGGCCGGGTATGCGGCCGCGCCGGCGACGTTTCCCCCGCTATTCGCTTCGATCCCTCGCCTATGTCCGGCTCGATGAGGGGAACGGCGGCATCATTCGCGATCTGACCGAACAGGGCGTGGCGGTCCAGGCCGTGGTCCCGCTCCAGCCCACGCAGGAAGTCGCTCTTAGTTTTGATCTTCTGTCTCCGCGGGTTCGCGTCGAGGCCCGCGGCCAGGTCCATTGGGCCGACAGCAGCGGGCAGGGCGGAATTCAGTTTTGGGGGCTCTCGCCTCGACTGCGGCGGACCCTGCGAGACTGGATTCTCACCCAGATGCTCTCTGCAGCCGCTGTCGCTGGTCGTGATTCCATATTCGCGCCCCTCGAACCGGAGCTGGTGTTTTCAAGCCCAGGACGGCCGGCGATTGTTCTTAACCAACAACCGGAGTCTCCTGATCCGGCCCGCATTCAGTGGGGATGGTTTTCGTGCTCACGCCGCAGGTTTTCGATCCTGATTGACGCCCTGGTTCTGGTCTGCGCTGTATTGCTCTTTTGGGTGACCGCTCTGGCCGCCATGGGAGGCATGCCGCCGTGGCCATTGGGCACCGCGTTGTTCTTGGCAACTTCGGTCATCTTCGCCGCCGTCTATCAGTTCATTTTTTCCGATTTTCTTTACCATGCGACGCCCGGACAGCGGCTTGCGCTGCTCGCTGCCGGCACGGCCCGCGAAGACTCCGTGACGCGCTTCCGTTAGGAACCTGGGCGGTTATTCCCAAGGTACTCTCGCCCGGGGTATTGCTGGGGCGCGGCAGAGAAGAGGTCTAGACGGGCTCTAAGTTCTTGTTTTTTTGGTCGAGATCCCGCAAATGAAGGGCCAAGTCCGGCCTTTACCCTCTTCATCCTTATTACCTTCGTGAAAGCACCTCAGGTACGTGGGTTAGCTTTCCCCTCCTGCCTATCATGTCTAAGTTGGTATCCGGAGCGGGTGTCTACCCGGGATTCCGGATCTGGAAAGCAGTTTGGGGGAAGAAACGGCAGCCCAAAAAAGAGCGTGGCAGCGCCGCGCTGAACGGGTGGCCGGGGACGTTTATGAAAATGCCTGAACACCGCAACCCGCGCGGCATTGCCGGTGGTGCACGCTGCCGCGGATTCTCCTTGCTTGAATTGCTGGTGGTGCTGGCGATTGCCATGGTAGTGATGGCGATCAGCGTTCCCACCATGATCAAAGTGATAGATACTTCGCGGTTGCGGGGCTCGCTCAGCGAGGTCTCGAACCTGGCGCAGGCCTGCCGCACCCAGGCGGTGAAGACCAATGCTGCCGAGCGGCTGCACTTCACCACATCCGGCGGCAAGGTGGTGTTGTTTGTCACGCCTTCCACATCTACCGCCACGGCGCCGCTCCCCGGTGACCCGCGTCAGCTTACTTTGTCCAATAAGTTTTCGATTGCAGCCGCGCCTTCAGGGGCCGGCGCGCCTCCGCAGCTGACGGGAATGACCATGTGGGGTTCGAGCCTGAATCCGCAGGCGGGAGTGGATCCATATTTCAACTCCCGTGGCCTGCCGTGCTATCCCGCCGCGGGAGTGTGTTCTGCGACGCCCGGCTTTGTCTATTACTTCAAATACTCCGCCAGCAGTGGTACACGGTGGGCCGCGGTCGGAATCTCTCCGGCAGGCCGCATTAAGACGTGGCTCTGGGACGGCACGGTGTGGGGGAACTGACATGATGCGAACCAACAACCATCGCCCAAAACGCAACCCGGAATCGGGCGTGACCCTGATCGAACTGGTCATTGCCGGCGTAGTGCTGGTTTTCGGCATGCTCTCGGTGATGGCCGTGCTGGCCACCGCCGTCGGCAATAACGGCCGCAGCAAGGTGGACAGCACCGCGACCATGCTTACCCAGGCGGTAGTGGAACAGATCAGCGCCGTGCTGCAGGGCGGCGGGCCGGGCTCGATCACGGACTGCCAGCTGGTCAACGGCGTCCCCTCAACCGGCAGCACTTGGACCATCAATACCACCGCGGGGAGTCCGCCCACCGGATCCGGCGCTGCTTTGGCGGGGGACGTCATTGATTTCACCCAATCCAACCCGCCCGCCGGGTTTCACATGGATTACGTGGAGTGCAACGGAAACGTGCAAACCACTTACGACGTCCGCTGGAACATTCAGACCATGAGTTCCAACGGGACTTTCCTGGTCACGGTGGGAGCGCGCCCCAAGAGTAATTTGCCGAACCGTTTTTCGTTCGCCTTGCCGGTGACGATGAGAACTTATGTCGGAGGGAGCTAGAGCGATGTTGCCCAAATCCAACCACCGTTCGCCGAACCCGGATCTCTCCAGCAAGTTTCGCCTTCCTCGCTGCCAGCGAGGCTTCTCGCTGCTGGAAATGCTGGTGGTAGTGGCGGTGATCACGGTCATCATGGGCGCCGTGCTCAAGTCCATTGACCTGACGCAAAAGGCCTCCACCTCGGAGCAGGTGAAGCTGGACTTGACACAGCAGGCGCGCGAATTCATGGACCAGATCACTCGCGACCTGCGGAGCGTAGGCTATCCCAACTCGCGAAACATGAGCCAGGGTGCGGTGGATTCAGCCGGCCATCCTCTGACCTATCCCGCGACTGCGGAGAACGGCGTCGGTCTCATCAAGATTGACTACAACACCTTGTGGTTTGCAGGCGATATTGACGGCGCGGCAAATGCCGATGGCACCGCGCAAGTCAAGATCGTGAAGTATGACTACTACTCCACAGGAACGAACTGTCCGTGCCTGCGCCGTACCGAGTACCTGCGGACCTCGTATTCCGACCCGGTCCAGGACGCGGCCAATGCTACCGCCACTGCACAGATGGAAATTCAGGGCGTGCAGAACGGGGCTTCAGCCGCTGACCCGATTTTCACCGCTTACGATCCCACCACGGGTACAGCGGTCACGTTGCCGGTAGATTTCACCGGCAATGCCACCACGATGGCGAAGATCAATTCGCTTAAGGTCGTGCTGGCTGTGCAGTCACCTTACAAAGATATTGTGAACGGATCGTATCCGGTCACGCGGGTGATTTCGACGATTGCTCTGAGCAATTGCTCAGAAGCTTATCCGGGCCTGACCTTGAGTTGCTAGCAGAGAGGTGCTATGAGAACAGCGAAACACGTCTGCCATGAATGCACGGTCCAGCTGAAAGGAGACCCCTTTGGTCGCGGGCAACGCGGGGTTGCGCTGCTGCTGACGGTCTTTGGTCTCCTGCTTCTCACCGCCGTAGCTGCGGCGATGTTGTTCTCCTCCAACACCGAGACCACGATCAGCGTCAATTACCGGGACAAAGAACTGGCCAGCTACGCTGCCTTCTCCGGATTGCTGGAGGCACGCGACCGCCTGCAGCCGCTCTACGGCGATCTCGCCGTCAACAATTACGTCCCAACCCAGTTGCCGGGAGCCGCCAACGGGCAGGTGTTCTATATCATCAACCCTCGCGCCGGCGAGTCGGTGAAACCGTGGGACCCGACGAACCCCTACTTCGACAAGGAACTCTGTCAGGAAAATTTGCCCACTTCCCTGATCGCGACCGCGAACCTTCCGGGCGTGCCCTGCGGCGCTTCGCAGATTCCGTCTCCGGCTACATGCACGCCGGCTGGGACCGCCCCGACTAGTTGGTGCTCTTATTACGACAACAGCACACATAACACCAACTGGAAGCTGAAGGACGCTTCCGGCAAGGCCGTTCCGCTGGATTACAAGTGGGTGCGCATCACCTTGAAGAGCGATAAGAGCGCGCCGGTCTGGATTCAGACCCCCGGCAACGCAGCCAACGGCACTCAGGTGTGCTGGGACACGCGATACAACCAGCAGATTCAGAAGCCGTCCACGGCGGCCAATAACTGCCTCGGGTCGAGTCTGGCTCCGGTGGCTGCGGTCAACGTGATCAACGGAGGCACTGGGTACACCTCGGTTCCCACTGTCACCTTCAGCGGGGGTGGCGGCAGTGGCGCGGCAGCAACGGCCCAACTCGCAAGCACCTCGGGCGGAATGCTTTCCACCCATCTGACCTCTCCGGGTTCCGGCTACACTAGCCCGCCGACGGTCACCATTACCAATCCTGATGGCAGCGGCGCTACTTTTCAGGCCAAGGTCAAGGGGTCGCCTATTACCGGGCTTTCTCTGCCCAGCTCAAACTACTGTTATCCGGCTGGCACAAGCAACCTCAGCGTAGGCTTCAATCCCTCGAGTCCGCCGACCGCGGGTGGCAGCGCGACTGCGACCGTGGCCATGACCGGCCAGTCGTGTATTTCCGGCGCGACGGCGACAGCTTCCTGCGGTAACGGCAACAAGAACAAAACGGTCGGTATCAGCTATGCTGGCGGGTTCACCGGCACCGTGACCCTCAACAATGCCGGCAAAGTCACTGGCGGCGCCGTCACCATCACCAATGTCGGCAACTACGCTTCGGTCCCCGGACCGCAGGTGATCGCGTTGAGTGGCGTCTCCGGCAGCTGCAACGCCACGGTGTCGTTCAATGGCGGGATTCGAATCAACAGCTTGAATGTCACCAGCGGCGGCGAATATATCTCCGCGCCGACAGCAACCCTCACCGGGACGTCGGTTGGGGCGCCTACCGGCACGACCCAACCCGCGGTCAGTGTGTCATGGACGGCAGGGGCGAACAATGGCCAGTTGAGCGGCGTTCAGGTCTCGAATGCCGGCAGCGGTTACTCCAACAATACCCCGGACCACTACATCCTGGCGTTTAGCGGCGGAGGCGGCAGCGGCGCGGTGGGCTACGCAACTTCGAGCGGGGTAGTCACCTATGTCAGCGGCCTGACCCTTCTCAACGGCGGCTCCGGATACTACACGGCCCCCACAGTGACCATCAGCGGGGGCGGCGGAAGCGGCGCCACAGGGAAGGCAACGCTTTTGAGCGGAGGCCAGCAGCTCATGCTTGGCCGCGTTTACATGCTCACCGCGATGGCGTCCACAAGAAACGGCACCCAGTCCATGGCCCAGATGGAGACGGCAGTCACGCCCCCCTGGAAGTTCCAGTTGGGCGGAGCGCTTACCCTCGCGGGACCTGACCCAACTTTTGTCACTCCGAATGCCCAGAACCTCATCATGAGCGGCAAGGATTTGGCGGGCAGCAGCCCGCAGGAACCGCCTGGCTGCAACGGAACACCTGGAGCTCCACTGCCTGCTATCGGGGTTTACGACAGCCACGCGGCCAGTTGCGTGATCGGCGGCAGCGACCCGAACGGCCAGAGCTGCCCTGCCGGCAGTACCGGCCTGGGCAAGCCCCAGAACTACATCGGGGCGCAGAACGCACCTGACATCGAGGTCACCTCGGCTGCCAACCCGGATCCGTCTCAGCTGGTTCAGATGGTGTCGGACATCGCCAGTTCGCCCGGCGCGGTCGTTATTCCGAACACCGGTTGCACCTCCAACTGCGGCAGCTACACGAACTCAGATATCTCCAATTACGGATCCGCCACGAATATTCAGACCATCGTGGTGAACGGCAGCCTCACGCTGAGCGGAAACGTCACCGGCTACGGAGTGCTGGTCGTGACCGGCGATTTCACGCTCAAGGGCAACTTCACCTGGAACGGTGTTGTGCTCGTCCTTGGCACCGCCAATGTGGACCACAACGGCGGCGGCAACGGTCTCATCACCGGCGCCATGTACGTCGGAAACAGCGCGGGCAGCAACCTGGGATCATCGAGCTTCACCTGGAACGGCGGTGGCACCAACACCATCCAATACGACCATTGCTGGGCTGACGACCTGCTCAACAAGTATCCGCCGCTGACCAGCGACAAGGCGCTGCAGATTTTGAGCACGCGCACGTTGTCGTTCTAGTCTTCGGGATTGCGGGCGGGGCCGGAGACCCGCCCTACGCCCCAATCCGCGGATGCGGCGGCGGAGCTCCGGCTCTACCCAGGCGCTCCGCGGCCTCTTTCACCAGGAATCCCATCTTCGGGTGCGACGGCTCCAGATCTACCCTCACGCCGTGGCTGCGCAGCGCTTCGGACGTGGTCGGACCAATGGATGCGACGAGCGCCCGGCTCAGCGCCTTCTTGAAGTCTTCGGCTACCCCGATCTCATCCGCGATCCGCACGGCGTGCGCAAACTGCACCGAAGCCGTGAACAGCACCACATCCACTTCGCCGCGAATGAGGCAGCGGACCGCATCCTTCAGCGGCCCGGTGTCCTCCGGCAGTTCCCAGCGGTAGACCCGGACAGGGAAGACTTGGGCCCCGCGTTCGCGCAACGCTTCATAGAGCTGCGGGCTGGGCTCGCCGTGTTCCTGGACGGCAATGCGGCTGCCTGCAAGCGGCACCTTTTCTCTGTTCATATCGAGCGCTGCGACGATTTCGCGCCAGGTGTTCGGCTCTGGCACCGTCAGTGCGATCGGGATGTTGAATTCGCGCATCGCCGCTGCGGGCTTTGGTCCGCGCACGATCACGCGAGTGCGGGCGAGCGCGGCCAGAAACTCCTGGCGCGAGCAGACGCGTTCGGCCGCATCCAACAGCGCCCGGGCGCCTACGCCTGTCATGAAGATCACCGCGCTGAAAGCCTTGTCCAGGATTCCTCGAATCAGCTTCAGTTCATCTTCACTCGGCGTCTCTGCGACCTCGCGGGTCGAAGGCGCGACGAGGGGAGTTCCTCCGTTATTGGAGATGAGCTGCGCGATCTCCCGGGCGCGCCGGCTCTCGAAGGAAAGCACGCGCAGCCCGTTGAATCCGGCCATGGAAACGAGAATAGCAGAGGCGAAAGTGTTTGGGAGCTTCGGTCCGCCCTTGAGCGCCTGCCGAAGGCGAGCGGCGGAAGAGAAGTGGTCCTCCTTTCGCAGGAGCGCGCGAGGTGCGCTCGCCGGAGCGAGGCGAAGGGCCGCCCTACCCGGAACTGCATTGCCTAGAAAGTCACCTTTCCCTTTATACTCAGCAGATTCCGTGATATAACCCGTTAAGGTCATAACCTCCCCAGGAGACGGACAATTGAAACTGGCATATGAGGCTGTGGACGGCCAGAATGAAGGAGGGCTTGTGTCCGAAGCGAGAACAGGAAAAAGATTTCCGCTGGAACTGCCGATCAAGATTCATGGTGTCGAGCAGGGGAGCGTCACCGGCAACATGAGCGCCGCCGGAGTTTACATCCGCGGCAACCCGGCGCTGGATATCGGCTCAAACGTCGAGTTCGAGATCGCCCTGCCGCCCGAACTGACCGGCGGCAACGAGCACGTGATTGTGCAGTGCAAGGGGCGGGTGGTGCGAAAAGACGAGGGCTCGGATTCGCACGGGGTGGCGTGCGTGATTGATTCCTACGATTTTGTTCGCCAGCGCTAGGCGTCGAGGTGCAATGCAATGCTGAAACTGATTCTGGCCGATAATCAGGCAATTTTCCGCGCGGGTATTGCCAAGGTCCTGGCCGTGGAGGATGAGATGCGCATCGTGGCCCAGGCGCAGACCTCCGAGCAGATGTTCATGGCGCTCGACAAGTTCCGCGCCGCGGTGCTGATCGTGGCCGGCGGCTTTCATGGCGACTTCAACGCCGTGCTGCAGGCGGCCAACAAGGTCCGCACCAGGGTGGTGGTGCTGGCCGACACCGGGGAGAGCGCCCAGAAATATATGGGCGCCGGCGCTCATGGCGTGGTCTATCGCAACGTGACCAGCTCGGCGCTGGTGGACTGCGTACGCAAGGTAGCGCGCGGCGAAACCTGGATCCAGGACATTGCCGTTCCCAGCGAGCTCACCGAGAACGACATGGTTGGATTGCGCGTGCGCGACCGGCTCACCGCCAAAGAACTGCGCATCGTGGCCCTGATCGTTCAGGGCTACAAGAACAAGGAAATCGCTACGCAGCTGGGGACCACCGAGCAGGTGATCAAGAATTATCTGCGTAACGTGTACGACAAGATCGGCGTCTCAGACCGGCTGGAACTGGCGCTGTTCACCATCCATCACCGAATTCTGAACGAGGCCGCCGCTGCGACCGCTGCTGCTCATCAGCAACCGCAGCCCGGGCCGGGAGCGGGCGTGGCATCCTAGCCGCCTTTTGGACGGAACGGCTCCAAGGTCCGCGTCCGCTGAACGGAGGGGCGTGCGAACGTGCCTATACAGAATCCGGCGTCACCTGAAGGCTACAGCTCCAGCCAGGTCCCAATTCCCCGTTCCACTGCCCGCTGATAGATGAGCGGCGCGACGGCAATGTCCTCCAACGCCAATCCCAGATTGCAGGCGATTGTCCGTTCTTCGGTTTTTTCGCGCCCGGGCTTGCGCCCGCTGATCAGTTCGCTGAGTTCCGCATGGACGGGCGGAATGTTGCGGAAGTATCCCAGGCCGCGATAATGCTCCAACTGTTCCACGTCGTCGGTGCAGAACTTGTCCGCTTCCTTCAGTGCAGACGGATGCCAGTAGGAATCGAAATCCACCAGGGAAGCGAACGCGCCTTCGCGAAACCAGCCCGCCTGGATGGTGCTGTGCGGCCTGTGCAGGATTGGTCCTGCGGTCACCACAATATCACTGGCGGCCACTGCATCGTCCGGCTTCGCCACCGGTTCGACTTCAATCGCGAACTCTGAGCCCATCTGCCTGGCGAACTTGCTTGCCCGTTCTGGCACGATGTCGTACGCATAAACCTTCTTCAACCGATACAGTACGCGCAAAGCCTCAAGATTGCTATGCCCCTGCACGCCACAGCCGAGAATACCCAGGGTTTCGGATTCCGGTCGCGCGAGATACTTGGCCGCCAACGCCGTCGCGGCGCCGGTACGCTTGGCGGTAATCCAGGTAGCGTCCATGACCGCCAGCGGCACGCCAGTTTCGAAATCATTGAGGATGAGCAGGCCAGTAATGTAAGGAAGCCCGCGCTTGCGGTTCGCGGGATATCCGCTGATCCATTTCACGCCGGCTGCTTTGGTTGCGGTGACGGCTGCGGGCATGGCATGGATGAACGCGTCGGGTGCCGTGTGAATCCCGATCTTCGGAGGCATCTCGACTCGCCCCTTGCTCTTTTCGCGAAACGCCTCCTCCAGAATGCGTATGATCTCGCCCATGCCGGGACCCGCCGCAGACACCTCGGCATGGGTGAGGTACAGAATCTTCTTGCCAGGATCGGCTCCCACAGCCTTCTAATATCTCACGTGTGCAGGAGTCGTTCGCAATACCCTGCAACCCGCGCTGGTTCTAACCTTCCCGCGATTCGAAGAATATGCTCCCAGCTCACCCGGTTTCAGCGGGAGCAAAGGTTTTGAGTTATTGCGCCCGCGAGCTGTTCTTCACTTCTTCGCTCAAAACAATCGCCTCCGCGACTTCTTTCATGCTCTTGCGCTTCTGCCGGCTCTGCCGCTGAATGCTCAAATAGGCCTGTTCTTCAGTCAATCCCAGATCGCGCTGCAGGATGCCCTTGGCGCGTTCCACCAATTTGCGGGTTTCCAGCTGCTGCGACAGATCGGAGTTTTCGGTTTCGAGCCTGGCCATCTCAATCTCAGCGCCGGCAAGGACCCCGACCGTTGCCAGCAATCGGATATCGCGAGGGCTGTAAACGTGCGGTTCGCGGTGCTGCAGGTTCATCACCCCGACCAGCCGGCCTCGCGAGAACAGCGGGACCGACACAAACGCCTCGTATTTGTCCTCGGGGAGCTCATTGAAGCGCTGAAAGCGAGGGTCCTTGAAGGCTTCGCGAAACACCGCCACCGGCTCGCAGTGCTCAGCTACCCACCCGGTAATGCCCTCGCCCACACGCAGCTTCAGGCGATCCAGCAGCTCCCGGTGAGGATTCTTGGAGGCCCGCAGCACTAGGTCCTCGCCCGAGAGCACGAAAATGAAACAGGAGTCGCACTTCACCAGATCCACGGCAAAGTCGAGAACCCGCTCGAGTGCCTGGTGGAAGCCGTCAGCTCTGGCAATGCGGCTGACTGTGTGGTGCAGGGCATCCACGTGTGGGTCGCCCACAGGAGCCGAAGAGGACATGAACTCAAACCTACCCATGCCCTGAAAGCGTGTCCAATCGCAACTTTTTATGGAGAGAATAAACAGCTCCTGAGGACAGGACGCGGCTACCCACCTGCTTTTTGCCGGTCGCAACTTACTCTCGTAACGCACCAGGGTTACTTCTTGTGCAGGGCTTTGCAGTTGGCCGGCTCCGCGCGGGCGGCTCACTGTAATTTCAAATATATTGCTTTCAGTTGTTTACGGACGTTTCCCGTAATGGTGTGGAATCTGCTTTGACCATCCTGCCGCTTCGTCCGCGCGGCGTGGATGGGAAATGGATCCTGTTAAAGCAGAACTTCGCCGCAAAACGCTCGTCATCATGCCGCTACTGATGATCTTGTTTCTGATCTCCTATGGTCTGGTGGTTGTCCTGGTTGTACTCCAGGGCAGGACAATTGATGCGCAGCATGAGCTCATTTACCAGATGGTCAACGATGAGCGGTACATGACTGAGATGCTGGCGCACATGACGCATGCCGGACAGGCGAAAGCAGCATCCGGCGCCGGCACGCAGGGGGCGAGCAAGCTGGCCCCGGCGGCCGGTCCAGCCCAGCCGAAGGCCGCAGACCCACAGGTCGCTCCGCCTCCGGCTGCAGCGACTCGAAATCAGCAGACTCCGTCGTCCCAGGCAAAACCGCAACCGAAAGCGACCACCGGTAACACACGGAAGCCACCCCGGGAGCTTCCCGTGCGCCCTCCGGCGCAAATCACAGATCCGTCCGACATGAGGCGAGTGACGCTTTCGATTTGAGGCAGGTTCGCCCTGGCGCTCTCCCAGCGTCAGGGCAGGTGAGGGTAGGGTAGGTGAAGGCACTTGCAATTCTGATCCTGGCATCGCTCCCGGTGCCGCAGGTCCGCGTTCCGCAGTCGCCGCTGCTGAATCGTGAGCCGCATTTGGCCGGGCAAACCGTAACATCTCCCCGCAAGAGCGGGAAATGGTACTTCGCCCGCACCGGACATGCCGTCTACTGTTACGGCCCGGTCATGACCGTGTCGAACGGTAAAGGCGGCATGGAGAAGGTCGCGACCTTCTGCCGCGGAGACAGGATGCTGGTGCCGTTGAAAGATTAGTGGCCACTGCCCACTGCCCACTGCCCACCATCCACTGCTGTACGATAGTTCCATGCCCAAGTTCGAACACCACATCTTCATCTGCGGAAACGTCCGTCCCGCGGGGCATCCGCGAGGCTGCTGCGACCCTTCGGGCAGGGCGGAGCTGCAGAAGGCATTCAAGCAGAAGCTCGCCGAACGCGGCCTGAAGGGAAGAGTGCGCGCCAATCAAGCCGGATGCCTGGACCAGTGCGAGCACGGTCCCAACCTGGTGATTTATCCGGAAGCAGTCTGGTACGGGGGCGTGACCCTGGCCGACGTGGATGAGATTGTGGAGTCACACATTCTGGGTGGTCGTCCCGTACAACGCCTGATCATTCGCGATGAGTGTCTGAACACGGCATGTGAACACAAGCGAGCTTCGGTTCCGGACAAACCCGCTGTTTCAAAAGAACCAGAAGAACAGTTGAAAACAGAAGCCCGGGGGTTGTAGCCCTGGCCTGCAAGCCTTCGGTTGAAGAAGGGAAACTTTCACAGAGTCTCCGCGCTTGCAGCCGCCGCGCTCGGGTTCATTCTGCCGCTGCGGCGCCGCCGGGCCGCGGCCCCGGCCAGCCGGTTGGCTTCGGCATTGTGCTCTCTGCGGATATGGGAGATGGAGAATTCCAGCGAGCGCGCCAGCTTGCGGCAGATCCAGTTCAGGGAATAAAGCCGGGAGCTGCGGCAGCTGTAGTCGCCCATCATTTGCCGCACTACGACTTGTGAATCCGAATAAACGTGCAATCTGCTGGCTTTGAGGGCCACCGCGCACTGCAGGGCCTCCAGCAGCGCCAGGTACTCGGCCACGTTGTTGTCCTGGCGGCCGATCCACTTGCCGAATGCGATCCTGCCGCTTCGGGTCCCCTCAATTACCACGCCCACGCCCGCCGGTCCTGGATTGCCAAGCGACCCGCCGTCAACGTACGCAACCAGATCCATTCAACTTCTCCACCTGAACATCACCATGCTTGGGAATCGTTTTGAAGTCAAGATGGTTGGTTGGTTCCCGAATGACGAAAGTGCACTGTGGAAGGTGCTGTGAAAAACACGGAAGAAATTCACCGCGAGATCGTAAACTGAACCGCTGCATACGATTAGCCTGTGCGAAATCCACTAGAGAAAAATCGTGACTGCACCATTAACGGGCGTTGACATTCATGCATGGCATGTTAAGGTTGCTCACGTCGACGGTCGAAAGGCCAGGCAAAATTAAAGCGTTGCCGAGCCGAAGTAGACTGGGTGATTCGCAAGCCGGGGTAACCCGGTGAGCGTCCAGACCCGAAAAAACCGACTGACTCTGCGAGGAGCAGTTGGGGTTTGGAGCCGCGAAAGCGGTGATCGCATCAGGGGTCGTGACGGTACATGCCTCCACGCTGTTGGCTCCCTCGCAGGAGCTGGCGGCTAGAGCATAACCAATGTCACGGCCCTTTTAATTTTTCCCAGTGCAGTCTCCTTCACCAGTTGTTCCCCAGAGAGCGACACAGCTCTTCGCTGTCCCCTGCTTTGCCGGTGGCCTCTCCAGGCAGATCGCCTCGCGTTGCGCGGGAACGAGAGTCCTCGTTAAACTATCCATAGCGCGGAAGCCGGTGACGGTTTCACCATGGAGGGCTTCTGCACATCCTGCGTCGCTGGACATCTTCCGCGCGGGACGCTAGGTTAATATCCGGCAAGGGCGCGGTACCCAAGTGGTAAGGGAGAGGTCTGCAAAACCTTTATACGTCGGTTCGATTCCGACCCGCGCCTCCAGTTTTTTCTCCCGCCGCCATCGCGTTGTGACGAACCGCGCCCGCGCCTTCCGCATCTGTTCGGGGCTTCCAATCGTGACTTACTGCGCGGTGTTCGTTAATGCCAAGTAGTTTCCGTAGCCGACAACGACCGTAGATGCGATGAGCAGGAACAGCGCCAGAGAGAGCAGGGCCCCGGCCCGCGTGCCCGCGCCTTTCCACTCCTTGAATCCGATGCCCCAAAGGGTGCCGAAGATGATGATGCTGGCCATGTGCAGGGTCCAGCTGGAAAATTTGTAGCGGCCCATCTGGCTTTCACCCATGGTGTAGAAAAAGAACTGGAAATACCAGGTGGTCCCGGCAAGCGCGCAGAGCAGGTAATTACGGACCATGGGCGCGCGCGCCTCGGATACCGCGGGTGGAGCCTCGACCATCACTGCCCCCTGATCAGGGCGAGGGGAAACGGCGTGTTCGACCGCTTCGCGGCTGGGCGCGTCAATGGCGGTTTCGATCGTGATCCCATCTTTGCGTTCGTTGGAGCGGACGCGCGAGGTGAAGTATTGATAGCCGGTGTGGTTGCGCGTGAGCAGAATCAGGCACCAGATAAAGTTCGTGGTAAACCCGCCGATGAGAACGACCACCAGCACGGGCAGCCCTTGCCAGAGCTCCTTCGTGCCGTGCTGCAAGGTGATGGCTTTGATCGGGTCCCCAGCCGCAAGTCCATAAGCAAAGCAAGCGCTCATGACACCAGAAAGGACCGCCACGCCGATTCCCTTGCGCAGATCAAATTCTTCGATGGCCGCCTTCTGCTGCGCCGGAGACATCGCGCGTTCTTTGGACATGCCCGCCAGACCGGCGGTCGTAATACCCGTCAGACAGATGAATATTCCAAGCAGGATGACCCGGCCGGAAGTCGTTCCCACCACCTCCGTCAGGAACTCGCCGCGGAAGATCGGCGGCATGAGCGTGCCGAAGGCGGCGCAGAGACCAAGCACGACCGCCATGCCGAGGGAGAGGCCGAGATAGCGCATGGTCAGGCCGTAAGTAAGCCCGCCCACTCCCCACAACAGCCCGAAGAAAGCCGCCCAAAGAAGGGCCGGCCAGGGAGCTTCGTGCAGAACAGTCAGCAGATCCTTGGTCATGAATGCCGCAAGAATCCAGGGCGCGATGATCCAACTGAAGAACCCGCCGGCGAGCCAGTAGGTCTCCCAGGCCCAGCGCTTGACGCCTTTATATGGAACGTAGAAGCTGCCCGACGCAAGCCCGCCCAGCCAGTGATACACAACCCCGACTACAGGATTTGCAGCCATCCATTCTCCTTCACAGGTGGAAGACTTCTTCCAGCGGTTGCATCGAGCGGTCCGGCGGCAGATCTTGCGGCTGCACAAAAAAATCCTTCATTTCGCGCTGCCAGAGTTCGTTGACGTCACGCGCCGCCATACCAGCGCGAGCACGCTCAAAATCCTCGGTCTCCAGGTAACCCACCAACAAGCCGTCCTCGCGCAGGAAGAGGGAATAATTGTTCCATCCCGTCTCGCGCAGCGCCTGCAGCATCTCCGGCCAGACGGCACGGTGGCGCCGCTTGTACTCCTCGAGGCGGTCGGGTTTCACCTGCAGAACGAAGCAGATCCGTTGCATCCCCAGCCACCTTTCACTGCGCCGGCGGCCGGCGGGTCAGTTTGACGTCGAGCACAATCTGAATCTCTTCGCCAACCACTCCCGGCATGGTGGTGATGCCAAAATCATTGCGATTGATTTTCGTGGTTGCATTGGCCCCGATACGCAGGTTGCCCATGGGGTCACGCACCTCTTGAGTCGGGCCGTCCACGTCCAGAACGACCTGCTTCGTCACCCCGTGAATGGTTAAATCGCCGGTGACTTTGAGCTTGCCCACGCCAGCCTGCGTTGACTTGAACGTGATGGTTGGGTACTTGGCCACGTCGAGGAAGTGCGGGCCGCGGAGGTCATTGTCACGCATCCGGACCCGAGTATTGAGAGTTGTGGCATCTATCGTGGCGTCAATCGCCGTCTTTGCAGGATTTGCAGGATCGAAAACCACGGTTCCGCTGGTTTTCTCGAATACGCCGCGTACTGTCGAGATGCCCATATGCCGCACCGCGAATTGGGCTGCGGTGTGGTTGGGATCAAGTTGCCAGGTTTGTGTTTCCGCGGCACACACTGTGGACGAGGCCAGGATTGCCAGCCACAGGAACGTCCCCGGGAATATGCTGTCCGATCTAGACATGAATTGTTTTTCTCTCCTTTTGTGCGATTCGACGAAATTCTTCCGGCGCCCTCAGCGCAGGAAGGCCTCCGGCAAGCCTCCATCCACAGGAATGATGTGTCCCGTCGTCTTCGCGCTCTGGTCGCCGGCGAGCCAGAGAATCGCCTGAGCGCAATCCTGCGGCAGGATCGGCCGCCTGGTGAGCGTGCGCCGGGCGTAGAAATCGGCCAGCCTGGCGCGGAGCTCCTCTGTCGTCTCCGCTTCTGAGTAGGCGATCCGATATTTCTCCAGCGATTGCATCACGCGGTCGCGGGGAAACATAGTTGAGCCGGCGACCACAGTCGCAGGCGCGATTCCGTTTACGCGGACCAGGGGTCCGAGTTTGATTGCCAGCTCGCGGACAAGATGGTTCAACGCAGCCTTACTGCTGTCGTAAGCTTCGCTTCCTTTTTTGGGCACGACGGCATTGGCAGAACTGGTCAGCACCATGGACGCCGGCAGGTTCTGGTCCCTGAAGATCCATTCTGTCTCCCGTGCCAGCAGATAGTTGCCGGTCACGTTGACCAGAAACGCGTTGGCCCATTGTGCGCCGGTCAATTCGCCGTCCGGCCCGGGGACGGGATAGATTGCGGCAGTGCTGACCACGCAGTCCAGGCCTCCGAATTGGAGAACGCTAAACCTGGCAGTCTCAGCCAGACTGGCGGCGTCGCCAAGGTCCGCTTTGGTGTGCGCGACCTGCTCTTTGGACGAGACCGCCGCGGCTTCGCCCGAAACCTTCTCCGCTCCGGACTGATCAAAGTCGGCAACCACCACATGAGCGCCCCTGCGCGCCAGCTGCAATACCACTTCTCTGCCGATGCCGCTTGCCCCGCCGATCACCAATACGATCTTGCGGCTGAACTCCGCTTCGGGAGGCATGCGCTGGAGTTTGGCTTCTTCCAGCGCCCAGTATTCGATGCGGAAGGCTTCAGAACGGGGCAGCGCCACGTAGTTGTGGAAGTGCGTGAACTCTTTTGACTGCTCGGCGGTTCGGGCCTGCGGCAGAGGATCAGGAACATTCCCGTCCTCCAGGGCATTGGCTCCGGCCATCACGTGAATCGCGTTAATGAAAAACTCGGTCGTGATGCGGGCTTCTTTCTTGTTCTTGCCGAACCCAAACAGGCCAAGCCCGGGAATGATGACGACGGAAGGATTGGTGTCGCGCAGCTTAGGGGAATCCTTGGTCGCATAAGACTCGTAATACTTCCGGTAGGCGCCGCGATACCAAACTACCTGCTCCTGAATACGCGCTTTCAGCTCACCTGCGTCCTCTTTTTGCGCGTCCCAGGGAACGAACATCGGGCAAACCCGCGTGCGGAGAAAATGGTCCGGACAACTTGTACCCAGCGCGCTGAGTTCGCGCGCCCACTTCGAATTGGCAAACGTGAGCGCATCTTCGTCATCGCTGTAGTGGGCGATCGCGCGCCGGTTGGAGGAGACAACGCCGCGAAGTATTGGCAAGATCTGAGCGGCAATTCCGGTCCGGCCGGCGGCGGGGGAACAAGCTGCGCCGCCGAACAATGCGCGTTTCCTTCTCTGATGCTCGAGGACAAACTCACCCATCTCGTCAATAGTGCGAATGCTGTTCAGATAACACTCGCGCTGGGTCTTGCCCCAGGTGAACAGCCCGTGGCCGCCGAGAATGATGCCCTCGGCGCCGGGATTTTCGGCTACCGCTCTCTCCAACTGTAGAGCCAGCTCGAATCCCGGACGCCGCCACGGCAGCCAAACAATCTTCCGGCTGAACCTGCGGTTGAATTCCTCCAGCTTCTGCTTTCCGTTGGCGCTGGCGGCAAGGGCAATCGCCCAGTCGGGATGGAGATGGTCCACGTGGTCGAAGGGAAGGAAGGCGTGCAGGGGCGTGTCAATCGAGGCCGCCACCCGGTTTTCGCCAAAAGCGGAAAGCGGATAGTATCCCACCATCTCATCTTCGTACTGTTCGCCGCGATACAGGGTTTTGAGCTGTTGCAGCCGGCCTAGGTAAAGAATGGCGAAGCCGGATTCAGTGATCGAGCCGATATCTCCGCCGCTGCCTTTGACCGCAAGTACGCGAACCGGAGCTCCTGTAAAAGGGTCCGGAAGTTCGAATTTCGAGCTGGTGTTACCGCCGCCAAAGTTGGTAATGCGCAGGTCGGCGCCAAGCAGGTTCGAGCGATAGCGCAGCAAGGCCAGCTGATTGTTACCCAGCCGGCTGGCTTCCTCCCCATTCCACAAATCCTTCAGGTGAAATGTCTCTTGGATTTCAGGCATAACTCATCTCGCAATAGTGGCGAAAACGTACTGCGTGCCTCTCCCATTGATCGGTCTCGCGCGGCTCAAACACTTCGGTGGGGAAGGAGCGATCAATCATGGCCCTCACTTCGGGCAATGAAGCGGCGAGTCCGGTGGCCAGCAGCTGCACCGCAACATTGCCGAGGGCAGTGGCCTCGACTGGACCGGCCACTACCCTCCTGCCGGTGGCGTCGGCGGTGAACTGATTCAGCAGGCGGTTGCGCGAGCCGCCGCCGATGACGCGAATCTGGCGGATCGGGATTCCCGTCAGTTGCTCGAGATCATCAATGACGGCCCGATATTTGAATGCCAGTCCTTCCAGCGCCGCGCGCGCATACGACCCTGGGCTCCTGGGAGCCGGCTGTTGCGTCCTCCGGCAAAACTCATCTATTGCGGCCGGCATCGCAGGGGGACGCAGGAACAAGTCATCGTCCGGATCAATCAGGTGGGCGAAGGCCGGCGCCTCGGCTGCCAGTTCCATCAGTTGACGGTATTCGTAGGTTTTTCCGGAGGACGCCCAAGCCTGCCGGCAGCACTGCAGCATCCAAAGTCCCATTACGTTCTTTAGAAAGCGGGTAGTTCCGCAAACTCCACCTTCATTCGTGAAGTTCAACCGCAGGGCATCCGCGGTGATCCGTGGAGAATCCAGTTCCGTTCCCACCAGTGACCATGTTCCCGAACTCACAAAGGCTGTGCCGTCGCGCGCGGAAATGGCAGCCACGGCGGACCCGGTGTCATGCGAGGCCGGAGCGATCACCGGCGTTCCCGCCAGTTCCGCATTCACCTCCCGTCTTAACCTGCCGATCACGCTTCCCGGCTCGACGATTGCAGCCGGCAGCTGCGCGGGAAGATCAAGCGCCTCCAGCAAATCCGTACACCATGCGCGCCTCACAGCGTCCACCATCTGGGTTGTGGTTGCATTGGTGAATTCACAGACGGCCGTGCCACTCAGCCAGAAATGAAACAGGTCCGGCATCGTGACCAGCTTCCAGGCGGCGGAAAGCAGTTCGGGATTGCTCCGCCTGGCTGCAAACAACTGGTAGAGCGTATTGATCGGCATGAACTGGATTCCGGTGCGCGCGTAGATTTCCTCTTTGGAAACCCTCTGGAAGACCAGTTCCATTACCCCCTGTGTGCGCCCATCGCGATAGTGATATGGGTTCTCAATCAGCTCGCCGTGTTCGCCGAGCAGCGCGTAATCCACGCCCCAGGTATCCACGCCGATTCCCGCCAGCGGCCGGTCAGCCAGTTGTGCCAGTGTTTTCCGCATTTCAAACCACAGCCGCGGAGCGTCCCAGTGCAGACCGCCCGCGTATTCCACTGGCTCATTCGGGAAACGGTGCAGCTCTTCAATCGTGATCACGCCCGAGCGCACCCGGCCCAGCACTGCGCGTCCGCTCTCAGCGCCCAGATCGAAGGCAAGATACGGCTTTTGCCCTTCATGCATACGATGAGACGCTCTGCGAGTTGCGTGCGCTGCGTTCTTTGGTGATGCGTTCCAGGTATCCGCTGTCCAGGAAGGCCCCCAAAGGATCCGGGGGCAGTCCTTTTGAATCGCGCCATTCGCGGAGGAGCGGCCGCACATCGGTGTTGAACGCGTCCTGCAACAGGGATTCGGCGCGTATCAGATCGCACCTGTTCTGTGCCGCCGCCAGCGCCGCGTGGTCCACCAGCACTGCTTTGGCAAACAATTGCTGGGCCATCGTGACCGTCTGGATGGATTCCTCGATCTTGCCCTTGAGATTGTGGCTCTGGTCAATCATGTAGGCGATGTCCGCTTTGCCGCCGGTCTCCCACTCGTAGTAGAGGATCTCATGAAAAATTCGGAACACCTGATAGGGATCAATCGAGCCCAGGGTCAAATCGTCATCCGCATAGCGCCGGTCGTTGAAGTGAAAGCCTCCGAGGGCCTGCTCGGAGAGCAGCCAGGCAACGATCTGCTCGATGTTCTGAGATTGATAGTGATGTCCGGTATCGACCAGCACTTTGGCTTGCGGGCCTGCCGCTCGTGCCAGATGCAGGGCCATCCCCCAATCGGCGATGTCGGTGTGATAGAACG
>Ga0070741_10006166_pt1 | contig 25987 bp, 18 predicted proteins | sample Coa_R1_4_FD_66440 | JGI IMG/M metagenome (GOLD analysis project Ga0070741, IMG submission 66440) | Surface soil microbial communities from Centralia Pennsylvania, which are recovering from an underground coalmine fire - Coalmine... | ecosystem: Environmental > Terrestrial > Soil > Unclassified ... | reverse complement strand
GCTCCTTTCCCCGGATGGCGTTCCAGGCAGTCTTCGCGTCGGGCCAGAGCGGCAAGGTGGCGACCACCCACCGGTCCACGTCGATGAATCCCGCCGCGCCCGGTTCCGCCCCGAGCCCCTTGAAGCGCAACGAGGAGAGGCCGGCGTCGCGCGCGCGCCGGCGCGCCTCGCCGAGGAGCAGAGCGGCGATGTCCGCATCTTCGGCGAGCACCGGGCCGTAGGAGCCGAAGAGGCCCGTCGTGGCGTACCCGCGCCAAGGCGGGCTGCGGACGAAGAACAGCGGCAGGACGCCGAGGATCTCGCCCCGCGGCTGCGCGCGCGCCACCAGATACGGCGCGCGCAACCCATAGCCGCGCTCGCCTGCCGTGCGCCACGCGTGCAGATGGTAGCAGTTCGCGCTCTCCTTGCCGGAGACGTATCCGTCCCACTCGGGCGCAGCCGCGGGGTCGAGCTCCTCGATCACCATGCGCACCTCCTTGCTGCGGGGGCATGAGCAGCCGGCGTGCCAGCTCGAACGGGGCGATTTCCGAGGGAACGCGGAGATCGCGGGTGCGTTGCGGAACGTGTTGCCCTGTTGCGCCCGCGTGGCCGGTGTTACGCACCGCCGGTCGTCGGGTCGTGCTGCTCGATGGACGATTCGAGTTGCGGCGCCGCATCGGCGCTGGCGGGCTCGCCGAGGTGTTCGCGGCCTGGGACCGGAGGACCTCGGCGGAGGTGGCGGTCAAGCTGCTGCACGAGCACCTCGCGGAGGACCCTTCGATCCGCGAGCGGTTTCGTCGCGAGCTGTCGATCGCGCGGTCGCTTTTGCACCCGGGCGTCGTCCGGGTGTTCGATCTCCACGAGCATCGCGGGCGCCCCTTCATCACCATGGAGCTGTTGCGGGGCCGCACCCTGCATGATCGGTTGCTGGGCGGCGGCGTCCTCCCGCGCGAAGAAGCGCGCAGGATCGCGCGCGAGGTGTGCGCAGCGCTGCGGGCCGCGCATTGCCAGGGCGTGGTGCACCGCGACCTGAAGCCGCACAACATCTTCCTCACCACGGCGGGCACGGCGAAGATCCTCGATTTCGGGCTGGCCCGCATTCTCGGCCAGTCGCGGCTGACGGTGGAAGGCGCCGCCGCCGGCACCCCGGGATACATCGCGCCGGAGGTGCTCGCCGGCGATCCCGGAGATGCGCGCGCCGATCTCTACGCGCTCGGCGCCATCTGGTTCGAGATGCTCGCCGGCCGCCGGTTCTGCGACTCCGCCGCGCCGTCGTTCGAAGGCCGCGACGGCGAGGCGCTGCGCCGGGCGCTGGAGCCCGACCCGGAGCTGCGGTTCCTCGATGCCGGCCAGTTCCTCCGCGCGCTGGGCGGCTCGAGCGTGCCCGCGCCTCCGCCGGCGGCGCCGCCACTCTCGGCAGGCGACTACGACGTCCTGGTGCACGACGTGGTGCGGCCGCACGCTCCACTGCGCGAGATCGGCTGCGTGCTGCAGCGGCTCGGCGCCTGCGCCCCGCTCTCCTGGAAATGGCGGCTGCTCGGCGCGGGACAGGCGGTGCTGGTGAGCGGCGCGAGCCGGCGGACGGCGGAAGCGGCGGCGCAGCTCTGCGCGGCGCAGGGCCTCCCGGCGACGGTGAGGCCGACCTCGCGTCGGCCCCGCTCGGAGGAATGGCTCTCGCGCCATGGCGGATGGCTGCTCTCGCTGCTCGGCGCGGCCTGCGCCCTGACGCTCGCTCTTTGCCTCCGCGAGACCGGCTGGTGGGGCCTCGCCGGACTGGCAGCGGGTTACCTGCTGTCCTGGGGCCTGCGGCCGCCCGCGAGCCAGGCGCCGCTGTCGGGGCTTCCGCCGCGGGAATCGGTCCTGCTCCGGCTCGCCGACGGCGTGACACGGCGCGCAGCCTTGCTTCGCCAGCGCCGCCCCTCGCTCGCCGGCCTCGCGCGCGACGCGGAGAACGCGGCGAGGGAGGCGGAGGATTCCCAGCGTGAAGGCGCCGGGGCGCAGCGGCTCCTGGAGCTCGCCGCAGCGCTCGATGACGCACTCGCAGTGGAGGCCGCATGAGCCTGACCCCGGCGATCCCGAGGAGCACGCAGCGGCGCGCGCGTGGCGTTCCGCACCTCTTCCAGGTCCTCGACTGCGCCTCTCCCTTCAGGCCTCCGTCGCGGCACTCGCTGGCCGGGGTCGACGAGATCCTGCTCGGCCGCGGCGACGGCGCCGTGCGCGAAGGATCGACCCTGCGCCTCGGGATCCCCGACGTGTCGATGTCCGCCTCGCATGCGCGCCTCCTCCGGGGAGTGGAAGGCTTCCTGGTCGAGGACTGCGGAAGCACCAACGGCACCTTCCTGAATGGAGAGCCTGTCGCGGGGCGCGCTCTCGCGGACGGCGACGCGCTGGAGATGGGGCATACGCACTTCCTCTTCCGCGCCGAAGCCCCGCCAGGGGAGAACGCGACGCCGGCGCACCCCGCGCTCGCCACCCTGTCACCCGCGCTTGCCGCGGAGCTCGGCAGCGTCCCCGCGATCGCGCGATCGATGCTGCCGGTGGTGATCGGCGGCGAGACCGGCACCGGAAAGGAGCTGCTCGCGCGCGCCCTGCACGACCTCTCCGGGCGGCGCGGGCCCTTCGTCGCGGTCAATTGCGGCGCGATCGCGGGCACCCTGCTGGAGACCGAGCTGTTCGGACATCGCCGGGGGGCCTTCACCGGAGCGGTCGAAACGCGCAGCGGGTTGATCCGGGCGGCGGACCGCGGGACCTTGTTCCTCGACGAGATCGCCGACCTTTCCCCGGCGGCGCAGGCCGCCCTGCTCCGGGTCCTGCAGGAGAACGAGGTGCTGGCGGTGGGAGCGACCGCGCCGGTCCGGGTGGACGTCCGCATCCTCGCTGCCACGCACATGGACCTCGCGGAGGCCGTCGCGGCGCAGCGGTTCCGCGCCGACCTGTACGCGCGGATCAGCGGGTTCACGCTCCGCCTGCTTCCCCTGCGGCGCCGCCGCGAGGACCTCGGGCTCCTGATCGCCGCCGTGCTGCGGAAGGCCGGCGCCTCATCGGCGAGGTTCACGCCCGAGGCCGGGCGCGCGCTGCTGCGCCACCGTTGGCCCCTGAACGTCCGCGAGCTCGAGCGATGCATCGGCGCGGCGCTGGTGCTCGCCGGCGGGCTGCCGATCGACGTCCGGCACCTGCCGGAGTCCGTCGCGCGGCCTTTGCCCGCGCCGGTTCCGGGGCTGCGCGCCCGCAACCTCTCGGAGACCGACGCGCAGATGCGCGAGCGGCTCTCGTCCTTGCTCCGCGAGAACGCAGGCAACGTAGCCGCGGTGGCGCGGTCGCTGGGCAAGGCCCGCATGCAAGTGCACCGATGGGTCAAGCGCTTCGACCTCTCGCTTGCGGACTATCGATAGTTGCGCGATACCGCGCGGATGCTCGGAATCGACCTGACCGGAAAGCGCGCGCTGGTCGCTGGGGTGGCGGACGATGCGGGATTCGGGTTCGCCATCGCCAAGGCGATGGCGGAGGCGGGAGCCTCGATCTGCGTCGGCACCTGGCCTCCCGCGCTGAACATCTTCGAGACCCTCATCCGGCGGGGGAAGATCGACGAATCGCGGAAGCTGTCGCGCGGCGGGATGCTCGAGTTCGAGCGGATCTACCCGCTCGACGCCGCCTACGACACGCTCGCGGATTGCCCGGAGGACGTCCGCAGCAGCAAGCGCTACAACGAGCGCGGCGACTTCTCCGTGCAGGGCATCGCCGACGCCCTGCGCCGCGACTTCGGCGACAAGTGCCTCGACATCGTGGTGCACTCGCTGGCGAACGGTCCCGAGGTGAAGAAGCCGCTCCTGGAGACCTCGCGCAACGGCTACCTCGCCGCGATCAGCGTCAGCGCGTATTCGATGGTCTCCATGGTGCAGCGGCTGGCGCCGCTGATGCGCCCCGGCGGCAGCACCGTCTCCCTCACGTACATGGCAAGCGAGCGCGCCGTTCCCGGATACGGCGGCGGGATGTCGTCGGCGAAGGCCGCGCTGGAGAGCGACACCCGCACCCTGGCTTTCGAGGCGGGCCGCAAGTACGGGCTCCGGGTGAATACCATCTCCGCCGGCCCGCTCGCCTCGCGGGCAGCGAGCGCCATCGGGTTCATCGAGGAGATGGTCAAGTACTACAAGCAGAGCTCGCCGTTGCCCGAGGAGCTGGCTGCCCGCGAGGTCGGCAACGTCGCCGCCTTCCTCTGCAGCCCGCTGGGCTCCGGGATCACCGGCACCACCATCTACGTCGACAAGGGTTACCACTCGATGGGCCGCGCCGTGCCCGAGGGCGGCTGAAGCCGCTTCTACGGCGAGAGGGCGCGGTCGATGGCGGCGCGGAGGCGCTGCTCGTGCGGGGCGGTCAACGTCCCCACGTGGCTAAAGACCACGTCGCCTTTCCGATCCAGCAGCACGAGCGTGGGCAGGCTCGCGACCGAGAAGGCCGCCGATGCGCTGCCGTCGTCGAGCGTGACGGGGAAGCTCAACCGGTTCTCCTGCAAAAAGCGCCGGACCTGGGCATCGCGATCGGGCGAGGCATCGTCGGTGTCCACCGAATACAGCTCTACGCCGCGCGGCTTGTACTCCGCCCAGAGCTGCTGGACGCGCGGCATCGAGAAGCGGCAGGGCGCGCACCAGGTGGCCCAGAAATCCACCACCGTCACCTTCCCCAGCGGCAAGGGCGCCATCCCGCCGCCGAGCAGCGGCAGGGTGACGGCCGGGGCGGGACGCGAGACGTCCGGCGGCGGCGCGCGGTTTCCTTGCAGCACGGCAACGGCGACCACGCTGGCGGTCGCGAGCACCACCAGCGCCCAGATCCAGATGTCGCTTCGCCGCGCGCGCAGCGCGAGATCCTCGCTCATCGGGCGGTAACCATGCGGGCGAGTCCCCGCGGCGTCAAGCGGGCGAAAATTGGCGGGCCCGCCCCGGGCGTGCCAGCTTCCGCGCCATGAAGTGGCTCTTCGCGCTGGTGTTGATCGGCGGCGTCGCCTGGGCGGCGGCATTCGTCCCCCCGCGAACCGCGGCGAAGCTCGCCGCGCGCGCGTTGCGTTCGGGATGGGACTGGGTCGCGGCGCTCGGTCCGGAGAAGACGCGAGCGGACCGGCCGGACCGCGCGGACCGGCCCGAGCGCCCGCCGCCGCGCGCCTCGCGCAAGGCGCAGGCGGCAACCCCCCAGCGGCGCGCCACCCGCGACGGCATCGTGCCCCAGCCGCCGAAGGAGATGCTCCGCCCGAACGACCGCGCCGCCCTCGACTCCCTGGTGGCGAACGCGAAGTAGCTTTTCGCTTTGCGATGCTCCCCGAAGCGGGGATACGTCTCGCGGCGATGGCGGCATTCGGCATCCCCAGGCAGCGCTGGCCACTCGCGATCGCGATGGTGATCCTGCTCGCGTTCGCCCTCTCCTGGCTCCAGTCGCGATTCGACAGCAGCGACGCGAAGAAGGCCATCACCAGCGCCATGGCCTGGAAGCCGAACGGAGGGCAGACCGTCTTCGAGGCGCTCGCCGGGCGCGGCGAAGGCGATCCGCAGTGCAGCGGGAAGGTCGTCTCCCAGCTGCTCGGCGACGTGGAAGTGCGGTGCTCGACGCCGAAGAACCCTGCGCTCTCGTACGATTTTCGCGTGCTGCTCGACGGCCGGCGCCCTCCCCGCGCCGCGAACGCCGCGGCGGAGCAGCTGATTTCGGCCATGGTCCAGAAGTAGACGGCTCGTTGCGGCACCGGGCGGGCGTCCCCACGTTTGCCCGCATGACGCTCGCCCTCGCGCTCCTCGTCGCCGCAAGCCCGCTGTGGACCGATGCGCCAACGCAAAAAGAGCGTGCGGCGGCGCCGCCCGCGTCGATCGCGGCGCTGGTGAAGACGGCGATGCCGGCGGTGGTCGGCATCGTGGCCACCACTGCGCGCGGCAGCAGCGACCCTTTCCGCGAGTTCCTCGAGCGCATGTACGGGCAGGGCAGCGGCGGTCCGGGCGAGACGCCAGTGCGCGGCATCGGGACGGGCTTCTTCGTCCGCGCCGACGGATTGATCGCGACGAACGGCCACGTGATCGAGGGCGCGACCGACGTCACCGTCCAGGTCGGCGAGGACGAGCGCGTCTACCGGGCCACGCTCGTCGGGCAGGACGACGCGACCGATCTCGCCCTGCTCAAGGTCGACGGAGACGCGCCGTTTCCGGTGCTCGCCTTCGGCGACAGCGAGCGGCTGGAAGTCGGCGAGTGGGTGGTGGCGATCGGAAACCCGTTCGGGCTCTCGCGCTCCGTCACCACCGGGATCGTCAGCTTCAAGGGCCGGCGCGACGTGAACCCGAGCGGCCGGCCCGGCTACTACGACTTCATCCAGACCGACGCCGCGATCAATCCGGGGAACTCGGGCGGACCGCTGCTCGACGCGCGCGGCGCGGTGATCGGGATCAACGCCGCGGTGAACCCTTCGGGCCAGGGGATCGGCTTCGCCATTCCCATCGAGCAGCTCCGCGACGTCGCCCCGCAGCTCGCGACGCGCGGGCACGTGGTCCGCAGCTACATGGGGATCTCGATCCAGGAATCGATGTCCGCCGACCTGGCGGAGAGCTTCGGCGTCCCCGGCGGGAAGGGCGTGATCGTGACCGAGGTGGCCGAGAAAGGTCCGGCGGACCTGGCCGGGATCAAGCCGGGCGACGTGGTCACCTCGTTCGAGGGAGAGCCGGTGGTCGAGAGCTACCGGCTGCGCTGGCTGACCGCGCGCACCGCGCCGGGGAAGCGGGTGCGGCTGGGGATCTGGCGGAACGGAAAGGCGATCGAAGCCGCGGTGGTCCTGCTCGAGAAACCCGGCGCGCCCTGGGAGCCGCCGCCGGCCACGCCCGGGATGCGCCGCGATCAGGAGCCATTCGGATTTGCGGTGGAGGAGCCCGCAAAGGACGAGCGCGATCGTCCGGCCGGATTGCGGGTCGGCAGTATCGATCTCCGTAGTTGTGCGTACCGTGCCGGCGTGCGCGAAGGAGATCTGATCCTCGCCGTCGACGGCCAGCCTGTCGCCGACAGGGCCGGCTGGACGAAGGCCGTCTCCGCGGCGACGAACCCGATCACCCGTCTGTACGTGCGCCGCGGCGGCAAGGCCTTGTTTTTCGGGCTTCGGCGCGAGACGTCGATGGCGTCGCGGCGCGCCGGCGAAACGCCGGCGTTCAAGCCGCGCGACGCGTCGAAATAACGCACCCGCGTCTTCCCGAAATCTTCATCCTTTCCGGGCGCGGCCTTCATGTACGCCCCGCATGGTCTTGCGTGAGGTCCTGGTGGACGTTTTGAGCGAATTAGTGGTGCGCAAGCGCCGGGTTCGCATCACACTCCAGACCTGCCGGGGAGGTTCGACGAGATGAGCTCAAGCAGGCTGCCGGGCTTCTACAAGATGAAGATGGCGGAGCGGTTGCGGCGACTGGCCGAGCAGCTCGAGCTGTCGCGCGACGAGATGGAGAGCCTGGGCGAGAGCGCGACCCTGCCCCTCTCGAATGCCGACGCGATGATCGAAAACGCGGTCGGCGTGCTCGGCCTGCCGGTGGGCGTGGGACTGAACTTCGTGATCAACGGCGAGGACCTGCTGATCCCGATGGCGGTGGAAGAGCCCTCGGTGATCGCGGCCGTGTCGCTCGCGGCGAAGATCGCGCGCGAAGGCGGAGGGTTCCGCGCCGCGGCCGACGAACCGAGGATGATCGGTCAGGTCCAGGTCACCGAGCTTCTCCACCCGGAAGCGGCGCGCGCGGCGATCCTGGCGGAGAAGGACTCGATCCTCAGCGCCGCGAACGCGCTCCATCCGGCGATGAAGTCGCGCGGGGGCGGCGCGAAGGACGTGGAAGTCCGCCTCGTCCAGGTGGGCACCGAGACCCACGCGATCGTGCACCTGATCGTCGATACCCAGGAGGCGATGGGCGCCAACCTGATCAACACCATGTGCGAAGGCGTCGCCCCTCTGATCGAGAGGATCACCGGCGGGCGGGTGCGGCTTCGCATCCTCTCGAACCTCGCCGACCTGCGGCTGGCGCGCGCCAGCTGCAGCATTCCCTTCGAGGCGCTCGCCGACTTCGGGTTCACCGGCGCCGAGGTCGCGCACGGGATCGCCGAAGCTTCCCGCTTCGCCGACGCCGACCCGTACCGCGCCTGCACGCACAACAAGGGCGTGATGAACGGCGTCGACGCGGTGGCGATCGCGACGGGGAACGACTGGCGCGCCATCGAAGCGGGAGCCCACGCCTGGTGCGCGCGCAACGGCCGGTACGAGCCGCTCTCCCGCTGGCGCGTGGCGGATGGCGCGCTGCACGGGACCATCGAGCTGCCCATCCAGGTCGGCACCGTCGGCGGCGCGGTGAAGGCGAACCCGCTCATACCGGTGCTGCTCAAGATGATGGGGAACCCGGGAGCGCAGAAGCTCGCCGGCGTGATGGCGGCGGTGGGCCTGGCGCAGAACATGGCCGCGCTCCGCGCCCTCGGAACGGTCGGCATCCAGAAGGGCCACATGGCCCTGCACGCGCGCAACCTCGCGGTCAGCGCCGGGGCGAAGGGGTCGGCGGTGGAGGAAGTGGCGCGCGCCCTGATCGCGGCGGGCGAGATCAAGCTGCACCGCGCGCAGGAGATCGTCGCCAGCATGGTGGCAAAGCGAGGGCCTTCCGCCGTAACCTAGCAGGACGTTGCTCAAGCCGCCGTCCTGCATCGTCGAGTACACCCGCGTCGCGGAGCCGCGGCTGCGCACCGTGCTCGACGGCAAGCTGCGGACCCTCGATGCGGTGCCCGTCGATCTGCGCGACGTGGGAGCAGCACTGCGCGACTACCTCCTGCGCGGCGGCAAGCGGCTGCGCGGAGCGCTGGTGCTGCTCGGCCATCGGGCGGCAGGAGGCGCGAAGGATGCGGCGCTCGACGCGTCGCTCGGGGTCGAGCTGCTCCATGCGTACCTCCTGATCCACGACGACTTCATGGATCAGGACGACATGCGCCGCGGAGGTCCGACGATGCACCGCGCGCTCGGGGGCGATCACCTCGGCGCAAGCCTGGCCCTGCTGGCGGGGAGCCTCTGCGAGTCCTGGGGATACCAGCTCCTCGGGCCGGTCGCGGCGCTGGCGGCGCGGACCATCGAGCAGGTGATCGTGGGGCAGATGGCGGATCTGCGCGCGCCGCGGCAACGTGAGCTGTCGGCGCGCGACGTGCTGGCGGTGCAGCGCGCGAAGACGGGGACGTATACCTTCGAGCTGCCGCTCCACCTCGGCGCGACGCTGGCGAACGGATCGCAGCAGCTTCTCCAGGCGCTGAGCGCCTATGCCACTCCGCTCGGCGTCGCCTTCCAGATCGCCGACGATCTGCTCGGGACGTTCGGGTCGCCCGAGGTGACGGGAAAACCCAACGCGAGCGATCTGCGCGAGGGCAAGCGCACCCTCCTCGTCGCCCGGGCCCTGGAAACGGCGCCGGCGGCGGACGCGGCCCGCCTGCGCTCACAGCTCGGCAAGCCCGACGCCGACGTCGAGGAGCTCCGCGAAATCCTCCGCCGCAGCGGCGCCGAAGCCTCGGCGCGCGCCGACGCCGAGCGCCTCTGCGACGAGGCCCTCCACGCCCTCGATTCACCCGCCATCCCGCCCGACGTTGCCGACGACCTCCGCGAGCTCGCCCTCTACACCGTCCGCCGCGCCCTCTAGTTTCGGGGACACAATACGCAATTGCCCCCGCCAGCTTTGACGCAGCCGGACGCGCTTGGCATGAGGAGTTTCGTATGGTGTCCCCGGATCCCGGTGGCGGAATGCGGCGAGGCTGTAGATTCGGGCGCCCTGGCCGGCGATGAATGGGGGCGGGGCGGGAACCGCGACGCTGGTGTCGTGGTGGCGGGCAAGCCAGCGGGAGAGGATGCTGAGCATCGGCGTCGCTCCAGGGATTGCGGGCCTGGAGTTGCAATTACCGCGCCGCGGAGGGTTTCGGCGCGGGAACGGCGGGCGCCACCGTCACGGGTCCGAGGTTCAGCTTCTCCAGGGCTTCCCTGTTCTGCGCGACCGGACCGACGATCACCACCGGCCAGCGCTCCGGAGTGATCCACTGCGTCACCACCCGCTTCACGTCGGCCTGGGAGACGCCGTTCACGCGCGCGGGGAGCGTCCGGTAGTAGTCCAGCGGCAGCCCCAGCGAGACCAGGTTTCCCATCGCCCCGGAGACGGCGTCGTTGGTCTCCAGCGCCGCCGGCAACCCGCGCACCAGCGCTTCCTTCGCCGCCGCCAGCTCCGCGCTGGAGACCTGCCCGTTGGAGAAGCCCTGCAGCTCGCGCTCGTATTCGGAGACCGCCTCGACGGTGTTCCTGGCCACGATCCCGCCGCGCGCGGAGAAGGTGCCGCTGTTGCGCATCAAGGAGAGCGAAGAGGAGACGCCATAGCTGTAGCCGTGCTTCTCGCGAAGGTTCAGGTTCAACCGGCTGGTGAAGAGCCCGCCCAGGGTCATGTTGGCGACGCGCAGCGGGATCGCCGCCGGATCGGTCGCCTTGAACAGCCGTCCCACCACCCACACCTGCGCCTGCGTCGTGCCCGGCTTGTCGAGCGCGACGATCTCCCGCCGCCGCAGCGCGGGGAACGCCGGCAACGCCAGCCGCGGCAGGCGCCGGGGCCGCCAGGAGGCGAACTTCTCGTTCAGAAGGCGCACGATCTCGTCCGCCTTCACATCGCCCGCGACCGAGATCACCGCCGCGTTCGGCACCCACCACTGGTCGTGGTACGCGGCCAGATCCGCACGCGTGATCGAGCTCACCGACTGCGGCGTCCCCCCCGCGGGCTGCCCCCAGGGGTGCGCGGGCCCGTAGAGGATCTTCGCCGCCTCGTCCGCCGCGAGCGCGCCCGGGCTGGCCTTCTTCTGCTCGAGGCCGGTGAGCTTGAGGATTCTCACCCGCTCCACGTCCTCGGGCCGGAACGCCGGGTTCTGCACGACGTCGGCGAGAAGCTCGAGCGCCTTCGGCAGCGTCTCCGTCAGACAGTTGAGGTGGACGGTCGCGGACTCGAGGCCGGCGCCGGCGCCCAGGTGCGCCGCGAGATCCTCGATCTCCTCGGCGAGCTTCTCCGCCGGCCGGGTCTTCGTGCCCTCGTCGACGGCGTCCGCGACGAACTCCGCCAGCCCCGGCTTGTCGCGGGGGTCGGCGTCGACGCCGTGAAGGAACCGGACGTCGACCGCGACCAGCGGCAGCGAGTGGTTCTCCACGATCAGCACGCGCGCGCCGTTCCTGAGCTTGCGCCGCACCGGAACCGGAGGCTGGAAGTTCGGCTGCCGCGCGAGCGGCGGGGGCTGCCCGGCGCGGAACGCCGCATCCGGCATGAGCGGCGGCGCCGTCGTGGTGGCGCCCGGAGTCGCCTGCGCCGTCTCCTTGGCGGGCGGCGTGCCCGCACCCGGCTTCTCCGGCGATGGGGCTGCGCCAGCCTTCTCCGGCGCCTGCCCTACTTGCGGCGTCAGCCCCGCGTCCGCCTGCCCGGCCTGCGCCTGCGGAGCGGCGGTGGCGACCGGAGCGGGTTGCGGCTCGGCGGGCGGAGCACCCTGCCGCGCCGGATTGGCGACCCTCTGCTGCGAGCCCGTGCAGGCGGCGAGCAGCGCCACGAGGAAGACGACGCGCTTCATCGCCGTGCTCCTTCCGCGCTCGCCGTGGTCTTCGCGGCGGGAACCACGTCCAGCTCGATGCGCTGTCCGGGCAGCAGGTACTTGCGCGCGAAGTCCTGCACCGCCTGCGGGGTGACCGCGCGGTACCGCGCGATGTCGTGCGGCAGGTACCCGGGATCGCCGAGGAACACCTGGTAGTTGTTGAGCAGGTCGGCCTTGCCCCCAAAGCCTCCGATCCGCTCCACCGTGCGCAGCCGGTTGGCGATGATGTTGCGCGTCGCGCGCTCCACCTCCTGCGCGGTGGGCCCCTTCTGCTGCAGGTCCGCGATGATCTGCTCGACCACCGGCCGGATCTCGTCGAGCGTGTGCCCGCGCGAGGCCGTGACGGTGATCTGGAACCAGCCCGCGATCCCGAGGGTGACGTTGCTCGCGTTCACGCCGGAAGCGAGCTGCCTCTCGAACACCAGCGCCTTGTACAGCCGCGAGGTCTTGCCCGACCCGAGCACGTCGCCGAGCACGTCGCCCGCGGGCTCCTCGTCCGTGTACTGGCGCACGCCCTTCCAGGCGAGGATCAGCCGCGGCATCTCCGCCAGCTTGTCTGGAATGGTCTCCTTCACCACGCCCTGGATCGGCGGCTGCGGCACGTCGGGCACCTTCACCTCCGGTCCGCGCGGGATCGGCCCGAAGTACTTCTCCACCAGGTCCTTCGCCACCTTGGGATCGAAGTCGCCGACGATCGCGAGGGAAGCGTTCTGCGGCCCGTAGAAGGTGCGGAAGAACTGCCGGATGTCCTCCGGCGAAGCCGCCTGGATGTCGGCGATGTCGCCGATCACGCACTCGTAATAAGGGTGCGGCTTGGGAAAGAGCAGGTCGCAGAGCCGCAGGCCCGCCGGGCCGTAGGGGCGGTTCTCGTAGCTCTGCCGCTTCTCGTTCGAGACCACGTCGCGCTGGATCTTCAGCTTCTGCTCGTCGAGCGTGTCGAGCAGGTACCCCATGCGATCGGATTCCACCCAGAGCGCCGCGGCGAGCTGGTTCGAGGGGACCACCTCGAAGTAATTGGTGCGATCGAAGTTGGTGGTGCCGTTCAGGCCCGAGGCGCCGATGCTCTCCAGCACCTGGATCGGCGAAGGCTGCACGTGCTTCGAGCCGGAGAACATCATGTGCTCGAACAGGTGCGCGAACCCGCTCCGCCCCGGCGTCTGGTTGGCCGCGCCGACGTGGTACCAGACGTCGACCGCGACCTGCGGCAGCCGGTGGTCCTCGGAGAGGATCACCGTCAGGCCGTTCTTCAATTCATACTTCTCGAACTTGATCGCCGGGTCCGCGGCGCGCGCGGCGAGGGGCAGTGCGAGAAACAGGATGCCTGCGAGGCTGCGCATCGTCGATCCTCCGGAGCTCAACGCCGTCCCTGACCTCTACCGCTCAGAGAGCACCGCGCTGGCCCACGCCCTGGCATCCTCGAGCTCCTCGGGGATGACCATGTGTCCCATCGGGTACTCGTGCCACGCCACCGGGACTCCCAGCCGGATCAGCTCGTCGCGCAAGCCGCGCCCGAGCGAGATGGGGAGGAGCGGATCCTGCACGCCGTGGGCCGCGAACACCCGGAGGGTGCGGAGCTGATCGGCGGGCGCGTGGTCGCGCTCCTCGAGGGCACGCGCCACTCCCGAGAGCGAGAGCACTCCGGAGACGAGCTCCGGCCGGAGAAGCGCCACCCCGAGCGCGATCCCCGCTCCCTGGCTGAACCCGAGCAGCAGCGGCCTGGGGGAGCTCTTCGCGATCTCCTCCACCGCGCCGATCGCCGCCTGCACCGCGGCGCGCGCTTCGTCGGCAGCGAACGAGATCCGTCCCTGGGCGTCCTGCGAGAGATTGAACCAGGCGCGCATCGGGCCGCTCAACGCGATCGGCCCCTGCAGGGAGACGGCGCGGAGCCTGGGATCCAGCTCGTGAGCGATGGGCAGGAGGTCGCGCTCGTCCGCCCCGTATCCGTGCAACAGGACCAGCGTGCGCGACAGACCGGGAGCCCGCGGGGGCAATTCGATGGCGTTGAGCTTCACCGGGGCCTTCTACCCCGCTGCTGCGTGTTGCTCCAGAGGATCCGCCGGTTTCTGCGGCTCGATGCCGCGGCCGCAGAGGGTCGCCACCAGCAGCGCCAGGTCGGCCGGCTCCACCGGCTTCGCGATGTGGGCGTGGAACCCGGCCTCGAGCGCGCGGCGGCGGTCCTCCGACCCCGCGTAGGCGGTGAGCGCGCCCGCGGGGACCTCGCTGTCGATCTCGCGGACCCGGCGGATCAGCGCAAGCCCGTCCTCGTTGGGCAGGCCGATGTCCGAGAGGAGGACATCCGGCCGCCGCTCGACGAGCTGGCGGATCGCCTCCTCCACCGTGCTGGCGGTGCGCACCTGCGCGCCCCAGCGGACGAGGACGGCGGCCACCAGCTCGCGCGCATCGGGCTCGTCGTCGACCACCAGCACCTCGATGCCGAGCAGCAGCTTCTCCGCCAGCGCCGGAATCTCGGGCAGCACGACCCGCTCGCCGCCGTTCTGCCTCGGAGGAGGCGTCTTCTCCGGCGCCACCGCCCGGACCGGCATCTGCACCGTGAACGTCGCGCCCCGTCCTTCTCCTTCGGAGTGGGCCTGCACCGTCCCGCCGTGGACCTCCACCAGGTGACGGACGATCGCGAGCCCGAGGCCCAGGCCGCCCTGCGCGCGCGTGATCGAGCTGTCCGCCTGCCAGAAGCGATCGAAGACGTGAGGCAGGAACCCGCGGGGGATGCCGATGCCCGTGTCGCTGACGGAGACGCGCACGCTGGAGCGGATGCGCTCGATGCGCAGCGCCACCTTGCCGCCGCGCGGGGTGAACTTGATCGCGTTCGCGAGCAGGTTCCAGATCACCTGCTGGAGCCGGTCGGGATCGCCGCAGAAGTCTTCCGACCCGGGCACCAGATCCGGCGTGAGCTCCACCCCCTTCGCTTCCGCCGCCGGCCGGACGGCGTCGAGGGCGGAGCGCGCCACCGCGTGCAGATCGGTCTTCTGCACGTTGACCCTCAGCTTGCCGGCGATGATCCGGGAGACATCGAGGATGTCCTCCACCAGCTGGGTCTGCATCCGCGCGTTCCGCTCGATGGTCTCCAGCACCCGGCCGAGCGCCTTCGGCTCCACCGCCCCGGTGCGCAGCATCCGCGTCCAGCCGAGGATCGCGTTCAGCGGCGTGCGCAGCTCGTGCGAGATGGTGGCGAGGAACTCGTCCTTGGTGCGGTTGGCGATCTCCGCCTGCTGGCGCGCTTCCTTCTCGCTGCCCAGCAGCAGCTTGTTCGCCTCCTCGATCCGCTTCTGCTGGTCGATGTCGGTGGCGGTGCAGATCCACCCGGAGATGCGGCCGCGCTCGTCGCGCTCAGGCACCATCCGGCAGAGGTGCCACCGCCATTCCCCGTCCTTGCGGCGCAACCGCTGCTCGCGCTCGAGGGGCTCGCCGGTGCGGATGGCTTCGCGCCACGACTTGCGCACCTCCTCCAGCTCCTCCTCCGGGATCGCCTCGAAGAACGCGACTCCGGCGGCTTCCCCGGCGTACTCGCGCCAGATGCGGTTGCAGTAGTAGATCTCGCCGTCCCGCCGGGCGGCCCAGACGCACTGGGGCATCGAGTCGGTGAGCCCGCGGAAGCGCAGCTCGCTGCGTTTCTCCACCTCCAGCAGCTCGCGGGCGCGGAGCATCGCCTGCTGCTGCCGGATCAGCTCGGTCTTGCGCCAGAGATCGACGAACACCGAGACCTTCGCGCGGAGGATCTCCGGATCGAACGGCTTGAGCAGGTAGTCGACGGCCCCTTCCTTGTACCCGCGGAAGATGAACGAAGGGTCCTTGTGGATGGCGGTGAGGAAGACGATGGGGATGTGCTTGTTGCGCGGCCGCTCCTTGATCAGCTTCGCGGTCTGGATGCCATCGAGCCCGGGCATCTGCACGTCCATCAGGATGATCGCGAAGTCGGACTCGAGGAGACGCCGCAGCGCTTCCTCGCCGGAGTGCGCGTGCACCAGCTCCTGCCGCAGCGGATCGAGGATGGCGTCCAGGGCCACCAGGTTCGGCGGATGGTCGTCGACCAGGAGGATCCGCGCGGGAGGCGCGTCCGCCTCCAGCACCTGGGCTCCGCCGCCGATCAGGACCGGCGGCGGCAGCGAGGGCGGCTTCGAGCTCATCCACCCGCCCAGAGCCGGACCAGCTCGATCAGCTTCTCCGTGTCGATCGGCTTGGGAAGGTAATCGGAGGCGCCCGCCTCGATGCACTTCTCCCGATCCTCCTTCAACGCCTTGGCCGTGATGGCGATGATCGGCAGGGCCTTGCGGCCCGGATCCTGGCGGATGGCGCGCATCGTCTCGTACCCGTCCATCTCGGGCATCATCACGTCCATCAGCACCACGTCGATGTCGGGGTTCTTCTCCAGCGCCGCGATGCCGTCCTTGCCGTTCTCGGCGAAGAGGACGTCGACCCCGTGACTCTCCAGAACGCCGGTGAGCGCGAAGATGTTGCGCACGTCGTCGTCGACGATCAGGACCTTCTTCCCGGTGACGTCGTTGCCGTCCTGGCGTCGGTCGCGCAGCAGCTGCTTCGCGGTCGCCGGAAGGTTCTCTTCCACGCGATGGAGGAAGAGCGCGGTGTCGCTGAGCAGCCGCTCCGGAGAGCTCGCCGCCGATTTGAGGATGACCGATTCCGCGTACTTCTTCAGCCGGGCTTCCTCCCTCTTGGAGAGGTCCTTGCCGGTGTAGACGACCACCGGGAGCTGCTGGAAGCGCGGCTGCGTCTTGATGTTCTCGAGCAGCCGGGCGCCGTCCTCGTTCACCAGCATCAGGTCCAGGACCACCGTGTCGTACTCGCCCTTCTCGAGCTGCGCCAGCGCCTCCTGCCCGCCGGTGACCGGCGTCACCTCCACGTCGTCGCCGCGGAGGAGGTCGCAGAGGCTCTGCTGCTGCACGAGGTCGTCCTCGATCAGGAGCAGCTTCTTCACCTTCTTCTCCAGGAAGGTGGAGAGATGGGTGAAGGCGCCCTCCAGCGCGTCCTTGCTCACCGGCTTTTCCAGATAGGCGAAGGCGCCCATGGTCGCGCTCTTCTTGCTCTTCTCCACCACCGAGATCACGTGCACGGGGATGTGCCGGGTGCGCGGGTTCCGCTTCAGGCGGTCGAGAATGCTCCAGCCGTCGACCACCGGAAGCTGGATGTCCAGGGTGATGGCGACGGGCTGCAGCTCGTTCGCCAGCGACAGTCCGGTATCGCCCCGGGTGGCCACCACCGCCTTGAACCCCTTTTCGCGCGCCATCCCCACCATGATCCGGGCGAACTTGAGGTCGTCCTCGACGATCAGCAAGACGCGATCGCCTTCGCGCAGCCGCTCGCGGTCGTCCTCGATCGGACGGAGCACCACCGCGTCCGGCGCGGAGGGGAGAACTTCCGTCAACAGATTCGCGGCGGCCGGAGCCTTCGGCGGCTCCTCGACGCGGCGGGCGCGCTGCTCGGCGACGGCGCGGGCCTGCGTCCGCGAGGAGTCCGTCTCGTCGTCGTCGCTCTCCGGCCCGACGTAGGACTCCGGGAGATAGAGGGTGAACGTGCTGCCCTGCCCGCGCTCGCTCTTGACGTGGATCTCGCCGCCCAGCAGCCGGGTGATCTCCCGCGAGATGGAGAGCCCCAGCCCCGTTCCGCCGTACTTCCGGCTGGTGGTGCCGTCGGCCTGCTGGAACGCCTCGAAGATGATCTTCTGCTTGTTCCGGGGAATCCCGATGCCCGTGTCGCTGACGTGGAACGCGAGCACGTTGCGCGCCTTCTGCAGAACCTGGCTCTCCAGGCGGGAGCGGTCGGGCGCGGAGTCCATCACCAGGCGGACGTTGCCCTCGTGCGTGAACTTGAACGCGTTGGCGAGCAGGTTCTTCAACACCTGCTGCAGCCGCTGGGGATCGGTGCGGATCTGCGCCGGGGCGCGCGGGGTGATCTCGATCGAGTAGTTCAGGCCCTTCTGCTCGGCCACCGGCTGGAAGGTGCGGTCGAAGTAGTCGCGGAGATCCGAAAGCCCGATGTCGCGCGGCTCGATCTGCATCTTGCCCGCTTCGACCTTGGAGAGGTCGAGGATCTCGTTGATCAGCGAGAGCAGGTCGCCGCCGCTGGCGTAGATGGTCTTCGCGTACTCCACCTGCTTGTCGGAGAGGTTCTGCTCCCGGTTGTCGGAGAGCAGCTTGGCGAGGATCAACAGCGAGTTGAGCGGCGTGCGCAGCTCGTGGCTCATGTTCGCCAGGAATTCGCTCTTGTACTTGGAGATGAGCGAGAGCTGCTCCGCCTTCTCCTCCAGGCTCGCCCGGGCCAGCTCCACCTCGCGGTTCTTCACCTCGATGCTGGCGTTCTGCTCCTCCAGCTGCTTGGCCTTCTCCTCCAGCTCGAGGGCCTGCTTCTCCAGCGCGGAGTTGGTGCGCTTCAGCTCCTCCTGCTGCACCGTCAGCTCCTTGGACTGGCTCTGCAGCTCCTGGGTGAGGCCCTGCGACTGCTGGAGGAGCTGCTCGGTGCGCATGTTGGCGCCGATCATGTTCAGCACCACGCCGATCGACTCGGTGAGCTGGTCGAGGAAGATCTGGTGGATCACCCCAAAGGGATTGAAGGAGGCGAGCTCGATCACCGCCTTCACCTCGCCCTCGAAGAGCACCGGGAGCACGATGATGTTCAGCGGCGACGCCTCGCCCAGCCCGGAGTTGATCTGGATGTAGTCGCTGGGGACGCGGGTGAGGAGGATCGACTTCTTCTCCAGCGCGCACTGCCCGACCAGTCCCTCGCCGATGCGGAACCGGTTGGCGACGCTCTTGCGCTCCTTGTACGCGTACGTCGCCATCAGCTTGAAGACCTTCTCGGCGCCGTCCTGGTCGGCCATGAAGAACGCGCCGTGGTGCGCGGAGACCAGCGGCGTGAGCTGCGACATGATCAGCTTCGACACGGTGTCGAGGTTCTTCTGCCCCTGCATCATCGAGCTGAACTTGGCGAGGTTGGTCTTCAGCCAGTCCTGCTCCTGGTTCTTCTGCGTGGTCTCCCGCAGGTTGAAGATCATCTGGTTGATGTTGTCCTTCAGCTTCGCGACCTCTCCTTCGGCGCCGACGGTGATCGCGCGGGTGAGATCGCCCTTGGTGACCGCGGTCGCCACCTCGGAGATGGCGCGGATCTGCGTGGTCAGCGAGGCGGCCAGCTGGTTGACGTTGTCGGTGAGCTGCCGCCAGGTGCCGGTCGCGTTCGGCACCTTGGCCTGCCCCCCCAGCTTGCCCTCGATGCCGACCTCGCGCGCCACCCCGCTCACCTGCTCGGTGAAGGTGCTCAGGGTGTCGGTCATGGCGTTGATGGTCTCGGCCAGGGCCGCCACCTCACCCTTGGCGTCGACCGTCAGCTTCTGGGCCAGGTCGCCGTTCGCCACCGCGGTGACCACCTTGCTGATCCCGCGCACCTGGGTGGTGAGGTTTCTGGCCATGAAGTTCACGTTGTCGGTGAGCGCCTTCCACACGCCCGCCACCCCGGCCACTTCCGCCTGCCCGCCCAGCTTCCCTTCGGTGCCCACCTCGCGGGCCACGCGGGTCACTTCGGAGGCGAAGGAGTTCAGCTGATCGACCATCGTGTTGATGGTGTTCTTCAGCTCGAGGATCTCGCCCTTCACGTCCACGGTGATCTTCTGCGAGAGATCGCCGTTGGCGACCGCGGTGGTGACCTTGGCGATGTTGCGCACCTGCCCGGTCAGGTTCGCGGCCATGAAGTTCACGTTGTCGGTGAGGTCCTTCCAGACGCCGGAGACCCCGCGCACGTCGGCCTGGCCGCCCAGCTTCCCGTCGGTGCCCACCTCGCGCGCGACGCGCGTCACTTCGGAGGCGAAGCTGCGCAGCTGGTCCACCATGATGTTGATGGTGTCCTTCAGCTCGAGGATCTCGCCGCGCGCCTCCACCGAGATCTTCTGCGAGAGGTCGCCGTTCGCCACCGCGGTGGTGACCTTGGCGATGTTGCGCACCTGCTGGGTGAGGTTGCCGGCGAGGACGTTCACGTTGTCGGTGAGGTCCTTCCAGGTGCCGGCCACTCCGGTCACCTCGGCCTGGGCGCCCAGCTTCCCTTCGGTGCCCACCTCCTTGGCGACGCGGGTCACCTCCGACGCGAACGAGCGGAGCTGATCGACCATGGTGTTGATGGTGTTCTTCAGCGCCAGGATCTCGCCGCGGGCGTCGACGGTGATCTTCTGCGAGAGATCTCCGTTCGCCACCGCCGTGGTCACCTTGGCGATGTTCCGCACCTGATCGGTGAGGTTCCCGGCGAGGATGTTCACGTTGTCGGTCAGGTCCTTCCAGGTGCCCGACACGCCCTTCACGTCCGCCTGCGCCCCCAGCTTTCCGTCGGTGCCCACCTCGCGGGCGACGCGGGTGACCTCGCCGGCGAAGGAGCGGAGCTGATCGACCATGGTGTTGATGGTGTTCTTCAGCTCGAGGATCTCGCCTTTGACGTCGACGGTGATCTTCTTCGAGAGATCGCCGTTCGCCACCGCCGTGGAGACGTCGGCGATGTTGCGCACCTGCGAGGTCAGGTTCGACGCCATCAGATTCACGTTGTCGGTCAGGTCCTTCCAGGTGCCGGCGACGCCGGGCACTTCCGCCTGGGCGCCGAGCTTCCCTTCCACGCCGACGGTGCGGGCGACGTTGATGACTTGTTGAGCGAAGATGCCCAGCGTCTTGGTCATGTTGTTCAGCGTCTCGCCCAGGGCCGCGATCTCGCCGCGCGCCTCCACCACCAGCTTCTGGGAAAGATCTCCGTTGGCGACGGCGGTGACCACCTTGACGATGCCGCGGACCTGGGTGGTCAGGTTCGAGGCCATGAAGTTCACGTTGTCGGTGAGGTCCTTCCAGACGCCGGATACTCCGCGCACCTCTGCCTGGCCGCCCAGCTTTCCTTCCGTTCCCACCTCGCGGGCGACGCGGGTCACTTCCGAGGCGAACGAGTTCAGCTGATCCACCATCGTGTTGATGGTGTTCTTCAGCTCGAGGATCTCGCCCTTCACGTCCACGGTGATCTTCTTCGAGAGATCGCCGCGCGCCACCGCCGTCGAGACCTCCGCGATGTTGCGCACCTGGGAGGTGAGGTTCGACGCCATGAGATTCACGTTGTCGGTGAGGTCCTTCCAGGTGCCGGCGACTCCGGGCACCTCCGCCTGCGCGCCCAGCTTCCCGTCGACGCCCACGGTCCGGGCGACGTCGATCACCTGCTCGGCGAAGACGCCCAGCGTCTCCGTCATGTCGTTGATGGTGCCGGCCAGCGCGGCGATCTCCCCGCGCGCCTCCACCACCAGCTTCTGCGAGAGATCGCCGTTGGCCACCGCCGTCACCACCCGCGCGATCCCGCGCACCTGGGTGGTGAGGTTCGAGGCCATGAAGTTCACGTTGTCGGTGAGGTCCTTCCAGACGCCGGAGACGCCCTTCACCTCCGCCTGCCCGCCCAGCTTGCCCTCGGTGCCCACCTCGCGGGCGACGCGCGTCACCTCGGCGGCGAAGGCGTTCAGCTGATCCACCATGGTGTTGATGGTGTCCTTGAGCTGGAGCACCTCGCCCTTCACGTCCACGGTGATCTTCTGCGAGAGGTCCCCGTTCGCCACCGCGGTGGTGACCTTGGCGATGTTGCGCACCTGGGTGGTCAGGTTCGAGGCCATGAAGTTCACGTTGTCGGTGAGGTCCTTCCAGACCCCCGACACGCCCTTCACCTCGGCCTGTCCGCCGAGCTTGCCGTCGGTGCCGACCTCCTTCGCCACCCGCGTCACCTGCTCGGCGAAGATCCCCAGCGTGCGGGTCATGCTGTTCAGCGTCTCCGCCAGCGCGGCGATCTCTCCGCGCGCCTCCACCACCAGCTTCTGCGAGAGGTCGCCGTTCGCCACCGCGGTGACGACCTTGACGATCCCTCGCACCTGGGTGGTCAGGTTCGAGGCCATGAAGTTCACGTTGTCGGTGAGGTCCTTCCAGACGCCGGAGACGCCCTTCACTTCCGCCTGGCCGCCCAGCTTGCCTTCGGTGCCCACCTCGCGGGCGACGCGCGTCACTTCCGAGGCGAACGAATTCAGCTGATCGACCATCGTATTGATGGTGTTCTTCAGCTCCAGCACCTCGCCGGCGGCGTCGACGGTGATCTTCCGCGAGAGATCGCCGCGCGCGACTGCGGTGGTGACCTCGGCGATGTTCCGCACCTGGGTGGTGAGGTTCGACGCCAGCGTGTTCACGTTGTCGGTCAGGTCGCGCCAGATGCCGCTCGCTTCCGGCACCGCGGCTTGGCCGCCCAGCTTCCCGTCGGTGCCCACCTCCTTGGCGACGCGGGTCACTTCCGCGGCGAAGGAGCTGAGCTGATCGACCATCGCGTTCACGGTGGTGCCGATGCGGAGGAACTCGCCCTTCACCGGCTGTCCCTCGATCTCCAGGGCCATCTTCTGCGTCAGGTCGCCTTCGGCCACCGCCACCAGCACGCGCGCGACCTCGGTGGTGGGCTGCACCAGGTCGGCGATCAGCGCGTTGATCGAGTCGACGGAAGTCTTCCACGAGCCGGAGACGTCGCCGAGCGACGCGCGCTCGGTCATCCGGCCTTCCCGCCCGACCACCCGCTCGAGGCGGACGATCTCGGTGGTGAGGGCCTCGTTGCGCGCCGCGACCTCGTTGAAGCTGCGGGCGATCTCCGACATCAGCCCGGTGCCGCGGGCGAAGGGGAGGCGGAGGGCGAAGTCGCCGCGCCGCGCTGCCGTCAGCGCCTCGAGCAACTGCCGCAGCCGCGCGTCGTCCGCCGCGGAATGGCCGTGCCCGTGCCCGTTCCCGTTCCCGCCACCGCCCGCGCGCCGCTTGCCCTTGCGGTAGGCCTCTCCCGACGGATCGTGCATCTCGCCCAAGGTCGACTCCCTTGAAATGGTCCGTGGACAGTCCGCCCGATGCGGCCGCGGTGTCTTACGCAGTCAGAATTCCTGTGCAGCATCCAACTGGAAAAATGCATGCCGCGGCAGGAAGTGCAGACGGTTGGACAGTACCCGGAGTGTCGCCGTCTCTAGCAGCGCCGGGCTTCGCTGCGCACAGGATTCGTGACTGCCCGGTGCCCGGGCGGCGCAGCGCCTGCCCGGTCAGGAATGCGTGGCCAGGACCAGCAGGCGCTCGATGTCGGTGCTGGAGAAGCCCCAGGTCTCGCGGAGGATCTGCAGCACCTTCGCTTCCTCGCGGGGGAACCGTCCGTCGGCGCCGCTCACTTTCGCGCAGCACTGGAAGGCGAGCTCCCGGTGCGCGGGAACCGGGATCGCATTCGCCGCCTCGCGCACGCAGGCCTCGATGCCCGACGCCGCGAGCCGCTCCTTCGCGGCGAGATCGATGTCGGAGGTGGAGGCGATCTCGCGCAGCATCGGCACCTGCGAGGCGAGCTTGTGGATCGCGAACGCCTCGCTCCCCTCGAACCTGCCGTCGCACCAGGCGGTGAGGAACATCAGCTCGAGGATTCTCCGGGCGGTCTCCATGGCCCCACTCTACCGCTCCCGGCCGTGTGGGTGAGAGTGGTCGCGAAGCGGATTCTGGTCGACGGGCGAGGGGCGGCGCCCGCCGGGACCTCGCCTCAGGCCGCGTAGCGGGCCAACGCGAGCTCCACGATCTGGCCGATCAACTCGGCATAGCTGCGGCCCGCGAGCGCCGCGGCGATGGCCAGCTCGGCCTCGGGAGCAAGCCAGGGATTCGGGTTCGCTTCGATCACGTAGATCTGTCCCTCCGGCGTGAGCCGCATGTCCACGCGGCCGTAATCGCGGAGGCGCAGGGCGGAGCAGACCTGGAGGGCGATGCTCTGCAGCCGCCTCGCCACGTCCTCGTCGAGGTCCTTGGCGGCGGCGCTGCGGGTGAGGTCGTAGGCCTCCGTGCCTTTGTCCCACTTCACCTCGCGCCCGGCGATCTTCGGCATGCCTTCGGGGAGCTTCGAGAGATCCAGCTCCACCACCGGCAGGGCCACGGGCTTCTCGTTCCCCAGCACGCCGACGTACATCTCGCGCCCTTCGATGTACTCCTCGATCAGCGCGGGAGAATCGAACCTCTCCTGGATCATCGAGATCCGCTCCATCAGCTCGCGCACCGTGCGGACCACCGCGCCGGCGTCGATCCCGACCGATCCGTCCTCGCTTCCGGGCTTGACGATCACCGGGAACTCCAGGTCGTCGACGTGGTCGAGCTTGCCCCGGTAGCTGCTCGCGAACCGCGGGGTGCGGATGCCGTGGAAGTCGAAGATCTTCTTCGCCAGCGCCTTGTCCTGGGCGAGAAACAACGCCTGCGGGCCCGCGCCCGTGTAGCGCAGCTCGAGCAGATCGAGGAACCCGGCCACCTGCGGCTCGCGCGAGTCGTCTCCGGCGTAAGCCTCGACCATGTTGAAGATCAGGTCGGCGTCGGTCTTCGCCAGCGCGAGCAGCGAGGCCTCGTCGCGGACCTCGTGGAGGAAGGAATCGTAGCCGCAGGCCCGCAGCGCCTCGGCGACGTGCTCGCGATCCTCCTTCTGCCGCCGCTCCCTCCCGCGCCAGCGGCGCGTCCCGGGCCTGCGCCGCTCCTTGTGGTGCACGCGCCCTTCCGGCGGCGGCGTTCCGGTGTTGTCGGCGGGGTCGTAGAGAACGGCGATCCTGAGCTTCCCCTTTCCCGGCATCAGCGCTCCGTGAACCCGCCGCGGGTGAGATAGTTCATCGCCAGGGTGGTGGCGAAGGCGACGATCTCGATCAGGGTCTGCGCTTCGCGCTTGCGCTCCACGGAGAGCTCCAGTTCGCGGGCCCTGCGCCCGATGGTCTCGACCAGCTTGCGGATCACCGACCTGCGCACGCCCGTCCAGTAGGTGATCTTGTCCACGATCGCCTTGCGGTGCTCGACGAGGAACGCCGAAGCCGGCCGCAGGTCCTCGCCCTTGCGGACGAAGATGTCCTCCAGCTCGCCGTCGGGGACCTCGGGCGGCGGCACCGCCTCTTCCCGCTCGTGCTCGCGGTAAAACTGCTCGATCGTGCTGCCCATCTCCTCCACCGGCAGCTCCCGCATCGCCACTTCGAGCGCCTTCCGCGGCGGGGTGGCCGCGAGCGCGCGGGCCGTGCGGTCGACGTACTGCAGCTTGCGCAGCGCGGGCCACCCCGCGTACCGGCGCTGCCAGTCGGAGTCGGGGGTGAGCCAGACGGCGAAGCTCTCCGCGAAGTCCTCGTCGGGGTGCTTCTGCGCGTACCAGCCGGCGATGTGGCGGACGTACTTGCGAGAGAAAGGGACCGGCTTGTAGTCGTCGACGTAAGGGCGGTCGAAGGGGCCGAAGAGATCGAGCCACTCCTTCGTCTCGTAGAGCAGGTACGCATAATTGAAGGCGTGACCCGCCTCGTGCCGCAGGTACATGAGGATCTCGCGCTCGTCCTCCAGATCGTTCACCGCGCGCTCCAGGGCGGCGATCTTCGGATCGGCGAGGTAGAACGGCGCGCCGATGATCGGCTCCTTGTCGGGGCAGGCCCACTCGTCGCTGAGGTAGACCGCGGGCCGGAAGCGCTCGAGGCCCCGGGCCGCCAGCTCCGCGTAGAGCTGCTGGACGTACTTCTCCAGCATCGAGCCTTCCAGCCGCAATCCGAGATCGCGGATCCGGCGCGACAGCAGCTCCCGCGCTTCGGGAGGCGTCTGCTCGAACGACTGCATCCGCGAAAGATGGCGACGGGCGTCGCGGACGGGGAGGGCAAAGGCCCGGCTGCCTGCCCGCTGGCGGGCTACCGGCCGCTGCGCGGCCCGTGCGAGACTCCGCGCCATGCGACTGCACCTGGTCGACGGGACGTTCGAGCTCTACCGCGCGCATTTCTCCAGGCGGCCGGCGCACCCGCAGAAGGCGACGCGCGGGCTGCTCCAGTCGCTGCTCGCGCTGCTGCTCGATCCCGCCGAGCAGGTGACGCACATCGCCGTCGCGTTCGACAACCCGATCCGCTCGTTCCGCAACGATCTCTTCCCCCCGTACAAGTCGGACGAAGGCGTTCCTCCCGAGCTGAGGGCCCAGTTCGACTCCGCCGAGGAGGCCGTCCGCGCCGCCGGCGTGGTGGTCTGGTCGATGCGCGAGTTCGAGGCGGACGACGCGCTCGCCAGCGCGGCCGCGCGGTACGGCGCGCAGGTCGATCAGGTGCGCATCCTCACCCCGGACAAGGACCTCGGCCAGTGCCTCGACGGCGACCACGTGGTGCAGGTGGACGTGATCCGGAAGAAGGTCACGAACGAGGAGGCGCTCTTCCAGCGTCGAGGAGTGAAGCCGGCATCGATCCCGGACCTGCTGGCGCTGATCGGGGACGACGCCGACGGACTTCCCGGCCTGCCCGGATTCGGCGAGCGCACCGCCGCCGCGCTGCTCGGCCGATTCGAGCATCTCGAGAGCATCCCGCTGGATGGCCGCGGTTGGCCGGAGGCGGTGCGGG